>Ga0209013_10000185_pt1 | contig 52322 bp, 50 predicted proteins | sample Cruoilmetagenom2_FD_187291 | JGI IMG/M metagenome (GOLD analysis project Ga0209013, IMG submission 187291) | Oil polluted marine microbial communities from Coal Oil Point, Santa Barbara, California, USA - Sample 2 (SPAdes) (version 2) | ecosystem: Environmental > Aquatic > Marine > Oil seeps ...
ACTTCCGAGACGAGAGCCTCCGGTGCTGACGCACCTGCGGTGATGCCGGCGGATCGCAAACCTTCGAAATCGGACCAAGGAATGTCTGTGGCACGCTCAATTAGCTTTGCCTTCGCGCAGCCAGCGCGCTGCGCCACTTCCACCAAACGCAGAGAATTTGAGCTTTGCGGGCTGCCGACAACGAGCAGGCAGCCGATACGTGGAGCGATGGCTTTTACCGCCGCCTGCCGATTGGTCGTCGCGTAGCAGATGTCTTGCTTCTGCGGACCGACGATCTTTGGAAAACGGCTTTTCAAGACAGCGACGATTTCGGCCGTGTCGTCGACAGACAGCGTCGTCTGGGTGACATAGGCGAGCTTTTCTGGGTCTTTCGGGACAAAATCGCGCGCATCCTCGACGGTCTCGAGTAGGTTGACCGCGTCATTGGGAAGCTGGCCCATGGTTCCGGCTACTTCCGGGTGCCCGGCATGGCCAATAAGTAGGATCTGCAGTTGCTGCTCATAGTGTCGCGTAGCCTCCAGGTGGACCTTGGAGACCAGCGGGCAGGTTGCGTCCAGAACGAACAAATTACGGGCCTTTGCGGTGGCAGGCACGGTTTTAGCGACCCCGTGTGCCGAAAAAATCACGGGCTGTGTCGTCTCCGGGATCTCATCCAATTCCTCCACAAAAACGGCACCTTTGGCCTTCAGAGAATTTACGACGTAGCGGTTGTGGACAATCTCGTGGCGCACGTAGACCGGGGCCCCGAACTTGGCCAGCGCTAGCTCCACAATTTGGATAGCGCGGTCGACGCCAGCGCAGAAGCCGCGTGGTGCCGCCAAATATAGCCTGAGTGGCGCCCGCTGAATTTGAGCAACTGAAAGGAGCGAATCGGGCATTTTCTTTCGTTTCTCCAGAGGCAGCCGTCGCAACGTGCTTGGCCGAGGTTAGCCTGAGGTGGTAAGTTTTGAGTCGGGACAATACAGGAAGCCTCCGCCGCGAGCCTAGAGGTTTGGGCGCGCCGGCAATAGAAGAGGCCAGAGAGAGGCCGGACCGGGGCGCTATGACGCAATCCGTAAAGACCGCTGCGCATATCGCCATGCGGGCTTGCTCCTGTGGGCTCTTAATCATTTTCGTTGCCGGATGTGGACTTTCGTCCATCACTTCCGGTCTGGGCAGCAGCGTGTTTGGCGGCTCGTCATCGGAAAGCGGGCCTGCCCCCGGCGTCAATGAGGAGCAGCTTCTGTCTGCCGCCAAGAATGACCAAGGGGGCGGCGTCGTCGGATCTGTGGGCGAGGTTGTGCATGGGTGTCCGCGCCTGAGCGTCTCCCCGCGTGATAGCCACCTGACAATTTATGAGGATGGCCGCGCCGGCGACGGCCTTGCCATCATGCATCGTGGCGAGATCACGAAGACGGCGCGCGAATGTCAAATTGCGCCGGGCCGGGTGACGCTGCGCTACGGCTTTTCCGGCCGGGTACTGTTGGGGCCGCGCGGCAAACCTGGACGAGTGACCTTGCCGGTCAACGTAATCGTGACCGATTCCAAGCGCGAGAAAATCATCAGCGATTCAATGAAGGTGGATGTCGCCGTCGCCGACGACAAGCCCATTGGGTACTTTTCGGCCGTACGCTCGGTAACCTTCAATATTCCGGAAGGGACGCGTCCGGGTGATTTTGAGGTGTTCGTCGGTTTTCAGCAGAACGCGCCGGGTGCTGGTTGATCCACAACGGGCAAGCGGGCAACCTTTAATTGAACTTGCCGCCGAGATCGCGAATGCTGTCTTCGACAAGCGCCTCGGCCTTAGCAGCCGTAACGTGGCTCTTCAAGATCTTCTCCGCCGCAGTTAAGGCGCTCTCAACAGCCGCCGTACGAACGTCGCTGATCGCTTGAGCCTCAGCCCGTTTGATCTTCTCCTCGGCCATCTTGGCGCGCCGCTCTACGGAATCTTGCAGGTTCTTTCGAGTCTCCGTTGCGAGCGCCTCGCCCTCGCGCGTGGCCTGTTCGAGGATGGTTTTTGTTTCCTCCTCGGCTTCACGGCTTTTTCTCTGATAGTCGGCTAGCAGCGCTTGGGCTTCGTCGCGCAAGCGCCGTGCCTCGTCGAGGTCGGTGCGAATAGCTGCGGCCCGTGCATCCAGCGCCTTTCCAATCATTGCCGGCACGCGATAGTGGATTAGCAGCGCAATGAACCCTGCAAAGGCGATCATTACCCAAAACACTGGATCGGCAGGATTGAACATTACATCCTCACTCGGCGACAGGTTGTAGCACTTGCTTCACTTCGGCGGGGCTGATGTCCTCACCCAAGAGCTTGTTCACAACAGCGCTTGCTGTTTCAGCCGCGATTTCGTTGACGCTGACCATCGCTTTTGATTTGGTTTCGGCGATCCGCGCTTCGGCCTCCCCGAGCTTGGCGGCCAGCTCGCTTTCGACTTTCCCGCGCTCCTTATCCGTCTCAGCAGCGAGCTTATCGCGCATTTCTTTGGCCATGCCGGACGCTTTTTGGTGCGCCTGGCTCAGCGCCTTCTCATACGCTGCCAGCGCCTCATCGGTTTCCTGCTTGAACCGCTCGGCCGTCTGCAGGTCGCGCTGCACGCGATCTTTGCGCTCCTCAATTACCTCTCCGATGCGGGGGAGCGCCACGCGCGCGAGGATGAAATAAAGAACCACAAACGTTACCGCGAGCCACACCAGCTGCGGCGAGAAGTCGGCTGGGTTGAGCTGCGGAAGCCCTCCCGACTTCTCCTCATGCGTTGCTGCGGCCGCTACGACAAGGGCGAGGATAGCTGCGATCATGGTTTCCTCCCGACGCGGACGCCCTTCGTCCTGGTCAACCGAACAGGATGATGAGCGCGATCAGCAGGCCGAACAGGCCGGTAGCCTCGGCGAGGGCGAAGCCGATCAAAAGATTGGTGAACTGCCCAGGCGCGGCTGACGGATTGCGCATAGCTCCCGAAAGATAGTTGCCGAAGATGTTTCCGATGCCAACACCGGCGCCGATGAGAGCGCTGCAGGCAAGGCCGGCGCCGATCATTTTTGCAGCTTCCACTTCCATTATCTTCTTCTCCCTTTTGAACTGCAGGCGTTGAATGTGATGTCTTGTTCGATCGTTCCGTTCCGCCCTCAGTGATGCATGTGAAGTGCATCATTGAGGTAGATGCAGGTTAACACTGTGAAAATCAGCGCCTGTAAGAAAGCAACCACGATTTCCAAACCGGTGAACGCAACCATAAAGGCGAGGGGCGCCCAGCCACCAATGAAGCCAAGTCCCACGACGAAGCCGCCAAACACCTTAAGCATCGTGTGGCCTGCCATCATGTTGGCGAAGAGACGCACAGAGTGGCTAACCGGGCGGATGAGATAAGAAATGAGCTCAATGGGTATGATGATCGGCAGTAGCCACCATGGCACGCCTTCGGGCACGAACAGTTTTAGGTAGCCAACCCCGTGTCGAGCAAATCCAATCAGCGTCACAGCGACCCAAACCATTGCCGCGAAGGCGAACGTCACAATAATATGGCTCGTCACTGTAAAGGCACCGGGCACCATGCCCAGCAGATTGAGTGTGAGGATAAAGACGAAGATTGTGAACACCCAAGGAAAGAACTTCATGCCTTCCTCGCCCAGGTTCTCACGCACCATGTTGGCGATGTACTCATAGGAGAGCTCGGCGATGGACTGCGTTCGGTCAGGTACAAGCGCACGCCGACGCATCGAGAAAATTAGAAACCCCGAGATCAGCGCCACCGCGATAACCATGAACAGGGACGCGTTGGTGAACGTCGCATCTATGCCGAAAATCTCGAGCGGAATAATCCGCTCGATCTGGAACTGTTCCATGGGGCCATGGTGCTCAGCCCCGTTCGCGCCATCTGCAGCCAAGTTTCAATCCCCTACCTGTCGTCCTCGTCGCCGTCGTCTGCAACCAATGGCGTCGCAAGCTGCGACGCTTCGGCTTCCGCTTGTGCCTTCTGCGCAGCCCGGATCACGTTCGTAAGGCCCGCCGCAAATCCCAGGGCTACGAACAAGACGAGCAGCCACGGCGCAGTGCCTAGCCAGCCGTCGAGCACCCACCCGATGAAACCCCCAGCCCCCACGCCGACCACAAGCTCGGCAACAAAGCGAAAGGCTTTTGCAAACGCTTCGCCGCGCGCACGGGTATCGCCCGATTGCGGCGGCATGTGTCGCGCTTTCACCTCGTCGAGCCGCTTGCCGATATCATCGGAGCGTTTTTGAATGGCCGCGCGCTGTTCGGGGCTGATCTCGCCATGTCGCGGGCCGGGGCCCTTCCCTGAGGCTGACATAGCTGCACCGGCTCGATCGCAATTCGCGGTTGCCAAACGGCGGGTTTTTCAACGGCGCGCACCATAGTGACGGCCCCTTGGGGTGTCAAGAAATCGCCGAAAACATTGGGGGTATGGCGAAACCGCGCAGGGGGCTCACCCAGCCTCGCGAAATTGCTGAGCCGTCTCAAGGTCGACAGAGACAAGCTGCGATATGCCCTTTTCCGCCATCGTCACCCCAAACAGCCTGTTGACCCGAGCCATGGTCATGGGGTGATGAGTGATTACGAGGAAGCGCGTTGCCGTTTCCTCCACCATTGCTTCGAGCAGCCGGCAGAAGCGGTCAACGTTGGCGTCGTCCAGGGGCGCGTCCACCTCGTCCAGCACGCAGATCGGTGATGGATTAGTCAGGAACACTGCGAAGATAAGAGAAAGCGCGGTAAGAGACTGTTCGCCGCCCGAAAGCAACGATAGTGTTGCGGGCTTCTTGCCGGGTGGTTTGGCGATAATTTCCAGGCCGCCCTCGAGCGGGTCTTCGCCCTCGATCATCTCAAGCCGGGCCTCGCCGCCACCGAACAGGGTTGTGAACAGCTTTCGGAAATGCCCGTCGACCTGTTCAAAGGCATCCTGCAGGCGCTTATGGGCCTCACGATTGAGATGGTTGACGGCAGCGCGCAGCTTGGCGATCGCCTGCTCAACGTCGGCGCGTTCCGCATCCATGTCGGATACCTGGGCCGAGAGCGTTTGCAACTCGTTGTCCGCTTGTAGGTTGACTCCTCCGAGACGTTCCCGATCTGCCTTAAGGTTTGCAACCTTTCGGTCAACGTCTGCCAATGGCGGCAGTGCCGCGTCCGGTTCAATTTCGGCTACCTCGAGGCACCCTTCTGGCGCCACGCCTAAGGCCTCGCGGATGTGCCGTGCAATATCCTGGCGGCGCGTTCGCGCGCCCTCCAGCCTTGCTTCTGTGCGGGCACGATCCTCTCGCACCTCGATGATGGCTGCCTGTGCGATGCGCAGGGCTTGCATATGGGCTTTCAGCGCATTGTCTGCCGTGGCCAACGCGTCCGCCGCGATCTGGCGTTCGCGGTCAGCGTCGCTGATCGCAGACAGCAAATTCTGACGCCGTCCTACGATCTGTGCCGGCATCTCGGCGAGAGTATCAAGCTCGTTGCGCGTTTCCATCAGTCGAGACTTCAACGTCTGGATCTGCTGTTCGGCGCCAGCACTACGAGTGCTCCAGCGCTCGCGCTCCATGGCGATCGATTGGCGCCGCTCGGCCCGCAGGCTCTGGTCAAGATCCAGCTCATAAATGGTCGCGCGTGCGTCGGCGAGAGCTACGCGTCTCCTTTCTGCTTCCCCCTGGGCCTCTGCAAGCGCTAGCGCGGGATCATCGGCTGCGGAGAACGTCGCAAGCGTCTTTTTGAAGTTAGCTCTCGCTTCTTCTGTCAATATGCGTTCTTGTTCAGCCCGCGCACGAGCCCCGGCCACCGCAGCAAGCTTGCTTTCCGTTTCCCGTGCTGAGCGCTCGATCACGATCAGCGCTTCGCGCGTTTGCGCCATGGTGCTTTGCGCTTCCCGCCACAGCTTACGCAACCGCTGCTCTTCCGCTTGAGCTTCATTGACTGAGTCAGCCGCGCGGCGCTCGTCATTGGCGCACATGTGGGCGGCTGTCGTCGCTGCAGCTTCTTCCAATTCGATTGAAACTAATCGATTGCGTTCAGCAAGCCGCTGGGTGGCAGGCGTTACAGCCTCAGCTGCCGCCGTGAAACCGTCCCAACGCCACAGATCACCTGCAATTGAAACAAGGCGTTGACCCGGCATAAGGCTACTCTGCAACATCGCGCCCTGCTCGCGTGAGGAAACAACCCCTGTCTGTTTAAGACGGCGATCTAGCTCCGGCGGGGCTATAACGTGGGCGCTTAGTGGTTCTACTGCATAGGGTAACGCACTGTCCTGGCGCCCAATGCCCACATGGTGCCAATGCACAGGCGCGGTTTCCTCGGCGGGAGCCTCGAGATCATCGCCGAGCGCGGCGCCAAGCGCGGCCTCGTATCCGGGCGCAACGCGCAACCGGTCTAGGATTGGGGGAAAGTCTGCCCCATGTTGGGGAACCAAGAGTTTGGCGAGTGTCTCTCGTTCGGTTTTTAATCCGGCCTCTGCAACCTGGGCCTTGGCGCTCTTCTCGCGCGCCGCATTTGCCGCAGCCACCAGATCGCACGCGGCTTCCTCCGCGGCAATCGCTCTGGCCTCGATGCGCGCAATCTCCTGCGCAAGTTGCTTTCCGGCTTCGGTCATCTGCGCCTGTTTCTCGGCATCTGGCGCAGCGCTCGTGATCTGGTGAGTCTTCGCGTTAAGCTCATCGAGTTGCTGGTCGAGCTTGGCCACTAAGTCGCTCTTCTCAGCAAGGGCAGCCTCAAGATTCTGTCGCTTGGCGCGACGTTCGGCGACTTTCGTAGTCAGCTCTGCGAGGCGATCTTCGACACACTTAGCCTCCTGATCCGCGACGGTGAGTTTCTTGCGGGCGTCTGCTGTACGAGTGTCCGCACTGCTCTCAGCCGATTGTAGCGTTTCGGCTTCTCTATCGAGCCGGGCCAGAATTTCGCGTGCTTCACCGACGAGTTCTTGCTCGCGGGCGATATCTTTTTCAAGTTGATCGACACGCGATCTCAACTCCTGCTCGCGCTCTGATGCGCGTGTGGCCTCGCGCTCAAAGTTTTCCTCTTCGACCTGCACCCGACCGAACACGGCCGCGCGTTTTGCCTCTTCTTCGCGAAGGGGAATTATAGAATCGGAAAGTCTGGCCTCCTCAACCAGCGCTTTGGATTCTGTCTGCGTCGCCGTTCCGAGCTTTGCCAAAGCCTCTTTAAGGTTTGATTCCTCGGTTTCCACCTGCGACTGGGCTAGCGCCCACGTCAGATGCAACTGCAACGCTTCCTGCCGGCGGATGTCACCGGAAATATCCTTATAGCGCCGCGCCGCGCGCGCTTGTCGCTTCAGGCTTTCGATCTGCGAGTTTAGCTGACCCAGCACATCGTTAAGGCGTGCGAGGTTCGCCTCAGTCGCCGTCAAGCGCAGCTCGGCCTCGTGACGCCGGCTGTGTAGCCCTGCAATGCCGGCTGCATCTTCAAGAATGCGGCGGCGCTTCTCAGGCTTAGCATTGACGATCTCGCCGATCTGACCCTGGCGTACCAGCGCGGGTGAGCGCGCGCCTGTGGCGGCATCTTCGAACAGGATCTTGACGTCACGCGCGCGTGCCTCCTTACCGTTGATGCGGTAGGCGGAGCCAGCCTCGCGCTCGATGCGTCTTGTGATTTCTATCACGTCCGCGTCATTGTACTCCGCGGGAGCTCTTCGCTCTGCGTTATCCAAAAAGATCGTGACTTCCGCGCTGTTCCGCGCTGGCCGATGGTTGGTGCCGGAAAAGATCACGTCGTCCATGGCGGCGGCGCGCATGCTCTTGTGCGAGGTCTCGCCCATAACCCAGCGAAGCGCTTCCAGCAGGTTCGATTTACCGCAACCGTTGGGACCGACGACGCCGGTCAGGCCCTGCTCGATCACGAGCTCGGTCGGCTCCACAAAGGACTTAAAGCCCATTAGCCTTAGGCGACTGATCTTCATCGTAATCCTAGCGTCACAAATCAAATTACTGGGATCGATATCACGCTGAGCATGTAGCTCGTGCCGTCAGCCTGGCGTGCCCACCGCCGCGGTGGTCGGAGCTGCGAGAAGCGGCTCTACCATTTCGCGGATCTCCGTCATCGTGAGCGCGCGCTTTACGAGCTTGCCCTGAACGAAGAAGTTGGGGGTGCCAATGACGCCGAGCGCACGCCCGCGGTCTTTGACCCATTTCAACCCCTCGATCATGGCTTGATTCTCGCGACAAGCGTCAAATTGCTGACGTGTCATCCCCACCTGTGATGCGATCGCGTAGATGGAGTTGAGGCGCACCTCCTGCGAGACCCATTTATTCTGTTGTTCCAGGAACTTGGTGTACAAGGTCAGGTATTTCTCAGGTTTGGCACAGCGCAGAGTGATTGTGGCCTCGCCGGAGGTTTTGCCGATTGGGAACTCGCGAATGATAAAGCGCACCTTGCCTGTATCGATGTAGGCACGTTTCAGCTCCGGATACGTTTGCTTTTGAAATTCTCGACAATAGGGGCAGGTGAGGGAGGCGTACTTGATGATCGTAACGGGCGCATCGGGTCGCCCGAACGCCATCTCTTCCAGAGTGCCTCTTTGCATAATCTGGGCGAACGTAGGGTCCTTTATCACCTGACGACCGCCGGGCGGTTTATTTGGCCGCGGTGCATAGGGGTTGAACCCGCCGCTGTCACTGTCGGCCACTGTCCCACTTGCCCCTGGATAAGCAGACGCGTCAGTCGAATTTTCTGATGCTGCATCGCTCGACAGGCTGCCTGAGGGCAACACAGTGTCGCCCGCGCAGCCTAGCAACAGCGCAGTCAGCGATAACAGAGCAGCGATGACCTCTTTCCGTGTCACCGGCTCTGCCTCTCAGCGCTCGCTTCCAGTTTCCTGCATTCAGCTTTTTGCCAAAAGCGGTTCGATCATCTTGTCGAATGCGGCAATCGACGGGGTTCCCGCAAGGCGCTTTCCGTTGATGAAGAATGTCGGGGTCGATCTGATGCCATAGACTTCCGAGGCGCGCTTCCGCGCGTTCGTTATATTGTCGAGCAGCTTCTGATCCGTCAGGCATTTGTCGAACGATTCTTGTGTGAATCCGGCCTGCTTGGCCAACTCGAACAGCTTTGGAACCGGGTTGCCCTTTGCAAAAGCCCAATCTTCTTGCTTTTCGAATAGAGCCTTAATGAGCGGGAAGCTCTTGTCGCCACCCGCGCAGCGCGCCAGCATCGAGGCGGCTGCTGCGAGATTGTCGAGCGGGAACTCGCGGAAAATGAAGCGCACTTTGCTGGTGTCGATGTACTTTTTCTGAAACTCTGGCCACACATTTTTGTGGAAGTTGGCGCAGTGGCCGCAGGTCATAGAAGCGAATTCAACAACGACCACCTTCGCGTCCGCTGGCCCGATGGCGAGCTCGGGGAGCGCGCCCGGTTTCATCAGCTCCTCCATGGGAACTTCCGCCGGGTTCGTCTTTTTTTGCGCAAGCGTGGCGGTTGGTTTCAGCCCGATACCTGCGCCAAGAGCCGCGACGCTCAAACTCAGGAGCAGCGTCCTGCGTGAAAGCTGGGTTTGACTGGGCTGGGTCGTTGTTGCGAACACTGAGCTTGCTCCTGTTAGACGTCGTTGGCGCGCGGCCCTGGCAGCGGTCGGCTGGATCCTCTTAAGCGGTCGGGTAGCACGCGACGACCGCCGGAATAAGGCAAAAGCCCGCTGAATGCTATGTGAATAAGGCCCGTCAGGCCCATGCGTTCAAGTGACGTGATGCCCGGCAGAATTCGGCCGCTTAACTGGACGTTTATCAAGCTGCCTGCGAGCGCCCCGTCAGCCACGCCTTAAGACGCGCAAGTGCCTCACGCAGCTGCTCATCGGCTATGTCGGCAAGCTCTGGTGCATCACTAGGTGAAATGCTTGGAAGGCTGGCGACCCCCTTGGGTGCGCATGCTGGCTTCGCCAGCGGGGCCTGGATGATTCGGAGCTCGGTAACCGCGCGGTAGCCGAAATAGACGTTGATGCGTTCCAAGATTTGCTGGGCCTTGTACTGAACGTCGAGCGCGCGTGCGGGTTCGACCCGCAATACGAGGACGGCGCCAGGCCGACCTTCCGCGCCCACGTCCGCATCCTCTCGACTGGCCACGCTCCGTGGCCACTTGAGTCGTTCAGGGGCAGCGAAGTCGGCCAAGTCCGCCCCCACGATCGATCGCCAATCCGTGAGCAGCGCCGCTGCGGAAAACCCATATTTTTCAAAAGCTTTGCGTGTCAATTTGGGCACGTATGCACCTACGACGCGAGCAGACAGGCGCGCTCGCGGCCCGTGGCGCGCAACGGAGAGGCTTTGGTTCAGGGTTCGATGTGCCGTTTTGATCGACATGGGGAAAGGGATCGCTTCAGTGGTGTTCAGTTCATTTGACGATGCTTAACATCGAGCCATCGATTCGCGTGGTGCCGGAGACGATGACGTGACATATGTTGCACAAAAGCAACTACCGCTTCGGCCTGCCGGCCGAGAGACGGTGGACGCGTTGTTGGCCTGGTACGACAAGGAGCAGCGCGAGTTGCCGTGGCGCGCAACATCGCGGAAGCACTCCGATCCCTACAAGGTTTGGCTCAGCGAGATCATGCTGCAGCAAACGACTGTGAAGGCGGTGATCCCCTATTTTGAAAAGTTCCTGGTTCGCTGGCCTTCCATCACAGGGCTGGCCGCCGCCCATCTCGATGAAGTTTTGGCGGCTTGGGCGGGGCTAGGCTACTACTTACGCGCGCGCAACCTGCACAAGTGCGCGCAGGTCGTGAGCCGCGAGTACGATGGTTGCTTTCCGAGCAGCGAAGCAGAGCTGCAAAAACTGCCCGGCATTGGACCCTACACTGCTGCTGCAATTGCGGCCATAGCATTCGGCGAGCCGGTCACGCCAGTCGATGGCAATGTTGAGCGTGTGGTAGCGCGCCTTTTCGCTATGTGCCAACCGTTGCCCACCGCTAAGGGTGAGCTTAAACGCTTGGCTCAGACGCTGACGCCTGAGCACCGCCCAGGTGATTTCGCTCAAGCCTTGATGGATCTCGGCGCAACGGTTTGCACTCCGCGCAAGCCCTCTTGCCTAGTCTGCCCCGTGCAGACGGACTGTGCCGCCAGTGCCAAGGGCATCGCCGCGTCGCTGCCCTTGCGCCAGGCAAGGGCAGAGCGACCGTTACGCGTGGGTATCGCCTTTGTGGCGCTCCGCGAGGATGGCCATGTGCTTTTGCGTCGGCGACCAGAAGCGGGGCTCTTAGGCGGTATGCTGGAAGCGCCCACGACCGAGTGGGCCGACCTTCTCCCTCCCACTGAGGAGGTGTTGCGCGCCGCCCCCTTACGTGCGGATTGGTGGTTAGTGCCTGGTAGTGTAACTCACACCTTTACGCACTTCCGGCTAAATTTGATCGTTTACCGTGCTGTCGTTCCAGCCGATACGGCCTTAACCTTTTGGGCAGAGCCTGATCGCTGCCGGTGGGTTGCACGCCGCGATCTCGACACCGCGGCACTCCCAAGTCTCATGCGCAAGGTTGTGGCGCATGGATTGAGCGAGAACTAAGCGCATAGACGCCATCTACGGGACTGGCTTAATTGTGATCCAGTGCCCATTGATGCTCGTTCGATATAGGAACAAAAAGCTACAAGCGTCCAACGAGCAGGGCTGCCTGCCGTTTTGCTTGTAGGATGGCTTGTGTTTGAAGCATAATGGGGCTGGCCGATGGGGCTAGTTACCGGCACGAAATTGGGAGATCGCAATATGCGACACGCACAGCTGTCTTTGGCTTTCGTTGCGATGGGCGCTGTTGCGATTGTTGCAGGCACGCCGGCCGCTCAGGCAGGAGCGTCCTGGAACGAAATTCGCCCGGCGGTATTTGGAGACCGCGCAATCCAGCAGGGTGGAGAACTCGTCCAGCTCACAGCACCTTACAGGCCAAAGGATCAGAGCGCGGTGCCGGTGAGGATCGAGGCCCGATTTAAGGACGGCCGCACCATTCGAGCAGTGACGCTCGTTGTAGATGAAAATCCTACTCCCGTTGCCGCTGTTTTCGACATTGGTGCGAAGCGTAGCAAGCTTGAGCTCGCAACTCTGCTGCGGCTGAATGCAGCGACTGATGTCCGCGTTATCGTGGAGGCCAGCGACGGCGAACTCTATATGGTGGAGCGGCACGTTAAATTTGCCGGGGGCCAGGGCGCCTGCGCGGCGCCGCCCACCGGAGACCCGGAAGAGCTTATCGCCAGCATGGGTAAAACAACGCTCAGCCAAAAACCGAAGTTCGCGGCCACGACAGAGATTCGACCGTACGCTAAGCTCAAAGTTAGGCATCCCAACCACACGGGCATGGTGCTAGATCAGCTCACACTACTTTACGTGCCGTTGCGCATTGTCACAGAGATGGAGGTGCGCCAGGGCGATGAGCGCGTCTTTTCGATGCGCGGTTCAATCACGATGTCGCAGGACCCGTCGATCGACTTCGACTATCGAGTCAATGGTGCCGAGACCATGGAAGTGGTGGTTAAGGATAGCGACGGCGCATTTTGGCGTCACAGCTTCCCGATAGGGCAGGGCAGCTAGACGTCGCCGCGCACCGCTCCAAGAAAGACAGCTTGCGATTTGTTCCGCCCCGCCCGTCAACTGACGGCGACAGCCCGCTCGGGTGGTTTGGCCTCGAATGGGTAGAGTGAGGGATCAAACGGCTCGCGCGGCTCCTTTTCGGCAAGGATGCGAGAGCGGCGGCTTAGCAGCGGCAGCACGTAGTGCGCGCACGACATCATCCGGCGCGCAGTTGCGGGATTGACGAGATTGGTGCTGGGCACTTTAAAGCCCCGCCACTTCAGTATGTAGCCGATCGGTAGTTCCATCTCATCCTGCAGGGCAATCATCTCCGAATAGAGATGCGCCGCGGGTGTCAATAGCCCACCGAAGCCGTTGCGCGGCTGCGCCCAGCCAATAATGTAAAGATTTTTGACCGCTTCGGGGAACGCGCCGCCATAAACGTGGACGATTTCATTCTCAACAGGCACCAGCCCCGTGGGCAGGAAGGGGAAGCCGTTGCGAAAACCGGTGGCCGCCACAACCATATCATACTCGCCCACAGTGCCATCATTGAAGTGCACCTTGTTGCCTGCAAAGCGCTCGATGTCTGGGCGCGGCTTTATACGCCCCTGCCGCAAGTAGTTGAGCAAATCGGTACCAAAGGCGGGATGGCGCTGAAACAGCTTGTGGCTAGGGCGCTGCAGCCCGTAGCTGCGATAGTCGCCAATGACGGCCCAAACCAGTGCACGCAGCAAGAGCCGCTGCATGAACACGGGCAAACTCCAAATTGGAAGGTCAGTTAGCGGTCTGCCGAAGGCCGTCTTGGGCAGGAACCAATAGCCCGACCTGAGGCTTAAGTCGCACGATGCGCCAACGCGTGCGGCATCGCAGGCCAGATCACAGCCGGAGTTCCCGCCGCCGATAACGAGCACGCGCTTGTCGTGCAGCTGCTTGGGCTCCCGATAGTCCTTCGAGTGAATGAAAGTTCCGGTAAAGTGACCAGGATAGTCTGGATAGCGCTTATCCCAATGGTGGCCGTTGCACACAACTAGGCCTTTGTATTCGCGCTCTTCGCCGTCATCGAAAAGCACCCGCCAGCTTTCATCAGTGAGAGGTGTTGCGCGCACCACCGTGCGGCCGAACTCGATCCCACTCAGTATTCCCCGATCGCGTGCATAGCTTTCCAGGTAGACGCGCATCTGCTCCTGGCCGGGGAAGTCCGGATAGTGCTGGGGCATCGGGTAGTCAGCGAATGCCGTCGAACGCTTGGATGAGACGATATGAACGCCTTTGTAGATGCCACTGCGCCAGTTACCGCCGACGCCGTTGTTGGCGTCCACATGGTCGTAAGCGAGCCCGCGTTTGCGCAAGGCATCCGCCATTGCCAGCCCGACGGGGCCTGCGCCGATAATGAGTAGGCGCTCTCGGCTCGAGAGACTGTGCAACATGCGATACCGATCGAACTCTTAAAGCTTAAACATCTCATCTAAAGGCATAAACCGCTGGCGTCCACAATAGCACCCTAGATGCGGCGTCCCATGAGCGGTTGCGTCGCAGTTCGAGCAAAGTGCCAGCTTACTCGGCCGCGACCACCATCGGAGTGTTTACCAAACCGAGCTGACGTTTGGCCTCATCACGCAGATTATCGATGGGCTTCAACGTGCCCTCTGCTTCATAGTGCCAGAACGTCCAACCATTGCAGGCCGATTTGCCTTGAACAAGGGCACCGAGCCGATGAATAGAACCTTGGTTACCGCCATGCGCGAGCGTCCCGTCCGCCTTTACCTCAGCGCGTATACGTGCCCTGGCATCGAGCAGCATGGCCCCGGGCTCAAGAATGCCAAGCTCGACGATAGTGCCAAAAGGCACGCGAGGCTCGGCCCGTTTAGATCTCTGCGTTTCTAAGGATGATTGCGGAAGGGGACGGACTTTGGCTATGCGCTCTCTTGCGGCCTTGGCGTAGTCGGTATCGCGCTCGATGCCGATCCAGCGGCGCCCTAAGCGCTTTGCCACGGCACCGGTCGTGCCGGTGCCGAAGAAGGGATCGAGCACCACATCGCCTGGCTTGGTAGATGCCAGCAACACGCGAGACAATAGGGCTTCCGGCTTTTGGGTGGGGTGTGCTTTGCGGCCGCCTTCGTCCTTAAGGCGCTCAGGGCCCGAACAAATCGGAAAAAGCCAATCGGAGCGCATCTGGATGTCGTCGTTGAGTGCCTTCAAGCTCTCGTAGTTGAATGTGGCGCGCGATCGCTGGTCACGTGCTGCCCAGATCAGTGTCTCATGCGCATTAGTGAACCGTCTGCCACGGAAGTTCGGCATAGGGTTTACTTTGCGCCAGATGATGTCGTTCTGGATCCAGAAGCCCAAGTCTTGCAGCGCCACTCCTAGTCGAAAGACGTTATGATAAGAGCCGATGACCCAAATGGCACCGTCAGGCTTGAGCACGCGCCGGCACTCAGCAAGCCAAACGTGCGTGAACTGATCGTATTCGGCAAAGCTGGAAAACTTGTCCCACGCTTCGTCGACGCCATCCACGCGCGTATTGTTGGGTCGCATGAGGTCGGAGGCGAGTTGCAGATTGTAAGGCGGGTCGGCGAATACAAGATCGCAGCTCTCGTCGGGGAGGCTACGCAGGGCATTCAGACAATCATCGACAATGACACGATTTGCCGCTTGGGACGGCACAGGAGGGGCACGCGAGACCATAAACGCAACTTCCAAAAGTGGGGTTGAACATGCGCGGGCAAACAAGCGCATCACGATAGTCGCCCGACGGGCAGTCGTTGGAAAGGCTTAACATGCTAAAGTTGCTTCGCCTCGGCGCCCAGGTAAGTGAGTAGCCTGCAAAAGCCTTGAATGAAAGGCGAATAAGGCCGGCCTATGCAAGGCGGCGCACCTTTTGTCAGGCCAAACCCAACGCCAACTGAATGGGGCGGAACGAGCGCCGATGATGGGTCGTCACGCCGAGGCGGCGGATCGCATCTTTGTGTTCGGCCGTGCCATACCCCTTATGGCGCTCAAAGCCGTAGCCAGGCAGTTTGGCGCCAAGCGAGATCATCAGCCGGTCGCGGGTAACTTTGGCGATGATGGAGGCCGCAGCGATCGATAAACAGCGCGCATCACCTTTCACTATGGTACGCACCGGAACCTCGAGTTCGGGCGCGCGGTTGCCATCAACGGCGGCAAGCTTCGGAATGATGGGAAGTTGTGCCACAGCGCGGCCCATCGCCCACAGCGTCGCCGCGAGTATGTTGTCACGGTCGATGCGTTCCACGTCGGCAATGCCGATGCCGAAATGCGAAGTCTTCGTGATGCGGCCGTAGAGAAACTCGCGCGCCTCCTCGTCCAGCAATTTGGAATCAGTGATGCCGTCTGGAATCCGCTGAGGGTCGAGTATTACCGCCGCGGCGACAACAGGACCGGCGAGGGGTCCGCGTCCGGCCTCGTCGACACCAGCAACAGGGCCACCGTGAAGCTGCAATTCCGCAGCTTCAAGTTCAAATGTCGGCTTCAGGCGCGAATCGACAGTCCCCATAGCGGAGAAGAATGCGAGGCGCCGAGCCGCTGTCAAAGGCTAGTGTCGCTTTGCCGACAAGAATGACACTAGAAAAGTTGCATTTGTTGCCCGGCGAGCACGGGCGCCTGGAATAGGTCGCAGCGCAAGCCTTGCCGCGGAGCATTGAACCCTAGTCGCTTCATCCTGAGGCGGAACCGCTGCGCGATTTGGTCTGCGTAAGGACCGCTACCGCGTTGGCGTAGACCGAACTCGGCGACGTAATCCTCCCCGCCGTGCATGGACTGTAAGAGGCTGAGAATACGTTGTGCCCTGTCGGGAAACTCAGTGGCAAGCCATTCGCGAAAGATCTCTTTTAGCTCCAGCGGTAAGCGCAGTAAGACGTAGCCCGCCTCGCGTGCGCCTGCGGCATAGGCCGCCTCTAGAATGCTTTCTATTTCAGGGTCATTGAGACCGGGAATAATGGGCGCCGCCATCACTGCGGTAGGAACGCCTGCATCCGCCAATTGGGCGATAGTCTTAAGGCGCTTTTCCGGTGTTGCCGCCCGCGGCTCCATCACACGCCCAATGCGACGGTCAAGCGTAGTTATCGACAACACAACTTTGGCGAGGCCGCGCGCGGCCATCCGCTGAAGAATGTCAATGTCGCGTAGAACGAGCGCCGACTTTGTCACGATGCCCACAGGATGCGAGGTTCGCTCCAAGATCTCGAGTATAGATCGCGTGATTCCGCGGTCGCGTTCGATTGGTTGATAGGGGTCGGTATTGGTTCCAAGCGCAATGACTTTCGGCTGATAGCGCGGGTGCGCCAGCTCAAGTTCGAGCAGCTTCGCCGCGTTCGTCTTTGCGTAAAGCTTTGTCTCGAAATCGAGCCCTGCGGAGTGTCCGAGATAGCAATGTGTTGGCCGCGCGTAACAATAGATGCAGCCATGCTCGCAGCCGCGATAGGGGTTGATCGAGCGATCGAAGGAGATATCGGGGCTGTCGTTGCGCATTATTATTGTTCGCGCCGATTCCTCCTTCAATTCTGTCTTAAATGCGTTGAGGTCGCAAAGGCTCTCCCAGCCGTCGTCAAAAACCTCTCGGCACTCAGCCTCAAAGCGCCCCGATTGATTGGAGCGCGCGCCACGGCCACGGCGCAATTCGGATCTTACTGGTGCGTTGTCAGCGATCTTGGGTGCTCCGCTTGGCTCTTTTCAACCCGTGTGCCCCCGTAGGCCTATACAAGAAAACAGAACAAATCAAGAACATAAAGTCGGCAGTGGTATCGTCTTTGGTGGCGTGACCCACCGGCCTTGTTGATTAAAGGTGCCTCGTGGCACAGAGAGCTATGATCTCCGTCGTTATTCCGGCTCTCAATGCTCAAGCGACCCTGCCTGGGGCGCTTTCGGCGCTGATCCCGGCGGCGTTGGCGGGGCTCATTCGCGAGGTTGTCGTCGTCGACGGTGGTTCCACTGACCAGACTAGACTGTTAGCTGATGGTGCCGGAGCAGAGGTAATCGCGGCAAACCCTAGCCGCGGTGGCCAGTTGTCAGCGGGTGCTGCACGCGCCAGGCATCCCTGGCTACTGTTCCTTCATGCTGACACGGTGCTCGATCCTGGCTGGGAGCAGGAGGCCGGGCATTTCATGGAAGCTGTTGACAAGGGCAAGGCGGAGCTGGCAGCTGCTGCGTTCCGGTATGCGCTCGATGATGAGGGCCTGGCGCCGCGGGTCTTGGAGCGGTTAGTGCGGCTGCGCTGCGCTATGTTGCGCTGGCCCTACGGCGACCAAGGCCTGCTAATCCCGCGGCGGCTCTATGACGAGGTCGGCGGCTATCGCTGTATGCCTGTGATGGAGGATCTGGATCTGGCGCGCCGCTTAGGCGCGCGCCGATTGAAGCTGTTGCGCGCACGCGCAGTCACTAGCGCCCAACGCTATAAGCTTGAAGGCTATGTGCAGCGCTCGGTAAAGAACCAGATGTGCCTGCTAATGTATGCGCTAAACGTGCCCTCTACTCGGATCCTGCAATTCTATGGGGACAACGAGCAAAAGTCCTAATTGCCGCGCGGGCCGCAATGCACTGAAAAGATTTAAGCCTTGCCCTTCTGCCGCCTCTGCTGCGTCGTAATTTTGCCGCCACAGTCGGGTCGTTTGCTTTTCAGTACTCTTCGGAGAAGAGAAAGGTGATTGGTCGTCAATGGTGCGTCTTGCGTCTCTTCCGTTGGCCCCACACAGGGCTTCACCAATTTATCGTCGCACAATTGTTGCGCCGCCGGCTTTCGCCTCGCGTCTTATCGTGATGTTGAAGGAGCCAGTTGCTGGCCGAGTCAAAACGCGGCTAGCCCGCGAGGTCGGCGCGGTACGCGCGGCGTCCTTCTATCGCACGACGTCCTCAGCATTGCTTGCTCGCGTTTATCACCCCCGCCGCTGGCAGACGCAGCTTGCCATTGCGCCAGATGCAGCGGTCAACAGCCGCGCCTGGCGCAACTACTCGCGTCGCCGTCAAGGCAGTGGCGATCTCGGCAAACGCATGCAACGTATTATGGACACTGAGCCGCCCGGACCGGTTATTGTCATTGGAACGGACGTTCCGACAGCCACGGCGACGCACATTGCCGCGGCTCTTAAGTCGCTCGGCTCTCATGACGCCGTGTTTGGGCCTTCGCCTGACGGCGGTTATTGGCTCGTCGGCTTCAAGCGCCGGCCTCGCATCCCGCGCGGTTTTGCTTCCGTCAAATGGTCGAGCCGCGACGCACTTGCACACACGCTCGCAAACCTTTCGGGCTTGTCAGTCGCCCGTATTGAGACGCTCGCCGATGTCGACGAAGCGGCTGATCTGACACAGGTGGGTGGCGCGCTGGGGCGGACGATACTACCCGCGACGTACCAGAAGGACGCTCAGTTCTGTGGAGTAATGTCGACCGAAACGACGATTTGACATCGACAAAAGCAACGTTGCATCGGTCGTGCAGAGTAGGGGGATTAGACCATGGCGCAAGCATCGTCAGTACAGTTCACGCCAGTTCAGGTGTTGCAGGCGGCCCGCCGGGCCGAGGCGGAGGGCAAGATGGAATATGCCCTCCAATTTTATCGTCATCTTGTTGAGCATCATGTCTCAACGTCTGAAGCGCACGAAGCACGAGAAGGGCTATTACGCATAGCCGAGTGGCGTTGGGGCGAAGCTCGCGCGTTCGGGGGCCAGACGTCTCAGCCCGCACCAGCATCCACTCCGCAAGCTTCTCAAAACACTTACACCGCGATTGAAGGCGGCAGGTCAGCGTACGCCAAAGAGCAGCTGTATGAAGAGCCTCCGCCGGTCGACGATCAGCGCATGCCCCAGATAATTTCGCGAGAAAGGGCGCGAAATTTTGAGGGCTCGGACGGCTCTGCTGTCTCGGGCCGTTATCGCGGCGCTCGGTTCGTTGCATTTGTTCTGAGCAGTCTGGGTTGGGCAAGCGTTATGGGCGGTATACTCATCGCGGGCGCGGCCTCGGCCGGCGCAGTTGCGGAAGTATCTGCCGCTGGCGTGTGGGGTTTGCCAATCGGGGCACTTTTTGGCGTGCCGGCGGCAACGATAGGGCTACTCATGGTGGTCGCTGGTCAGATTGCGATCGCAGTGTTCGAGAACGCGAGCGCTACGCTGCAGTTGCTTGCATTAGAGCGTGTGAAAATCGGCGACTGACACCCGTTACTTGCTCTTTATGGTTTCGGCTGCGCGAACGTCGTGCCGCTCCTGCAGTCGCGGCATAATCTGCACAAGGTTACACGGGCGGTGGCGGCTATCGAACTGCCACTTCAGTATCCCTTTCCACGCATCCTCGCAGGCGCCTGGTGAGCCGGGGAGGCAAAACACATACGTGCCCCTTGCAACACCGCCGCAGGCGCGAGACTGAATCGTCGAGGTGCCGACCTGCTCATATGAAACCCTGTGGAAAATCGCTGAAAATCCCTCGATCTCCTTGTCGAATAGCGGCTTCACCGCTTCCGGTGTGATGTCGCGGCCGGTGAGGCCTGTGCCACCCGTCGTCAGGATTACATTGACGCAAGGGTCGGCGATCCAGTCTTCCACCGCGGTGCGGATTGCCACCAGGTCGTCGGTGACGATGGTGCGTTCAGCAAGCGTGTGACCAGCATCTTCAATCAAGTTCTGAAGCGTTGCGCCCGACTTGTCGGAGGCAAGGTCACGTGAATCCGATACGACCAATACGGCAAAGCGCAATGGCTTAAAGGGATACGTTTCATCAAGCCTGTGCATGTGTTAATTCCCGGCTTTGAGGGCACTCTTGATTGTGAGCAGATCACGCCACGCCATGCCCTTGGCGGCCGGTGTGCGTAAGAGATAGGCGGGATGTAAGGTAGCAATACCTTGTGCAGCATAGCCGCCAAGGTCGAGCGTACGCCACTTGCCTCGAATTCTCATGATGCCGTCGGTCGTGTCTAAAATCTGCTTAGCGGCCGCTCCGCCGAGCGCCAAAATAATTTCAGGAGCCACTAAGGCCACCTGGCGATCGAGGAACGGTCGGCAGGCAAGTGCCTCCTGCGGCGTTGGCGTCCGGTTCCCCGGCGGGCGCCAATAGACGATGTTCGTAATGTGCACGTCGTTTTCATTCAGCTCGATTGCAGAAAGCATTTTATCCAGCAGTTTGCCGGCGCGTCCCACAAACGGCTTTCCTTCCAAGTCCTCGTCGCGCCCGGGGGCCTCGCCAATAATCATAAGCCGCGCCCTCTCTGCGCCCCGGTAGAAGCAAAGGTTCTTGGACGTAGCCTTGAGCCCGCAGCCCTCAAACCGCCGCAACATACTCTCCAGATCAGCGAGCGTTTTCGCGCGACTGATCAATCGGGTCGCGTTTGCGTCGGCTACGGCTGCCCGCGTGGTGGGGAACTGACGCCGGCGCTTGGCGGGAGGATGGAGTAGGCTTTGTTCAGCGCTTTGATCGGGTGGCACCCTTGGTGCTGGCGGCACATCTTGCGGTTGCGCGTCGCCGATCTTGAAGTCAGTGCCAGGGGCACGATCGCCACGCGCTAGCCAATTGGTAGGCGCCTCTGCGAGTGCAGCATTGACGCCCACGGTCTCGTACCAGTCGAGAATGCGTGCGACGAGCTTACGCGATGTTTCATCTACCGTCATGGTGTGAGCAGTATAGCGCGCGCCGACGCCTTCTGCTGGGAGTAGTGCACCCTGAGACGTTCTGCCCCTAAGTGCTTGACGCTTTGGGTAATCACGACCTAATCGACGGTCGTCAAACCGGTTCAGAAGAAAAGGTGCCGACGAGATGGCCAACCATGCCGACGAGCTAACGCCCCGAGAGGCAATGGAATTTGATGTCGTCGTCGTTGGCGCGGGACCAGCCGGTCTCGCCGCGGCCATTCGCCTGAAACAGCTTGCTGCCGAAGCAAACCGTGATCTTTCAGTTGTTGTATTGGAGAAGGGCTCCGAGGTTGGTGCCCACATCCTGTCCGGCGCTGTCATCGATCCCATCGGGCTTAACCGGCTCATCCCGGATTGGAAGAAGAAAGGTGCGCCGATCGATACACCCGTGCGCGAGGACAAGTTCCTCGTGCTCGGCGAAGCCGGTGCCATGCGGCTCCCGAACATTCTTATGCCCCCGCTGATGAACAACCATGGCAGTTACATCGTGAGTTTGGGTGCGCTCTGCGGTTGGCTCGGTGAGCAGGCTGCCGAGCTGGGTGTCGAGATCTATCCGGGATTTGCGGCTGCTGAAGTGCTCTACGACGCCAACGAAGCCGTAGTCGGCGTCGCCACTGGCGATATGGGCGTCGGTCGCGATGGCAAGCCGACGGAAAATTTCGTGCGCGGCATGGAATTGCGCGGCAAATACGTATTCATTGCCGAGGGGGCACGCGGCTCGCTCACAAAGCATCTCATCAAGAAGTTCTCCTTGGCGAAGACGGACAACCCGCAAAAATATGGGATTGGTCTAAAGGAGCTCTGGCAGGTCGCGCCGGATAGGCACAGGCCGGGTCTCGTGCAGCATTCCTTCGGTTGGCCGCTCGACAACCGCACCGGCGGCGGTTCGTTCCTCTATCACTATGGAGACAACCTGGTATCGGTAGGCTTTGTCGTCCATCTCAACTATCAGAACCCATATCTTTCGCCCTATGACGAGTTCCAGCGCTTCAAGACCCATCCCGCCATTTGCTCCACGTTGAAGGGTGGGAAGCGCATCGCTTACGGCGCCAGGGCACTAACCGAGGGCGGCTGGCAGTCAATTCCCGAACTTGTATTCCCGGGCGGTGCGCTGTTGGGATGCGGCGCCGGTTTCATGAATGTTCCGCGTATCAAGGGCAGTCATAACGCAATGCTATCGGGTATCTCTGCCGCAGAGGCCGCATTCGAAGCGATCAGCACGGGCCGTAAGCACGATCGCCTTGTGGCCTATGAGGAAGCGGTGCGCACAGGTGACATAGCACGCGACCTCAAGCGCGTGCGCAACGTTAAGCCGCTGTGGTCCCGGTTTGGCACAATTGCCGGCGTCATGCTCGGCGGCATTGATATGTGGCTCAACACGATCTTGCCGGGCATTGGGCTGGGCTTCACTCTCAGGCACGGCAAGCCCGATTGGGCGACTTTAAAAAAGGCAAGCAATTCCAAATCGATCGCATATCCGAAGCCGGATGGCGTCTTGACGTTCGACAAGCTCACGAACGTTTCGTTCTCAGGAACAAACCACGAGGAAAATCAGCCGGTTCATTTGGAGCTTACCGACCCAATGGTACCAGTTGCCGTAAATTTGCCAGAGTTTGCCGAACCGGCGCAGCGCTACTGTCCGGCTGCGGTCTATGAGATCGTTACGGAAGAAGACGGGAAAGCGCGTTTTCAGATCAATGCGCAGAATTGCGTCCACTGCAAAACCTGCGATATCAAGGACCCGAGTCAAAATATCACGTGGGTTTGCCCGGAAGGGGGCGGCGGGCCCAACTATTCTGGAATGTAGGACCGCGCTGTAGGGTCAATTTTCGGCCGCCAAGCCTCGCGCGCCGTTGATATGCCCTCCAGGATATTAACAATTGGCATGTGCTAGCCACGCCCTGCGGTTAGGGGTTTCTGACTATAAACCGCTAAGCAGCTTGAAATTCGCCAAACGACGGCCTTGTTTGATACGGTAAGTGGTGATCGGGAATCAGCCCGGTCCTAAGAAGGAACAGGTCGAATGCGAGCCCGCCTTCGCATCGCGTTGCTCACTTCAGCAGGTGTCTTTGGCCTGGCGGCAATGGGCTGGCCTGCGTCATATGCTATCGGCGAAGTTTTCAAGGAAGACAATGCGGCGCACTCGCTTCTTGGCAGCTACCTAGCTGCCAATCTCGCAAAGAGCGCAAATGATGCAAAGAGTGCCTCGCAGTTCTACCGCAGTGCGCTGAAGATTGATCCAAATAACCAGCTTCTGCTCGAGCAAGGCTTCCATATCGAGGCTTTTGAGGCCAACTGGCGGCGCGCAATACCGCTAGCCAAAGAATTGGTCGCGACCAAGGGCACTAAAACCTACAGAATGGCGCACCTGCTGCTGGGTTTGGACAATTTCAAGTCTGGCGCATACGTCAAGGCCAAGAAAGAATTTACGGCGGCAAGCGAAGGCCCAATTGGTGAATTGACAAGTACCCTTGCACGCGCCTGGACCGAGGTAGCACAAGGCAGGACAAAGACGGCGCTTAAGTTGCTCAATATGCCTAAACAGGCTGAGTGGGCGCAGTTCTACTTAAATTATCACAGGGCATTGATCGCCGATGTCGGTGGCCGTCGAAAGCAAGCCAGCGCTGCCCTTAGGCGCAGCTACCAACAGGACAATCGCACGCTTAGAATCGCGCTGGCATATGCCCGCCACGCTGCTCATTACGGTCGCATAAAACTGGCCAAATCAATTCTGAGACAGCAGATTGACCAGGCGCAGGGTGAGCCACATCCGCTTGCGCGCGACCTGCTGGAACGAATTGAGTCTGGAAAAAAGATTTCTTTGCTCATCAGGACGCCAGCAGATGGATTGGCGGAAGTGTTCTACGGCCTGGGCGAAGCGCTCACTGGCGAAGGCGGATTAAGTATGGGGATTCTGTATCTGCAGATGGCCCTCTATCTGCAGCCGGACCATGCATTTGCGCTTGCCGCACTCGCCAATGCCTATGAGGCCTCGCGCCGCTACGAGGACGCGATCGCTGCTTACGAGCGCATCCCCTCTGGCACCCCCCTGCAGGACTCGATTGAAATCCGAAAGGCTTTCGACCTCAATTCGCTCGACAAGGTGGACAAGGCGCAAGCAATTCTCGACAAGCTTGCAAGCGCGAACCCCACCGATTTAAAACCGCTAGATGCTCTCGGAAATATCATGCGTTCACACAAGCGGTTTGACGAAGCTGTAGCGTATTATTCCCGCGCCATTGATCTTCTTCCCGAGAAGCTCGAAAAGCGCCATTGGAGTTTCTACTACTCGCGCGGCACTTGCTATGAAAGATTGAAGAAGTGGTCCTTGGCTGAGGTCGATCTTCAAAAGGCCCTGGAGCTCTTTCCCGACCAGCCGTTGGCGCTGAACTATCTTGGCTACAGCTGGGTTGATCAGAACCGAAACCTCAAGCAAGGCATGGCGCTGATCGAGAAAGCGGTCGCTCTGAAGCCCGACGACGGCTACATCGTCGACAGCCTCGGGTGGGCGCACTTTAAGATCGGGAACTATAAACAGGCGGTGCGCTTCCTGGAGCGGGCCGTCGAGCTAAGGCCAGAGGACCCAGTTCTCAACGATCATTTGGGCGATGCACTGTGGCGGGTAGGACGTGAACGCGAAGCTAGTTTCCAGTGGGAGCAGGCGCTCACGCTAAGTCCGGAGCCGGAGAACGCTGTTAAGATCAAGAAAAAACTTGCCGAAGGTCTCGCGCCCGACGTGCAAGCGCAAATTCCAACTAAGAACCGCAGCGAGCAGCGGCACAGGAAGCGTAAGGAATCTAAGCTCACGCCAATCTCGCCAGTTGTCGACTAGCGCTGAACCAGCAATGTTCGCATCATAGTATGCGCTGATGCCGCGCGGTGTATGCGGCGCGCGAATGGCCTCGTTCATGTCCGGGATCACCGAGGTTGCACGACCAAAAGTCAACCTGACCCTCAAAGTCTCGGGTCGACGTCAGGATGGCTACCACGAGATCGAAAGTCTCATCGCCTTTGCCGCAGGCCTTGGCGACGTAGTACGACTCGTGCCGGGTAACAGGACGTCTTTGCTCACGTCAGGCCCCTTCGCTTCGGCGATCACCGGCGAAAACCTCATCACGGCCGCACTTGCGCGACTGGCCGAGGTCGCGCCTGAGATTACGCTGGGGAGCGTCATGCTTGAAAAGCATCTTCCCGTGGCAGCAGGTATAGGCGGCGGCTCGGCCGATGCCGCAGCCATTCTGCGTGCGGTTTGCCGCGCTAATCCTGGACGCGCTAAAGGGCTCGACTGGCCCGCGATTGCAGCCTCACTGGGGGCCGATGTGCCGGTCTGCTTGGCTGACACGCCAGCCTTCGTTATGGGCATTGGCGAAATTACAACCCCGCTGCCCCACTTGCCGTGTCTCCCGGCGGTGCTCGTCAACCCGCTGGCGCCGACCCCGGCGGATAAGACCGCTCAAGTATTCTCACGATTTGCCGCGCCTTTCGCGCCTGAAACGCGACACTCGGTGAAAGTCCCCCATCCGTTTGAAGACGTCGCCGCTCTGCTCGATTTTATGGGCGAGAACCCAAACGATCTGATGTCAACGGCCGAGGGGGTTGTGCCAGAGATCAGGGGCGTGCGGGCAGCACTTGCGGGCGCAGACGGTTGCGCCTACGCGGGCCTCTCTGGCGCAGGCCCAACGTGTTTTGGCATCTTTGACAGCGACGAAGCTGCTGTCGCGGCGGTTAATGTTCTGAGGCAATCTAACCCTCAGTGGTGGATTGCCGCGACCCAGCTTGGTGGGTAGAGGATAGCGGTTCGTTTCCTTAGCATTGTTTTTAAAGAGCACGGTCTGCAGTATTTGAAGACAATCGACACCATCCCGACCGCAAGCGCCGGGTGGTTCTGCGACTCGGAGGAAATATTCTAGGTCGTGTTCGGTTCGACGAGCAGCATTCGATAAGTCGAAAAATCTAGGATTTACTCTGGCGATCGCTAATGCGTACGCTCTACGCAAAATGCAATGACGTCTTGCATTGCTGCCTTCTCTCCGCAGTCATGAAAGATTGCTAGCGCGTCCCGCGCGATTGCCCCATAAGAGCGCGCCCGCTCTAACGTCGCGGCCACCGCTTTGTGCTTTTTTATCAAAGCGATGGCGTGCTCTAAATCGCCACTGCTGATTTCGCCCTCGACGATGGTTCGATTCCAGAAGCCGCGCTCACTTTCACTGCCGCGTCGGAACGCTAGGATGACGGGCAAGGTAATCTTGCCTTCGCGGAAGTCGTCTCCAATTGCCTTGCCAAGACGCGCACTATCGCCGGAGTAGTCCAGCGCATCGTCGACGAGTTGGAAGGCCAGTCCCAAGTTCTTTCCGTATGACCTTAGTGCGGCCTGTTCGTCTTTGGGCCGTTCGGCAATGGCCCCTCCCACTTCGGCAGCCGCTGAGAACAGAGCGGCCGTTTTCGCATTGATGATTGTCAGATAATCGTCTTCGGTCGTCGCCATATTCTTAGCGGCGGCCAGCTGCATCACCTCGCCTTCGGCAATAACTGCGGCCGCGTTCGACAGGATCCTGAGCACAGGCATCGAACCTACCTCGACCAACATGAGAAACGCTTGACCGAGCAGGAAGTCGCCGACCAACACACTAGCCTGGTTGCCCCAGATCATGCGTGCGGTCTGCTTGCCACGGCGTAGTTCGCTGTCGTCGACCACGTCATCGTGCAGCAGCGTTGCCGTGTGCATGAACTCCACGGCCGACGCAACGCGAATGTGCCCGCTTCCGGAGTAATTGCACAATTTTGAGGAAGCGATCGCCAGCATCGGACGTAGTCGCTTGCCGCCAGAATCGATGAGGTGGTGGGCGAGTTCAGGGATCAAGTCAACGTCGGAGATTGCTTTGTCGAGAATGATGCGATTGATCGCACTCATATCCTCGGTAACGAGGTCCAAAAGCGGCTTCAAGCTTTCCGGGGGCTTTCGCGGCCCTTCAAATGGTATAATCAGACCCAAGCTGTTCTCCCTACGCCAGCTTCTCAATGGTGCTATAGCGTTATAGTCGGCGAGAACAATAAGCAATGATTAGGCGGCGCGCACGAGAACTTTCGGACAATTGCAAATGCGAGATCTCATTAGAACTAACGACCCTGTGCTCCTCAATTTTGTACAAACTTTGCTTCGCGAGGCTGGGATTAAGGTTGTTGTCTTTGATGGCAACATGAGCACCTTACAAGGGACAGTCGGGGCTATATTGCAACGGATTGCTGTACCCGAAGACCGCTGGACCGATGCGTGCCGCATTCTAAGAGAGGCGGACTTGAAGGAATGGATTGTAGAGTGACCAGTAGTTCCGCGGTAGTCCTCGAACCATTGGCGCTTACGGACGACACGTTCCTCGGGGGGCGGGTGCAAATCCTTCAGCCAAAATCCGGCTACCGTGCCGGTCTTGACGCAGTGATGTTAGCCGCTGCGATACCAACCGGATGCGCGAATGTGCTCGACGTCGGCGCAGGCGTTGGGACTGCCGGGATATGTCTGGCACGGCGAGACCCCAAGGTAAGGTTGACCCTCTTGGAAAAGGAACCGGTGCTTTCGCGTATTGCGTCGCAGAACGTACAACGCAACGGCCTTACGGACCGTGTGCGCGTGGTCGAAGGCGACGTTGGCCTGAGCCAAGTCGAGCTGGAGGCGGCGGGGCTTAAGGTCGAGAGCTTCGACCACGTGATGGCCAACCCGCCCTTTCATGCTCAGGAAAAAGGCACGCTTGCCCCCGATCAGCTAAAAGCGTCCGCAAGTGCCATGCCTAGTGATGGCCTTGTTTTTTGGGCGCGCTTCATGGCGCGCATGACGCAACCAGGTGGAAGCGCTACGCTCATCCATAAGACGGAGGCGCTAACGTGCGTGCTCGCGGCGTTGGATCGCCGCTTTGGAGCACTCAAGATTTTGCCGCTGCATCCGCGCGACGGTGCTGGCGCAAACCGTATAATTATTCAAGGTACAAAGGGCAGCCGCGCTGTGCCCGTCCTGCTTCCCGGTTTAGTTCTGCATAGATCGGGCAATGCCTTCACGGCTGAGGCCGAGGCAATCCTGCGGGCCGGTGCGGCGCTGTCTATGACGAGGGTGGTCTAGCCGCAGCGGTCCTTATGACCTAAATGATTTCGCCTCACCTTTTCGTTTAACTTTAAGAGCGGAGATAGTGCGCATGTGGCCTTTTAACAGTGGTCCCGTTGTTCCAGTGCTGCGTTTTACGGGTCCAATCGGCATGGCGACGCCCTTGCGCCCGGGCCTTTCGATCGGCGCCTGCGCCGGAGCGATCGAGAAGGCTTTCAAATTGTCGAAGACGCCGTCGGTCGCCGTGATCGTCAATTCGCCCGGCGGTTCGCCGGTGCAATCAAGCCTCATCTTTCGTCGTATTCGCCAGCTCGCTGTGGAGAATGAGAAGACCGTCTACGTTTTTTGCGAGGATGCGGCCGCGTCGGGCGGCTACTATCTGGCGCTAGCGGGCGACGAGATTTACGCAGATCCCTCCTCAATCATCGGTTCCATCGGAGTCATATTCGCCGGTTTCGGCCTCGACAAAGCGATCGAAAAGCTTGGCGTCTCCCGGCGCGTCTATACCGCCGGTGAGGCGAAAGGTGCGCTCGATGCATTTCAGCCCGAAAAGCCGCAAGACGTTGAGCGCATCAAAGCGCTGCAGCGCGATGTGCATGATGTCTTCATAGGCATCGTAAAGGAGCGCCGCGCAGGCCGTCTCAAGGGTAACGATCAAGAGCTGTTCTCCGGCGCGTTCTGGTCAGGACCGAAAGCTCTTGAGCTTGGTCTCATCGACGGCGTTGCTGACGTGCGATCAAAGATGCGCGAGTTGCATGGCGACGATGTGCGGCTGAAAGTCGTGCCTCTTGGCCGTACAGACTTGCTTTCGCGGCTGAGGCGCGCGCCTGGCGCGCTTCAAGGTTACGGAGATTTAACCGGCAGCCGCCTTGCCCTGGCCGAAGATCTAATATCGTCTATTGAGGCGAGGGCTCTATGGTCCAGGTTCGGACTGTGAAGGGGTGTGAGAGAAAGGAGTGCCGGCCATGCCGCACGCCGTTGCCGCGCTGCTCGTGGGAGCCGGAATAGCTGCCGGTGCCCGTTGGCTTGCTAGGGAAGTCATTCGCGCCGCGGAAGCGACACGGCTCGCCAATGACGAGGCGAGCCTGAAAGAGAAGACCGTCAGCATCCCAATTAAGGATCTCGGCACGCTTGTATGGGATCCAAAAGCGGGTGTCTATCGGCCACGGCTTTCGTCTCAGGGTTAGCCGGGTGATGAGCTATTAGGTCGTGAGGAACGGGCGGTCGGCTTTGACGACGCAATCGTGCTTACCGCGGCGGCCCTCAAGCAGGGGGGTTTTGGGACCATCAGCGAAGTCGACGTGATGGCGGCAATGAAAGTCCAGCTCGATGTCGAATTTCGCCCCTGTCGTATTCTCGGCGCTTGCAACCCTATGCTGGCCCATGAAGCCGTGAAGCTCGAGGATAAGGTTGGCACCATGCAGCCCTGAAACGTGGTTATCCGGGAGATTGCGCCGGGCCAGGTTGAAGTTGCGGCTATAGATCCGGTTGCTTCTATGATGGCCATCGGGAGCCCTGCACTTAAAAAGAAGGCGGAAGCCGTCCGCGCCAAGCTCCAAAGCGTTATTGGCGCGCTTTAAGCCATCGTGATGAGCCTTGGGTCGTTGTCGAGTTTCGGTCGAAGTTGGTGTTCACGGCCAACCATTTCTCTAACTACACCCCCCTTGCGCCCACTGTCGATCCAACGGGGCGCTGGCTTCGCGTGACACGGCGTCACGAACGAGTATAGTGCGCCGCCGAACCGCCAAAGCCCAGTCACACCTATGCCAACGAACGTTGCCGTCAAGCCAGTCGGGCGCCACGCGGGCCTGAACGAGGTAGTTTTTCGTCCTGACAAGTCGTTCCAGGACCTGATCCTTACGCTGCAGACCTTCTGGGCGGCGCAGGGCTGCGTTATCCTCCAGCCCTATGACATGGAGGTGGGAGCCGGCACCTTTCACCCGGCGACGGCGTTGCGTGCGCTGGGACCTAAGCATTGGCATGCTGTCTACACCCAACCCTCGCGCCGTCCCACAGACGGCCGTTATGGCGAGAACCCCAATCGCCTGCAACACTACTATCAGCTCCAAGTGATCATGAAGCCGACTCCGGCCGACATGCAGGAACTCTACTTGGAAAGCTTGCGCCGCATCGGCCTGTCGCCTGAAGCGCACGACATCCGCTTCGTTGAGGATGACTGGGAAAGCCCGACGCTGGGCGCTTGGGGGCTTGGCTGGGAAGTGTGGTGCGATGGAATGGAAGTATCGCAATTCACCTACTTCCAACAGGTCGGTGGGTTCGACTGCGAGGTCGTTTCAGCTGAGATTACATACGGACTGGAACGGCTAGCCATGTATGTTCAGGGCGTCGACAGCGTTTACGACTTGAGCTTCAACGGCCGCACCGATGCGCGCCGTCTTTCTTACGGCGACATCTTCCTGCAGGCCGAGCAGGAGTATTCGCGCTTCAACTTCGAATACGCTGATGCAGCGATGCTCCAACAGCACTTCAAGGACGCGGAGATGGAGTGCAAGGCCCTTCTTGAGCAGGGTGACGGCGACGCGCTCCACGAAATGGCGCTTCCCGCTTATGACCAATGCATCAAAGCCTCGCACGTATTCAACCTCTTGGACGCACGTGGAGTCATTTCAGTGACAGAGCGTCAAAGCTATATTTTGCGGGTGCGTGATATGGCCAAAGCCTGCTGCGCCGCGTGGCTCAACACCGAGGGAGGAGGCGCATAATGGCGGCATCTATCACTGGCGCGCTAATTGCGGGAATCCCCGCGATCATCGTCGCCTACTTTGCGCTATGGCGCCGTTCAGTGCCGGTGTTCTGGTTCGCGGTGGCATTGATTGTCGTTGGCCTTGGCTACCTGGCCGCGACAGGTGCCACCTCCGACATCGCACAGTTCTTGTTGGGTCAGTCGCCGGCCTCGCATTCTGCAGGCGCCGCGGCTTAACGGTGAGAGAAGATGCCGGAGCTACTGCTCGAGTTATTTTCCGAAGAGATCCCTGCGCGTCTGCAAGCGCGAGCAGCAGGTGACTTACGCCGCCTTATCACAGATGGATTGAAAGGACGTGGGCTTGACGTTGGCGACGCCGAAGCTTTTGCCACGCCGCGACGGCTGGCGCTCGTAATCGATGACGTGCCTTCAAAATCGCCCGTCTTGTTGGTGGAGCGCAAGGGTCCTCGCGTTGGCGCACCGCAAGCGGCCGTGCGGGGCTTCTTAAAAGCGGCCGGTCTTTCCTCGCTGTCTAAGGCGGCGGTCGTCAAGGACGAAAAAAAGGGCGACTACTACCTCGCGCGCACCAAGAATCCAGGTCGCAAGGCCGCCGAGATCATTGCGGAGGTTGTTCACGAGACAATAGTGCAGTTCCCCTGGCCGAATTCCATGCGCTTCAACCGGTTCTTGGACACCGGCAACGGCACCGAACTGCGCTGGATTCGCCCTCTGCATTCGATCATCTGTCTGCTAGGGCGCAAGGTCATACCCCTTGAGATAGCGGGAATCAAAGCAGGCAAGATCACGCGCGGTCACCGTTTCCTTGGCAATGAGCCCTTTGCCGTGACAGGCTTCGCCGACTACCGGGCAAAGCTTCAAAAGCAAAAGGTGATCCTTAATGCGGCCGACCGCGCCGATATCATCGACGATCAAGCACGTGCGCTCGCCAAAGACGCCCGGCTTGCCCTTGTTGCAGACGAGGCATTGCTGGCCGAAAACGCCGGGCTTACGGAATGGCCTATAGTTCTCATGGGTGCGTTCGACAAATCGTTCCTCGAAGTACCGGCCGAGTGCCTTGTTACGGCGATGAAGATCCACCAGAAGTGCTTCTCGCTGCGCGAGAAGCGCTCCAAGAAGCTAGCCAACAAGTTCCTACTCGTATCCAATTTAAAGACAAGGGACGCCGGCAAGAAGATCATTGCGGGCAATGAGAAGGTGATCGCCGCGCGGCTGTCCGATGCCAAATTCTTCTGGCAGCAGGATCTGAAACGCCCGCTGGATGAAATGGCGAACGCGCTTGATGGCATCATCTTCCATGCGAAGCTTGGCACACAGAAGGAGCGCGTGGAGCGCATCGCAGAGTTGGCTTTTCGAATCGCTGGATCAGTGGACGCGGTGCCGGAAGATGCGCGCCGCGCTGCTCAACTGTGCAAGGCCGATCTCGTGTCCGGTATGGTCGGCGAGTTCCCCGAGCTGCAGGGGCTAATGGGCAGCTATTATGCGGAGGCAGCGGGCGCCAAACCAGAGATCGCCCGGGCCATTGAGCTGCACTACAAGCCGAAAGGGGTGGGGGACACGGTACCGAAGGAAGAGGAGGGCGACGCAGTTTCCCTCGCCGTCGCGCTTGCGGACAAGCTCGACACCCTCGTTGGCTTCTGGACCATCGGAGAGAAGCCCACGGGCTCAGGCGACCCTTATCAGCTTCGCCGCGCGGCGCTGGGGGTCATTCGTATCGTGCTGGAGAATGATCTTAGGTTGTCCATCGTTTCGACGGTCCTGCCCGCTTTTCGTCGAGCTCGCATTCAAATGATTAGATCTCAACCCAGTCTCCAGATGGAAAAGCTTTCAAGTGCGGAGCTTGAAGAACTAGGAATTAATGAGAGCGACCGAGTTTTTACTCCGGAAAGAGCCAAACAAGAGCGAGAAAAGTGGTTAAAGAGTCTCGAGGAAAATTCGGAGCCGCAACCGGTTGAGATGTATTTGTCGCGTGATCTCCTCTCCTTCTTGGCCGACCGGCTCAAAGTTCATTTGCGTGAAAAAGGCGCGCCCTACGACCTCATCGACGCCGTCTTTTCGCTCGGCGGGCAGGATGACCTGGCACTCATCGTTAAGCGGGTGGAGGCGCTTTCTGAGTTTCTGCAAACGGAAGACGGCGCCAACCTGCTAACCGGCGTCAAGCGCGCGCAAAACATTCTCACTATCGAGGAAAAGAAAGATAAGACAAGTTACGCTGGTACCTACGATGTGGCCCGGCTCCAAGATAAAGAGGAACTGGCGCTGGCTGCGGCAATCGAGAGCGTCAAGCAGGACACAGACGCTGCCATAAACGTGGAAAATTTTGCCGGTGCCATGCGCGCGCTTGCCGAGCTACGCGCACCGGTTGATGCCTTTTTCGAACACGTAACGGTCAATGTCGATGATCCCAAACTGCGCGAAAACCGCTTGCGTATGCTTTCAGAGATTCGCGCTGCCACCCTCAACGTCGCCGACTTAACGAAGATCTCGGGATAAGAGCCACTAGTTATTCAACAGCCCCGGCCAATTGGCATCGCCCTTTTTCACGTTGTCGGGGATGTTCTTCGCCCATGTGGCGCGCACGCGCTTGTCATAGTTCAGATAGAGCTTGCCGTCGTGAATTGTCCAAGCTTGCGGATCACCTTTGGCCGTATAGCCCTTGGATACAGCCCACGCGCAATATCCGCCATACTGCGGCGCGTACCGTGTCGGGTCAGCCAGAAACGCCTCGCGGTTGGCAGCGGTCTCAAAGCGCCAAGTGGCACCCTCGTATTTGGCCGGGAAGTTCTCACTTCCCTTTACTGGCTTACCGTCGGTGAAGTAGGCAACTGGATCATAGCCGCCTACCGCCGCGCCCTTGACGATGCCAGTGTAGATCGGTGGTACTGCTGCGGCAGGCGTAACCTGCGATAGCGTGACTGCAGCAAGCGCGATAACAAAGCTGACAGCAACGCTACTCAAAATAATGCGGTTACGGGGCATGGTAATTTCTCCTTGATAGTTGCTAGAGAGTACGCCGCACTGCAAGAAGATGTTACGATGCCAAATAAGGTCACATGCGCAATAACCAAACGAAAAAACGGTATCTGCCGCCTCTTCGTCTATGGCACGCTCATGTCGAAAGCCATCGGGACGATGGGAAAGGCGCAGCGCAACCGGCTACAGCGTGAAGGTTGCAGTCTCGGCGCGGCGACCATGCACGGTGCGCAGCTCTATGATCTCGGACGCTATCCCGGTTTGGTTGAAAGTGGCGACCTGGGTCACATTGTTCATGGCGAGCTGATCGCACTAGCCAATCCGCACATTACGTTGCGCTGGCTGGATGAATATGAGGGTTTTGTCCCCGGCGATCACGACCAGAACGAGTATACGCGCCTAGAGCGCCAAGTCCGGATTGCAGATGGAAGCGAACGGAGCGCCTTTGTGTATATCTGCTTGCGTGTCGCGGAGCATCACCGTCTGATCGTACGCGGCCGCTATATGGCGGCGCTGACGCGCCAACGACAAAATTAGGTTTAGCGGCAAAAGCAAATGGTGGAAGCTGGCTTGCTAACCCCGAACAACCCTCTGGCATTCGGGCACGGCCCCCGCTCGACCGGGCTGCCAGCTTCCGCCAAAATGGTGATACACTAAATGCGTCCCGGCCATTTATCCCGATCCGTGAAATCACTTTAGGTGTTTATAAGCATAAAAGTCCTACACCTCTTGCTCGTTGGTGGAATCAAGTGTGGCCTGCTGGTAGGCCTCGCTAGCTGCTAGCCAAACGTCCTCCGCCTCAGCCAAGCGCTTTGCGAGATGCCCGCGTTCGATGCTAGCCGCTTGCGCACGTCTTGCATCACGCTCATAAAGCTCTGGATCTGCTAGAAACTTGTCGAGTTGCGCAATCTCGTCCACGATATTCTCGACCGTCTTCTCGGCCATCAGCATCTCCTTCTTCAAGGGTGCCAGGCTAGCGCGGCGGTCAGCGGCGGCGCGACGCTGTTCGGCTCGGCCGATGCGCGCCGAAGTTCCGCTTTCCTTGCCTTTCACTTTTGGACCTGTTCCAGCCCCGCGTTCGGCTAATAGCTGAGCCCGGTAGGAGCCGATATCGCCGTCATAGGCGGTCACCGTGCCGGCGCGGACGATCCACAGCCGATCGGCGCAGGCTTCGACCAGGTGGCGATCGTGACTGATCAGAATTACGGCGCCCTCGTATTCGGTGAGGGCATGCACCAGAGCCTCGCGACTGTCCACGTCGAGGTGGTTGGACGGCTCGTCGAGGATCAAGATGTGCGGCCCGTGAAATGTTGCGAGCGCCAGTAGGAGCCGCGCCTTCTCGCCCCCTGATAGGTTGGCACACTTTGTGTCCGCCTTGTCCGCGCCGAAACCATAGGTGCCCAGTCGTGTACGACGCTGCGCTTCTGTCGTATCATGCATCAGATTGAGTATGTAGTCGTAGGGTGTTGCCTGAGGGTTGAGCCCGTCGAGTTGATGCTGGGCGAAATAGCCGACGTCGACGCGCTTGGCGCCGTAGACGTTTCCGGATAGCGCCGTGAGCTTGCCGGCAATAAGCTTAGCGAACGTCGACTTGCCATTGCCATTCTGGCCAAGCAGTGCGATCCGATCGTCTCGATCAATGCGCAGGTTCAGTCCTTGTAATACCGGTTTGTTCGGCGTGTAACCGACGGCGGCCTCTTCCAACCGCAGCAGTGGGCTCGCCAGAGGCTTCTTAGGCTGCGGCAAGTGGAACGGCGCTACGCGATCTTCAAGCTGCGCTGCGATGGGCTGCATTTTGGCTAGCGCTTTGATACGGCTCTGCGCTTGCGCAGCTTTTGTGGCCTTGGCCTTGAAGCGGTCGATGAAGGCTTGAATGCGTCGGCGCTCCTCGTCCTGCTTCCTCTTCAGCCTCAATTCCAACCGCTGCCTTTCACGCCGCGCTTCCTCGAAGTCGTCATAGCCGCCCGAGTAAAGCGTCAGCTTGCCACGCTCTAGGTGGAGGATGGAGTTGACAGCGCCGTTCAGTAAGTCGCGGTCATGACTGACGATGACAATTGTGTGGGGATAGGTGCGTAGATAGTTTTCCAGCCAAAGCGTGCCTTCGAGGTCAAGATAGTTTGTAGGCTCATCGAGAAGCAGAACTTCCGGTTCTAGGAAAAGAACGGCGGCAAGCGCTACACGCATGCGCCAACCACCTGAGAGTGTCTGACAGGTTTGCTGCTGCGCGACTTCGTCGAAACCAAGACCGGAAAGGATTTGAGCGGCTCGGGCGGGGGCTGAATGTGCGTCGATGTCGTTCAGGCGTTCGTGGATCGCAGCGATGCGGTGGGGGTCTTGCGCGTGACCAGCCTCGTCCAATAGCTGTGCGCGCTCAGTGTCGGCCGCTAGCACCCAATCGATGAGGCTATCTTCGCCGCCCGGGGCCTCTTGCGCCACGTATCCGATGCGTGCCGACCGCGGTACGGTCACCGACCCTTTGTCTGACCCGATATCGCCAGAAATAATCTTGAGCAGCGTCGTTTTGCCGGCACCGTTGCGGCCGACTAGGCCAACCTTATGGCCCGTTGGCAGCCCCACTGTCGCGCCGTCGAATAAGATGCGGCCCTCAACGCGGTACGTCAGATCATTGATATGCAGCATAACCTGAGGGGATAGCGGGTCGCGCTGGTAGTGTCACGCATAGCGATCTATTCAAAACGCTATGTTGAACCGCTTCAAGATCGCGATCATTGCGAAGTAGCAAGCGACTGTCAGGGTGCCGGAGATGAGGAGGCTCGGTGTAAACGTCCAGCCCGCACGGAGCAACAGCGGCAGCGCGATGAACAGCGCCAATGACGGCAGCACCAGCCAGAAAACGCTGCTTGCCAAATTCGCGACCTTTTCGGCATTGCCTGTGTCGAGATAAAGCCAGATCATTGCCAGTACCGACGTCAACGGAATGGAAGCCAGTATCGCGGCAAACAAAGAGCTGCGCTTGGCGACTTCGGCGATGGCGACAACGAGTACGCTTGTGACGATGACTTTGACGGCGGCTTCCAGCATGGCGGCAGATCAGCCGGACACGACGGGTTTCAGCGTCTCAACGAGAAGGCGCTCCTGCGTGGACTGGTCCTCGACCGCCAAGTGCGCAACGAACCAATCTTGCACCATCTTGCACACTCGGCTCGGCGGCTGTTTCGCGAGCGCCTTCGGGTTGGAGAAGACTTGCAGGTCGTTCTCTTTCCAGCCGAGCTTTGCCAACTGCTTGACGAGGACTTCATAGTCGCTCTTGCCGGCGGGTTCGTGCGTTGTCGGAGCCTGGCGTCCTTCCGCAATGGCTTCGAAAATGGCAGCCATTTGGGCATGGACTGTCGCACCTTGTTCCGGCGATTGCCAAAGCTCGAGTAAAGCGGGAGCTGTTTCACCGTTGGAAATAAAGCTGAAGCATGTGGCTTCGCTACGCTCGCTCAAGTTTTTCAGGTTGGCGAGGAAGGCGGTAGCGACTTTTTTCAACTTTTCGGTGCTAGCGGCGAGCGCCTGATTGGCGTGCTTACGCCGCAGGGCCACGAGAGCCTCAGCCATATGTTTAGTAATTGCTCCTTGCGGCTGGTTCTCGGCAGAGAGCTTCGCGGCCTCACTAATGCGCTCCCCGTACCAGTCGGGGAATTCGCGTTTAACGAGTCCCCACAGGCCAATCAGCTGCAGTTTCTCGTCGAGCTCTTGCGCATTTTTCGCGATGACTTCCGGCGAAACCGTGCTTACCAGCGGGGCTGGAGTGGCAGGCGATGTTTCGGCTGGCGCAATCGCAGCAGTCGTAGTTTCGCTGAGGCCAGTTTGGGGCTCGTTATCAGCCGTTCCGCTCTTGGGGTCCGCTCGGACGATCTCAATAGGATCTGCGCCAGAAGTGCCGGGCTGGGACATGTAGTACCATCCGCCCGCGCCTGCTAGCAGCAGGACGACGAATACCGCGCCGAGAACCCGCAATCGCCGCCGAGGTTCGTCTTGGGGCGAATCTGTTGTGGTCTGGATGAGGTCGGGCTCAAAAGACCGTTCGGGGCTCGGAGGAGGCGCGTGTACAGGCTCGCTCGGCTCCGTCTGCCTGGAGGCAGGCGGCGGTTGTGATGTCGGTTCCGGCCCTTTCAACGAGAAGACGGCTGGAGCGGGGCGCCAGTCGTCAAACCCGGGACGCCAGATGAGGTCGGTCGGCTTCAGGTGCCCTTGCGCGATGAAAGTGCGCATCTCGGGATCTGACAATGGCCCGTGCTGCTTTCCTTCACGGGCGATATACCATTGGATTTCGGGCTGTTGGCCAGTCATGGAGGTTCCATATAACGAATTGGAGGCCGAAATTCGAACATTGCGCGCTCGCGCTCTGGCCCTTCGGATTTCCTAGAAGTCCTTCAATGTGGTTCGGGAAAGCCTGCCTCGTCAATCGCGACTACCCAGCAATGTACCATGGTCCACCGCCCGATTGCTGGCGGCGCGGCACTGCGCACCTTGTTGGGACCCTTGGCCACCATTATAACCCGCCGGACTGAATGGTAAAATCCAAGCCTCAGGGGGATTAAGATGGCTATCGAGCGGACCCTGTCCATCATTAAGCCGGATGCCACAGAACGCAACATTACAGGTGTCATAAACCGCGTTATCGAAGATGCGGGGTTGCGAATCGTTGGCCAAAAGCGGGTCCACTGGACCCTCGAGCAGGCCCAAGAATTCTACGAGCAGCATTTGGGAGCACCTTTCTACCCCGACCTTTGTAAATTCATGTCGTCCGGGCCAATCGTTGTCCAAGTGTTGGAGAGCGATGACGCCATAGCCAAGTACCGGAAAGTTATGGGCGCGACCAATCCGGTCGACGCGGAGCCTGGGACGCTGCGCAGACGTTTTGCGATCTCAATGCAGAAAAATTCCGTCCACGGTTCGGATAGCCCGGCTTCTGCGGATCGCGAGATTGCATTGAATTTTTCTCCAGACGAGATTGTCGGGTGAGGCCGGTGGCCTTCTTTCGCTGCTGTCAGTCAGGGAGTTGCCATGGGACGCGTCAGGTTCTACGTCGCCGCGAGTCTTGATGGATTTATCGCGGATCGTGAAGGCAGCGTTGATTGGATGGCGCCCTACGACGCAAGACTCTATGGCTATGACGCATTTGTTGATGACATCGGCGCACTCGTCATGGGGCGGCGTACGTACGAACTAATCCACGCGGTTGGTGACTGGCCATACGTGGGTAAGCGCGTCTATGTCATTTCCTCGCATAAACTGGAGAATCCGCCGCGCGGTGTCGTTCGGGCCTCAAATGGAATCTTGGGCGCACTGAAGTCAGCGCGAGGCGAAACGATGTCCGATATCTGGATTGTCGGCGGAACTATGACAATGCAGTCGGCGATTGATGAAAATCTCGTCGACGTAATAGAGATCTTTTTAGTGCCGGTGCTGCTTGGTGCGGGCCTGACCTTGCTCAATGAGATAAAGCGTCCACAGACGCTGGCGTTTGACGGCATCGAGGCCTTTCCGGACGGCGTTGTAAAGCTGCGCTACTTCACAGCGCGCTATCGGGCGAGCGGCGGGTACCAAACGTAATGGACGTATCCACTTGGCGCGGCGTCTTCGTCTAGCTCAGTTCGTGAATTCTAAACATCAGTCCGCCTTTGGGCGTCAGTGTCACCGTGGCGTTAAGGGGGGCTGGGTCTTTTCCGACGTACTCTGGCCTAAAGCGGCGTAATAGCAGCGATAGCGCCAGCGTGTTCTCCACTTGGCTCATGGCGCCGCCGATGCATGAACGCTTGCCCCCGCCAAACGGTAGGTAGGAGTACTTCACCTGCTTCTTAGCCGCTCCCGCCATCCAGCGCTCTGGGCGAAACTCTTCAGGCTCCTCCCAGAAGCTAGGGTTGTGGTGAGCGCCGTAGGCGAAAAGCATGATGCGATCGCCGGCCTGGATCTTCGTGCCGCCGATCTCGTCCTCTTCCGATGCAACCCGGATAAGCCCCCAGATCGGAGGATAGAGCCGCATCGTTTCTTGAATGACTGCGCGCGTGTATGCAAGTGCAGAATAATCGGCCGCGGTTGGGTCGCGATCGCCGTAGACCTGCTCTCCCTCTTTGCGAATGCGTTCCGCAGTTTCTGGATGCCGCGCCGCTTCATAAAGCGCCCATGCAAGTGTCAAGGCCGTCGTCTCGGTACCTGCCCACAAGTACTGTTTCAACTCGTCGACGGCCTGCTGCTGATCGAACTCGGGTGTTTCGGGGTCAGCCACCGCTGCCTCGATCATTTTGAGCAACGTGCGTTCGCGTGCCTCGCGAGGGTCTGAGGCGATAACCGCAGGCGGCACACTGGCCCAGACCTGCATGGCCTTGGCAGCGTCCTGCTCGGTCATTTCAAATACTTCGCCAGACTGTTTTTTGAGGCGGATCTCCTTGTGGTTCATCACGTCGGTATAGGTCTTCACACATTTGAAGACGAAATGCGGATTGAACGGCATATCCCTATCGAACAGAGCCTTGCAGATCATGTCGGCGGCGAGCGTCCAGGTCTGCTCAACCATCTCGACGGTCTCGCCTGATTTGGCTAGTTGCGACCAAATATCCATCTTGGTGCGGATTGCCGCCAAGAAATAGGGGATATACTCGGCGAACATGTCCGGGTGGAACGCGGGCTGTTGCGGCATGCGAATCTTCTGCCAGAGCGCGCCGTCGTTGGTGATCATTGACTTGCCGAAAATCGGCTTCAGCCCGTCGAAATATTTGACGTAGGTGTCGGCCTTGGTGACCAGGACATACTTGAAGTGCTCCGGCTGGGTGAGGATCACTACGCGCTGATGGGCCATGTTGATGGGGATGACGGGGCCGTAGCGATCCGCCATGTGCATGAGGATGCGCATTGGGTTGTCGATCCCCGCCCTAAGGAGGGGGGTCAACTTGAACCAGATGCTGCTTTCCTCCCCCAACCCTTGAGTATGGGCGGGGGCGGGCTCTGTGGCGTGTTTTGCCGTCGAGGTCATAACGTTGTCTCCCGGCGCTTATGCCGTTCCAACGCACTTTCTATGCCAAATTCAACCACTGAAAGGTAAACTAGGAACATTCCTCGATTCGCGGGGCTGCGCCCTGTGCTAAAGTGCCCTAGCGCCTGCAAAATATAGGAAAATCAGTACCACCCGGTGGCCACAAGTGTCTATGCGACCTACAGTTTCCGCTTCATTTTGGCGCGCAAAAGGCAATCTTGATTGAAGTGTTGGTTACTTAAACCAGCGGTGGCCACATGAGTGGGCCTGACGGCTTGGCCGCTGAGGCCACCCCAAGTACCCGCTCGCCCTCGATGCGAACCATGCCGGAAGCAAACAAGGCTAACGCGTGAGGATACAACTCGTGCTCGGCTTGCAGTACGCGTGCTGCGAGTGTGCTCGCCGTGTCTGCCTGGAGGACGGGGACGGCCGCCTGCGCAATGATGGGGCCATCATCCATTTGAGGACGGACGATATGCACGGTGCAGCCGGTGATCTTAACGCCGGCGGCGAGGGCGCGTGCGTGCGTATCAAGCCCTTTGAAGGCCGGAAGCAAGGAAGGGTGAATATTGAGCATCCGGTCGCGCCAGCGCTCCACGAAGTCAGCCGTCATCAACCGCATGAATCCCGCGCATGCAACGAGATCGACGTTGAAAGACCTGAGCACGGTATTGAGCTCAGTTTCGAAGGCTTCACGTCCGGCGAACGCCGTGTGGTCGATGACGCGCGAAGGCACATCGTTGGCTTCGGCCTTCTTGAGACCTTCTGCCTCGGGGCGGTTGGAAAGCACGCAAACAATTTCGGCCGGGTAGTCGTGTGCTTGGGCGGCTGCGAGGAGTGACACCATGTTTGAGCCCCGCCCTGAGATCAGAATGCCGACACGCTTTTTCATCGCCGCCATTTAACAATTCTCGTCTGTGGGGCCGGCATCATCAGGTCTTGCGCTTCTCTGAAATGTTGTCTCTGAACAATCGTAAGATCATTCTGCCAAGAGACGTCAGACGTCGTATTTCAGCGCACCTGAGTAGCTGACCGCCCAAGCCTCACCCTTGCCCTTGGCATCGCTCCTTTTTCCGCCAGGGGCCACGATTTCACCGATAATAAAAGCCGATTCACCGGCTTCGCGCAGTGTTGAGAGCACCGCGTCGGCTTCACCCTTCGCGGCAACAGCGACCATGCCGATGCCACAGTTGAATGTACGCAACATCTCCGCGTTCTCGAGTCGCCCAGCCTGAACAAGCCAGGCGAACACGGCAGGCGCGACGAACGACGAAAGGTCGATGTGTGCTGCAACCGTGTCGGGCAACACGCGCGGCAGGTTTTCGGACAGGCCCCCACCTGTTATGTGCGACAACGCCTTTACGGCGGCCTTGCCACTTGGCGCCCTGATAGCGGCTAGCGCCGCTTTCACGTAAATCCGCGTTGGCTCAAGAAGTGCTTCACTAAGTGTCTTAGTCGCGTCGAATGGCGCCGCCTCGTCCCAGGCGAGCTGGGTATCAGCGACAAGCCGGCGCACCAATGAGTAACCGTTCGAGTGCACGCCAGACGAGGCGAGGCCGATCAGGACATCGCCGACGGCCACGTTGTCGTGTGGTAGAATTTCGCTGCGCTCTACCGCACCCACGGCAAAGCCGGCAAGGTCATAGTCCATAGCGGCATACATACCCGGCATCTCGGCCGTCTCGCCGCCAATCAGCGCGCAGCCTGCCCGCTGGCAGCCCTCCGCAATCCCGGCGATGACAGTGCGGGCGCCTTCAACTTCAAGGGCTCCGCAGGCCAAATAATCCAAGAAGAATAGGGGTTCTGCGCCTTGGACCACGAGGTCATTGACACACATGGCGACGAGGTCGATGCCAATGGTGTCGTGGCATCCTGTCTCAATGGCGATCTTAAGTTTGGTGCCAACGCCGTCGGTCGCAGACACCAGGATGGGGTCACGAAAGCCAGCCGCCCTGAGATCGAATAGCCCGCCAAAGCCGCCCAGATCGGTGGCGGCGCCAGATCGCTGTGTCGCCTTGGCAAGCGGCTTGATCGCCTCGACGAGCCGGTTTCCGGCATCGATATCGACGCCGGCGTCTCGGTAGGAGATGGTCGGGTTGCCTTTGGGACCAGGCTCTGTCATTTGACCTTAGAACCCAACTTTTGCCCTCTTTGGCTGCGGGAAATGACGCTCCTAGCAGTTTCGATGCGTGCTCGGCAACTAAGGGCGCGATGTAGAGAGGTGTCTTTCGGGTGAAATTAAGAAAAGTTTTTGTGGCGACCTTTGCCAGCGTGGCCGGTCTCGCGGTTGCGGGCGCAGTCTCGACAGCGCTCGGAGACGAAGTATACACGGTCGGCAATTACCCTGTCGACGCGCAGGCTAAGAATGCCGTGGCCGCCAAGAAGAAAGCTTTGGCCGAGGGTCAGCAAGCCGCATTCCGTTCCTTGTTGAAACGTGTCGTTCCCGTCACCTCTTACGATCGACTTAAGCGTCTTTCATCCCTCAATTCGTCGAGCTTTTTTGAGGGTATCTCCGTCCGTTCTGAGCGTAACTCACGCACGCGGTACATCGCCAGTCTTGACTATTCGTTCCGCCCCGATTCGGTGCGTTATGCGCTGCAGCGTGAAGGCATTCCCTTTGTCGAGGAGCAGGCGCCGCAATTGATAGTCATCCCAATTGTGCGCGACGCTCAAGGTACTATTGAGACAGGTCGTGCATTTCGCGTTTGGGCCGACATTTGGAAAGGCCTCGACCTAGTGCACACCCTGACGCCGATCGACCTGAAAAATTTAAGTTCGCGGATCCATCCCGACACGCTCAAGATGCTCGTTGACGGACAGGGTGGCGCGGAGAGCATCTTGACCGGCGAGTACAAGTCCCCGCGCGTTATTGTTGCGATTGCTGACCTTGAGCCTTCCACCAAGCGCATTAACGTGACGCTGGTCGGCATGGACGCTGTAGGCCCAATCAATCTAAAGCGCAGGTATCGCGTGTTCGATGGCGACAACACCTACACGATGGAGCTGGCGGCCGTGGTCGGGCTCGGGGTTCTGGAAGGCCGATGGAAAGCGGTAAAGTCAGGTTCTGGGATGGGTTTCAGCGGCCGGCAGGTGGCCTTTCAGGCTCGGTACATGAGCCTTCCGGAGTGGAACGCGATGCGCCGCCGGCTGTTAGAAATGCCCGGAGTAGAGGAATTAAGAATAGAGACGCAGTCGGCCCGCAGCGCCAACCTGTCATTGCGCTATCCCGGCGGCGCGGAGGCACTCGCTTCAGCCCTCAATAGCCGCGGTCTTACGCTGAAGAGCGCTGGCGGAGGCTTGATCCTTCACTCTCGCTAATGAAAATCTGGCTAGCACAGGTTGACTTTGCTCAACTTCCTGAACGAATGCAGGGCGCCGACGGCGCGCGTTGCAGGTAGGGCCACTTGCTGCGGCAGCGCATAACCGCTCAGTCCCGTACTCCCAAAGAGGCAGCGCACCAGGACCAATCCTTGAATATTCCCAACATCATTTCGCTGGGCCGAGTCATCCTGGTGCCCATTGTATTCTGGCTGTTGGTAACAGGCGAGACGCAAGCTGCTTTCTTCGCTTTCGTTATTGCCGGCATCTCCGACGCCGTGGATGGCTATCTTGCCAAGACATTTGGTTGGAAAACAGAACTTGGCGCCTATCTAGACCCCCTCGCAGATAAACTGCTTATCGTTAGTATTTTTCTGGCTCTTGGCGTTGGGGGAAAGCTGCCGCTCTGGCTCGTCATTGCGGTAGTCTCGCGCGACATACTGATTGTCATGGCGATCGTTTTATCATGGCTGTTAAGCAATCCTGTCCGTATCCGCCCGCTGGCCGTCAGCAAGGCCAATACTGTTTCGCAAATTGTCTTGGCGGCGGTGGTACTGGCTGATGAGGCCTTTGGGCTAGGCCTCCATTCGGTCCGGTCTGCGATGGTCTGGGTGACGGGTGCCCTGACGCTCGCCTCACTTGCTGCCTACCTGCGCTCTTGGCTGCTACATATGTCCGGCTACGAATCATCGGGTCACGGCGGCTGAACGTCTATCTCGCCGGTTCCGTCAATCAAAGCGATGATGCGAATTTAGAAAACGAACCTGAATTAGAGAACCCCTCGTTCCCATGACCGCAGCGCCCCGTCAGCTCGTTCTCGATCTCGCGCACCGCCAGGCCCTCGGTGCGGAAGACTTCCTGGTGAGTCACTCTAATGCGGCTGCTGTAGAACTTATTGACCGCTGGCCCGACTGGCCGGATCCAGCCTCCATCGTCATTGGAACACAGGGGTCTGGCAAGTCTCACTTGGCACACGTGTGGCGGCTTCGTTCCTCGGCAAGACTGGTTGCTGCCGGCACTCTGAGGGACGCAGCCGTGGCTGAGCTCGCCGATGGCGGTGCCTTAGTAGTGGAAGACATTGACCGCGGCATCGCTGAGGAGCAAGCGCTCTTTCATTTGCTCAATCGCGCGCGCGAGAGCAAGCTTGCGGTCTTATTAACCTCGCGCGTGGCGCCCGGAGACCTATCGTTCGCGATCCCTGATCTTCGCTCGCGCATGCGCGCGCTCCCCCTTGTGGAGGTGCAGCGGCCTGATGAGGCTCTCCTTAAGGCGGTGCTGGTGAAATTATTTGCTGACCGACAACTAAATGTTGAACCGCCCGTGATCGAATACTTGTGCTTGCGTATGGAACGGTCCATGGAGGCGGCAGATCGCCTAGTGGGCACAATCGATCGACTGGCACTCGCTATGCATCGCAAGGTAACTAAGTCGCTGGCGGCCGAGGCGCTGGCGAGCGCAGGCGTCAAAGATGAACAAGAGTGACGAGCACCTAAGGTCGCTAACAGTTGTTACGATGCTGTTTTACTCTCTCCATTAATTGCGCTTAGAGTTGGGGATGGCGGAGCAGAATATGGCAACTGCAAAAAACAGAGTACTTAAGAGGCCACTGCCTAAGGCGGCGCAATCACAGGAGACGCCACCGGAGGGCCCGGCCCGGTTCTACAATCGTGAGCTATCGTGGCTCCAATTCAACCGGCGCGTCCTGTTGGAGGCTCAGAACGAGTGCCACCCTTTGCTTGAGCGCTTGCGCTTCCTGTCGATCTCGGCCTCGAACCTCGACGAATTCTACATGGTGCGCGTGGCAGGCGTGTATGGCCAAGTGTCGGCCGGCGTGCAAACGCTGTCGCAAGATGGGCTCACGCCTGCGCAGCAACTTCGCGCTATCAACCGCTTTGCCGCGGGCCTTGTCGACGACAAGCAGGCGTGCTGGCGCCAGCTCAGAGAGGAGTTGGCGCAAGCCGGTATCCATATCCTCGAACCGAAGGATCTGAGCGCCGAAGACTGCAGCTGGCTGCGACGACTATTCCTTGCGCATATCTTTCCTATCCTGACGCCGATCGCTGCGGACCCGGCACATCCATTCCCTTTCATTCTCAACAAGGGGCTTGTCATAGTCGTCGAATTGCAGCGCGCGAGCGACGGCAAGATAATGAACGGACTGATCCCGATTCCGGGGCAGCTTGAGCGCTTCATTCGGCTCGGCGGGCCCGACGGTGAAGGACCAGAGCTGCGCTTCATTCGCGTCGAGACGCTAATTGGCCTTTTTATCGAGGAGCTGTTTTCCGGTTTCCAAATTAAGAGCCAAGGTGCCTTTCGAGTATTGCGTGACAGCGACATCGAGATTCAGGAGGAAGCGGAGGATCTCGTCCTCTCCTATGAGACGGCGCTCAAGCGCCGTCGTCGCGGACACGTGATTCGTCTCGAACTTGAGTCTGCGATGCCCAACCGCCTGAAGCGGTTCGTCGTGGAGGAATTGGAGGTTGGCGAGGAGGCACTATTCATCAAAGATGGCCTGCTAGCGCTCGCCGATACGTCACAGCTTATCGTATCCGATCGGCCCGAACTCCTTTTCAAGCCATTCAGCAGCCGTTTTCCCGAGCGTATCCGCGAGTTCAATGGCGATTGTTTTGCCGCCGTGCGCAACAAGGACATCATCGTCCACCATCCATACGAGTCTTTCGATGTCGTCGTTCAATACCTGCGCCAGGCCGTGGCCGATCCAAATGTCATGGCCATCAAGTGGACCCTCTACCGTACCTCGCGCGACAGCCCCATTGTGAAAGCGCTCAAAGAGGCCGTCGAGGCGGGTAAGTCGGTAACTGCGGTGGTCGAGCTAAAGGCTCGCTTTGACGAAGCGGCCAACATCCGCTGGGCGCGCGATTTGGAAAACGCTGGCGTGCACGTCGTATACGGCTTCATCGAGCTCAAGACGCACGCCAAGCTCGGTATCGTCGTGAGGCGTGAAGGGGAGGAGCTGACCACATACTGTCACATAGGTACTGGCAATTACCACCCACAGACGGCGCGCGTTTACACCGACCTCTCGTTATTTACGACCGACCCGATTATCGCCCGCGATGTTACGCGCATTATGAACTTCGTGACGGGTTACGGAGAGCCAGCCGAATTGCAGTTAATGGCAGCAAGCCCCCACGGTATCCGCGATCGAATCGTTGCGCACATCCACGAGGAGATCGAACATGCGAAGGCCGGCCGGCCAGCCGCTATCTGGATGAAGATGAATGCGCTGGTCGATAGTAAGATTATCACCACTCTTTATGAGGCGAGCCAGGCTGGAGTGATTATCGACCTAGTGGTGCGCGGTGTATGCTGTTTGCGCCCTGAAGTGCCGGGGCTTTCGGACAACATTCGCGTCAAGAGTATCATTGGACGCTTTCTGGAGCACTCGCGCATTTACTGCTTCGGGCGCGGCGAGGGCTTGCCTTCACCGAACGCGTCCGTCTACATCAGCTCTGCGGACATGATGCCGCGCAATCTTGACCGGCGTGTCGAAGCCATGGTGCCGATTAAGAATGCTACCGTACACGAACAAGTTCTTGACCAGATCATGGTTGCGAACTTGAAGGACAACCAGCAGAGCTGGCGGATAACGGCAGATGGCTCTTCGGAGCGGATCGTACCGGCCAACGGAGAGGATGCCTTCAACGCGCATCAGTATTTCCTCACCAATCCGAGTCTCTCGGGTCGAGGCCAAGCGCTGAAGGAGAATTTTCCGCCCCGCTTCAAACTGCTCGCTAAAGACTAATTAGGGGCATGATTTGACGAGCTTGGAGCGGCTGTTCGGAGGGCCCGGCCGCATATCATCGGAGTTAGAGCCCCTTGGTGTTATCGACATCGGCTCTAACTCTGTTCGCCTCGTCGTCTATGAGGGGGCAGTGCGCTCTCCAGCCCCTCTTTTCAACGAAAAAGTACTGTGCGGCCTTGGTCGCTCGATTGCCAGCACCGGCCGGCTTGGCGCGGAAAGCAAGGAACGTGCGCTTGCTGCGCTAGTGCGGTTTCGCTCGATTGCGCGAATACTAGAAGTAAAGAACGTTCGCGCCGTCGCAACCGCCGCCGTGCGCGATGCCTCCGACGGTCCGGAATTCATCACGCGTGCAGAAGAGGCGTGTGGCACGCGGATTGAGGTGCTTTCGGGCGAAAAGGAGGCCCAGCTCGCTGCGCAGGGCATCATGATGGGTTTTGTCGACGCTAACGGGATAGCTGGTGATCTTGGCGGTGGGAGCCTGGAAATCATCGACCTTTCGGCAGAGAAACTTAAGGAAGCCGTAACGCTACCGCTTGGCGGCTTGCGGCTCGTGGATATCGCCGGCGCCAAGGTCGAAAAGGCCGTTCCCATTGTCGGGGCGGCATTAGCGCGACTGCCATGGCTCTCGAAGGGCAAGGGTCGTCCCTTCTACGCGGTGGGGGGGAGTTGGCGTGCGCTGGCCCGCCTACATATGGAACAAACGAGCTATCCGCTGCACCTAACGCAAAATTATGCGATCCCCACCGCCGAGGCGATTGCCTTTTGCGACTTTGTCCTTTCGTCGAAAAAGCTGAGCGCCTTGTCTGGCGCTGATGATCTGGCTAAGGCGCGGCGCGAAGTGCTGCCCTACAGCGCGGTGGTTCTTGGAGAGCTGCTCAAGAGGGCGAAGCCAAGTCAGGTCCTCTTTTCTGTTTTCGGTATTCGCGAGGGTTTACTGTTTAGTCTTTTGCCTGCGCACGAGCGTCGCAAGGACCCCCTGATCAGTTACTGCGTCGAGCTGTCAAGCCTGCGCTCCCGTTCGATGGAACACGCCTGGGAACTGTGCAGTTGGACAGAAGCGATTTTCACGCTGCCGGGCCCTACGGAGACGCCCGAGGAGCGACGCCTGCGACATGCCGCCTGCCTAATCTCCGATATAAGCTGGCGCGCGCACCCGGACTATCGTGGTGAGCAGGGTCTCAATTTGCTGGCCTATGCAGCGTTTGGCGGAATTGATCATCCGGGCCGCGTATTTCTTGCGCTTGCTATCTTTTATCGTCACGTTGGCGCAGGCGAGGGCCGCGGCAAGGACCTTTCTGTTCAGTTGAAATCCATTCTTTCCAGGCGTTTGCAGAAACGCGCCCGCATAGTCGGCGCGGCCGTGCGAGCCGCCCACATGCTTTCCATCGGGATTGCGGGTGTCATAGACCAGACCCCCCTAAGCTACGACGGCGACAAACTGGTCCTCAACATCCCTAAGGCCTATGCGGGATTGGATGGCGAACGCCTGCGCCGCCGCCTCGAAGCGCTCGCCCAACTTTTGGGTCGCCAATCGGCAGTCCGTATAGGCCGTTGAGAACGAAGAATTTCCAGGCCTGCCGCCGCCACAATTCCTGCTAGAATAGATTTTTAGTTCGCAACGATCGGAACATTTCCGCAATGGCCGACGACCCTTACGCGATCTTAGGCGTTGCGAAAAGCGCCACGGAGGCGGACATCCGTAGGGCGTTTCGCAAGCTTGCAAAAGAACTGCATCCTGATCTCAACCCAACGAACCGCGTTGGAACTGAGGAAAGATTCAAAAAGCTCTCCTCGGCCTATGAACTCCTCAGCGACCCTCAAAAGCGCCGGGCGTTCGATCGCGGCGAAATCGATTCACGCGGCGAGCCGCGCCGGGATGGTTATCGCCGCTACGCCGGGGGAGCAGCGCGAGGCGCTAGGGCTGGCGCCAGGACGGGGTTTGAAGAATTTGACGTGGGTGACGTCTTCTCTGACATCTTCGGCGGCACCCGCTCCGGTCGCGCAGGCGCGCGCAGTGGCTTCAGCGTCAAAGGCCCCGATGTCCGCTATACGTTGGAGATAGATTTTCTAGAAGCGGCCTCAGGGACTAAAAAGCGTGTCACACTGCCCGAAGGTGGCGTTCTCGATCTCAGCATTCCACCAGGCGTTAGCGATGCCCAGGTGCTGCGACTTAAAGGCAAGGGCGCCGCAGGTTTCGGAGCCGCCGATCGGGGCGACGCGCTTGTAGAAGTACGAGTACGCCCGCATGCCCAGTTTCAGCGTTCTAACGACGACATTCTGCTAGAGGTACCGATATCCATCGACGAGGCCGTACTCGGTGCCAAGATCGAAGTGCCGACAATCGGCGGGCGCGTGCAGCTCTCAATTCCTAAGGGCACGAATTCCGGCCGCGTCTTTCGCCTAAAGGGCAAGGGGATCAAATGTGCCGGCAGGTCTGAGGCCGGTGACCAACTCGTTACCGTGCGTATCGTTCTGCCTGACACGATCGACGATAGTCTTGCCTACTTCTTTTCTGAGTGGCGTCAGAAAAACGGCTACGATCCCGGACGCGGTTAAGGAATTTTCACCTCTCTTGCTACGACCGCACCGCCGTCGAGTGTCAGAGCAATCTCGCCACGCTTCAAGCGCAGTGCGTCCTCACCGAAAAGGCGTCGCCGCCAGCCCTTAAGGGCGGGAATGTCTGGCTCGTTTTCCAACGCGATGCGTTCCAGGTCTGCCGACCCGGCGATAAGTCGAGGTGCAACCTTATGGCGGGCCGCCGAGGCTTTCAGCAGAACGCGTAATAGATCAAGCAGCGCGCTTGCTTCCGCCGAAAGCTGCTGGCCGCGGCTGATGGGCGGTAGCGTTTTCGTATCGCGTGCTAAGCCGAGCTTTACGGCGTCGATGATCTCCTTGGCTCGTGCTGAGCGCGAGAAACCTTCGCTCAGTGTTCTCAGCTCGCTCAGCTTGTCGGTGCTAGTTGGGGCCTGATTGGCGATATCATAAAGCGCCTCGTCGCGCAGAATTCGCGAGCGAGGCACGTCCTGCCTCTGGGCTATCCGTTCCCTCCAAGCGGCAAGTTCCATAAGGACCGCCAGCGACTTGCGATTCCTGACCCGCAATTTGAGACGCTGCCAGGCATTCTCAGGGTGTGATTCGTACGTTCTGGAGTCTGTCAGAACGCCCATCTCCTCGCTGAGCCAGGTTGACCGGCTGGAGGTTTCCAGCTCGCGCTTTAGATGGTAGTAAATGTCGCGCAAGTGCGTGACGTCTGCCAGTGCGTAATGCAGCTGCTTTTCAGAAAGTGGCCGCCGGCTCCAATCAGTGAAGCGTGATGATTTGTCGAGATCGGTGCCCGTCACCCGTTTCACTAGATTGACGTAGCTGATAGATTCCCCAAAACCGCAGACCATCGCCGCGATTTGCGTATCGAACACGGGGTGGGGGACCAGCCCGGTCTTGGCAAAAACGATTTCGATATCCTGGCGCGCGGCGTGAAATACTTTGACGACGCCTTCGTTTGCCATCAACTCCCAGAAAGGGGCAAGGTCGATCCCCTTTGCGAGCGGGTCGACAATGAAAGCTTCCCCTGGCACCGCCAGCTGCATGAGGCAGAGCTGTGGCCAGAAGGTCTGCTCGCGCAAGAATTCAGTGTCGACGGCGACGAAGTCGTTTGTCGACAGGCGTTGACAGGCCGAGGCGAGGTCAGTGGAGGAATTGATAATCTGCATGCGGTCGGGGATATAGCGCATCGAGCATGGGTTGTCGCGGCCTGCGATAACTTTGTGTTCACTAGTGAACGCCCCGATTATCGGCGATTTGCCGCAATGGCCATTCGCAACGCTGTAGTGGATGCTCATTTCGTGCATCGGGAAGAAACATACGAAAAGATTTCTTTATTGGTCGCAACAGCAATTGTTTATAAAAACTTATTAGTCGCAACAGCAATTGTTTATAAAAAATTTTCGTAATTACGCACCGAATTTTAAATAAATTATCTTCAAATTGAAATTGTTTTTTCGCGCCTCCGGGCCGCTGCATCCGAATAGTCGAGGTCAATTAGTTATGTTGCGTAAGCTCATCCCAATCACGCTCATTGTGTCGGGGCTCGCGTTCCCGGCACTAATTAAGATCACGAACATTGGTTCCGCCGAGCCATCGGCCGAGCCAAATATCTCTATCTCTGAAGTCGCCGCCCGTCATACGAGAGCATTCGAGGCCGCTCGCAATGCGGAGATCAATGCCTCCATCGCGCGCGTTAAGGTTCAGCGTCTGAAGGCGTTCGAGGCTGCGCGTAACGTGGAGATTAACGCCTCCATCGCACGTGTCGCCTTCCATCGTGCTCGCAATGCGGAGATCAATGCCTCCATCGCACGCGTTAAGGCTCAGCGTCTGAAGGCGTTCGAGGCCGCG
>Ga0209013_10000187_pt1 | contig 52226 bp, 45 predicted proteins | sample Cruoilmetagenom2_FD_187291 | JGI IMG/M metagenome (GOLD analysis project Ga0209013, IMG submission 187291) | Oil polluted marine microbial communities from Coal Oil Point, Santa Barbara, California, USA - Sample 2 (SPAdes) (version 2) | ecosystem: Environmental > Aquatic > Marine > Oil seeps ...
ACCTGGTGGTCATACTCGATGTATTTGGCATCTACCGCGGCCCGGCTGGCGCCAACTGCTGCGCCAAGCACATCTGCAAGTCCCTGCACCAGGGCAAATCCCTGTTCGGCTTTCCAGACTTCAGCAGCTTCTTCATCCAGATCAGCGGGTGGTTCCAGGGCCGGGTTAAGCGCCACACCCCGGCCGCCAGAGACGATCACGTTGGCGTCGCTTAAACTTACTCCGCCGCCTTTATCCTGGTGGGAGGCAATTGAAGTTGCCAGCCCAGCACCATCAAGGCCCACATCCAGGGCTGTCACTGAACCGGAGCGGGATGAATCAGGTTCTGGTTTATCAAATGCTCTCGTCCGCAGGGTAATGATCTGGGGACTTGTACTGCAGGTAAGTTTGGCTAGCAGTTTTCCACCATAAATGGGACGGGTGGTGCTGATCTCACCTCCAGCCCAATCCAGGCCGATCACATCCACCATCACGCCGGTATCGAGGTCCACGGCAGCCATGCCGGCCAGAGTCCTGCCCCGTGATGTGGTTGGGAAGATCACTAGGTCCGGTTGATAGTCTTTGACCGCCTGGGCAACCATATCTGCCAGGGGTTCGGGTCGGAAATCTTTCAGGATCGGGCTGTCAGCCAGGAGGACCTGATCCGCCCCATACTGAAACGCGGTATCAGCCAGTTCATTTACCCCTTCTCCCAGGATCAGGGCTGCGGTTTCTCCGCCCAGATCCTTTGTTATCACAGCCGCCAGTCCAAGACTTTCCCAGGAGGAAGGCTGGGCTTTTCCGTGAAAATGATCTATGTAGGCAAGTATTTTTTTTGTCATTAGAGCACCTTCTCGGCGATAAGTTTCTCAACCAGGGATTTTGCTTTCTCTTCCGGGGTTTCACCTTCAATGATCTCAGTCACAATTTCCTTTTGAACCGGTTCAATAACTTCCGGCCAGGCAATTGAGGATGATGGTGTTTCTATACCCAAATCGGCCAGGGACCAGACGGGGTACTCAGCTTTGGAGGCTTTCCGGATCCCCATAAACGATGGGTAGCGCGGTTCGCCATAGTCTTTGGTGACGCTTACAACAGCTGGCAGGGAGCTATCCACTACCTGCCCGGCCTCTTCCATTGAGCGCAGGACCTGAATTTTACCGTCGCCAGGATTTACGGATTCAAACTTCGAAACCAGGGTGAGGGAGGGTAATTTGAGCAATCTGGCTGTCTGGACAGGAAGCAGACCGGTGTCAGTATCCACGGATTGCTGCCCGAACAAGACCAGATCGGCTTCGCCGATTTTCTGGATCGCTGCTGCCAGGATCTTGGAGGCAGCCACATTGTCGGCTCCTTCCAACGCCGGATCAGAAACCATCACGGCGCTATCTGCGCCCATCGCCAGGGCATGTTTGATGGCTTCGGTTTCCCCTTCCTTGCCGAGACAGAGAGCGATAACTTCTCCTCCCTGGTCTGCAGCCAGGTTCAGGGCGGCTTCCACAGCAAACTCGTCCCAGGGGTTGATAATCAACGGTGCATCTCCCCAACTGATGGCCCCGTTATCAACAGTCATGGTGGCTGCTGTGTCTGGGACCTGCTTAACGCAGACAATTATTTTCACACTGTTACCCTCCTTATGGTTAGAAAGTTGATTAGTTTCTTATCCCGGACCTCAGGTCCAGGTTTGGTGGTCATAGGGCGGCAGTTCTCGGCGAATCTTTTTATCCCGGCGTTTATCCAGGGCGTAATCGGCCTGAATGAGGGATTGGATCTCATTGCTGCCCTCATAGATCATGGCTCCTTTGGCATTACGCATAAAACGCTCGACGGGATATTCATCACTGAAACCATAGGCGCCGTGAATTTGGACTGCCTCGGCAGCGGCCCGGAATGATGCATCCGTGGCATACCATTTGGCGGCTGATGTTTCGCGGGTGTTGCGAACACCCTGGTTCTTTAACCATCCAGCCTTGAGATATAACAGGCGGGCGGCCTGGTAATCGAGAGCCATACGGGCGATCTTGGCTTGAATGAGCTGGAAATCGCTGATCTTCCCGCCAAAGGCATTCCGTTCCTCAGCATAGGATGTGCTAGCTTCCAGGGCCGCCCGGATCAACCCGGTGGCGCCGGCAGCCACTGTATAACGCCCGCTGTCAAAGGCGGACATAGTTACTTTGAATCCTTCCCCTTCCTCCCCCAGCAGGTTTTTAGCTGGCACCCGGACATCCTGGAAATTTATCCAGCCTGTGGATCCAGCCCGGACGCCGAGTTTTCCGTGAATATCACCCCGTGTGATCCCCGGAGATTCCAGGTCTACCAGGAAGGTTGATAATCCCCGATAGGCTTGATCTGTCTTTTGATCTGTCCGGACTGTGACAACTGCAAAATTGGCCACGGTGGCCAGAGAGATCCACATCTTCTCCCCATTGAGGATGTAGTCTTTACCGTCCTTTTTTGCTGTAGCCTGAATGTGGGCAAAATCTGAGCCTGCGCCAGGCTCTGTAAAAGCGCCGCAGCCGATCTTTTCCCCCTTGGATAGGGGTACTAGATAATTCTCTTTTTGTTCTTCGGACCCCCATTGCAGCAGCGTTAAACATGTCAAACCGTTATGGACAGAGATCACCACTCGCAGGGAAGTGTCAATAAACTCAAGCTCTTCGCTGACTAATCCCAGGGAGATGTAATCCATTCCCTGGCCGCCATATTTTACAGGGATGGTCATTCCCAGGATCCCCAATTCGGCCATTCTAGGAATGATAAAAGGCGCCATACCACCAACTCGATCCTGTTCTTGAATAGTTGGGAGGACTTCTTTGGCCGCAAAATCCTGGACCATCCGCTGCACCATTTGATGTTCTTCTGTCAATCCAAAATCCAATTTGGCTCCTTATTTTCGCGAAAATTATGGGAGTTAAATGATTATACCTTTTTCCCCGACTCTTGCCCCTGTGGTTTCATTTCAGAAGTAAATACAATATAATCTCAGGTATGAATGATCGCCTAAAAATTGCTCTTCGGTTTGTTCTGCTGATCCTGGTCGGCTCATTGATAGGTTTTTCGCCGTCTGCTATTAGTGTAACCGAAAATACGCGGAAGTTGCGGCTTGCCTTTGCAGCAGAGGACTATTCATCCGGCGCCGAGATCCTGATCGACCTGGCTGAAGAAAATCCCTGGTGGACGTCACTGTGGGAAAGCGCTGGCAATGCCGCCTTTCTTGGAAGTGATTATTCAACGGCAAAAAGTGCTTATGAAAAGGCCCTCCTGAAAAATGATTTATCTCTAGAAGGTCAGATAAAGCTCGGACAAACTTATCTGCAGCTTGGGGACCAGGAAATGGCGGTTGAGACCTGGCAGGTCCTGGAAGAATCTTCCCAGGCTCTGGAGGAATTAGCGTTGCTTTATGAAGGGAATGGCGAAATTACCCGGGCAATCGAAGTCTGGCATCAATATCTGACTCAATCAGCAGATGGAAGTACATCAGAACTTATCTACCATTTCGGATTATTGATCGCAGCGGATACTCCCCCTAAATCTCTCCCGTACCTAGATCAAGTGCGAGAGGAATACCCTGAAGCTGCGGGTATTGCTACAGCTATTAGGGCCACAATATCTGAGGAACCGGCCTATCAATACGTTACTGCCGGACAGGCCCTGGCAGCGATCAATCAATGGAACCTGGCAGCTTATGCTTTTGATAGAGCGACCGCTTTGCGCCAGGATTACCAGGAAGCCTGGCTGTATTTGGGCGAAGCTCTTCAACACCTGGATGAACCCGGGGATGACATTTTGGATGTTCTCGAGACCGGATTGGCTCTGGACGAGGACTCCCCCCTGGCAAATCTCTTCCTGGGATTGTACTGGCAGCGCCAGGGTTCGCATCAAACAGCCCTGGATTATTTCCAGGTAGTGCAAGACCTTTGGCCAACAAATACTGATGTAAGGGTAGAAGCCGGGAAATCTTTTGCCGCTCTAGGCGAACTGAGCGCAGCTCTTGAGAAATACCAGAAAGCTGTAGAGCTCGATCCCCTGAATGGGGAGTACTACAATCAGTTGGCTGAATTCAGTGTTCTCTATGATTATCAGGTAAAAGAGATTGGCCTGCCCGCTAGTCGGATTGCAGTCCAGCTCAAACCTACTGATGAGGTTAGTCTCGACGTCCTGGGGCAAGTGCTTCTGGCACTGGGTGATAACCTGAACGCAGTGAAGTTTTTCCAAATGGCCCTGGAATCGAATCCGGCCTATGCGCCAGCTCATTATCACCTTGGTATTTATTATTCAGCTTTCGAAGATGCCGAACGAACGGTTTACCATTTGCAGCAGGCGCTAAAATATACCCAGAATCCAGCCCTGTTCGATCAAGCTGAACGTTTGTTAGCTAATTATCAGTAGATAAAGTTGGGAGACTTTATGAAAAAAAGATCCTGGTTGTTATTTGTTTTCTCCTTTTTGGTTTTGGCTTCCCTGGCATGCAGTATGTCCCAGGTCTCCAGGATATTTGGAGAGTACCCTGCCGATGCGGGGGATTTGCTGTTTCAGGATGGTTTTTCTGATCCTTCCAGCGGTTGGGACCAGGTCAGGATCCAGGAAGGCCTGACTGATTACGAAAATGACAGATACCGGATCCTTGTTAATTCCACGAACGCGGATTATTGGTCTAATCCCGGCCTTTATTTCATGAATGTCCAGATTGAAGTTGACGCAGGAAAGAATACTGGGCCAGATGATAATGATTACGGTGTGTTGTGCCGCTACCAGAATACTGAAAACTTCTATTTTCTGATCATCAGCAGCGACGGTTATTATGGAATTGGAATTGTAGAAGGCGGAGAACAGAGATTGCTTTATCCTCCCCAGATGTATCAATCGGATTTCATTCATACTGATTTAAGCGCCAATCATATCAGGGTGATCTGCGATGGTCCCCGGCTGGCGTTGATCGTTAATGGTGAGTTTATCGCTGAAGCCTATGACAGCACTTTCATTGATGGAGATATCGGATTGATTGTGGGCTCCTTTGATATTCCCGGGGTGGATATCTGGTTTGATAATTTAATGGTGACAAATCCCTGAAGGTGTTTTAGGGTATCGCATGGTTTCCAATAATGAAAATATACCTTGATATGATCGGATGCCGCTTGAATCAAAGTGAGATCGAGATTCTCGCGAGGCAGTTTACAGCGGCCGGACACAGTTTGGTTGCAGATCCGGCTGATGCGGACCTGGCTGTGGTTAACACATGCACGGTGACGTCGGCTGCTGCGGCCGACTCTCGCAAAATTATCCGCCGCATATCACGCAAAGGCGTGAAAAATATTATTTCAACTGGCTGCTGGAGTGAGCTTTACCCCGAGCAAGCCCTGGACCTGCCTGGAGTTACCAGGGTGGTTTCCAATGCGGAAAAAGGCCAGCTGGTCTCGGATCTTCTTACGTTAGATTCTGTGGAATTTGACCGGGAGCCGCTTCAGCGTGTGACAATTCCCGGAAGCCGCCAGCGCACCCGCGCTTTTATCAAGGCCCAGGATGGGTGCCGCCATCACTGCACCTTTTGCATAACAACTGTAGCTCGGGGAGATTCCCGGAGTGAGACAGCTGAAACAGTGATTAAGGAAATAGATGCCGCAGTCCAGGCCGGGTTCAAAGAGGTTGTTCTGACGGGTGTTCAGCTGGGATCGTGGGGAAAGGACTTCGATTCAACCTGGGGACTACAAGATCTAGTGAGGCAGGTATTGAAAGATACTGATGTTCCCCGGCTGCGGTTGTCCTCAATAGAACCCTGGGATGTTCAGCCTGCGCTGATCGAGCTTTTGCAGGATGGGCGAGTCGCCCGCCATCTGCATCTCCCACTGCAGTCCGGTTCAGCTGCCACTTTAAGGCGAATGGCCCGGGCGATCAATCCGGAGAAATTTGCCTTGCTGGTGGAGAATATTCGGTCTGTTGTGCCTGAAATTGCCCTCACAACAGATATCCTGGTGGGCTTTCCAGGAGAAACTGAGGAAGAATTCAAAGAAAGCTTCGATTTTATCAGCCAAATGGATTTTGCTGCTGGACATGTATTCAGTTATTCCGCCCGGGAAGGTACCCCCGCGGCTGATTTCCAGGATCAAATCCCACATCCGATCAGGAAGAAACGCAGCGCTGAGATCAGGGAACTTCTGAAAAACTCCGGAGAAACCTACTGCCGCCATTTTTTGAGCTCGGAACTGGTCGTACTCTGGGAACAGGTGGATGAAATCACTCAGAGATCTGTTGGATTAACTGATAATTATCTTCGCGTTGAAACCCATTCATCCCAGGTTTTATGGAATACTTTTTCCAGGGTGAAAATTACAGAACTGGCACATGACGGAGTCCTGGGGGAAATCCTTGATCCAGAATAGGAGGTTATTATGACTGATTGTTTATTTTGCAAGATAATCAAGAAGGAAATCCCGAGTGAGATCCTTTTTCAGGATGAAACGATCACAGTATTTAAAGATATCAACCCTGCTGCCCCGGTGCATTTGTTGGTGATACCAAACAAACATATACCCTCGGTGCGGGAAATGGACGAAAGTGATGAAATCATCCTGGGAAAATTATTCTCCGGCGCAAAAGCTGCTGCTGAAAAAATGGGTATAGCTGAGACCGGCTACCGGCTGATCATCAATAATGGTCCGGATGCTCACCAGGAAATCTCCCATATCCACATGCACCTGCTTGGTGGGGGAAATATGATGCATCCCATGGGCTAAAGGGTTGAAAAGGGTATAATTAATACATGAGTATAAAAAAACAATTACGAGATGCATTAACAGAGGCATTAAGATCAGGTGAAACCCAGCGAAAAACTACCCTGCGGATGGCCCTGGCCTCGATTAAGAACGCTGAAGTGGAAGCTCGGGAAGAACTGGAAGAAGATCTGGTCCTGAATTTAATTCAAAAGGAAGTCAAAGCCCGGCAGGAAACCATTGAGGCAGCCAAAAAGGCACAGCGACCGGATTTAATTGAAAAAGCGGAACAGGAGATTAAGATCCTCAATGAGTTCCTTCCCCAGCAATTAAGCGCTGAAGAATTGAGAGTCCTGGTCCAGGAAGCCGTTCAGGAATCTGGGGCCAGCTCGATGGCTGAAATAGGTAAAGTAATGGGCGCTTTAATGCCAAAGATCCGCGGCAGAGCGGATGGAAAACAAGCTAACCAGATAGTCCGGGAATTGCTGGGAGCTGAATAGATCCGGCCTCCTGGAAACAAATCTATTTTTTGCAGGTGAAAAGGATATTTACCTGCGCTAACTTATGAAAGATAAAACTCTAAAACCATCCCTGATCAGAGCAGCAATATTGACTCTGGTTTTAATTCTGTGTATGGGCGGTATCTGGTGGCTGATCAACTGGTCACTGACTGGCGCTCTCTCTACCGTGCTGGTATCAGAAGGCAGTGTCGCTTCTCAGGATGTGATGTCACCCTATGCAGTGACGTATCAGAGCCAGGTGTTGACAGAAGAATTACAGCAGGAAGTGGCTCAGAGTGTAGATCCGATCTACACCAGGCAGGATTCTGCAATTGCCCGCCAGCAGCTCAACCATCTTAAAGATGCCCTGACGTTCATTGATGCGGTCAGAAATGACCAATTCGCCACCCAGGAACAGAAATACACTGATCTGGCTGCCCTGGATGGCATATATATTTCCCAGGGTACTGCTGAACAGCTCCTTGAGCTCAGTGATGTGCGCTGGCAAACGGTGAGACAGGAAACTGTGGTGATCTTGGAACAGGTGATGCGCACAGCAATCCGGGTAGTGGATCTGGAAGAAGCCCGCCAGCAGCTTCCCTCATTGGTCAGTTTGTCCCTTTCAGAAGACCAGGTTAATCTGGTAGTTGAATTGGCTTCCGCATTTGTGGCGCCAAACAGTGTCTATAGTGAAGAGGCAACTGAAGCAGCCCGGCAGGAAGCAATCCAGGGCATTACACCGGTTACCCGGTCAATCGTGGCTGGAGAAACTATTATCCGGCGGGGTGAGATCGTTCATGAAGAGGATATCGAGGCTTTGCAAGAGGTCGGTTTATTAACTACATTCTCCGGGTGGCAGAACCAAGCTGGCACCTTGGCAGTAGTGATTTTATGCGCTGTGCTAATCATTCTGTATTTCCGTTCGCATTCCTATATATTGAGAAATACGAAAAAAATGATCGTCCTGCTGGTCCTGTTCCTGGTCTTTCTTGGACTATCCCGTTATGTCTCCCCGGGTCATTTGATAATCCCATATTTATTCCCCATGGCAGCCTATTCACTGCTGGTTGCTGCTCTGATTGACCGTCGGACAGCCCTGTTCACCACCATTCCCCTGGCAATCCTGGCTGCTTATGGTATGCCGCATGCCCTGGATCTCACCCTGTATTACAGCTTAGGCGGATTGATGGGGCTGCTAATCCTGAGGCGCCCTCAGCGGCTATCCGCTTATGTCTCAGTTGCTGGCATTATCGCCGTATCCGGCTCTGTGATCCTGGTTGCTTACCGGATCATCGATCCTGCGACAGATGTTACCGGTTTGGCAACATTGATCGCCGCTTCAATTTTTTACGGTGTTGCCTCAGCCATCTTAACCATCCTGCTGGAATTTGCCCTGGCTCCGCTGCTGGATTTGACAACAACATTGCAGCTGGTAGAGTTATCACGCCCGGATCATCCCCTGCTCCAGCGTTTGTTGCGGGAAATCCCCGGCACCTATCAGCATACTCTTCAGGTTGCTAATCTGGCCGAACAAGCGGCTGAGCGCATTCAGGCTAACAGTATGTTGGCCAGGGTGGGCGCTTTATATCATGATATTGGCAAGATGAAAAATCCCCAGTTTTATATTGAAAACCAGGGCCCTAATCAATTAAACACCCATGATGACATGGCCCCGGAAGATAGCGCTGAGATCATTATCGACCATGTTCATTATGGACTTGAACTGGCGAAGAAATATCGCCTTCCCAGCCGCATCCGGGAATTCATTCCAGAACACCACGGCACATTGATCACCCGCTACCAATATGGTAAAGCGCTAGAAATTGCGAATGGGGATGAAAGCCAGATCGACAAATCTAAATTCCGCTACCCAGGTCCACGCCCCCAATCAGTGGAAACTGCTCTGGTAATGCTGGCAGACGGATGTGAGGCTTATGTCCGCTCTCAAAACCCTGAGACAGATGATGCTTTGCGGACGTTGATCAAGGATATGGTTGATAGACGGGTAGCCCTGGGTCAGCTTGATAACACTGAACTGACCTTAAGAGATTTAAAGGTGATCATTGATTCCTTTACGACTACCTTGAAGGGTACCTATCATGCCCGGGTGGATTATCCTGAAGATGAGAGTTCAGCTGACAGCAATCAAGAAATCTCACCAGATGATGCGACCCTGGTTGAACGACGGGAGTAAAAGATAGCCCGGTGATCCTCATTACAGTACAAGATAATTTCAGAGAATTAATTGCTGATCAAATACTGAAATCAGCAGCGGAGACAGTGCTTCTTGAATGCGGCCTGCCAGATTCCCCATCCTTATTAATCAAGATCACGGATGATGAAGAGTTAAATACTCTGAATCTGAAGTACCGCGGGATTGATAAAACAACGGATGTATTATCTTTCCCGGCTGATTTCGAGGATCCGGATCTGGAGAGCAGGTATGTGGGTGATGTGGTGATTGCTTTTCCCCGGGCTGAGGAACAGGCTCAAAAAAGAGGACATTTTGTGGAAGCTGAACTACAGTTATTAGTGGTCCACGGTACCCTTCATTTGCTGGGATATGACCATGGGGATAAAACCGAGAAAAAGGAAATGTGGTCGATCCAATCCCGGATCCTGGAAAAATTAGGTCTGGACATAGAAGTTGAGGATAATTAATACTTTTGAGTAATAAAGGTTTCGTCCATGCCAGGTATCAAGCGATCAAAGTTGCCATGGCAGGCATCAAATACGTTTTGATCACCCAACCGAACGCCAGGATCCATGGAGCATTTACCCTGGCTGTTTTTTTATTGGCGGGGGTGCTGAAATTGCCACGCCTGGAATGGGTCATTTTACTGTTAACTGTTGGCCTGGTCTGGGCTGCAGAAATTTTCAACACAGCAGTTGAAATTACAGTAGATGTTATCAGTCCAGATTACGACCCCAAAGCCAAAATTATCAAAGACATCAGCGCGGGAGCCGTATTGGTTAGTGTCATGGTATCCATCATGGTGGGTTTATTGGTTTTTGGTCCCCATCTCTGGAATTGGATCAAAGTATTATTCTAATTACTGGTTGAGGAAGTGAGGAATTAATGAATATGGATTCTTTTCGTTTTGGTACTGTGGGATCTCCCAAAAACAAACCAAAAAAACCAGGCGGAAGTGTCGGCGGGATATATTATCTGAATGATCTTGGACTTCAGGCCCTTGAATTGGGCTGGGTACGATCGGTGCGGGTTTCAGAAAGTACTGCTGCGAGTATTAAGGAAGCAGGCCAGGAGCGTGATGTGGCTTTGAGCGTCCATGCGCCATATTACATCAACCTGAATGCCGATCAAGATGAATGGCCAAAATCACGCCAGAGATTAATGGATGCCGCCCGGGCGGGGCACCAATCCGGAGCGACAGATATCGTTTTCCATCCGGGGTCCTATTTTGGGAAACCTGCGGCTGAAGTTCTGAAAGTCGCTCTCCCTCGTCTGGATGATTGTGTGAAAGAATTACGCGCTGAAGATAATCCAGTGATCTTGCGGCCTGAAACCATGGGGAAAGGCGCCATGCTGGGTTCCCTGGAAGACACTCTCGAAATGAGCCAGCTGGCAGGAGTTGAGCCTTGTCTGGATTTTGCCCACTTGCATGCCAGGCCGGGTGATGGCTCTGTGAATACCTATCAGGAATGGATGGATATCCTGAATGCATACCGGGATGCGCTGGGTGAAAAGAGCCTGGGGAGGCTGCACTGCCACCTTTCAGGCATAGAATACACGGAAAAAGGTGAACAAAATCACTTGGTGATCAACGAATCGGATTTTGATCTGAGTGCGCTTTTCCAGGCCCTGCTTGACAGCAAGGCCGGCGGACGGATATTATGTGAAAGCCCAACCCTGGAAGAAGACGCCCTCTTCATCCAGAAATCGTGGCTGGATCTAACCACAAAGTCAACTACTTAGAATCGATCCTTATGGCAGATTTCTACGAGAAATTATTTGCTTTGCACCAATCTATGAAAAAATGCCGAGCCTGTCTGGAGGAAGGTTATGAGATCTATCCCCCGGCAGTGGTATCTGGCCTGGTTTCCGCTCAGTTCATGACCATTGGCCAGGCGCCCGGGATCACTGAACAGGAAGCGGGTCGTCCATTCAATGCCGGAAGCGGGAAACGGTTATTTGATTGGCTGGGACGAGCCGGGATTGAAGAAGACTGGTTCAGATCCACCCAGTATATGACCTCTGTGACCAAATGTTATCCCGGCAGACAGCCTTCTGGCAGTGGTGACCGTGTTCCAGGACGCCGGGAACAGGAGCTGTGCCGGCCTTTCCTGGATCGGGAAATTGAAATTGTCGATCCCCGGGTGATCATTCCGATTGGCCGTTTAGCAATAAATCTGTTCTACCCCAAAAAGTTGAAATTGCAGGAGATCATAGCAACCCGGCTGGAAGTTTCAGGGAGGTGGGTGATTCCCTTACCCCATTCCTCTGGCGCAAGCCGCTGGCACCAGCTCGAGGATAACCGCCGTTTGATCGACCAGGCGATCACTTTGATTCGGGAACAGCGGGAACAGTATTTTCCCCAGTAAGGGTTTTAAGAGATCATATTTCCACGTTAAATCAGAAAGGGCGGCCCAGTGGGTCCGCCCTTTTTTCTCTCATTAGCGATCTTCTTTATTAGTTGGCTTGTACGAAGTTGATCCGGATCAGGTTTGAATCACAGCTGTCAAAGGTCTGGAAATAGATCTTCTCAGTAAGGGGCAAATTTGCCTGATCTAATAACTGGATCCATATAGCATTTTCTGATGTCAAGGGGGTATCGTGAAGGATGATTTCATACCCCCCCTCACCGTAGTTTGGCGCCATGCCGGAGAGTGTCAATCCGGTTACATCAATTTCTCCCAGAGTGCCGCCTGCTTCGATCAGGATGCCTGGAACAGGAGCGCCCTCTTTATCAAATACCTGCCCGCCGATCCCCAGCCAGGCGCAGGCCGCATCTGGATGATGGACGTTCACCTCATAGCTGGGTGAACCATCTTGAAGTTTGAAGGTCGTCCCGCTTTCTATGTCCGCCGTTGGGACGGGGGTATCCGTCGGTTGAGGTGTATCGGTCGGTTGTGGCGTATCTGTCGGCATTGGCGTTGGCGAACTTGTTGGGGTCCAGGTCGGAGGCAGTACGCCTTTCGGGGTTGGTGTAGGTGTATTGGTTAAAACCAGGGCTGGTAAAGTAGTGGGCGGCAGCGGGTTTATCATTGCTTGGGGGTTGATGTATATGATGGCAAAAACCAGGCCGACAACTATGGTAGAAGTCAACAGGATACCGGAAAGCATATTTAACAAACACCCTCCCGTCTTACTTTTTTTCCGGGGTTTATTAGGGGCTGGTTCTTCTACCGGTTCAGGATCATCCAGCAAGTCTTCAAATGAATCTTCAAAAGGGTCAGACACAAATTTACTCCTGGGAGCAACTTACGATGGTAGGGTTATCTCTATTGTACTCAGTTTCCAGCGTCGTTCAAGCCACTCATCCAGAGTGCCTTCTTTCAGCAGTTGGCGAATGGCAGGATCAAGGGTGCGGTTTGAGTCTTTGTCAAGAACTTTGATGATATGATACCCGATTTCTGTTTCTATAATATCACTAGTTTCCCCAACTTCGAGGCTAAAAAGGATGGGGTCCAGATCGGGGATGACTAAAAATCCTTCAGGAAACCACCCCAGATCTCCCCGGGTTTGAGGATCATGAGTGCTGGCAAGCTGAGAGAAGTCTTTGCCTTCGTTCAGGCTCTCCATGGTGATCTCCGCAGCAGTCAGGTCGTAAAAGAGCATTTGCTGGGCATGGATCTGTTCCATTTCCAGAGCCACATCGTTAACAATCTCGTCTCTCATCCAGGCGGCCTCCAGGGACCGCTTTAAATAAACCCTGAAGCTTTCCTCGGTAAAACCGTTGGCTGCCAGCCAATCTGTTAGGGGCTGCTCGGTGGTATCGAGACTGGCAATCCGGCTGTCAAGTTCAATATCTGATATCTGAAAACCTTCCGAGGAAGCTGCTTGAGCCAGAAGGGTCGTATTGATCAGATCGTTGATCACAATGGTGTGGTCTTCCGGGGTCAGTTCACGGTTTACTGCCGCTTTGTACCGGGCTAGCTCCTCCTGGAATTCTGACATCGTGATCAAATCTCCATTCACTACTGCGGCTGTTGGAATGGGAGTTGGCGAGGGAGGAAATGGCGTTCTGGTTGAAAGGACAGGGGTAGCTGATGGAGCGGGAGATCCTACTCTGCCGCATCCGCTGATCAGGATGATTGTAATTAATACGAGGACTATGATTTTATTGGGTTTTTGGTCAGTTTTCATATGAGTAGATTATAAACGCTTCCGCGCGATCATCTGAAGCAAATCTCAATTTTGATGAAATCGCATTATAATGAGGAAAAGTTGAATTCCTGCTGTCATTCATGTCGGCAGGTGGGAGATACAGAAGGAGTTTTTCCAGTGGTGGATTCCCAGTTATTACGGTCCCTGAAAGATGAAAAAATAAATCTTAAAAGGGAAAACGAAGACCTGAAAGATCAGAACAACCGGCTTTGGAAGGTCATCCAGTCCTTGAATGAACTCCAGAGTAATCCTCAGGCAATATCATCGCCATCTGATCTGCTCGAAATGGTGATGAATATCCTCACTATTGCCCTGGATGCCGTAGAATCTGAAGACGGCTCGGTCCTGCTGCTGGATGACGAGCATGATGAATTGGTATTTGTGGCGGTGGTGGGTGACCGGGCAGAAGAACTGACTGATTATAGGATCCCAGCAGGAGCGGGTGTAGCAGGTTGGGTAAACCTGCATAAAAAAGCAGCCCTGGTTACAGACGTACGGATAGATGACCGCTGGATCTCTGCAGTCGATCAATCCATCGGATTTCACACTCAGAGTTTGATGGCTGTCCCGTTAATCCTTGAAAACCGGGTATTGGGCGTGCTGGAAGTGGTAAATTCACGCTCCGAAGACCTTTTCAATGACAAGGATCTGGAACTGCTGCAGCTGGTTGCCCGATTGGCCTCGTACGTCTTCGGAGCTTCTGAAGATGATCCTGAAAAAACACAAAGCAAATTAACCGGGAACAGCTGAACTGAAAATACGACCCCCGCAGGTCTTGACAGATTGGGTTTTTTATTCATAATAAGAGGGTAATTAACAACGATAATCAAATATGAAAATCGCTGACGGAGAAAAGTACGCTGGTTGTCACTGACAGGGAATACGGGGCGGAGATTGAGATCCCGTAACAGATCGTCAACCAGGGGAAGTTCACTCCCGAGAGCTCAAGGGAAAGGGTAATCCGAGTAGTTTGAGCCGCAGCCCCGACGTTATCAGGGGAACCAATCGCAGGATCGTTTTATTCTGCTGTTGGGATCAAGTGAGCTGAGAACCGGCTAAATTGGGTGGTACCACGGGTAATTCCCGTCCCTTTGTGGGGCGGGTTTTTTGTTTTCAGGCCCCGTAATTCCATACCAAGAGGGAATACTGAGCAGTACAGGAGGACCTATGCAAGAAAAATTGGATTCAATTAAGAAAGAAGCCCTGAATGCTCTGGAAGGTATTAATGAGATCAGCCTTCTGGAAGCCTGGCAGGTGAAATACCTGGGACGCAGTTCCGCGATAATGGAGGTCTTTAAAAGTTTGGGAACTTTATCAAAAGAGGAAAAACCGGCTGTTGGCAAAGCTGCCAATATTGTAAAGGTCGCCCTGGAAACAGCTTCCGAGGAAAAAGAGAGCCAGCTCAAGCAGGAGCGTATCAACCAATCCCTTGCAGGAGAGAAGATCGATGTCACCCTCCCCGGTAGGCGGACTATCAGCGGCGGACTCCATCCTACAACCCAGACATTGAGGGAGATCTACCGCGTGTTTGGCGATATGGGTTTTCAAATTTATCGCTCTCAGGAAGTGGAAACAGATCAGTATAATTTCCAGCATTTGAACTTCCCGCCCTACCATCCTGCCCGGGATATGCAGGATACCTTCTTTATAAAAAGCGCTGAGGATAGGGGAGATGATCCCCTGATGCTGAGAACGCATACCTCGCCGGGGCAGATACATGCCATGTTGGAACATACCAGCAAGTATCCTGATGATCCACCGCCGATCCGGATCATCCTGCCGGGCATGTGCTACCGCTATGAGCAGATCACTGCCCGCTCGGAGATCCAATTCAACCAGGTGGAAGGTCTGGCTGTGGGGAAGGGGATCACGTTTGGTGATTTAAAGGGCACTTTGAGCAATTTCGCCCGCAGGATGTTCGGACAGGACGCAAAAACGCGTTTCCGAGCTTCCCATTTCCCGTTCACGGAACCCAGTGCGGAAATGGATGTGGGCTGTTTTCTGTGTAACGGCGAGGGTTGTTCGGTGTGCAAGGGAGCTGGATGGCTGGAGATCCTGGGATGCGGTATGGTCCATCCCACTGTGCTGAAGAATGGCGGATTCGACCCCGAAGTTTATTCCGGGTTTGCATTTGGCATGGGACCGGAACGAATAACGATGACGCGCCATCATATTGAGGATATTAGAAATTTCTGGGCAAATGACCTGCGATTCCTGGAACAGTTTTAAATTTAGCCAGGTAACTAATGCCGTGAGATTATTGAAAGGAAAGAAAAATGAAAGTACCCATATCATGGTTGAAGGAATATGTTGAGATTTCCCTGCCAATTGAAGAATTGGCTTTTAAATTAACCCTGGCCGGCCTGGAAGTTGAAGAGATCAGGTATGTTGGCCTGCCTATGCCGGAAGGAAAAGAGCAGGAAACCAAGATCACTGGTATAACCTGGGGGCTCGAGGAGATCGTTGTTGGCGAGGTGAGTGAGGTTTTACCTCATCCCGATGCAGATAGGTTGGTCCTGTGCCAGCTGGACGATGGAAAACAGCAGCATACTGTGCTGACCGGTGCGCCTAATTTGTTTCCCTATAAAGGCAAAGGCCCCCTGGATCCTCCCCTGAAAGTTGTGTATGCCAGGGAAGGCGCCACGATAATTGACGCCTACAATGAAATTGATCCCACCGCGACCACGACCTTGAAGAGGAAGAAGATCCGGGGTGTGGAATCCTATTCCATGGCCTGTTCTGAAAAGGAATTGGGCATATCCGATGAACACGAAGGCATAATTCTGCTGGATCAAGATGCACCCACGGGAATGTCATTGGTGGAATATCTGGGTGATGCGGTTCTGGATATTGCTATCACTCCCAATATTGCCCGGGCGGCAAATATCCTGGGCGTAGCCAGGGAAGTTGCTGCTATCACCGGAGCCAAGCTGAAATATCCTGAAATTAATCCAGTAATGGAAGGGGAACCTATTAAGGGCAGGGTTTCGATCGATATCAAGAACCCCGAAGACAATCCAAGATTCGTGTTGGGGCTGATTGAAAACGTGGAGATAAAACCAAGCCCTTACTGGGCCCAGCTGCGTCTAAAACTGGCTGGGGTGCGTCCCATTGATGCGCTGGTCGACGCTACCAACTACACCATGCTGGAAATCGGCGAACCACTGCATGCTTTTGATTATGATGTTCTGGTGGATCGAGCCAAGGGAAAACCTCCCGTTATCATCACCCGCAGGGCAAAGCAAGGCGAAAGCCTGACCACTCTGGATGATGTGGAAAGGAAAGTGGATGATTTCACGGTCCTGGTGACCGATCAGGCCGGACCGCTTTCCCTGGCTGGTGTGATGGGCGGCGCTGAATCTGAAGTTCAAGGCAAAACCAAAAACGTGCTCCTGGAAGGTGCCTCCTGGAATTATGTCAATGTCCGCAGAACGGTGTCCGCCCAGGTTTTGCCTTCTGAGGCGGCTTATCGATTTGAACGCGGTGTCCATCCGGAGATCGCTTCCATTGGTGTAAAACGCTGTCTGGAATGGATGAGGAAATGGACTGGCGGAACAGTAGCCAAAGGATTGGTTGATGAATATCCCCTGCCGCAAGTAGATACTCGTGTAGCCCTCACTCCAGCTGACGTTGAACGCTGGTTGGGTATTTCCCTGTCTGCCAAAGAAATCGCTGAACTTCTTACAAAACTTGAATTCTCGGTCTCGATCAAGGACGATCAGCTGGATGTAACTACACCTCCGCACCGTCTGGATATTGGGGAAGGCATGATCGGAAAAGCAGATCTGATGGAAGAGATTGCTCGGGTTTATGGGTATGACAAGATCCCGGAAACCAACCTGGCTGACGGGCTGCCCTTGCAGGTAGGCAATCGTGATCTGGAACTTGAAGAAATGGTCCGGGATCAACTGGCTGGCCTGGGTTTGCAGGAAATAGTTACCTACAGGATCACTTCCCCCGAAGCAGATCGGAAAGCTTTGCCGCCTGGAGCAGAAGAAGGGCGGGAATACCTGGAGTTGGCCAATCCTATTAGCGCAGATAAGACCGTAATGCGCCAGGAGCTGCTGGCAAGTATGCTGGAAGTTGTAGAGAAGAATTTTCGCAGCAAAGAACGCATTGCTTTGTTTGAAATTGGCCCTGTCTTCCTACCGGAAGACGCAGAACTCAATATCTCGGAGTTGTCTAAACTAGCCCTGTGTTTGTATGGATCCCGCTCACATCCCTCCTGGCAGGGAGGGGAGAAAAGGGTGATGGATTATTATGATCTCAAAGGGATCATTGAATCACTGCTGGCTGGACTGCATATCGAGGGGGTGAAATACCTGCCGGAAGCAGCCCCTTATTTCCATCCCGGGAAATCTGCCCGAATTGATGTGGGCGGAAACCTTCTCGGTTATATGGGGGAAGTACACCCGCAGGTTAAGCAAAATTACAAATTACCGGATCAGCCGCTTCCTGCTGCAATCCTGGATATCAACGCCCTGCTGGAAAGGGTAGATGACCTTTATGACGTGGAACCGGTCCCGGATCAACCTCCTGTTTTAGAGGACCTGGCCCTGGTGGTGGATGATGACGTGCCAGCCCAGGATGTGCAGGCGCTAATCCAGCAGACTGGTGGAAAGACCCTGAGGGATGTACGCTTGTTTGATGTCTATCGTGGTGAACAGTTGGGGGAGGGCAAGAAGAGCCTGGCCTACAGCCTGGTTTACCAGCATCCGGAAAAGACTTTAACGGATAAAGAAGTTCTGGCGATCCGGAATAAGATCGTCAAACGGCTGGAAAAGGAAATTGGAGCTAAGCTGCGCAGCTGGTAATTAAAGAGCGAAGTCCTACCTGAGGACTTCGCCCTTTTATTTGAAAGATGTCTATCGAAATAATCGTAACAAAGAATTTTCCCCTTAATAACCTCGTTTTTCATCCTCTCTCCGCAAATTCTTTTACCTGAAATGGCCTTTTAAGCCATTGGTTGGGGATTGGGGCAGGTTGTGCCTTCGACCGCCGACAGAAGACGGAAGACCGGGATAAAGAGACCGGGGACAGGGGAATTGGGGGATAGGGAGACTTGGAGAAAGGGTGAAATTGAGATAATGAGACAGTGTGAGCGCTGATCGTTTCCCCCGGTCTCATAGTCTCAAAGTCACCAAGCTCGAGCTTTTTTCTTAATTCCTGAAATCGTAAATCCCATCCACTACAGGATAGATCTTGCTGCAGGAAGGGCAAACCAGTTTGTCCCCACCTGGTTCTACCTCGGGCAAGGGGATATTGCAGGCCGGGCACTGGAAAAACCCTTCAACGGACTTGTCGGAGGATTTTTTATCTGAGATGCTGCGAGTAAAGACGCTGGGGGATAACTGCCACCAATCACCGGTATATTGAAAGATCGAATCCAGGGCTGCCAGGATCCCGGTTGGAACCCATTTTTTGAGAAAATTGATCCGGAAATGTGAAACACTAAGCTGGCGTTCCAGTTTAAAACTGGCTTCAGCTAATAATTTCTTTATGCTCTTGGGATGGAAATCAAAATTCAATTCTTCAAACTCGATCGCCTCCAGGGTGAATGGACTCCATTCCTGATTGCCGAGCCAATAGCGCGAGATCGCTTTTAAGTTCTGTTTATTGGCATATTCCAGCAGGAAGGGGGATTTGTTCTGCAAAACCCGGTTGATACCCCCCAGGGCTGCCTGGGGATCCTTCATATGATGCAGAACGCGGATCATCGTAGCACCGTCAAAAAGGTTGTCGATAAATGGAAGCCTGTAGACATCCCCGGCGACATAAACATACTTGTCACTCTTCCCTAGATATTCCTGGGCCTGCTGAACCTGGGTCAGAGAATAATCCAGCAATACAACTCTCTTGAATCCGGTGTATCGGGGCGTGTTGCGTCCCGCACCAGCACCGATCTCAAGCAGCATGCCGCCCTCATCAGGAAGCAATCGCTTTAAAGCGATCTGCTCACAGCGGTCTTCATACTCGCGACCGCCTTCTTTCCAAAAACTGGTCTGGTAATCTGACCCTTCGTAATCGATAACCGGGGGGTGATTTTTGTTTTGATTGTTCATCTAGTGTTGCTTTCGGCCGTTGTATCCCCGTCCAACACCGCGGTATTGGAAACCGAGTTCCTTCATTTTCTTGGGATCATAGATGTTGCGTCCGTCAAAGAGTACTGGAGAATTCATGGCTTTTTTGATCCGTTTAAGGTCCAGCTGACGGAATTCATTCCATTCAGTGGTGACCATTAACAAATCACAACCCTCGGCCAATTTATAGGGACTATCAATCATTTCTACATCAGGCAGTAATTTTTCTGCCTCTTCCATGGCAATGGGATCAAAAGCTTTCACGGTGGCGCCAGCTTTTTTCAGCAGTCCAGCAATTGTGACAGAAGGGGCATCACGCATATCGTCAGTATTGGGTTTGAAAGATAATCCCAGCATCCCGATGATTTTTCCTGTAAGGTCCTTGCTCCCCAGCATTGACTTGACTTGTTCAACGGCCATCACCCGTCGGTCAGAGTTGATCTCCATCACAGAGTGCAAAAGCTGGGGGTGACGTCCGCTTTCTTCAGCCATATAAGCCAGGGCCTTAACGTCTTTCGGGAAGCAGGAACCGCCGTAACCAATTCCGGCATTCAGGAAAGTAGGTCCGATCCTGGAATCGAATCCCATGCCATTGGAGACTTCCATCACGTCAGCGCCCAGGTCCTCGCAGATATTGGCAATTTCATTGATAAAGGATATCTTGGTTGCCAGGAAGGCATTGGATGCGTATTTGATCATCTCTGCGGTTCGCAGATCTGTCACTACGATCGGTGCTCTCAGGGGCAGGTGCAGCTGGGCAACTTTCTCGGCAGCGTCTTCATCCAGGGAACCAACGACGATCCGGTGAGGAGCCATAAAATCGGCAATGGCCGACCCTTCCCTCAGGAATTCAGGGCAGGAGACAACTGAGAAATCTCCCGCATCAGGATTTTGCTCCTTGATGATGTCGGAAACCCAGTCACCCGTGCCAACCGGGACTGTGGATTTATTGATGATGATCGATCCATCTTTGATATGGTCTGCAATCGAACGGGCAGAGGAGGCAACATACTGGAGATCTGCCTCTCCGTCAACGCCGGAGGGGGTGCCGACGGCGATGAATACGAACTCTGCATCCTTCAACCCCTCCTCATAGGAACTTGTAAACCGGATCCGGTTAGCCAGGACGTTGCGGTCAACCAACTCTTTTAAGCCGGGTTCATAAATGGGCATATTGCCCTCTTTTAAGCCGGCAATCTTGTTTTCATCGATGTCCAGGGCTACTACTTTATTTCCCAGGTCGGCAAAACAGGCTGCAGTGATGATGCCTACGTATCCGGTGCCGACTACACATATGTTTTTCATTAATCATCCTTCTTGTTGAATTGATATATTGCACTCTTCAGCCCAAATCTTACCATATCACCCTCCATTTTTGGAGGATAACAAATCTACTTCCAAGCATACGAAATTGTTCGGTCGATCAGGATGATAGGGGCTTGATCTGGTTCTGGACATTCAAAACATATCTTACATACACTTAATATATAATATGATTAGCGCGAAATAGTTAAGGAGAAGTTCATGTCTGGCCCTCGAGAAGTTCATGCACCACGCGGAAAAGAATTAACCTGCAAAAACTGGCAGATCGAAGCTGCTTACAGGATGATCCAGAATAATTTGGACCCCGAGGTCGCTGGCGATCCTGATCGTCTGATCGTTTATGGCGGCAGCGGCAGAGCTGCCCGGAACTGGGAATCATTTGACGCTATCCTGGAAAGTTTGAAGAACCTGGATGAAGATGAAACCCTGCTTGTCCAGTCCGGGAAACCGGTTGCGGTGTTCAGGACGCATACAGACGCTCCGAGAGTGTTAATCGCCAATTCCAACCTGGTCCCATTCTGGGCAACCCAGGAGCATTTTGATGACCTTGTGGCCCGGGGCTTGATGATGTATGGCCAGATGACAGCCGGATCCTGGATCTATATTGGCACCCAGGGTATTTTGCAGGGGACCTATGAAACGCTGGGATCGCTGGCTGAACAGCAAGGATGGCCTTCTCTGAAAGGAAAGTTCGTGCTGACTGGGGGATTGGGAGAGATGAGTGGGGCTCAACCGCTGGCGATCACCATGAATGAGGGGGTTGGATTGATTGTGGAAGTGGATCCAGCTCACGCCCAAAGAAAACTGGAGATCGGTTATGTTGATGAAGTGGTCGAGGATCTGGATCGAGCCCTTGAGCTAGTGGAGGAATGCAAAAATAGCGGCAGGGCGCTTTCAATTGGCCTGGTAGGCAATACGGCGGAAGTACTCCCGGAACTGGTACGGAGGGATGTGATACCGGATGTGGTCACTGACCAAACCTCCGCTCATAACGCTATGGATTACGTGCCGTTGGGATTGAATATTCAGGAAGCAAAGGAATTAAGGTCATCAGACCCGGATCAATACAGGAGCAGGTCGCTTAAATCAATGGTTGAGCACGTGAAAGCTATGCTGGCTATGCAGGAAAAAGGCGCAGTAGTCTTTGATTATGGCAATAATATCCGCCAGCAAGCCTTTAACCAGGGTTTAAAGAATGCCTTTGATTTTCCAGGTTTTGTACCAGCTTATATCCGCCCCCTATTTTGTGAAGGTAAAGGACCTTTTCGATGGGTGGCCTTGTCTGGAGATCCGGAGGATATTTATCGGACCGATGAATTGATCCTTGACCTATTTCCGGAGGACGAGCACCTTAAACGCTGGATCACCATGGCCAAGAAAAGCGTGCCGTTCCAGGGATTGCCTGCCCGGATCTGCTGGCTGGGATATGGAGAGCGGGTCAAGGCTGGTTTGGGATTTAATCGACTGGTGCAAGAAGGCATCGTTTCAGCGCCAATAGTGATCGGCAGGGATCACCTGGATTCCGGGTCAGTCGCTTCCCCCAACCGGGAAACAGAAGGTATGCTGGATGGCACGGATGCGGTCAGTGATTGGCCCATCCTGAACGCCCTGATCAATGCGGTTGGCGGCGCAACCTGGGTATCCTTCCACCATGGTGGCGGGGTAGGCATTGGCTACAGCCAGCATGCAGGCCAGGTTATTGTCGCTGATGGCACACCGGAAGCAGCTATTCGCCTTGAAAGAGTATTGACCACTGACCCGGGGATAGGTATTGTGCGCCACGCGGATGCAGGATATGAACAGGCTATTGCCGCCGCAAAAAAGCACGGCATTAAGATTCCGATGCTGGATTAATAGTTTTTGGATCACTTAATTTCAAGTGATAGAGGGATATTTATATGAATAAAATCGGTATTCTTACCAGCGGCGGCGATGCACCAGGTATGAATGCTGCCTTGCGTTCAGCTGTTCGTTTTGCGCTGGAACTGGGCATTGGCATATATGCAATCAATGAGGGCTATCAGGGCATGGTTGAGGGCGGGGACAAGATCAGAGAGCTTTCCTGGGATTCCGTTGGTGGTATCTTGCAGCGCGGAGGAACAGTGATAGGGACAGCCCGCTGTGATGAATTCCGGACCAGGGAAGGACGCAAGAAAGCCGCTAAGAACCTGGTTGAAAACGGTATAGATGGATTAATCATTATCGGCGGAGATGGCAGTTTAACTGGGGCATCGATCTTCAGAACGGAATGGCCGGAGTTGATTGCTGAATTGGTCAAACTCAAAGAATTACCCAGTGGGAGCGCAGAAAAATATCCCAACTTGATATTTGTGGGATTGCCCGGATCGATCGATAACGACATATATGGGACGGATATGACCATCGGTGCCGATACTGCCTTACACCGGATCACGGAAGTGATAGACGCCATTACCAGCACAGCTTCTTCTCACCAGCGTAGTTTCGTGGTGGAAGTGATGGGGAGGAAGTGCGGTTATCTGGCAATGATGGGAGCCCTGGCAGCAGGAGCAGATTGGCTGTTTATCCCGGAAGTGCCGCCGGATCCTGATACCTGGCGTGATGAAATGTGCGAAGCACTTAAAGCCGGCCGCGAGGCAGGCCGCAGGGACAGCATAGTTGTCCTGGCCGAAGGCGCGCTTGATAAGAATGGTACCCCAATCACCAGTCAGGATATCAAAAAGACCCTGGAAGAACAAATTGGAGAGGATACCAGAATCACAGTCCTGGGCCATTACCAAAGGGGAGGTTCTCCGAGCGCGTTTGATCGAAATCTGGGGACGTTACTGGGTCATGCAGCAGTTCTTCATCTGAAGGAAACCAGTCCTGAGGACCCACCCCAATTGATTGGAATGCGCGGTAACCGGGTGGAAAGTTCGCATTTGATGGAATGTGTTGACCTGACTCAGCAGATCGCTGCCTACGCAGATGAGAACAAATATAACAAAGTCTTGGAGTTGAGAGGGGCTGGATTCAAATCCACCTATGAGATCCTCAAGACCATGATGCAGTCTGAACCCAAACCCAGGAAAGAAGGGGCAAAATGCTGCCGGATTGCGGTGATGCATTCAGGTGGTCCCGCCCCGGGTATGAATACCATCGTTCGGGCAGCGGTACGCTGGGGAGCTAATCTGGGTCAGACCATGCTGGGTGTCAGCAATGGATTTCCCGGCCTGATAAAGGGAGATATCAAGGAATTAAACTGGATGGATGTGCGAGGGATGGTTGGTCTGGGCGGTGCTGAGCTTGGCTCCAACCGCACTGTGCCAACCGATGGCGATTATTACGCCATTGCCCGCACCATTGAAGAACAAAAGATCGACGCTATATTGATGATCGGCGGTGAGGCCGGATATGATAGCGTGAATGAGATCTTCAACCGCAAAAAAGAGTTCCCCAATTTCCAGATCCCAATCGTTTGCTTGCCGGCAACAATCGATAACGATCGCCCTGGATCTGAGCTGAGTATTGGGGCTGACACAGCCCTGAACAGTATTATCCAGGCAGTGGACCAGATCAAACAATCCGCTGTGGCCAGCCGGCGTTGTTTTGTGGTAGAAACTATGGGCAACTTCTGTGGATACCTGGCCCTGATGGGGGGTCTGGCCACGGGGGCAGAGCGGGTCTATATTCATGAAGAGGGTATTACCCTGCAGGATCTTCAGGATGATGTTGACCATCTGGTGACCGGATTCAGCCAGGGCAAACGCCTAGGATTGATGATCCGCAATGAAAGTGCCCATCCTGTTTACACGACCGATTTTATGGTGCGCCTATTTGAGGTTGAAGGTAAAGAACTTTTTGATGTCCGGCAAGCCATCCTGGGACACCAGCAGCAGGGAGGGAACCCTTCTCCCTTTGACCGCATCCAGGGAGTGCGCCTGGCGGTCCAGAGTGTAGATTTCCTTCTTAATGAGATCGGAGAAAAAGAGCCCCAGCAGGTATTCATCGGGTCGGAAGGGGGCAAGACCCAATTTACCGGAATGGAAGACTACCAGCGGTTGGAGGACAGGGATTTCGGCCGCCCCAAAAAACAATGGTGGATGGACCTGCGGCCAATTGCGCGAGTTCTGGCCCAGCCCGGGCCTGGACAGTGGAAGTAGGGGGGGGTTGTGGTTTGCTTTGAATGCGCCGAGTCTCCCCCGTTTATCACAGCTCCGGCAAATTACCCCGTGAGAGCTGGCGCTCTCCCAGAGCTCTGCCGCGAAGCTCCAACAGGAGTGCCAACTCCTGCGATAAGTTAATCTGGGAAAGAAGACTCTCTCCTAGATTTCTCCTACAACAAATACTTCTCAATCTGCACGTTATCACGCCCCAGCATGTCTCTGAGCTGATTGATCAGGTTTTTGCTGATCTTTGTTGAGGCGTTGGGGAATTCAAGCAAATGAGCCTGGTCTTTTTCAATGATCTGGAACGCAAACCGATCATTGCCAGGATAGCTGATCAATGTGCCGTAAACCTGCCGCAGCCTGAGTTTATCCCGCATTAGATCACCCCTGTTCTTAAGGATCACGGTGATCAGATAAGTAGAATCCTCATTCAGGATGATCGCGCCCACTCGCTCTGGAACAGGAGAGGTTCCCTCAGGTTCTTCAACGAGCCGTTCTTCCGGATTTTCAACCGCTTTACTCGCTGGCTGAGGTGCATCACTTGCGGGTTGAGGAGTTTCATTCACTGGCTGAATACCTTCACTGACTGATTGATCCGTTTTTGGAATCTTGGGTGAGGCTTTTCCGTAGTCCAGTGGTGGGAATTCCGGTTGGGGAGGAAGTTCTGATTCTGGGATCGGTTCATAGATCATGGTGTCTTCAACCGGCGGACCTACCATCGGAGGCGGTCCTGCATCCTCTACTCCGGCTTTTTGAGGGGCTTTCTGAGGAGGTATCTGGGTTGAACGGGGTGGTCCATCAATGGATTCTATTTGGGTGATACTGGTTGATACCTGGTCTACGAGCACCTTGGTTTCCCCGCCGTTCGCATCTGCTTTACCCCTTACGTAAATTATCTCGTCAAAGCGGATCAGCTCCCCATATTTTTTCCAGGTATTAGGAAAGATCACCAGATCGATCATTCCCTGGACATCTTCAATGGTTGCAAAGGCCATCGCTTTGCCGTTTTTGGTCTGATGCTGCCTGATCTTGGTGACAATCCCGGCCACGCTGACATATTCATGGTGTTTGGCTTCGCCGAGATCCTGGGCGAAGTGGGTCACATGTTTCTCCAGGCTTTCCATCACTGTGCTGAGCGGGTGGTCCGAGACATACAGGCCAATCAGCTCTCGTTCCCAATCCAGCTGGGCCCGGCGGTTAATAGGAGTTTTTGCTTCAGGTAGGATTATTGCTTCTGCTAACCCAGTGCCGTCCCCAAACATGGAGATCTGGCCGGCATCTGCGGCCTGGAAATTGGATGAGCTGATAGCCAGGATCCTATCCATGGATTCGAGCAGGGCTGGGCGACCGCCAAGATCATCCAGCGCGCCGACCTGGATCAAAGATTCAAGAGCCCTTTTACCGACTTTCCTCAGATCGACCCGCCGCAGGAAGTCATTAACGTCCAGGAATCTATTATTTTCCCGACCGCGGATGATCTCTTCAACAGGACCTTCACCAACATTTTTTATCGCGCCCAAACCAAACCGGATACAGTTATCCCCGGAAGGATTATCCTCTATGGCAAACCCCCAGCAGCTGAAATTGACATTGGGAGCCATAATTTCGATACCCATTTTCCTAGATTCAGAGGCATAAAGGGTAACCTTGTCGCTATTATTCTGGTAAACGGTCAGCAAAGCGGTCATATACTCGACTGGATAGTGTGCTTTAAGGTAGCCTGTCTGGACAGAGATCAAACCATAATCTGCTGCATGGGCTTTGTTGAAACCGTAGCGGGCAAAGTTTTCCCAATCCGTGAAGATATCTTCTGCGATCTGCTGATCAATACCTCGTTCTACCGCGCCGCTGATGAATTTCTTTTTGTGTTTTTTGATCTCTTTAGGTTTTTTCTTAGCCACCGCTTTTCGCAGACTATCTGATTCTGATGGCGTGTAGCCGGCAATCGCCACTGCGCTGTGCATGATCTGTTCCTGGTAGACAGGGATACCAAAGGTTTCCCCGTAGATTGGGATCAAATCATCATGGCGGTAGCTGATCTCCTGGCGTTTATGCATGCGGTCTATATAGTCGGGAATGAAGTCCATCGGTCCGGGACGATAGAGCGCAACCATGGCGATCATATGTTCCAGCTGAGTGGGTTTCATTTCCTTCAGGTAGCGGCGCATCCCGGAACTTTCCACCTGGAAGAGGCCTATTGTTTCCCCCCGGCCGATCAGCTCATAAGTTTCTGGATCATCAAAAGGGATGTTGCTCAGGGTCAGTTTTACCCCATGGCGTTTCTCGATCAGGTCACAGGCCTGGGCCATGATCGTTAGGGTGGAAAGTCCAAGGAAATCGATCTTTAACAGCCCCAGTTTGTCAACCACCGACATCTGGTATTGAGTAACTGTATTAATTGGGCTATCACCAATATTTCCTGTTGGCCGGTGCAGGGGTGTATATTCTTCCACCGGTCGGTCAGTTACTACTACGCCTGCTGCGTGCGTACCGGCATTGCGGACAGTCCCTTCTACACCCTTGGCAGTATCAATTAGAGTATGCAGATAAGGAGCATCATTATAGAGCTTTTTAAAATCAGGAGAATTATCCAACGCTTCCTGGATGCTCATGGGTGGCATGTTAGGGATGGCTTTTGCAACCCGGTCTACTTCCTGGAGGGGGATATCCATCACCCGGCCTACATCACGGATGGCGGCCCGGGCTTTCATGGTGCCAAAGGTGATGATCTGGGCTACTTTGTCATGGCCGTACTTTTCAGCGCAGTAATGCATCATTTCAGCGCGCCGGTCATCTGGAAAATCCAGATCGATATCCGGCATGGAAACCCTACCCGGATTGAGGAAACGCTCGAAGATCAGATTATGTTCCAGGGGATCTATGGGTGTGATCTCCAGACAGTAGGATACGATCGAACCGGCAGCTGAACCCCTGGCGTTGTACCATATATTATTTCTCTGGGCATACTGGATCAAATCCCAGACAATTAGAAAATAGGCATCAAAACCCATTGTTTTGATGATATCAAGCTCATAATTCAACCGTTCTTGGATCTCCGGATCATCCGCCCGGCTTTGGTAGCGCATTCGGAGCCCTTTTTCACATAATTCCCTCAAGTAAAAATCAGCTGTTTTACCGTCCGGGACGGGGAAGTTGGGCAGGTGATATTCCTTGAATCCTAGATCCACGTTGCAGCGTTCTGCAATCAAGAGCGTGTTTTCGATGGCGCCAGGAACTCCTGCAAACAGGTTTTGCATTTCCTGTGGTGTGCGCAGATAATAAGTCTCATCTGTCATGCGCATCCTGTTTGGATCGCTGAGGATCTTCCCGGTCTGGATCGCCAGCAACACATCCTGCAGAACCGAGTCAGCCGGGTTTACGTAATGGACATCATTAGTGGCGATGAAATTGGCATTGTACCGAGGACCCATCTCTACCAGGGTTTTATTGATCTTATCCAGTTCTGGAATATCATGAGACTGCAGTTCCAGGAAGAAATTTTCCGGGCCAAACACCTCATAATACCAGTCCAGTTTGGACTTGGCATCATCCAGCCGGCCCTGATTGATGGCGCGGGGAATTTCAGCAGCCATGCAGCCGGAGGTGACTATGATCCCTTCCGAGTGAGCGGCCAGGAATTCATGATCGACGCGCGGGAAATAATAGAAACCTTCCATTTGAGATGCGGAGGCGATCTTCAGCAAGTTCTTGTATCCTACCTGATTTTCGGCCAGTAAAAGCAGGTGAGAAGAGCGTTTGTCGAACTGGGGGTCGCGATCCTTCATGCCCCGGGCGGCCATGTATCCTTCCACGCCGATGATTGGTTTTATGCCAACATCTTTGGCTGCGTGGTAAAAGTCTACTACGCCAAACATGGTGCCGTGATCGGTGATAGCTATGGCGGGCATATCCAGATCTTTGGCTCTTTGAACCAGGTCTTTAATGTTGGAGAAACCATCCAGGATGGAATATTCAGTATGAACGTGAAGGTGAGCAAAAGACATAGGCTTTACGTATAAAATGGTCCTCAAATTGGATAATCCTATTATACGCTTGATTGAGCCGATTTCAGTTGATAAGGGAAGGAAATTGGCGTGTTTAACCTTAAAAATTTGGAGAAATCTCAACTTCAAGAAAATACGGTATGTCATTCTGACCCTGAACGTAGTGAAGGGGAAGAATTCATGCTCACATCCTTATTTTGACCCTGAACATTACTAAGGGAAAAAGATGGAAAGGGAACACAATATGGATCCTTCGCTAACGCTCAGGAAGACATTAGGTGGTTACGGAGAAAAATGACTAATACCCCTTTAAATCACGGAGAGCCGGGTGCGCCTACCCGACTCTCTCTAAGGAGGAGAAGAAGAGAAATATTCTTTCTGATAGTAGTGTAGCATTTAGGGGTCTTCTCTGCTTGACTACAACCTGACGCTTTCCCTACGCTTAACATACGATTTTGTAGTTATTTTCGGAATGGTATACTGAATAAGAACGGCTTTTTCAGACCGGGAGGAAGTCTATGTCATCCCCAATTTATTTGAATGTAATGCAAACGAATCTACTGGGTTTGATCGGGGTGGCGGTTTCCCCGCGCGGATTTCTGCGCCTGCGCATGTTCCAGAAGAACAAGCAGGCTTTTTTATCTCTGAATGAGGAATATAGAGAAGGATTGTACCAATATTCTGAACCAGAAACCCGGATGTATCTGGAACAGATCAGTTCCTATCTAAATCAGGAGCTGCAAGTATTCAACCTTCCAATTGATTGGAACAGTTATACAGAATTCCAAAGAGAAGTTCTGGAATATACTCTGGCGATACCTTTTGGTGAAACTCGTTCCTATGGACAGGTTGCGGCAGCTATTGATCGCCCCAGAGCTTCCCGGGCAGTAGGACAGGCAGAAAAACGCAACGAGGTTCCACTGGTAATTCCCTGTCATCGGGTGATAGGTTCAGATGGCAGCCTAACTGGATATGGGGGAAAAGAAAATACCGATATCAAGGCTGATTTGCTGGATTTTGAACAGATGGTATTGAACAGAGGTGCTGGTTAATCGATCCAGATCACTGCTTGATTCTCCAAAACCCCCCAGGACTTCAAGAACTCCCCCTTATATTTGGTATATGTCTTAGCACCGTCTAAGATAACGATCTTGTCTTTGGTATAACCGATGGCAACGACCGTATGCTCAAATTTGGCGACGGTGGTCACGGCTCCTCCCGAGGCTGTGTAGGAGACTGGAGTTCCCTGGCCCACATGACCGACAACCCAGACGATCACAGGTCTGCCGGCAGCGATCTCTGTCTTTAACTCCCTCCAGGTCATATCCCGAACATGTTTGGCCTGTAAACCAAATTCCCTTAAACGCTGGGCAATGGGTTTGGCGTGTACTCCATATGCGTTAGGGGGTATTTGTCCCCAGCTGCCATACACATTGCCAACGAAACCTTTATCGGGATTACCATGAAGGGGGATACCGTTAAAGAAGGTGTACTCATTAATTGATTTCCCAAAATAGGCAGCCCAATCCACTGCCGAGCGAGCTTCACAGCTGAGAGGCATGGATTGACGATGACCAACTATGCCAATGATATTAGCTCTTGCCGGCAGAGTAGGTGCGGCAGTCGGCGTGGGGGTGGGAGAAGGGTTAAATGTAGGCGAAGCCGTTGGTGTTGAGGTCGGGATAGTGAAATAAAACGGTGTTCTGGATGGTTCAGGTGTCAGGGGGGGTGTTTTCCGGGTGTTAAGGACTGATGAAGTATGCGGTACTGCGGCCAATACCTGGCTGGGTTCCTGTTGATGGTTGAGGATGACATAGGTAATAAAACCACCCAAAGTAAGAAGATTCAGAGCAATTAGGAAAGGTACACTGAAAAAGATAGAAGGTATTTTTTGAGAGAGAGATGAAAACTTATCTCCCGCTTGTTCAGGCTGGTTAGCAGTTGAGCTCATAACCCGTTCCAATACAATGTATTGATCAATGGACAGTACAGAAAAGTATTCCCATTATACTCAAACTTCTCCTGGAATTAAGTGTCTGCCAGTTGATATTACAGCCCTGTAAGGTTTGGTTGTTTCCGGAGCTGATAAGTGCCTAATACTGAGGGACTATCTTTAATAATTTTCTCCCCGGGACTGTATAATAAAAAGGACAGAGAGGAATTATTTATGATGGCTAATTGGAAAATTATCCCCCCGGGAATTCTTATAGCGCTAGCCCTCCTTATATCTGCCTGCGGTGCTCCCCTGTTGAAAGCTGAAAATCCTCTTATTAAGGCGGATACTGCTCTTCCCGCAACCGATATTCCCCCTACATATCCTCCTACAGAAATATTATCTCCCACAGTGAGCTCAGAACAAACTCCAGAAACTGAGGAAGCAAGGAGCCAAGATATGATCACGATAACCCTTGTATTTGATAATTATCCTTATAAACCTGGACTGGAAACAGCCTGGGGTTTTTCTGCATTTATTACCTATCAAGACCAGAATGTGCTTTTTGATACCGGCGCTACGGGAAATTTACTTCTGAAGAATATGGCTGCCCTGGGTATCAATCCTACCCAGATCCAGAATGTGGTCCTTTCTCATGAACATAGTGATCATACTGGCGGCATGCAAGCCCTTGTTTCGGCCGGAGCAGATCCCAAAGTCTATCTCCCTCCATCCTTCTCTGCAGAATTTAAGAATTATTACGGCCGCCAGGTAGAGCTAATAGAAGTTTCTCCAGGCATGAAGATCATAGACCGAATGTATACCATTGGTGAGATGTCCGGTCCACCTCCGGAGCAGGCGCTGGTGATAGATACAACCAAGGGGTTGGTGGTAATCACAGGCTGTGCTCATCCAGGTATCGAGGATATTGTGCTCAAGGCAAAACAGGAGTTTAAGGAGGATATTTACCTGGTGCTGGGCGGCTTCCATCTGGGAAACGCCAGTGCTTCCCAGATAAATGGGATCATCAAAGAATTTAATCGCATTGGGGTTAAGTATGTCGCTCCCTGCCATTGTACTGGTGAACAAGCCATCAGTAAATTCCGAAATGCCTTTGGGGAGGATTTTATCCAGGTGGGGGTTGGCAAAGTGATCGAAATCGAAAACTGAGAGATGCCTCGATTGCCATACTGCAGTTCACCAGGAAGAAGCGGGACCTCTAATTATCCAGCAGGGCATTTAGGAGATCGGCCAGAATGCCGTACGCTGTGGTTTTGGTAGAGGGATTTTCTTCGATCAGAGAAAGTTTTCCAAGCACGTCACTGGAGATCTCCAGGATGGCTGATGTGCCACTGACATTAAAGAGGTGGGATTCCTGGCTAACCAACCGGGGTTCTACAACTGCCTTGACCCCATGGGCTCCTGTGGGATCCCGTTTCGCACTACAGACCAATTTCCAGCGCTGTCCATTCTCGGCGGCTTCATGGATCATGTCAGCTGTTATTCCCCGGATGCCTGTCCTTTCAACCAGGTCTGGCGTAAAAGGAATGTCCATTAAGACCGTCACCAGCGCGGCAACTTTCACGGCCGCGTCCCAGCCATCCACATCTCCGCTGGGGTCGGTTTCTGCAATTCCGATCGATTGGGCATAACTGATGGTTTCTTCCTGGGTTTCTCCTTCTTCCATTCTGGAGAGGATCAAATTGGTTGTGGAATTCAGAAGTCCTGAGAAGCTGGTCACCTGGGCGCCCGGCAAACCGCTGCGGGCAATGCTGAAGACTGGCGCACCATCCATCACCGCGGATTCAAACAGGAATGAAACTTTATTTCTCCGGGCCAGGTTATCCAGTTCGCGATAGCCGTGTACTACAGGTCCTTTATTGGCCGTGATGGTATGGATTCCCATCCCCAGCGCCTGACGCAAATATGTTATAGCAGGTTCGCCTGTCTGATAATCGACCGGAGTGGTTTCAACCAGGGCGTCTGCCCCGCAATTTTCTATGAACGCAGTGCTATCTGGGACAGGAAAGGATGAAAATTCATCCAGGGATGTGCCTGCCCGGTAGGCATCTAAAATATCCTGAAGGGGCAATCCCCGCGGATCAACAGCCAGTCCATGGGTTCCCGAGCCAATCCCTACCACCCGAAAACCGATCCCGGGTTTATCGATCAAATCATCTTTTTTCTCAAGTAGCAGTTCTACCAGGGCCTGGCCAACATTGCCAAACCCCAGCAAGGCGATTTTGAATTCCGGATAAGGGGGAGGAGTTGGGGACATTGCAATCAGCCTTTTTTGTGGCGTGTTTTAATGGATTGGATCTCTTTTTCTGTCAATTCAGGAATTTCTTCAGTGGATTTAATGCCGAGGGCTTTGCGCTGCGCTTCCCGCCAGAGGGATAAACGATCCTGGATCTCAGGTTCATATCCCTGGGTGGAGGGTTTGTAAAAATAAGTTCCCAGCAAAGAGTCTGGCAGATACTGTTGGGGCATAAAATGGTCTGGATGGGTATGCGGGTACTTATAACCCTTACCGTGACCGAGGACTTTGCCGTCGCGGCTGGCATCCTTGAGATGGATGGGCACTCCCGTTCGCCCGGATTTTTCGATGACATCATAGGCCTTGAAATAGGCTCCGGCCGAGTTGGATTTTGGAGCAGTCGCCAGGTAGAGCACAGCTTCCACGATGGGATAGACTCCCTCTGGCAAACCAATAAACTCATAGGCCTGCGCTGCGGCGTTAACAACGACCAATCCCATTGGATCGGCCAGTCCGATGTCCTCGCCGGCAGAAATGATCAGCCGCCGGAGGATAAAGCGTGGATCTTCCCCGGCATAGAGCATCTTGGCCAGCCAGTATAGTGCAGCATCGGGATCGGAGCCGCGGATGGATTTGATAAAGGCTGAAATCGTGTCGTAGTGGGCATCCCCATCTTTATCATATAGAACAGCCCGGCGCTGGATGGAATCCTGGGCCACATCAAGCGTGATCTGGATCATGCCTTTATCATCTGGCAGCGTAGATTCAACTGCCAATTCAAGGGCATTGAGGGCATTGCGTCCGTCACCACCGGCCACCCGGATCAGGTGAGCTTCAGCATCCTCAGCGAGTTCGATCTTGATCTCACCATAGCCCCGCTCATCATCCTTCAGGGCGCGCTGGATCAGGGTTTTAATATCACCGTCTGTCAGAGCCTTCATCTGGAAGATCCGGGATCTGGATACCAGGGCCCGATTGACTTCAAAGTAGGGGTTTTCTGTTGTGGCGCCGATCAGGGTGATGGTGCCGTTTTCCACATAGGGTAGCAGGCCGTCTTGCTGGGCCTTGTTCCAGCGGTGGACTTCGTCCACAAAGAGGATGGTCTGTTTCTGGTACATCTTCCGGCGGTTGTTGGCTTCTCCGATTACCCGCCGCAAATCCGCCTTGCCGGCCATGACGGCAGACAGGCTGGTGAAATGGGATTCGGTGTGGTTGGCGATCACCATCGCCAGGGTGGTCTTTCCGGTTCCCGGAGGCCCCCAAAAGATCAGGGATGAGAACAAGCGATCTGCCATGATCGCCCGGTAGAGCAATTTGCCCTCTCCGACGATCTCCTCCTGGCCCACAAATTCATCCAGTGTGCGGGGCCGCAAACGAGCAGCCAGGGGAGCTTTTTTCTTGAGATCCTCTTCCATAGCGTGGTCAAATAAATCCATGAGGTTATTTTATCATGCGAGAATTGCCCAGATAGCCGCCAGGCAGGATGGAATCAGTCTGGGTCTGGTTTTATGATTTTCTAATATTAACTGGAATATTATATGACAATTATCAGGGTTAGTTCTGTCACAAGGAGGGTACAATTATCATTATTTGATTCATCAGCTGAAAAAAACGCCTACTCAATATTACATTATTGCTTCCACTGAAAAAAGGCAGTTTTTGAATATCCTTTGGAACAGTCCCCGCATTAAGGATTGAAAACAACTCAATTTATTGGACGATATCATGATGATATCTTGTCTAGTGGTGTTGATCTACAACGAGTATAGAATTGATTTATTGAATCCTTTATCTACATCAGAACTAATTAATGACAGGAGCGAAGAATATATGAAGACAAAAAGGCGGGCTGGATATTGTTTAGGAGGAGCGGCTGTTTTTTTGCTGATAGTAGGTTGTATCCTGGTCGGGTTAGGGTTCATTGGAGTCAAAGAGTTCAAAAATATTCCCCGATTGGTGAGCGATTTTAATTTTGACGTACTTGCACCCCAGGCAGCTGCATACTCTCCTGCTCAAACCAGAATGATTCAGGAATATGGATACCCGGAAGGTTTTTATATTCTCTTTTTCCAGCGGGAAGGGATTGATGGCGATGTAGAAGAAGTCCGCTATGAAGAATGGAATTATTACAGCCAGAAAGTGTCTGTGGTCTTTGAAAATGGCGAGCAGCTTGAACTGTCAGAGATTCCCTTAGAAACAGTTTTACCCACCCCTTACCAGCCTGGTTCTTTCAGTGCTTTTATCACCCGAGAACAGGTGGCCGCATCCGCAGGGTTGGATGAATGGTTGATCCTGCCGGTTGAAAAAGAGCTGGTGCCGGATGCTGACCTGTATTATGCAGAAGGCCTGACCTTCGGCCTGCAAAACGAACGCCTGGTCTATATTGAAACCATGGTTGTGAAGGAGTAGGGAAATGAAAAAGAAAATAATATTTGGAATCTTGGCAGCTTTGATGATTTTCCTTCCCCTGCATTCTGTTCGTGCGGCCGAGAAGATTGATTATTCATTTGAGAATTCAGTCCTGCTGATGATTTCCAACCACATGCGTTTAAACGGGGATGTTGAGTCTGCAAATGTCGGGAATGGACATCTGCTATCTGTGACTATCAAGCAGTTGGTCCAGCAGGATAAAAATGAAATTGATATTCTAATCGAGCTGTATGCCAGTCAGATCGACGAACTTCGCCGGAGTGGAAACCATTCCCCCAAGTTGGAAGATCAGTTGATAAACAGCCTGGAAGATAAGGTCAATGATCTGAAAGAACGCGCTCCTAAGTTAGTGGAAGTGCGCAGGCCACGCCGGCGGGGTGGCCTTGGTGGCCTTTTCAGACGTATAGAGCGTGGCTTTAATAATGGATTGAAAGCTATAGGGCGCGGCACGGGCTGGGTAATGGGTAAGACGATGGAAAGTGCCGGCAAAGTGGCCCAGTTTGCGGTCGAGGAAGTTGCGCCGAGAGTACTGAAGAAAGCTATCTGGGGTACCAATCCATTAGGCTCAGCGCTCTACCGGGCGGTGGTCAGGGATCTGTTGATTAAGAGAGTGGAAGCAGTCATTATTCGTCAGGTAGAGAAACGCGCTGAAAGGGCCCAGGTTGTGCTGGATGAGGAAGAAGATGGCGGTATTGATTATGTGGCTTCGCTTGAAACCCAGGGAGCACTTGAGGAGAATGAGGCAACTCAAGCTGCGCTCAAAGATGATGAGAGCGGGCAGATCACAGTGTCCTTCACTGGACAAATTTCCTTTATTTGTAATATCTTTGTGGGTGAAGGAGGGGATTCACAAATGATGGGAAAGATGCCTGTGGTTGTTAATTTTGACTCCGGCACTTACTTGGGTGAATCCCAGGCTTATACACATACTAGAGATGATGGACAAACGATAACAACCACACGAGTTTACGAGGGAATAGTTTCCGAGGAAGGAGTTTTACGGGGTACATGGACAGTTACTGCTTGTGGATGGGCGAACAAAGAAGTAGGTTGTGTTGGTGGCCCAAATCCTGGTGTGGGAATTATTACAGAAGATGGAAGTGGATTATACATGTATGATCTTCTGGATATGGATACCGAAATGCTGCAGTTATTTGAAAATGAACGGGATGCAATTGTAGGTGCTCGAGCTGGATTTATGGATCCCGCAGAATACCCGCCAACTTGCCGTCGGAGATGAAACTATTTTACTTAATGTACTAATGGAAGAAGATGAGAAATTTATTTTCTCTTTCAGCACGTGATAGAAAATTATAATAAACCCATCATTTTATGTTCCGGCTGATAGGATCCGGATGGCCTGTTTTTAACGAGTAAAATGGATTAGAAAAGAATTATATTAGTCAATGTCGCCTAAATGTCGTTAAGGCGACATGGTCTTTCTGGACAAATTTCCTACAATGGGGGAAAATCTAGTTAGAAGGAGTTTGTCATGAAACAACCTGATTTAGGTCTCAAAGTATCAGAATTACGGAAAGAAAAAGGTTTTACCCAGGAGCAATTGGCTGAGGATTGCGAGGTCACGCCCCGCACTATCCAGCGCATCGAGAGTGGGGAAGTGGAACCGCGGCCTTTTACCCGCAACAGCTTGAGCAACGTGCTGGAATTCGATCTCGGTAAAAATGATGTTGGCAATGAAAGGATTGTGGTGGCCGCTCTACATCTGAGCAGCATGTTCTGTGTTGTATTGATACCGCTGGTGATCTGGTCTTTGTTCAAGAATCGCAGTTACCAGGTTGACAAACACGGACGCCAGGTGCTGAATTTCCAGATCAGCATCACGCTTGCTCTTTTTGCGGGTGTTTTCTGTCTGGTGATTGGCCTGCCTGCGGGGGTAATCTTCCTGGAACAGGGTTATGGAGACCAGCTGCTCATGGCTATTCTTGCCCTCGTCAGTGTCTTGCCTATGATCCTGATCGGCTTTTTCGTCTTCTATCAGGGTATTGCCAATACCTTGCGTTTCCTGAATGATCAAGAAACCCGATATCCGCTCAGTATCAAATTCCTCAAATAGACCGACTATTCTCCAGATAAAACCTCTCAGTGAAATTCCTGAGAGGTTTTTTTTATGCAACTTTTCAGGGGGATTTCCGTATAGTAATATGGTCAACTTATCGAACTCGCAGTTCATGGGAATATGAACACTGATAACCTGGTTCTCCTGATGCATCTTCCACTTCGTTGGGAATCCAAATCCTCCTATTCTCCATTACAATATGCATACTGGGAAACGACGCATCCCAACAAAAAGATAAGTCTGCACCTGAACTTTTATCAATAAGGTTCATTTAGAAAGGAGAAAAAAATGTCAATCCTCAAAAATCCAGTCCAGACGTTTATAAGGAACTTGATCCGGCTGGTGGTGTTGGTTCCGCTCTGGCTGCTCTTTGCCCTGCACTTCTTCGTCCGGGGTGTCAATGGACAAGTTCCCGTCCAGTTCATCTATGGAGCGATCGTATCTGTGGTGATCCTGTGGCTGGCGAATATCCTTGCCGGGATGTTTTATATTCTGCCCCAATGGGAGCGACTGGTACTGCTGCGTCTTGGTAAATCAGTCGGTACCAAGGGACCAGGCCTGTTCATTATCCCGCCCTTTATTTACTCAGTGGCTCGCATCCTCGATGTCCGCATCCAAACCTATGAGGTGAAAGCCACCAAAACCCTGACCAAAGATAATATTCCCATAGATGTTACTGCGGCTGTTGAGCTGGAAGTGGAAAATCCTGAAAAAGCGGCTATTGCCGTGCAGGACTACTGGAAAACCACCGAATGGGCTTCCATGGAAGCGCTCAAGAGCACCATCGGCGGCAATGACTTGCGTCCTTTATTGAGTGAAACAGAGAGAATAGCCACAGATTTGAAGAAAATCATCGATGCGGCAGCTTCTGATTATGGGATAAATGTACGGGCCGTGCGCATCACTGATGTGGGCACCCCTCAATCTCTGATAGAGGAATTGGCTGTTATCGCGCGAGCGGAACGGTCTGCAAAAGCCAAGAAGATCCAGGCCGATGCCGAAGTCAGTGTTGCGAATGCTCTGGCAGAAGCATCCACTGTGTTATCTTCAGCCGAAGGCTCGTTGGAACTGCGTCAGATCCAGGCGCTGCTGGATATTTCCAAGGAAGAAAGCTCAATGGTGATCATCTACCCGATGGACAGTGTGATGGGTGGCCAGATCGCTTCAGCTGCAGCCGGTACTCAAACTCAAAAGAAATCACTTGGAGAGATTGCCTGATCTTAATCAGAATACAAAAAAAGCGGGATCCGTTTTGGATCCCGCTTTTCTATTTTGAAATCAGGATCAATTATCACAAGGGATGTGGAGGGTCCATTTGGAACTGCCGGAAACACCAACGTTCTGATTTTTCCAGTCCCATTCGAACGATCCCCCATCCTTATAAGGAATAACGACATGGATTTTCTTCTCGAGGGGGATCATGCCAAAATCACCACAGGGGGGTTTGGATTGTACCGATGTATCACACTGACCGAAAAAGAGCAGGTTGGGCCGATTATTCTCACCCGGTATCAACCTGCCGATAATATCCAGATCCATAAATCCGGATGACGTGAACTGGCATACACCTGCCCGGCCTTCTCCTTCCAGGGGGAGCTGTGATTCTGTTCTCAGGCCGATGTGCTGGTCTGAGCCGAAGATCTCCAACTCCAGCTCGCCGACGGATGAGACTTCATTCAAAAAGTTAAACTGGGGGTTTTCATGAATCTGGACAACGCTGATCTCCAGGTAAGTACCCGGGCAAAACTCAAATCCTTCTGATACCATTTCAGCTGTAAAAGTATCCATTTCCTCTTCAGGGATCTGGGTGCTTTGATTTGCGCCAAGGCTTCGCCCCCCGAGTAGGGTACAGGCAGAGATCAAAACTGGAAGCAGGATCAGCGGTATTCTATTCCCGTGTCTTTTCATGGTTGATCAGCTTTTCTTCTGGATGATATTTAACTCATCTGATTTCAGTATACAAAGGGGAAGGCGGGAAATCAAGCACGAGGTTTACTCAAGGGCTGTCAATGCCAGCCAGTAAAGATAAACTTCTTTGGCTTCCCCTTCGGTAGTATTAAGGGCAGCGCTAGCAAATAGATCTACTCCAGAGGGTTCGTATAAAAAGGAATAGAGCATCATTTCTAGCTCCCAGTCCCGGGTGGCGTCAAGGATCCCCAGCAGGAATTCGACCTGGGCCTCTTCACTGCCCTGAATGATGCTGACGTCCTCCGAAAGCCAGGCCATCTCCGTGATGGCGATGGGGAGATCGATCTTTTCCGGGATCTCATCATAATAATCTGGGGGGATCTCGGTCACTGAGGTGTATTCCAGAAAGGGATAGATTGTTAAACCAACAAGATCAAGTTTGCCTTCAAAATCATCCAATACCTCCCAGTGGGGTTCAATTTCCAGGCCGGATAACATGGCAGCTCCTTTGAGGTATTCGAGCTGAAAGATGGGGAAGATCTTTGTATTCGGACTGTGGAATTTCACCAGGTCATAGACTTCGCGGTAGGCGGTCACATAATCCAGCCAGGCTGCTTGGCTGACCTCATGAATCAGGCGGTTGGCTTCCACGCCAAAAGCCAGGTATTCCAGATCAAAATTTTCCAGGACCTCGCGGATAGTATTCCGAATCCCCGGCAGGTTGCGGCTAAAGTAGGTGTCATTTACGATCTCAAAATCAAACCCCAACGCCACCACGGGCGTTAATCCACCGGCATAGGTATTGGTAAACTGGATCGATTCGATCACATCCGGGGCAGCCCAGTCCATATAAACACCCAGCACTTCCCCGGTATGAGGAACTTCTGACAAAAACTCCCGATAATCTTCTTCGGCTGAGTTCGGGAAATGGGGCGGGATCAATCCTGCGGTGCCGACCAGGAAATCCCGGTTGTCGATGAGCAGGTCAAGATCAGGAATTACTGGTCCAGATACTGCGGGGCTTGGAGATGCAGTTGAAGATTGCGGGTTGCAGCCGGCGATAATAAGGGTTAGTAGTAAAAGGATGGAAAGGAAACCGTATCCTTGTTTATTAAATGATCTTGTCATCTTTGCCAGCCGCCTGGCGGAGGATCTCGGTTTGGCCTACATGGTAAGAATCATGAAAGTAGAGAAAGAACAGCCAGTAGGATAGCGGTCGCTCGGGCCTGTCTCGATAAGGAGCTGTCCTTTGTAAGGATTCTTCTGTTTCGTTTTCCAATGCGGCTGTCAATCGGATCTGGGATTCTTCCAGATGATCAATCAATTCTTCCAAGGGCAGGACGCCTTCGCCTTCCCGCAGAACGGGATCGGATTCCCTTTCATAATGATTAAGGTTGACCTCTGGACGAAGGTCTTCCGCTCCCAGCAAAGCCAGGATGTTGCAGCGGTTGGCCAGAATATGGCCGACCGCCCAATTGAGGCAGTTGCTCCGAAATGGGAGCTGGATCAGGCTGTCCTCGTGGGTGAGGCCTTCAGCCTGCATATTAATGATTTCCAGGTTTCGGGAGTAAAAATCAGTCAGATTCTGAATGCTGATCATGGCAGGTCCTTTTATCTGGAAGGTAATTATCCCTTTTTTGTTTTGCGGGTAGAGAGGCCTTTGGTGCGTTCGATGAACTCATCCACACCAATGGCGGCGATGCTTTCCCCGATCAATTCCAGGGGTAGGTCTTCCAGCTTGCGGAAGCGAACGCAGGATTTACCTACATCATAGCGTTTGCCAGTCTCCCGGTATTTACTCTCAAATTCCTGGTTGAGATTCTCGTCCATGTAGATTCCGGTCAGGTAGACGGCCATGTGGTTTTTCTGGTTGGCCAGTGCGGCGTACATAAGAGGTTTTTTGTTGTAGGTGTCCGGATAGACATCAAGGGGCACCTGATAGGTGATCATGCCCCAGTTGAGAGCTTCTTCATAACCCTCTGGAAGATACGCCAGGATGGTTTTTCGGACCTTTTCGATAACTGTCCGGCGTTCTGGCGGCATATCAGCCAGGTAATCGGAGATTGTTGTGGCAGTGGATTTCATCATTACTTTCCCAATTAAACCAATAATTTTGTAAACGGATTCAGCAAGTAATATGGAAGAGGCCAATCAGCTGACTATGGCGAAAATTCCAGGCCTTGACCGCCTGGGGAGTTGGCAGGATGGTGACCGGGCAGTCTTTTTCCTGGAAATAGACCGCCGCTTCGGGGGATAGGCGTACTCGCCCAAACTGGCCGGCGCCGATCAGCAAGCCCTGGGCACCTTCTTCGTAAACATACTCCGCCTCGGCTTGGGAGATGGTGTGGGAGGTGCCGTAAATTTCCTTGGAGAGTTTCTTCTTGCGCTTGGTCACTTCCCCATCCAGGCGGATGAGGATATCGTGGCTGATACGCTGTTCATTCACGTCGATCCAGCCAAATCCGGTGCCTTTTAATTTTGGGTTCATGGATCTTCCTCTTACCGGTTATAACCAGGTTAGAAGTATTTAGGTTCAAAGCTAACGATAATCATCCCGGCAGGGGTGGAAGGCATCCAGCAGGCGGCAGGCTGTGATCGCTTTACCGCTGTGGGGCACACCGGAAGGGATGACAGCTACCTGGCCTGGCTCGAGGATTCGGCTTTCTCCAGCTACGGTCAGTTCAAATTGGCCCTCCAGGACATTGGCGATTTGCTCATGGGGGTGGCTGTGCTCAGGCATGGCCGCTCCGGGATCAACATCCCAAAAAGCCAGCGTCATATTCTCGGAATGTAAAAACCGGGCCCGATAGCCGGGGACGATCTCTCGTTCTTGGATTTTCGCAAGGTTTTGAAATACCATTTGAACTCCTATTTACTATGATTTATTAGATTTGCTATCAAAAACCAGATCCCACCCAGGTAAAAATAGAATACACCTACAGTTCCTACATTCAGGGCGCCAAAAACCGCCGCCAGTAATATTTCGAGGAAGTGTATTTTTCATACATAATGCTTATTGTTGAAATTTGGGAATGAGCTGGCCCGTTTTTTCCATATATTCCCTGTACTCATCCCCGAACTTCTCGAGCATGATTTTCTCTTCGTTCTGGATCCGCATCAATGTACGGGGTATGATCAGTACCAGGTAGGCAAAACCGGCGATCCAATTATGCAGCATCAGCATCTGGGCCAGCCCCCAAAGCAGGTTGGCGGCATACATAGGGTGGCGCAAATATTTGAAGATCCCATCCGTGACCAGGTAATGTCCATCCCGGAAAGCCAGGGAAGGGGTCCAGTTGCGGCCCAGATCCTTGTGGGTTTTCCAGATCAGGGCGCCGGAGCCTGCGAAGATGAGCGAGCCCAGCCAGCCGATCCAGGCTGGAAGATCATAGTTGGCAAAATCCAGCCAGGAAGTGAAGACATAGACCAGTGGCATCAGGTTGGCTAAAGAGGAAAGGTATAGAAGGAATCGATCGAGGAGAGAGTCGTGTTTTACGGCGGGAGACAGGCGGCGTATCCTGCGCAGGGCACGCCTGCGCGCCATGGTGATCACAACCAATTCGATGAAATAGACCAGTTTGAAGATGGCGTGAGTCATTGAGGTCTCCTTTTTGAACGGGCTGCCAAAAGTCCCTAAGAGGTTATCAGCCCAACCATCCCGTTAAATGTCCGCCTGCCTGATATAAAAAATAGATTCCCAGAACTACTAAAAGTAAAGCCGAGACGATAGAGAGAGACTTCCCGGCATTTGGGCCCAACAGCAGCGCTCTGCCCATTAAGTAGATCAGGACCATTGAGGTGCTGATCATGGTGATATAAAAGGCCAACAGTAAAACTACTGCCTGCCCTGGACCTGCTTTCCAGGCAGTGAGTACAGCTGGGCCCATTACCAGGCTCCAGCCCAGATAGGGATTGGGATTGAGTAAGTTGATGAGGGCGGCCTGGCCTATCGTCTTGGGTTGAGAGACTTCAGCAGCTTCTCCATCTGATTGCCCCGCCTGATCCCGCTTTCGGAAGGTAGACCAGGCGAAAGAGAGCAATAAGGCTCCGCCAGCCAGTTGGATCCAATTCCGGAAGGATTCTGGGAGGGTGGTGAGGAGGGTGATTGAAATCAAAGCGATCGGACCATCGCTGATCAGAGGTGCAAAAGCGGCTGGAAGCGCTCGCCGCCAGCCGTTCTCTGCTACTTTGGCAAGAAAAAAAGCCTGGAGAGGACCAGGCTGCAATCCTGCGCTGAGGGCATAGCTGATCCCGATCAAAAGATTGCTTAACATAATTAATCCAGGAACTTGATGGCAAAGTTGTGGGTCTTGGAATGAATGTTAAGTTCCTCAATTTTACCTGCAACTTTCACTAAGAGAATATTACTATTACTCATCAACCTGTTCTAAGCCGATGGCAACCAGCTCTCGTCTGGTTCTGGGTTTAAAGAGCAGCCCACCGCTGATCCCGAGGGCGATCAGCAAGAGCATGGCCCCGACCAGGCTGACCCCTCCTGGTCCCAGCCAGGCAATAATCCCTTTCAGCCAGGGGGTTTGGATAGTGCCGGAGATCACAGACAAGTAGCCAATCGCGGTTAACACCGTTGCTCCGATTACCAGCAGTGTGGAGATCAGCAGGTTCAAAACGGTGTGGGTCTTTTTAGTTTGGAGCGAATAATCAGGGCTGAGGCGTTTGGCCAGGTAATCCAGGATCCGAGAGCACAAGGCAGGGTTGGCCAACACAAAGCGGGTTGTACGAACAGCCTCCTTATCCCAGTGTCGGATATGCAGGGATTGGCCTACTTCCCGGATGGTCTGAATCCTGTTAAGAGGAATGGACTTGATCTCCTCCAGGTACTCGTGGGGGAGAAGTTTCTTCTTAAGAGCTGCTTTGATGCGAGGGATTAGATTTGTCTGGGCCTGAGCCCGAATCAGGCGTTCTTGTCCCAGGATGATCAGATAAAGCCGAGATCCCTTGGTATAGTGCCAGGTTTTAAACTCATCAGGCAAGGTGGTGACCGGAGCTTTTTTGGCAGGCTTTGGAATCTCCCGTGCGGGTTTGATCTCTTCCTGGGGAGGAGCTTCTTTTAGCTGGGTCAGGGCGTCCCGGGCAAATTGGTTCTCGGGGTTGATGCGCAGAATCTGCTCCATGCAATTTTGGCGTTCTGAGCGCTGGACCAGACCGGACATGATCCACCAGGCTCGTTCGCTTTCAGGATCCTCTGCCAGGACCTGCCGCAAGAGCTCAAAAGCAGATTTTGTGTCGCCGGCCTTGATGGCGTTTTCGGCTTGTTGGATATCTTCTGACATATGAGGCCTCTCTGTGATCCGTGGTGAGATGCAAATAACAATAGATCTTTTCTTATTATATATGGAAATTTCCAACAAGTGACTGGGAGAATGAGGCCGGAGGAGAGGAAGCTTTTCTTCAGACGGGAGACAGGGGACGGAAGACGGAAGGTGGGGGACCGGAAAAATGAGACCGGAGACGGGTCGGCAATCGTAATAATCAATGGGCGACTCGACGTGGCGCCCCTCTAATCACGTAATCTTCTCGCTAACTATCTTTTAATCAGTTCCGTTCCCAGGGCTGGTTTAATAAGCAGCCAGACGCTAATGATCAGAGCGATGACGATTAAAATCCCACCCAGCAGGGTCACTCCACCTGCGCCCAGGCTCGGCAGCAAGCTGATCAGCCAGGGAGCCCGGACACTCCCGGTGGCTGCAGCCCGGCCTGAGACCACTTCTTGGTAGGCCCAGTATCCGGCTGCAGTCAGTCCAGCTGCCCCGAAGGTTAAAAGGGCAGAGATCCCCAGGGTCAACCCCGTCTGGACTGGTTTGGTCTGAAGTAGATAATCCGGCCCCAGTCGATTTACCAGTAGATCCATAATACGCTCTGACATAACTGTGTCTTCCAGTACCATACGGGCGGTGCGATCTGCCCCTTCATACAGGTACTGGAACTGCAAGGCAGTTTTAAGTAATTTGATCGAAGTGATCGAGGTCAGGCGAATGGCCTTGATCTCGCTTAGGTAATGGTCTGGGATTTGTCCCTTCTTAAGGATCTCCCGCACACGGGGGATCAATTTCTTCTCGGTTTGAGCCCAGAATACTTGTTCTTCTCCCAGGATAATGAGGAAGACTTTAGATCCCCTGATGTAATGCCAGGTTTTATATCCACCGATAGGTTCTGTCTTTCCAGTGGGTTTTTTGCCTGGGGCGGGTTTAGGGATCTTACGGCGGGGTTTGGTTTCAGTGATGGGAGGTGAGGCTCGCAGCTGTTTTAGGGCGTCGCGGGCAAATTGATTGCCCGGATTGATGCGCAGGACCTGTTCCAGACAGGTGTCCCGTTCCTTACGCTGCACTAGGCCGGACATGATCCACCAAGCCTTCTCGCTTTCCGGGTTTTCAACCAGGACCTGGCGCAAAATTTCAAAACCAGTTTTGGTATCGCCGGCTTTAATGGCGGTTTCGGCTTGCTGGACGACTTCAGACATGGGCGGCCTCCCTTTGTTACCAGAGGAATTTGAGCAAAATCAATAATGCCTATATTTATTATATATGATAAATGGCCTGCGGCTTGACCGGGACAATGAGACGGAGATGGGAGACGGAAGATGGGGGAAGGGAGACGGGGAATAAGAGACCGGGATAGGGAGATCGGAATGTGGGGACCGGGGTCTGGATACGATCACCGGTTCGCACCACTCTTTCTCCCAAGGATTTCGTCCCTGTTTATGTTGAAATACCCCTGTTATTGATTTAGAATGAATACCAGCATGTTTCCAACAACCCCAACAAGGAGTTTTTATATGAAGCCATCTCCCTTTTCATCCATCTTGTTAAAGTTTTCAATCCTTGTTATTGTTGTTGCCTTACTGGCTGCTTGCGGATCCCCGGCAGAGGAATCCCTGAACGAGGGAGACCCACAGGAGGACACCACGATGGAAAGCAGCTTAGAAAATTCTCAAACCGAGATGAACACTACCGGGGCATCGTTTGATGAACAGGAGCTTCCGGTGAATTTCCCGGAGGTTTTCCCTCTCCCGGAGTATGCCAAGATCGGCTCGACTGTGGATATGCCGGGTGAAAATAGCTTTCGGATATACTTCGCGTTTCCTGAAGTCACCTTGGAAGAAGTCTTGACCTTTTACCAACACGAGCTGCAGGACGGAGGTTGGAGCGTGGATGCCGAAGGTCCCGAGGTTACTGGATATGGGATGTGGATCACCCATTCCGAATATGAAGCCAATCTGAATTTTATTGAGGATGAATACGGTGTGGTGCTGGACCTGGCCATCGCTTCCCTGGGAGAACTGGAAGAGCTCCCGGGCGGCGCTGATACTTTCGGGGAGAGTGAAGGATTAGGGGATAGCGGGGGTAACTTTCCAGCTACCTTCCCGGTGCCATCCCGCTTCAGTGCCATCGATCTCCCCCCCAAATTAGTCGAAGAGGGTTATCAGCTGGCTTATAACTTTTCGGACATGGCGGAGCTGGCCATTGTTGAACTTTCTACTGCTTTGATGGGAGGCGGCTGGGAGATCGGAGATTTCGAGATCGATGCCATGACAGCAACCTACAAGGTCCCCTTTACTGGCCCGGGAGGATTCCAGGGTTATGCCCTGATCACTGCCTCACCTGATATTGCGGGTTTGAGTTCGATCACTGGTTCGGTGATCGCCCTTCATGCGGGGGCGATGGAGTAGGGGGTTTTCGATTGAAGTAAGTAAGAAGTAAACAACCTGCTTCTGTGAGGAAGCAGGTTGTTTTGGTATATGATCTGATCGGTTCAATCCATATTTAACCAAATCTCAGAGCGGAAGCCCGGAATATTGATGGAGGGCTGAAGACGAAGAGTATTTCGACAGCATTTATTCAATCGTTCCTCAGGGTTTCACTTCACTCATTGATCTGGAACTATTGGCCTCCTGTGTTCTGTTTCCCTATTCTTAGGAAAATTGCTGGCAGGATCGCCAGGGCAGCAATCACAGCAGCGATCCAGAAGTTATCAGTGATCACTCGCTCAGCCACCTCAATACCCACTCTTCCAATATCAGCCATACTGGCGTCGGGGGGCATAAGCTGTTTACTGAGGATCTGCATCCGTCTTAGGCCAACGGTGGTGATGCCGGAAACGCCCACGGTCATGCCCACCAGGCGGAAAATGATCACCAGGGCTGAGCTTGTACCGCGGTGCTCCTCCGGTGAGGCGTTGATGACTGCCGCCGCGATGGGTGCCATGGTCAATCCCAAACCGATCCCTGTGAAAGCCAGGTGAATGCCCATGGTCAGGTATGTGACATCCTGGGTCCAATTGGTCATCAGTATAAAGCCGGCCACGGCCATGATCAACCCCAGCAGGGAAGGGGTGCGGTAGCCCCGTTTTTCTGCGATCCAGCCGCCCGGCACGGCCGCCAGGGCCATGGGTACGGTTAGCCCGGAAAGCATCCAGCCGCTTTCCCAGGCGCCCTGTTCAGCGTTAGAGGCGATCAGGGAATTGATGAAGAGCGGCACGTTGGCAATGGCGATGAATAAGGCCACCCCAATCAGAAAGTTGGCCAGACTGGCCGGTAGATAGTTCTGTTTCTTGAACAGGGATAATTCTATTAAAGGATCTTTAGCCCGGGACTGGCGCCAGATGAACAGCAGCAGGAATAAGAAAGCCAAACCCAGGGCAGGCAGCACCGATGGCGGCAAGCCTTGCAGTTCCTCAAGACTGGCAGTGCTGGAAGTTTCTCCACCCGATCCCAGGGCGATATTCAGGATCGAAAGGCTGATGGCGATCAATATAGCGCCGCCCCAATCCATTCTACCCTGGTCCCCGGTTGGTTTGCTCTCCTGGAGCAAAAAGCGGATCACGATCCAGGCCACCAGCACAATTGGTATGTTAAGCCAGAAAATGGTTTGCCAGCTCCAGAAACGGACGATGATGCCGCCGTACAGGTGTCCTACTACCCATCCTGCTGTATCCACCGCGGCGATCACACCCAGGGGACGGGCTCTGTGGCCAGCGGGATAGAGATCGCCCACCATAGCCATACCCACCGGCACCATCGTGCCAGCTCCAAAAGCCTGGATCATGCGGGCGGCGATCAAGATGTAGAGAGAAAGGAAGTTAATGTCAGGTCGTCCGCTGGCCACCAGGTAATAGGCCCGCAAGGCCAGACGGGTGGGCCAGGTGTGGGCCACGGCTGCCAGGTAGGAGCCTAAACCAAAGATCACCAGAGCGGCCAGGTAAACTTTACGGCGGCCGTAGATGTCGGAAAGACGGCCCATGAAGGTCATCGAGACGCTGTAAGCTAAAAGGTAGCCGGTCACGATCCAGGCGGCGTTGTCCATCCCGGACTGGAAAGGGATCTGCAGGTCAATTAGGACGTGGGGCAATACGGCTGAGACAACGGTCAGGTCCAGGGCACCGATGAAGATAGGGATTGCGATTAACGCGACTTTAAATCCCGGGGATGAGGTCCATTTTTTCATAATTGGCCTCAGGGAGCGGTTATTTCAATGGTTTCGCCGAAGCTCCAGAAATCAAAGGTCCAGATTGAAGCTTCGCCTTCCGGAGCGGAGGTATCGGTCAGAACTACTCTATGTACCTCATTGGTGGCTGTGTCCATCCAAAGGTCACCAGACATGGACTCGATATTGATCAGCCCTTTGCTGATCTCGCTGATCACCTCACCAGGAACTGTCCCGCTCAAATGAGTCAGGGGCAGTCCGGGCATTTCTGCCAGTTCTTCTTCACCGACAATGATAAGGTCAGCCAGACCGCTTCCCAGGCTGGGGAAGAAACCGGACGTGGGGTCAAGATACTGAGTCGGTTTGAAGAGGTAAGTGTCAGGTAGTTCCTGGAATACACCAGAAAGGGGATTGCTGGCCCACTGGATATCCGGCAGGCTGATGACTGTGATCTCAGTCAACATACCCAGGGCGGTGATGGTGACCGTGGTCAAGGCCTTGTCCGGGGAGACATAGTGTCCCACCGCGGTGCCAAACTGGACCACCTCGTCCGCATCCAGGAAGACAATCGGCCCTTCCTGGGTGATACTGAATTCAAAACCCGGTAGGCCGGCCATATGGGTTACTCCATCGGCCAGGATCATAGCCGGGGTGATCACTTCTTCAGGCTCAACACTGCATCCGACGGCCAGGATGGCGATGAGGGATAATACCAGGATAAAGGGGATCAAGCGTTTCATGTCTCTCTCCTTATGAATGGGGTTTACCTTAATAGTATAGCAAAGAAATCTAACCCCCTTCCTTATTATTCATTTAAACACAAAAATGGGTCTTGAGGTATGTCGTTTTGAGTAATTTTTGTAAACGGTCAGCACCTTACTCGTTAAAAGGGACGAAGTTCTTTAGATACTGGTTACGAGTTCAACAAATGACCTTGATCCCATCTACCCTTTTTCATCAGAATCCAATATGATATATAGATACCTGATCCTGGGGGACAAACTCATTTGAAGTTGATGTAACTTCTATTATTGGAAAAACGTTATTTAATTACTGACTGATTTCTAAGAAAGAATAATACCAATCCTGCTGGATTCAGTATTAGTTAAGGGAGAGAAGATGACTTCAAAAATTAACCCCATTCCATTCTTGGCTGTATCCTTAGGTATGATCCTGGCATTAACCGCTTGTGTGGGTGTGACACCAACACCCGCTCCCTGCTCAACAGCCTTCCTGATAAACTCAATTAACAATGCAAATGCCACTCCGGCCACGGAAGACACCATTGACCTCTCACCGGGCTGCATCTATGAACTCACTGCCGTGGACAACTATATTGACGGTGCCAACGGGCTGCCTTCAATCGATACATCGATCGTGATCAAGGGCAACGGTGCTACTATCCGGCGTAGTTATGCCACTGGCATACCTGCCTTCCGGATTTTCCATGTTTCCAATATCGGTATGTTGACCCTTAATGACATGACCGTATCCAACGGTTTGGCCCAGGTTCCCTCAACTGGCAATCCTGCTGATAATGCCGGAGGCGGAATTTATACCAATAACCGGATCTCACTCTATGGGGTGGTGATCGATGATAATCACGCCACTTTGGGCGGTGGAATTTACAACACCATCGCCAACGGGATGACGATCAGCAATTCAACCTTCCAATATAATGCCGCAGATGTAGAAAATGCGGCTGGAGAATGGGGGGGAGCAATTTATAATTTGTCCGGCGCGACCATTACCAATTCAACATTTGTAGGAAACAAGGCCACTGAATCGGGAGGCGCGATCGCCAATGGCTTCACCGGCAGGCTGGCAATCTCGAACAGTACCTTCTCTGCCAACGCGACCACACTGCTGGGCGGCTCTGCTATCATCAACAGCGGTGAGATCATTGTCATGCAGTACACCACGATCACGGAAAACACCGGCGGAAACCCGGGCATGGCTTTCTTGTCTGGATCCGATACGATCGAAATCCGAAATTCGATCATTGCCAATAATAACGGGGGAGACTGCAGTTATCCGGCAACCAGCACTGTCCTGTGGGAAAATCTTGATAGTGACGGCACCTGTAATGGATTTACAATCACAGATACGCCTGTTTTGGATCCTTTGATGAATAACGGCGGTCCTACCCTGACTCACGCCTTGCGTCCCAATAGTCCTGCTGTGGATGCAGCTGATGGCAATTGCTCTACGACCGACCAGCGCGGCGAACCCAGGCCAGAAGGCCCAGCCTGTGATTTGGGCGCTTATGAGTTGGCAGGGGGAGCTCCTACTCCTGGCCCCAATGTCATTCCTGCCAATGTGGAAGGATATGTCTTCCAGGATTTGAATGGGAATGGTTTGCGCGACGCGGTGGAAATTGCCGCTTCCAGCTGGATCATCGGAGCGAACATTACTTTGATGGAAGGCCCCTGTCCGGGTACCAGTCTACATGCAGCGTCCCAATCCGTCATTCCCGATGGGGTCTATGGATTTGGCGGGTTAATGCCCGGTACTTACTGCATTCTCACTGATCAACAGCAGATGCCCTTAATTCCTGCCCAGAGGGAGGTTACCCTCAATAGTGGTGACCTATTATTTGATCTGGATTTTCACCTGCCTGGCACGGCAATGCCTCAAAATGAAGCCGATTGCGATCAATTCGAGGAAGTGGACCTATCCCTGGTTTTGCTTAATTACCCGCAAGACACCATGGTTCTTCCGGTCTATGTAAAGATGGTGGGTGGCGTCCTGGGTTTTGGCCCAGATTATCCAGAGCCGTGGAAGTACAAAGCCCGGCTTGGCGTGGATTCCTATCAATGTTCATTGCAGGGTTTTGAGGACCGGTTGTACTGCTTATTCAATATTCCCCCGGAACTACCGGGCACTGTCCAGGATTTTTATCTGTACCTGGACCAATGTGAAGATCCTGTTTATATGCAGCCGTCGATGCTGATCCCAGAACCACAGGCGGGGGTACCTGAATGCACCCCCGATTTGGGTGAAAAAGCCTGCGCAGCAGCTGGCGGAACCTTCCTCAAAGTTTCTGACACGCAAACGATCTGCAATTGCCCCTAGATCGAATTCAAAGCTTAATCAGCAAACAAATACCTCC
>Ga0209013_10000188_pt1 | contig 52220 bp, 38 predicted proteins | sample Cruoilmetagenom2_FD_187291 | JGI IMG/M metagenome (GOLD analysis project Ga0209013, IMG submission 187291) | Oil polluted marine microbial communities from Coal Oil Point, Santa Barbara, California, USA - Sample 2 (SPAdes) (version 2) | ecosystem: Environmental > Aquatic > Marine > Oil seeps ...
TGTACCAATCGATACGACTAGATATTTCAATAATATTCATAACTCACGAACATTAAATACTTTTGTTTTTGATTATATTGATACACACAGAGATGACTTCGTGGATTTAAACTCTCAGGACTTTGAGCATAAATACTATCCTGAAAATCACATTTTTAATAAATATTTGTTAAACATATCTGCAGAAGAAGAGGCTGATCCAAATGATTTGGAGTACCAAAATGTGAATATGTATTTAAAAGCCTTGTTTATTCAACAACTATATGATGATAATGTCTTTTATCAAATTTTAAATCAAAACGATAAAATGCTTCAAAAAATTCTTGAACTAGAACAGGATGGCTACTCCGTCATTCCATAGTGTCATGTATCATAGTAGTATTGCCATTATTCCAAAGCGTTAAAATATCTGTGGCAACTTGGGTTCCGCTACCTGCTGCTGTTGCAAACTGACTTCTCCAACCCGCAAGTACACCGGCTACATAAATATTATCTGTAACTCTGTGATCCATGTTTTTTAATTGGATTTTTTCCTTTTTGGGTGGTAAATTTTTATGCGGTTCCACAAAATCCATCAATCCTTCAATATCGAATAAATTAGAAGGCCCAACAGCAATTACTATTATTTTGGATGAATATCTATTTTTATTAGTAATTACCTCAGAATAGTCTTCGTGTTGAACTACCTTTAATACTTTTTCCTTTTCTATCTGAAATACATGAGGATATTTTTTAGCCAAATGACTCTTTCCATTTTTCAAAATTTCTTTTCCAGTAGTACCAGGAGATATACCTAAAACATTATTGAATAAACCACTTTCCAAAGCAGAGCTTTTTTGATGCATGATAATCCCAATTTTTTTATCTGATCCAAAAGGTTTTGATTTCGAAGAACCTAATACCAGGGCACAAGACATTCCTGCCACACCTCCACCGATTATTAAAACATCATATAACATTTTCTTTTTTTTTAATTAAATAACACCTGAACATTGGAAGCAAATAGCTTTACTGCAATTGCCAATAAAATTACACCAAAAATTTTACGTACCACGCTAATTCCCGCTTTTCCAATTAATTTCTCAATTTTTGTAGATGATTTTAAAACCGCATAAACAAATACCATATTCAATACAATGGCTATTATGATATTGATCGTATGAAACTCTGCCTTTAGAGATAAAATCGTAGTCATTGTACCGGCACCAGCAATTAAAGGAAATGCCAAAGGCACTACACTTGCAGTTTCAGGAGACTCTTCTTTATAAAGTTGAACACCTAAAATCATTTCGAGTGCTAAAAATAATAGTACAAATGATCCGGCAACAGCAAAAGAATACACATCGATCCCAATTAATATTAATATTTGAGATCCTAAAAAAAGGAATATAATCATAATTAGCATGGCAACTATTGATGCTTTTTCTGATTGAATATGCCCTACTTTTTGACGTAGATCAATAATAATGGGAATACTCCCAATTATATCTATTACAGCAAATAATATCATTGTTGCTGTAAATATTTCCTTCAAATTAAATTCCATAAATTGCGTCTTATATTTTCGGCAAATATATATAATTCATAAGTATTAAAAAGGATGTATTTTTGTAAAATAATTTAATCTATAGAGATGTTTCAATTAGGAAAAACTATTATTTCTGAAGATATTATTGAAAAAGATTTTGTTTGCAATTTAAATGCATGTAAAGGTGCCTGCTGCATAAAAGGAGATGCCGGTGCCCCTCTGGATAAAAAAGAAGTAGAACTATTAGATAAAATATATCCAAAAATAAAACCATATCTTCGAAAAGAAGGAATATCCGCAATTGAAGAACAAGGAGCTTCCACAATTGGCGAAGATGGAGAATTTGAGACTCCCTTAATAAATGGAGAAGATTGTGCCTACGTGATATTTGACGACAAAAAAGTGGCACTCTGTGCAATAGAAGAAGCTTATAACCAAGGTGATGTATCATTTAAAAAACCTGTTTCTTGTCATTTATACCCGATACGAATAAAAGATTATAGCGAATTTTCTGCCGTTAATTATCATCAGTGGCAAGTATGCAATGATGCTTGCACTTTGGGAAAAGAAATGCAAATTCCCGTATATAAGTTTGTAAAACAAGCCTTGATCAGGAAATTCGGAGAAGGATGGTATTCGGAATTGGAAGAATTTGCACAATCACGTTTAAAATCAAAATCCTGACCAAATATAAAATTTGTAAATTTACCTTATGCTCTTAGGTAAAAATTTCTTATTTGTATTTTTTCTATTTCCAATAATTGGTTTCTCTCAAACAATAGATAGCACGTTTGTTTATGAAAACATAGCCTCTGTACTTGAAAAAAACAAAGCAGGAAATTATGATAATGCATACGAGACGATTAACTATCTATACGATAGGTTGGAAGGCCATCCTCAAAATAAATTTTTTATAGCACTTACCAACCTGAATAAAGGTAAAATAGAGATCAATTTAGGGAAATACAAGGCAGGCATCAAGTCTGTGCAAACTGCCTTAGAAACATTTCAATCTGGAAATGATAGTTCATCTATAGCGAGTAGCTTTAACTTATTAGGAAAAGGATATTATCTCTCATCCAATTATGATAGTGCACAAGTTTATTATAAAAAATGCTATGAGTTGAAGAAAATGATTGCCGCTAGTAATATAGAGCTTGCCATTTCTTCCTATAATTTAGCAATTGCCTATGAATATCTAACTAAGTCTCCTGAAGCACTTAAATTATACAAAGAAGCGGAACAACTTCTGTTAAAAAATAAAGCTGAACATTCTTCCTTATCAGATGTATATATCGGAATGGCACAACTTAATTTTTATAATAAGGATATCAATGAAGCGGAAAAATATGCAGATAAAGCCATGGTAATAGGCTTAGAGGTATATGGGGAATTTCACCCAAAAATGACCTTTGTATATACTACTTATGCTAACATCTTAGAATCCAAAAAAAAATATAAAGAATCTATTCAACTGCTTCATAAAAGCTTAAAAATTAGAGAGAAGTATTTTGGTAATAATCACAGATGGACATGTGAAAGCAATTATGATTTAGCTAATGCATATGCCTTAGATGAACAATATTATCAAGCAGAACAATATTATAATCAGGCTATTGAAATTGGTAAAAGAGCAGAACTTTTCCATAATTTATCGAATGCCAAAACTTATCTGGCAAAATTATACGTAGATCAAAATATTAAACTTGATGAATCAGAATATTTATTATTAGCTGCACTGGATTATAAGCTCTCTGTCTTTGGTAATAAAAATAAAGAAATTTCGGAAATATATAATCTGTTAGCCAAAAGAGCATTACTAATAGATGACAGAACAAATTTTAATTATTTTATCGAAGAAGCTCTAATATCTTGTCGATATCATGACAATGCCTTTAAGTATATCATTGATCCTGCAGTCGCGTTAGAATCTTTGATGTTAAAGAGTGAATTTTATGAAATTAGTTATGCGAGTACAAATGATGTTGTTTTTCTCAAAGAAAAATATAAACTCATAGACCAAGAATTAAATCTGATAAAATTTATACAAAAGAAATTCACTTCTGATAGATCGAGAATTCATATTGCAAATAGATATCGCCAAGTTTATGAAAATGGATTAAATACTTGTTGGTCATTGTACCATAATTCAAATAAGGATCTCAAATATCTAAATAAAGCTTTTCAGCTGTCTGAAACGAATAGAAATAGTACATTATTGGAAGGAATTCAGAATTCTCAATTTAAAAAATTCGCCAATATTCCTGAAGAAATGTTGAGCTTCGAACGACAAATGAAACAAGAACTTGCCCAAATAAATTCAGATCTATATTATGAACAGTCCAGCAGCGAACAGGATAAAAAGACGCTAGGTGTTCTTATAGATCGAAGAATCATCGTTAGTATTAAACTGGATAGTTTACAAAAAACCTTTGAATCAACTTTCCCAGAGTACACAGGTCTAAAATTTAGAGACAGAATTATAAATATTAAAGATGTTAGAAATGATTTGGATGAAGAAACTCAAATGATCATCTATTTTCTAGGAGATAAAAATCTATACACTTTTAATATTACAACAGATAACGTTACTTTTATGAAAGGAGATGTGTCTGGTAAAATTTTTAACAAAGTTGCTACTTTAAAAAATGAGTTACTAAATAGGCAAAATATTGACAATACGACTGAAGAATTATATCATTATTTATTGAGTCAACAGATAGATGAATCAAAACCAAAAATGGTAATAATACCGGACAATGTCTTAAATTACATCCCTTTTGAAATTTTACAAAATGAGAATAATGAATATTTGACAGAAAACTTTACTATTAGTTATTCTGGCTCCATTCAACTTTATTTAGAACTTAAAAACAAGTTTTTTGATTATAAATTACCAAATTATTGGGTTGGTTTTTCTCCAACATACAATTTAAGTAATGCTCTATCTTCTAATTTAGACGAGACCACCGAAATTTCTGAAATGTTCAATGGAAAAACATTCATTGGAACTAATTCAAGTGTGAGTAATTTTTTGAAAAATTCTAACAAAAACTCAATTATGCATTTGGCGATGCACGTAGAACTTAATAAGGATAATCCGATGTATAATAAGCTGATCTTTAGTGATGGTGAATTAACGTCATCCAAAATTTATGTCACTGACATTAAAGCAAATTTAGCCGTTTTAAGTGCTTGTAATACCGGTTTTGGAAAACTTGAAATGGGAGAAGGTGTCATGAGTGTGGCTAGAGCTTTTAATTATTCAGGTGTGCCTTCTGTAGTAATGAGCTTATGGAAAATACCTGATAAAGAGACAAAAAAAATAATGCTTTTCTTTTATAAACATCTTAAAAATGGGGAACAAAAAAATGAAGCACTGAAAAATGCTAAACTCGATTATTTAGCTTCGACAAAAGATCGGAATTTAAGACACCCATACTATTGGTCGGGTTTTGTTTTAAATGGTAATACAAACTCTTTAGTACCTATAAAAAAAGATAAATATTACTTCATTAGTGGATTCCTTTTGTTTGGCTCAATTATTATTGGAATGAGGATTAAGAATACCTGAATTTAGTTTAAATATTTAAGGATTTTTCTAGAATCTTCTTTTTTGTATACATCCCTATCATCGTTTACTATAATAGAAAATTGATCACTTGCCTTTTCTGTTTCCCCTATGTTTAAATAGGCCAATGCCAAATACCAATTTGCTAATTCATTAAAGTTCTCTTCGGAATTAGCCTCATAGTCTGAGTATGTAATTTTCTTAAGTAATGTTATGGCCTCATTTGTCTTGTTCAATGACAAATAGCACATCGATTTGTAGAATAATATATATGTCGTGTTTGTTTTTGGTACAGAATTAAACAAATTAATAGCCTTGTGATAATTCTTATTTTCATAAGCAATAAATGCACTTTGTTCTATTGTATTCGCATTCTCTCCACGCTCAATTGGGAGAACAATATTCCTATACGGCTCATAGTTTTCTACGAACAATTTTTCTGGTGATGGATAAAAACTAGATTTTAAGAAAACAAACCCCAGACCAACTAATATTAAGATAGAAGCAGCAACTAACCATTTTTTGGAAATATTAAATAAATTGAGAACAGGTCTGTCCTTCTCAAAATCCTGTAGTGTCTTTTTAAGGTCATTATGTTGATTCCTTGCAATTACCTTTTGTAGATCTTTTTGGATAGTAAAATCTTTCTTAAATTTCTCATCACTTTGTAACAATTCATTAAACCTCATCTGCTCCTTAGGGCTTAAGGAATTACTAAAATATTTTTCAATCAGATCTGTTTTACTCATAACTCTTTTTTTATCCAATCTTTAAGCTGCCTCATACAGCGTGATTTTTGACTTTTTAATACCTTCTTATCGCTATAATTCAAAATTTCAGTTATTTCATCCAAGGTATATCCTTCATAATAGAATAATTTCAATATTTCTTTACATCTATTACCCAATTGCGAAAAATATTTATTTAACAATTCCTGCTGATTTGTTAACTCATCACCGTGCAGGTTAACATCCAGATAAATATTTTCCTCTTCTATAATTAGTTCATTCTGTAATTCAACTTTCGAATTATCTCTATGCAATTGAAAGATCTTATACTTACCAATAGCAAATAAATAAGTTGAAATCTTACTACTTAAATCTGTAATTTTTCCATTTACAATATTCTCGTATAATATAATAATGGCGTCCTGATAAATATCAAGAGCATCCACCTTTTCCACATTATATTTTCTGGAAAACTTGATAAAAATATTCCTATTCTCATCGTAAATTTTTCTTAAAGCTGCTTTATCTCCACTTTTTATTAAATCAATAATATTTTTTGAATTTTCCTCTTCCATACTTAACAAAGAAAGTAAAAACTGAGCGAATTATAAAATTATTTAATGTTTTGATGAAATATACATATTCGAATATTTAGAACTTATAACTTTTTACATCTCGAAACTACACTAGTAGGTCTAATTCAAAACCTTAGAAATTAGCTATCTTTTAGAGATTAGAATAAGGGGGGAGTCTTTGATATCTACGGATTCCATTTTTTGGATATCCGTATTTATCAGAACAAACTTAGTAAAATAAAATAAACTATTGACAATATTTAGACGTAAATAATTGAGTTGCTTTTAAGAATGTTGGTTTAGTATTGAAATGTTGTACATTAGGACTAGTTTTAAAACACCAAATCTCATCATTAAACAATAAAAAACATAATTCTATTGAAACCTCTGCTAATTGATAGAAGTAGTTCACCAACTAAGTCGTTTACAATAAGGAATCATAGATTTCCTAATTTTCTCAAAGTATGGCATCATCACCCGGAATTGGAATTAGTTGTACTTATAAAAAGTATTGGAACAAGATTTATTGGCGATAATATTGAGCAATTTTGCGAAGGAGAGGTTGTGCTGATCGGTAAAAATTTACCACATATGTGGCTGAATGACGATAAATATTTTGAAACAAACTCGATCTTTCAAGCAGAGGCAATTGTCATTCATTTTAAAGAAGATTTTGCTGGAAAGGATTTTTTAAAAATGCCTGAGATGGGCCCGATTGCAAAGCTAATTGAAATGTCAAGTTTAGGAATCAAATTTTCTGGAGATATGACTTGGTTTATCAATCAGATAAAAAAAATTTATGAATTGAATGAATTTGACAGAACAATCAAGTTTATCGAACTATTGAATTTTTTGGCTTTGCATAATGAGCAAAGGTCATTATCAAGTTTTGGTTTTATTAATTCATTTAAAAAAACAGATAAAAAAAATTTAGATAGAGTATACGAGTATATTATAAATAATTTTAAAGATAATATACGGAGAAATGATGTTGCCGAAATAGCCAATATGAATCCTTCAGCATTTAGTAGGTTTTTTAAACGTGTCAATAGGAAAACATTTACAGAATATTTAAATGAAGTTCGTATAGGATATGCCTGTAAATTATTAATAGAAAATAAAATCAATATTTCAGAAATATGCTTTGAATCTGGGTTTAATAATTTATCTAACTTTAACAGGCAGTTTAAAAAAGCCATGAAATGTTCACCTACTGATTATTCAAAACTGCATTACCAAAAGTAAAACATATCAATATATATTTATTATTGCATAATTGTTGATAAAAAGTAATATAAAGCAATAATAGTATCATAATCTGTTATTTGAATAGTAGTGCCTAATTAGATTGATTCCTAAATTTGTCACTAAACTTTCTAAATTGATAAATAATGAACCTTGTAAGAATAACTGATATAGAAGTAAAAGATATTCGTTTTCCTACAAGCAGTTCATTGGATGGTTCGGATGCTATGAATCCAGACCCTGATTATTCCGCTGCATACATTATATTAAAAACCGATCATCCAAAAAAAATTGAAGGTCACGGTCTTACTTTTACCATTGGTAGAGGGAACGAGTTATGTGTTGCGGCAATAAAATCTTTATCGCATTTAATTATTGGAAAATCCTTAAATTCCTTTACCACAGATATGGGGGCATTCTGGAAAATGATAACAGGAGACAGCCAGCTAAGATGGCTCGGGCCAGAAAAAGGCGTTATCCATTTAGCCACAGGTGCTATAGTCAATGCAATTTGGGACTTATACGCAAAAGTGGAGCAAAAACCTTTATGGAAATTGCTAGCAGATATGACTCCGGAAGAATTAGTTAAATGCATAGATTTTACCTATATTACAGATGCCATAACACCGGAAGAAGCTTTAGGAATTTTACAAAAAAATGAATCTGCCAAACAAAAGCGAATCGACATATTATTGAAGAATGGATATCCAGCCTATACCACCTCTGCCGGCTGGTTAGGATATTCTGATGAGAAAATGAGAAGGTTGTGTAAAGAAGCAAAAGAGGAAGGTTTTAAACATATGAAAATAAAGGTTGGTTCTGACATAAAAAATGATATGAGAAGAGCTGCGATTATACGTGAAGAAATTGGAGAGGAATTGCAGTTGATGATGGATGCCAATCAAAAATGGGATGTAGATGAAGCTATCCTAAATATGGAAGAGCTAAAAATATTTAATCCATATTGGATAGAAGAACCAACAAGTCCCGATGATATTTTAGGTCACGCCAAAATAGCAAAAGCTATAAAACCAATAAAAGTGGCAACAGGCGAACATTGTCATAACAGAGTAATGTTCAAACAATTAATGCAAGCCAGTGCCATAGAAATATGTCAAATAGATAGCTGTCGTGTTGGTGGGGTAAATGAAGTACTTGCGATTTTATTAATGGCAGCCAAATTTAACATTCCTGTATGTCCGCATGCCGGAGGCGTGGGGTTGTGTGAATATGTACAGCATTTATCTATGATAGATTTTATTGCTATAAGCGGTTCATTGGAAGGGAGGATAATTGAATATGTAGATCATTTGCACGAACATTTTTTGGATCCGGTTATGATAAGAAAAGGAGCCTATATGCCCCCTGAATTACCAGGTTACAGCATTACTATGAAGAAAAAATCATTGGATGATTACCAGTTTCCAGAAGGTATAATCTGGCAGAAGAGGTAACAACAAAATAAAAAGATACAAAATGAAACGATTATTAGGTATACTACTATTTATTATTGCTTATCAACCCATTAATGCACAAGAAAATTATATTCCCACTAAGGATAATTTAGAAGCAAGACAATGGTTTCAAGATGCAAAATTTGGTTTATTTATTCATTGGGGGGTTTATAGTATTCTTGGCGATGGAGAATGGGTGATGAACAATCAAAATATCTCGATAGATGATTACGAAAAACTACCTTCATTTTTTAATCCTATAGATTATGATCCGGAACAATGGGTAAAGATGGCAAAAGATGCCGGGATGAAATATATCACGATTACCAGCAGACATCATGATGGTTTTTCTATGTTCGATTCACAGGCTACAGATTATACCATTGTAAAAAAAACCCCTTATCAAAAGGATATTTTAAAACCACTGGCAGCCGCTTGTAAGAAAGAGGGAATAAAATTATTTTTTTACTATTCTTTATTGGATTGGCATGATGATAATTATTTTCCAAGAGGTAGAACCGGCACTAAAATTCCGGGAAGGTCTGATGGAAACTGGAGCGATTATATTTCTTTTATGAAAGCCCAATTAACTGAACTATTGACAAATTATGGCGAAATAGCCGGAATTTGGTTTGATGGACATTGGGATCAAAAAGCCTGGGATGGTAAACGTTTTGGAAAATTAAATGTCGATTGGCATTATGATGAACTTTATACACTGATTCACAATTTACAACCCCAATGTTTAATAGGCAACAACCATCATTTAGCACCTATAGAAGGAGAAGATTTTCAAATGTTCGAAAGAGATCTGCCCGGACAAAATACTACAGGGTGGGGAACCGATGCTTCCAATGTTGGTCAATTACCAAAAGAAGTATGTGAAACTATAAATGGTTCATGGGGTTTTAACTTAAAAGACAATAAACATAAATCAGAAAAAGAATTAATTCAATATATTATAAGATCAGCTGGTTATGGAAGTAATTTATTACTCAATGTAGGTCCAATGCCCAACGGTGAAATTCAAAACGAACATAAAAAGTCCTTAAAAAAAGTAGGACGTTGGATGAGAGAAAATGGAGAAACAATATATAAAACCACAGGAGGACCTATAGCACCTACAGATGAGATGGCATTTACTCAAAGAGGAAAGACCATGTACTTACACATTTTAGAAGAGACTAAAGAATTATTCTTTGTGGAGAACTTTAAGGGGAAGATAAAAAGTATCCGTTTTTATAAAAATAAAGAAAAGGTAAACTATAAGATCTCTAAATATGGGATGTTTATTGAGGTGCCAAATAATCTTAAGGATCAAATTGATACGATAATTGAAATCATTTTAAAATAACATTATGTCAGAGTTTAGTTTGCAAAAGAAAACCGCCATCATCACCGGTGGAGCAAGTGGAATAGGAAAAGCTATTGCCATTAAATTTGCTCAAAAGGGAGCTAATGTTTGTATACTTGAAATCAATAAAGATTCAGCACAAGTTGTCATTGATGAAATTATTTCGTCCGGAGGTAAAGCTACGGCTTACCAATGTGATGTATCCAATCAAAAAAAGGTATTGTCAGTAATTGCTAAGATTGCTGAAAATAACACAATAGATATATTAGTGAACAATGCGGGCATTGCTCATGTGGGAAATCTAGAGGGAACACAAGAAGAAGATCTTGATCGATTGTATAAGGTAAATATAAAAGGAGTATACAATTGTATGTATGCCTGTATTAAAAAAATGAAGAAAAATGGAGGAGTAATTTTAAATATGGCATCCATCGCGTCTTCCATAGGTATATCGGATCGTTTTGCGTATTCAATGACAAAAGGAGCCGTGTTAACAATGACCTATTCTGTGGCTAAAGATTATTTGGATAGCAATATTCGATGTAACTGTATATCTCCTGCTAGAGTTCATACCCCATTTGTAGATGGGTTTATTGCAAAAAATTATCCCGATAATCAAGAAGAGATGTTTGAAGCTTTATCTAAAACACAACCAATAGGAAGAATGGGTAAACCTGAGGAAATAGCAAACTTAGCTTTATTTTTATGTTCTGATGAAGCAGGATTTATCACCGGAACTGATTACCCCATTGATGGTGGATATATTAAATTAAATGGATAATGAAAATAATCAAGATCCTATTATTAACATTATTTATGGTTTCATATGGCTTAATGACCTCACAAAAACTGTACAAGCCAACATGGAAATCACTGAATTCGAGATCAATATCTGATTGGTTTAGAGATGCCAGCCATAGATAAACCAAGGTAATTAAAGAAGATTATTATGCCTGGGTGTTCAAAATTTAAAAATAGATGAATAAAATATTTTTTATTATTAGTTTCCTTTTATTGATTGCCGCCTGTAATCCATCAGAAAAGATGATTTATGTTAGCTCAAATGGCACGATTGAAGGTCAGGAAAAAAATCAAATTGTATTAAATTCAATGGACGAGGCCTTATTAAAAGTATTAGAAATTAGGGCGAAAAATATAGATATTCCAATTACTATTTTTATAGAATCTGGTGAATACCGATTAAATAACCCATTAAAAATTACTCCGGAGATGGGTAATTTAAAAATTGTAGGAGTCGAATCTGATCAAACAGTATTTAAAGGGTCCAAGATTTTAAACCTAAACTGGAAAAAATACACTGATAGTATTTGGTATACTTCCATTGATAAAAACGAACATTTTGATCAGTTGTTTATCAATGGTAAAAAACAAATTCTGGCTAGATATCCTAATTATAGCGAGTCCGGTGGACGTTGGCAAGGACATGCACCAGATGCCATAGCTCCAGAAAGGGTGAAATCATGGCAAAATCCTGAGGGTGCAATTGTTAATGCAATGCATCAAGGTGAATGGGGTGGTTTTCATTATATTATTAAAAAAGTTAATGATGATGGATCAGTTGAACTCTCTGGAGGGCATCAAAACAATCGGCCTTCAAGAATGCATGAGAAATATAGAATGGTAGAAAATGTTTTTGAAGAATTGGATAGTCCTGGAGAATGGTTTTTGGATAAAGAAAAACATGAGCTTTATTATTGGCCAGACAAAATGACAAATTTAAATGAGGCGCTAGTAGAAGGGGTCAGATTGAAACATTTGATAGAGATAATTGGATCTGAAAATAATCCCGTAAAAAATATTTCGATTAGTGGAATTGGCTTTGAACATACCCGGCATACCATCATGGAACAATATGAGCCTCTTTTGAGAAGTGATTGGAATATTTATAGGGGAGGAGCTATTTTTATTGAAGGCTCAGAAAATATTAATATTCAAGATTGTGAATTTTCAAATCTGGGTGGAAATGTAATTTTTGTGAGTAATTATAACAGAACCGTAAAGATCTCAGGTAATCACATTCATGAAAACGGAGCAAGCGCTATATGCTTTGTTGGAAGTGCAGGTGCCGTTCGATCTCCATCCTTCCAATACGGGAAGTTCGTTCCATTATCTCAAATTGATACAGTTAGAGGGCCTGCTAATAATGAATATCCAAGCAATTGTATTGTAGATGATAATTTAATTTATAGAATTGGAAGAACAGAAAAGCAAACTTCAGGAGTTCAGATATCTATGGCTATGAATATAACCGTGAGTAATAATAGTATTTACGATGTTCCAAGATCTGGAATTAATGTTAGTGAGGGTACTTGGGGTGGTCATATTATTGAATATAATGACGTTTTTAATACTGTATTGGAAACTTCAGATCATGGAGCATTTAATTCTTGGGGACGAGATCGATTTTGGCACCCGAACAGATCTATTATGGATAAAATAACTTCCGATAATCCAGACATGCCATATTGGGATGCTATAAAAACTACAATTATCAGAAACAATCGCTTTAGATGCGATCATGGATGGGATATTGATTTGGATGATGGTTCTTCCAATTATAGAATTTACAACAATGTTTGTTTAAAAGGAGGCATTAAACTTCGTGAAGGGTTTTATCGCACAGTAGAAAATAATATCATGATCAACAGTAGTTTTCATCCTCATGTTTGGTTTAAGAATAGTGGAGATATATTTCGTAAAAACATCGTAATGAATGATTATAAGGACATTCGATTGAATGGATGGGGAAAAGAAATTGATTACAATTTATTTCCTAGTAAAAAGGCTTTAGAGAAAGCTCAGAAAAATGGAGTTGATAATCATAGTACATTCGGAAATCCCGAATTCTTAAATGCTGAAGACGCAATTTATACAGTTTCTGATAATTCACCGGCACTAAAAATTGGATTTGTAAATTTCCCTATGGATAATTTCGGAGTTAAAAAACCCGGTTTAAAAACCATTGCCAAAACACCCGATATTCCTGTAATATGGTCTATTTTTGATCCTAAAAATAAAAAATCAACAACCATTAAATTATTAGGTGGAACATTTAAAGATATTGAATCATTAGAAGAACGTTCGGCTTTTGGTTTGAGAAAAACCTCAGGTGTTGTGGTTATGAACATCGAAAAAGAAAGTGTACTAGATAATTCTGATTTGCAAATTGGGGATGTTATTGTTGAAGGCGAAAATGAAGAAATAAATAATATTCCTGATTTAATGAATATATATGAAGGAAACAATTGGAAGGGAAAACTGAACCTCATTGTATATAGAAATCAAAAACCAATCAAACTTATAATTCCAACAAAAAAATAATGTAAAACGATTGAAAAAAATTAATCAATAGAAATGAGAAAATACACACTAATAATCTTAATGGTATTCACACTGGCAAATTACCAGACTATTGGGGCTCAAAAAACTGATTCTTATATCCATGTGCAAAAAGAAAACAGGAAAAAAAGTGAATGGAATATTATCTGGCAAGATGACTTTAAGAAACGGGAATTAGATACTACGAAGTGGACAATTATCCCTTCCAATAATGCGGACTGGGGAAATTATATGTCCGATAATCCTCAATGTTATGCTATTTCGGATGGTAATCTTTTTTTGAGAGGTATTGTCAATCCTGACACACTAAATGATCCCAGGCCTTTTCTAACAGGGGGAATCTATTCCAAGGGTAAATTTGCGTTCCAATATGGAAAAATAGAAATTCGTGCGAAACTCGAAAATGCTCAAGGTGCCTGGCCCGCAATGTGGATGCTGGCAGAACAAAATAAATATGGAAAATATCCAAGGAATGGGGAGATTGACATTATGGAGCATCTTAATTTTGAAGATATTATCTATCAAACAACACATTCCTATTATACATTGGAGCTTAAACAGAAAAAGAACCCCGTTCATTATGGAACGGCAAAATTGGATACAGAAAAATATAATACCTATGGCCTGGAGTGGTACCCTGACAAACTGGTTTTTACACTAAATGGCAAAGCAACCTTTACCTATCCTAAATTAGAGGGTGTAGATGTATCACAATGGCCTTATGACCAACCATTTTATATAATGATCGACCAGCAACTTGGAGGTTCATGGGTGGGGAAAGTTAAATCGGAAGATCTGCCGGTTCAAATGATCATTGACTGGGTTAAAGTATATCAATAAGAATAGATGTTAATATTAAAAAAGAGATAATAATTAATTTAAAACAAATGAATTTTAAACATTTACTTTTTATTATCAGTGCCAGCTATATATTAACTGCATGTAATAATAAAGAGAATAATGTGGCTATTGATACATCAAAAAAAGCACCAAATATAATTTATGTATTGGCTGATGATCTCGGGTACGGAGATATCAATACTTTCAATCTAAACGGAAAAATAAAAACTCCAAATATTGACAGATTGGCGTTGGAAGGAATGAAATTTACAGATGCTCATACCTCTTCAGCCGTTTGCACACCAACCAGATATGGCATTCTTACGGGTAGATATAATTGGCGAAGTAATCTTAAATCAAGTGTTTTGACAGGTAAATCAAAAGCTTTGATCCCCACAAGTAGAACAACAGTGGCCTCTTTGTTAAAACAAAAAAACTACAATACTGCCTTTATTGGAAAATGGCATTTAGGATGGGATTGGGCCTTATTGAACGAAAAAGATAATAGCGGAGATGGTTGGTCGGCAAATGATTTTGCTAATATTGATTTTAGTAAACCTATAAAAAATGGACCAAAAGATCTGGGCTTCGATTATTCTTACGGGCATAGCGGATCCTTGGATATGGCACCATATGTTTATGTTGAGAACGGATTGCCTACCAAAGTGCCTGATACAGTCACCGTAAATAAAGGCAAATATAGCTGGTGGCGTGAAGGGCCTACTTCAAGTGATTTCATTCATGACGATGTAACACCTAATTTCTTTAGAAGATCTATTAGCTATATTAAAGACAAATCAAAAGATACAAAACCATTTTTTTTGTATTTAGCCCTTCCCTCACCGCATACACCAATTTTACCAACCGAAGAATGGTTAGGTTTAAGTGAGCTAAATCCTTACGGTGATTTTGTTATAATGATTGATGACTATATGGGACGATTGATCAAATCGATCAAAGATGCAGGAATTGAAGATAATACCATCGTTATTTTTGTGAGTGATAATGGCTGTTCTCCACAGGCCAATTTTAAATTGTTAGACGAAAAAGGACATCATCCCAGTGCAATTTACCGAGGTCATAAAGCAGATATTTTTGAAGGAGGACACCGTGTTCCATTTATTGTTAAATGGCCTTCTCTGATAAAACCAAATACAACTTCTGACAAAACCATTTGCACAACCGATTTCTTTGCCACTTGTGCTGAAATAACCGGTACAACTTTACAATCCAATGAAGGTGAGGACAGTTTTTCATTGATCCCTTTATTTAAAGATCCGGAGGCTTCAAATTTCTTAAGGACAGCCACGGTTCATAGTTCTATAAATGGAAGTTTTGCAATTCGAAAAGATAAATGGAAATTGATATTTTGCCCAGGGTCAGGAGGTTGGAGCTCACCACGTCCGGACTCAGAGTTAGTAAAAGAATTACCGAAATTTCAATTGTACGATTTATCCATTGATCCCGGAGAAGAGAATAATCTTTATGGGCAAAATCCGAAAGTTTATAACGAAATGAAAAATTTGATGGTTTCTTATATTGAAAATGGAAGAAGCAATTCAGGAGATAAAGTATCTAATGAACCTGGATATGGAAATAATTGGAAACAGTTAGAAGTATTTAATACAAAATAAAATCAATAAAAATAAACACATGAAACTAATACGATTTGGAGCTATAGGTAAAGAAAAACCGGGAGTTCAATTGAAGGATGGAACAAAAATAGATGTTAGCGCTTTTGGTCAGGATTATACAGAAAATTTTTTTGGTGGAGATGGTCTTGAAGATTTAAAGACATGGCTGGAAGAAAATGCTTCTCGATGTCCAACTATAGGTAACGAAGTGAGATTGGGAGCTCCATTGGTTCGCCCGTCTAAAATTGTTTGTGTGGGTTTAAACTACGCACAACATGCTGCTGAGAGTGGTATGGGAGTACCTAAAGAACCTGTCTTATTTTTTAAAGCTACCTCTGCAATTGTTGGTCCTAATGATGATTTAATTATTCCTAAAGCAAGTGTAAAAACAGATTGGGAAGTTGAGCTGGCTGTTGTTATTGGTAAAAAAGCCTCGTATGTGAGTGAAGAAAATGCCTTGGATCATGTAGCCGGATATGTTTTGCACAATGATTATAGCGAAAGAGAATTCCAATTGGAAAAAGAAGGGCAATGGGTTAAAGGTAAAAGTTGTGATACCTTCGCTCCTATTGGGCCATTTATAGCAACAAAAGATGAAATTAGAGATCCTAATAATTTAAATTTATGGTTGAAGCTCAATGACGAAATTGTACAAAATAGTTCTACTTCAGATTTTATTTTTAACATACAGGAAGTGGTAAGTTATATAAGTCAATTTATGACCTTACTTCCGGGAGATATAATATCAACAGGTACACCATTTGGAGTTGGATTAGGTTTTAAGCCCCCCAAATATTTAAAAGCAGGAGATGTTGTTGAATTGGGAATTGATGGTTTAGGCACCTCAAAACAGAATTGCATAAACTACCCGGATTAAAAAATAATGGAAGGCCAATCGGAATTTGTTGTGAACTGAAATTTACAGTACTATGAAATACATGATATATTTAAATGTAATATTTCTTCTCTTTATTACTGGGTGTAAAGAGGAAAAACCAAATATTATTTTCTTGTTTTCCGATGATCAGAGCTTTAAAGCTGTACATGCTTTGGGAAATGATGAAATTATTACGCCAACTATGGATAAATTGGCGGAAGAAGGAATAACCTTTACCCATGCGTACAATATGGGTGGATGGAATGGTGCTGTTTGTGTTGCTTCCAGAGCAATGTTGATCAGTGGTCGCTCCATATGGAGAGCACAACAAATTTCTGATCATTATTCTAAGAATGAAGATATTGACAAAACCTGGCCTAAATTACTGCAAACAGCTGGATATGACACCTATATGACTGGTAAATGGCATGTAAATGCAAAGCCAAAGGAAATTTTTAACCATGTAGGCCATGTACTTAGAGGAATGCCTAGGGATACACCCGAAGGATATAATCGGCCACAAAGTATTAACGACACTCTCTGGCAACCTTGGAAAAAGGAATTTGGAGGGTATTGGAAAGGAGGCAAACACTGGAGTGAAGTTGTCAAAGATGATGCCGTCTCCTTTATTGACAGCGCAGCTCAAAAAGAGGCTCCCTTTTTTATGTATATCGCATTTAACGCACCACATGACCCCAGGCAATCGCCCAGAGAGTATGTAGACATGTACCCTCTGGAAAATATTACTGTTCCGGAAAGTTATATGCCAGCTTATCCTTATGCAGAAACAATGGGAGCGGGCCAAAACCTGAGAGATGAAAAATTGGCGCCTTTTCCCAGAACAGAATATTCGGTAAAAGTGAATCGGCAGGAATATTATGCCATCACCTCACATTTAGATGACCAAATAAAAGACATCCTGAAAGAATTAGATGAGAAAGGATTAAAGGAGAATACATATATCTTTTTTACTTCCGATCATGGACTAGCCTGCGGAGAACACGGCCTTATGGGGAAACAGAACATGTTCGACCATAGCATGAGAGTTCCTCTTATGGTTGTAGGACCAAATATCCCAAAAGGGAAAAAAATAGAGGCTGATGTTTATTTGCAAGATATTATGGCAACAACATTAGACATTGCAGAAATAGAAAAACCGGAATATATCGAATTTAACAGCTTCATGGACTTGGCAAATGAGTCCCGGACAAAAAGTAATTATGGAGCTATTTATGGTACTTATGAAAAAGGGTCACAACGGATGATCAGAAAAGATAATTATAAATTAATTGTTTATCCTAAGTCCCAAAAAGTTTTGCTCTTTGATCTGGAAAATGACCCTTTAGAATTAAATGACCTTTCTTCTGACCCCGAAAATTCAAAGAAATTAAAGACTCTTTTTAACGATCTAATTCAATTACAATCGAGTATGGGAGATGAACTTGATTTAAAATCGATTTATGAAACTAACCTGTAATTTGCTATGACTCGAAATAGGATTCCTTTGTTAGCGCCTTTTAATTATTTATTAATCTTAAGTTTTCTTGTGATCATTAGCTGTGATGTTTCTGAAAATGAAATAGATATTGAGGAACCTCTCATTGATATCTATGAAGAAGACTTTTCTTTTAAAGTTGTTGGATACCTGCCATACTATAGATTTTCACTGGTGGATAATATCAACTATGACCAGGTTACTTATGTAAATTTGGCTTTCGGGAATTTAGACGCTTCCGGGAATTTGGTAATTGGAAATGGTGAAGCTATATCACCGATAGTTCAAAAAATTAAATCGACAAATACTAAAGTATTATTGTCTATAGCAGGGGGAGGAGATACAGGAGATCATTGGGAAAAATACCTGTCTAGTACTTATAGAAAAGATTGCATTTCGAGAATTGTGAATTTTGCCGTGACTAATAAACTTGATGGGATTGATGTTGATATTGAGGGGTCTTTAATTACATCATTAGGAGTTGATTATAATTTATTTGTTCAAGAATTAAAAGTTCAGCTACATGCCAAAGGCCTGGCAATAACCGCAGCACTTACACCAACTTATCTGGATGCGGTCATCACAAGCGAAACATTAAATAGTTTCGATTTTATCAATATTATGGCCTATGATGCAACCGGACCATGGCGCCCAAACGATCCGGGGCAACACTCTTCCTTCTCTTTAGCAGAAAGCGCTTTAAACTTTTGGAATATTCAAAAAGGAATATCTAAGGAAAAATTAGTCCTGGGAGTTCCATTTTATGGTAGAGATTTTGAACCTTCTGATTTTAAGGCATTAACCTATGAATTTATTATAAGCTTGAATTATGAATACGCCTATATAGATGAAGTTGGTCTTCTTTATTATAACGGAATACCTACGATTGTCGAAAAAACCAAACTCGCACTACAAAATGCCAATGGGATAATGATATGGGAATTAGGTCAAGATGCATTTAATGAATTGTCATTATTAGCAGCTATTGATCAAACAGTTAATTCAAGTGGGTGTGAACCTAGTGAAATAAAAACATTTTATAAAGATAATGATGGAGATGGTCTCGGTAACTTAATGTATCCTCTGCAATCATGTGAAGCTCCTGTAGGATATGTTGATAATAGAGATGATTTGGATGACACAAATCCTTCGACATGATTATTCTAATAAAAAAATTTAATATTGGAAGGTGTACTATCATTATAATACAAGATCATGAAAATTGATGCGCATCAACATTTTTGGAAATACGATCCCGTTAGAGATAGTTGGATCGAAGATAACATGAAAGCTCTCCGTAGAGATTTTTTACCAAAAGATCTTGCACCTATATTAGAAAATAATGATATCGACGGATGTATTGCAATTCAAGCGGATCAGTCGGAACATGAAACAGAATTTTTGTTGAGTTTAGCTAAAAATAATCCGTTCATTAAAGGGGTTGTAGGATGGGTTGATCTTCGAGCAGATAATATTGAGGAAAGATTACCACATTATAGTTCTAATAATTTATTAAAGGGCGTGCGTCACATCGTTCAAGCTGAATCTGATGATTTTATGCTAGAAGAAAAATTTCAGTATGGTATTTCTTTGTTGACACAATTTAAGTTAACATATGATATTCTGGTTCTCTCACCGCAATTACCTGCTACAATTCAATTTGTAAATAAATTTCCTTCTCAAAAATTTGTTATTGATCATATGGCGAAACCCAATATTAAAAAGGGGGAAATGGTCCCCTGGAAAAAAAATATGGAAGAATTAGCTAAATCAAAAAATGTCTTCTGTAAAGTTTCAGGTTTGGTTACTGAAGCAGACTGGAAGAATTGGAAGAAACAAGATTTTACAAAATATCTGGACGTAATTTTCAATGCTTTTGGAGTAGATAGAATTCTGTACGGGTCCGATTGGCCGGTTTGTAAATTAGCGGCAGAATATCATCAACAATTAAAAATTATTGAATCATATATTTCATCATTTTCAATTAAGGACAAAAAGAAAATAATGGGTGAAAATACCATTCGTTTTTACAATATAAAATGAAACTAACTAATTAAAATCCATATATGAAAAAACTACTTTGCTTGTTACTGCTTATTTCGATGAATAGCAGTTTCGCCAAAATTTGGCTACCTTCAATATTATCCGATAATATGGTGCTTCAGCAAAATTCAAATGCAACCATTTGGGGCTGGACAACCTCAACAAGTGAGACTATAACTGTAATTGGTTCATGGAATAATGAGAAATTTACAGTAACCGCTCATCAAGGTGTCTGGTCATTAAAATTACCTACTCCTAAGGCAGGTGGGCCATTTATAATAAATATAAACGGACATGAAAAAATAATTATTAAAAATATTATGATCGGTGAAGTTTGGCTGAGTTCAGGCCAATCAAATATGGAGTGGACACCTACCATGGGTTTGTTAAATGCAGAAGAAGAAATAAAAAATGCACAATATCCGAATATTCGTTTGTTTAATATTTTGAAACAAAAATCTGAAACTCCTCAGGATAATGTTCCCGGAAATTGGGTGGCCTGTTCACCTGAAACTATGAAGAACTTTAGTTCAGTAGCTTACTTTTTTGGAAGAAAACTACATAATGATTTGTCAGTTCCTATTGGATTGGTAAATTCGAGTTGGGGAGGCACGCCCGTTGAAGTATGGATTCCTGAAGAAATCTATAATAATGAAAAAGAATTAAAAGGAGAAATTGACAAGCTTACAGAATATGCCTGGTGGCCTAAAGATCCGGGAGTTGCTTACAATGCCATGATCAATCCTATTAGTCATTTCAATATAGCTGGCACTATATGGTATCAAGGAGAATCGAATCGAGATAATGCTTTTTCATATTTAAAATCATTTTCATTAATGATTGAAGCATGGAGAGATCAATGGAAAAAAGAATTCCCCTTTTATTTTGTTCAAATCGCACCCTTTAATTACAATTCGCTATCTAATCTCGGTGCAGCTGTGATTTGCGAAGCACAACTGCAAACCATGCAAACCGTTCCAAACACTGGTATGGTTGTGACCAATGATATCGGTAATTTAAAAAATATACATCCCACAAATAAACAAGAAGTAGGCAGGAGATTAGCTCTATGGGCATTGGCTAAAACTTATGGTATAAAAAATATTTCATTTAGTGGCCCGGTATATAAGTCTATGGAAATCCGGAAGCGAAAAATTATCATCAATTTTAACTATGTTGCCGGTGGTTTGAAAACAACAGGAAAATCTTTAACAGAATTCTATATTGCCGGATCCGATAAAATATATTATCCGGCAAAAGCAAAAATAGTTGGTGAAACTGTAATTGTATCCTCAACGGAAGTTAAAAACCCGGTTGGGGTGAGATATGCCTTTTCTGATACCGCAGAGCCCAATCTATTTAATTCAGAAGGGTTGCCGGCAACTGCGTTTAGAACCGATGATTGGAAAATCGAATTTAAATAAATAATCTTTTTTTAAATCTAATTAAAATGAAGAATAAATTTTGGAGTATTTTGACTATAGTCTTTACTATTTCAGTATTGATTTCATGTGAAGAAAAAAAACCTGAGACTATCGACGAAACAATTAACTTTTTAGAAGAATCAGAGGAGGATTTTGACCAACGAATGGAATGGTGGAGAGACTCGCGATTTGGCATGTTTATTCATTGGGGAGTTTATTCTGTGCCCGCCGGAGTATACAATGGAAAAGAAATTGAAGGCATCGGAGAATGGATTCAGCAAAGAGGACAGATTCCAAAAGAGGAGTATGAGAAATTTGCCAAACAATTCGATCCAGTAAAATTTAATGCAGATGCCTGGGTAAAAATTATTAAAGATGCTGGAATGAAATACCTGGTTATTACCTCAAAACATCACGACGGATTTGCCATTTGGGATTCAGAGGTATCTGCTTACGATATCGTTGATTTTGCTCCATATGGTAAAGACATTTTAAAGGAACTTTCCAGGGCATGCAAAGCTCAAGGTATAAAATTTGGATTATACCATTCCATAATGGATTGGCATCATACCGATGCTCAGGCATATTCGTATTTAAAAGATGATCCAAATAAAAGGGAAGATAATAACACGCATTTTGCTAGTTATTTAGAAACATATATGAAGCCTCAATTAAAGGAACTAATAGATAATTATGATCCAGATATTTTGTGGTTTGACGGAGAATGGGTTGGTGAGTATACTCATCAACAAGGTCTGGAAATATACCAATATGTACGAACTTTAAAACCTAATATTTTGATAAATAATCGAGTAGATAAAGGACGTGATGGAATGCAAGGAATGAATAAAGAAGAGGGGAAGTATGCAGGCGACTTTGGAACCCCAGAACAGGAAATTTTAGAAAATGCTTCTACTTTAGATTGGGAATCGTGCATGACAATGAATGATACCTGGGGCTTTAAGAAAAATGATCACAATTGGAAATCGGCAACAGTTTTGGTCCATAATCTGATCGATGTAGCGGCAAAAGGAGGTAATTATCTGTTGAATGTAGGCCCCACATCTGAAGGGTTAATTCCAGAACCAAGTGTGGAAAGATTGAAAGAAACCGGGTCATGGTTAAGAACTAATGGAGAGGGAATCTATAAGACTGAAAAATTTGAAAAAAATTATTCTCAAGGCAAGAACATTCGATTTACAAAGAAAAAAGGAGAAAATACAGTCTATGCTATTTCCTTAATAAAACCTGAAACAATTTTCTCAATTAATAATATAGTACCTAATGATGGTTCAGAGATCTATCTTTTGGGACATGAAGAGTCGTTAGAATGGGACTATAATAAAAAAACGGGATTGAAAATAAGTATCCCTGATGAAGTCTTAAATACCTGGAAAAGTGATACCTATGCCTGGACGTTTAAAATTACGGGCAAAGAAATTTAGTTTTATGGCTGGAATACAAATATTTAAGAGCATGGCAAAAAATGCTAAATTAATTTTGGCTATTTCTTTTTTGTCATTGTTGTCTTGTCAAAAGAATGAGCATATTGAGGGAAATCAACAAGTATTATGGTACGAACAACCTGCTGACAACTGGATGCAAGCACTTCCGGTAGGAAATGGAAGATTAGGCGCAATGGTTTTTGGAGATACTCGACATGAACGTATTCAACTGAATGAGGATTCCATGTGGCCCGGTGCTCCTGATTGGGGAAATTCGAAAGGGACACAGGAAGATCTGAAACAGATCAGACAACTTTTAAAAAATGGGAAGAACCATGAAGTAGATAAGATGATCGTTGATAAATTTTCCTACGGATCCATAAAAAGATCCCACCAAACCATGGGTGACCTGCACATCAATTTTCAAAAAGATGTAGAGATTGAGAATTACAAGCGATCCTTAAGTTTGAATGATGCTTTAGTATCCGTTGAATACTCTTCCGGTGGTAACAAATATTCTGAAAAAGTATTTTCTTCTGCAGTGGATGATGTTTTGGTTATTGAACTGAGCACTAGTTCCAAAGAAGGGATGAACTTTAGTATAAAACTCGATCGACCATTAGATCATGACCACAATACAGTAAGGCTGTCCAATCCCACGAATAATGAAATAATTATGGCAGGGATGGTTACACAATATGGAGGAATGAAAGAATCCAAATCCTTTCCAATCGATTATGGGGTAAAATTTGAAACCAGGCTAAAAGTTAAAAATAAATCTGGTAGTATTGAAGCTAAAAATGGGGAGTTAATATTGAAAGATGTTCAAAAAGCCACTTTGTATATTGTGTGCAATACCTCTTTTTATCATAAAAATTATAAAGAGAAAAATATAGAAACTTTATCATTAATAAAAGATGATTCTTTCGAAGATCTATTAAAAAGACACAAAAAGGATTATCAAAAATTATACAAACGAGTGGATTTTGATTTGGGTGGGCACGAATTAGATTCTCTAACTACCAATGAAAGATTAAAAAGAATTAAAGACGGGTTTGACGACCCGCATCTGATAACAATGTTGTTTCAGTATGGAAGATATTTATTAATATCTTCATCGAGGCCCGGAACTAATCCTGCTAATTTGCAGGGCATATGGAATGATCACATCGAGGCTCCCTGGAATGCCGATTACCATTTAAATATCAATTTACAAATGAATTATTGGCCGGCCGAAGTCACCAATCTAAGTGAGTTACACCAACCGTTTTTTGATTTTCTGGATAGATTGATCGAACGAGGAAAAATTACTGCTAAAGAACAGTATGGTATAAATAGAGGAGCTATATTACATCATGCAACTGATCTATGGGCTCCCTCATGGATGCGGGCAGAGCAAGCCTATTGGGGTGCATGGATTCATGGTGGTGGTTGGTCTGCACAACATTATTGGGAACATTATCAATATACTCATGACGAAGAGTTTTTAAAGAACAGGGCATATCCCGCTATGAGATCTTTTGCTGAATTCTATTTGGACTGGTTGGTATGGGATGAAAAGAGCGGTACCTGGGTTTCCGCTCCGGAAACCTCCCCGGAAAATTCCTATTTATCAGGAGATGGAAAACCTGCAGCGGTATCTTATGGGAGTGCAATGGGGCACCAAATTATTGGAGAAGTATTTGACAATGTTTTGGAAGCGGCTGAAATATTGGAAGTTGATGATGAATTTGTAAAAGAAGTGCAGTCAAAAAGAGATAAACTTCATCCCGGAGTTGTAGTGGGAGAAGATGGCAGGTTGTTGGAATGGAATGAAGCTTTTGAAGAAGCGGAAAAAGGACACAGACATATGTCACATTTATATGCATTGCATCCGGGTGATGAAATTGTGGCGTATAATAAATATGCTTTTGATGCGGCAAAAAAAACCATTGCATACCGATTACAATATGGAGGCGCAGGTACAGGTTGGAGCAGAGCGTGGATGATCAACCTCAATGCACGATTATTCGATGAAAAGTCGGCGGAAGAAAATATTAGAAAGTTCTTGCAGATATCGGTTGCCGATAATTTATTTGATGAGCATCCGCCATTTCAAATTGATGGTAATTTTGGTTTTACTTCTGCTGTAGCCGAACTGTTAATGCAATCACATGAAGGTTTTATCCGAATTCTTCCCACCTTGCCTCAAAATTGGAAAAAAGGAAAAATAGCTGGTCTTAAAGCCAGAGGAAATATCGAAGTAGATCTAGAATGGAAAGAAGGAAAATTATACAGGCTAAGTCTTAAATCAAAAGAAGATCAAACTAAGAAAATAGTATACAATGATTTAGAAGTATTCCTTAACTTGAAATCCAATCAAATAATCCGGTTAGATGACAATCTGAACATAATAAAATAAAGGCGAAATGAAAGTAGAACAATTTTTAAAAATTTTCCCAACAGTTTTGGTGTTCATAATTCTTTTATCCTCATGTCAACCTTCCAATAAGAAAGAAGAAAAAGTTCGTCCTAATATTATTGTTTTTTTTGTAGATGATATGGGTTGGCAAGATACATCCGTACCGTTTTGGGATAAAGAAACTCCTTTTAACCAACGCTATCATACACCCAATATGGAACGACTGGCATCAGAAGGAATGAAATTTACTCAGGCATATGCAACACCTGTTTGTTCTCCAACACGAGTTAGTTTAATGACAGGAATGAATGCGGCAAGACACAGAGTAACCAATTGGACCTTAAGGAAAGATATGATCCAACCTATGGAAAAAAATCATACCTCGCTGGATTTTCCTGATTGGAATGTCAATGGCATGAGCCCGATTAAAGGAATTAACCAAGCTGTTTTTGCCACTCCTCTTCCTCAACTTTTGCAACAAAATGGATATTTTACCATACATTCAGGGAAGGCTCATTTAGGGGCAATGGATACACCAGGAGCAAATCCAATTAATTTAGGTTTTGATGTAAATATTGCGGGTCATGCTGCCGGAGCACCAGCCAGTTATTTAGGATTAGAAAGCTTTGGAAACGGCAAGGAGGGTAAAGAAGTATGGGCAGTACCTGGTTTAGAATCATATCATGGAAAAGATATATTCTTAACGGAAGCATTGACACTGGAAGCCATAAAAGCAATGGATACAGCACTCGCCAATAAAAAGCCTTTCTTTTTGTACATGGCACATTATGCAATACATACCCCAATTATGGCTGATGATCGGTTTTTACAGAAATATTTAGATGCAGGAATAGATCCAATAGAGGCAAAGTATGCTTCTATGATAGAAGGGATGGACAAGAGTTTAGGAGATTTAATGGACTATCTCGCAATGAAAAATATTGATAATAATACCGTAATATTATTTATGTCTGATAATGGCGGCTTAAGTGCCGTTGCCAGAGGTGGAGAAAAACACACACACAACAAGCCGTTGGCAAGCGGTAAAGGTTCTGTCTATGAAGGTGGTATTCGAGAGCCGATGATCGTCAAATGGCCGGGAATGATAAAGTCCAATTCTGTATCTGATGAGTATTTGATCATCGAAGATTTTTATCCAACAATATTAGAAATGGCTGGAATAGCCAATGTAGAAACCATACAGGAAATTGATGGTATTAGCTTTATGCCTCTTTTGAAAGAGGAAAAGACGAAAGAAAAAAATCGACCTTTATTTTGGCACTATCCTAATGAATGGGGCCCTTCAGGACCAGGTATCGGAGCTTCCAGTGCTGTTAGGAAAGGAGATTGGAAGCTGATCTATTACCATTTAGATGAAAGAATGGAATTGTTCAATCTCAAAGAAGATATTGGAGAACAGCATGATCTTGTAGCATCAAATCCTGAAAAAGTAAGAGAACTCGCAATCGTATTATCTGATTATTTAATAGAAGTTAATGCACAAATGCCAATTCATAAAAACACAGGCCTAGAGGTGTCATCACCTGTTAATACCTTATGATAATATTAATTCATAACAATAATTTATGAAAAGTTTGAAATATTTACTTATCGGGATAATTAGTTTGTACTATTCTTGTACTCCGCAAATTGAGCCACCAACTCCTGTGGGACCAATCCCTGCTGCACGTCAGTTGGTCTGGCAAGAAATGGAATACTACGGTTTTCTTCATTTTAATATGAATACCTTCACCAACATCGAATGGGGAGAGGGAAGTGAAAATCCATCACAATTTAATCCATCAGAACTGGATGCAATGCAGTGGGCAAGAATTGCTAAAGAAGCAGGTATGAAAGGACTTATCATTACTGCCAAGCACCATGATGGTTTTTGTTTATGGCCTTCAAAATACACGGAGCATTCGGTAAAGAACTCTTCCTGGAAAAATGGAAAAGGAGATATTATAAAAGAGCTTTCGGAAGCTTGTAAAGCCTATGGTATTAAAATGGGCGTGTATTTGTCGCCTTGGGATCGAAACCATCCCGACTATGGGAAGCCTGAATATGTAACCGTTTTTCACAATCAATTGAGAGAGTTATTAACCAACTATGGAGATGTTTTTGAAGTATGGTTTGATGGGGCCAACGGGGGTTCCGGGTATTATGGTGGCGCAAACGAAACCAGAAAAATTGATAATAAGACCTACTATCAGTGGGATAAAGCAATAAGCATTGTACGAGAATTACAGCCTAATGCGGTTATTTTTGGTGATGGCGGACCAGGTGTTCGTTGGGTAGGCAATGAAGAAGGATGGGCAAATGAAACGAATTGGAGCCTGATAAGAGATGAAGTTCATATCGGTTATCCAAAATATAAAGAGCTAAGGTCCGGCCATGAGGACGGAACCAACTGGGTACCTGCGGAATGCGATGTTTCCATCAGACCGGGATGGTATTATCATCCATACGAAGATCATAAAGTAAAATCCTTGCCCCATTTACTGAATATCTATTATCAGTCTGTAGGGAGAAATGCATCTTTATTATTGAATTTACCTATAGATGACCGAGGATTGGTTCATGAAAATGATGAAAAACAACTGATGGCTCTAAAAAACCAATTGGCATTGGATTTTGAGGTAAACTTAGCCAAAGGGCAAAATATAACTGCTACCGACACCCGCGGCAATAATTCAAATTATGCTGTTGCTAACCTCAATGATGGAAATCCGGAAACTTATTGGGCTACAAACGATAGTGTCATTAAAGCATCGATCACAATAGAATTTGATTCCCCTAGAGCAATGAATAGAATTTTATTACAAGAATATATCCCACTGGGACAACGTGTAAAAAACTTTACGGTTGAAGCAGAAATTGATGGAAAATGGAAAGAAATCGATAGGCAAACCACCATAGGCTATAAAAGGATTTTACGTTGTAGTACTGTCACAGTCACTAAAATTAAAGTTTCGATAATTGATGCGAAAGGACCTCCTATGCTATCGAATATAGAAATCTATAATGCACCTAAACTTCTTGTTGCTCCTATTCTTAAGAGAGATAAATCGGGTATGCTGGATATAATAAGAGCGGATACAAGTGTTGATATTTATTACACTTTAGATGGGAGTGAACCAGTCATTTCCTCCAAAAAGTTTGAAACCCCTTTTTTAGTAGAGGAACCAATAGTAATAAAGGCGATAGCTTATGATGATATAACAAAGAAGTCGAGTGAAGTGACCTCTCATAATTTTGATATCAGTAAAAAAGAGTGGAATATCATAGCGGTTAGTTCGGGAGAGTTATCATCTGCCGATAAAATGATCGATGGAGATTCCAATACTTCATGGTTTACTGCCGGAGAAGAAGAGCTTTCCCACTTTGTAACCGTTGATTTAGGTAAAGGTTATACTTTGAAGGGGTTCACCTATTTACCCATGCAAGACCGATGGATAAATGGTGTAATTACAAATTATGAATTTTTAGTGAGCACAGACAATAAGACTTGGCAGAAAGTTGCAGAAGGAGAGTTCGGCAATATTTGGAACAATCCTATTGAACAAAAAATTGAATTCAAGCCTGTTAAAGGAAGATATTTTAAAATAAAAGCAATAAAAATTCACGATGGAGAAAACAATGCTTCTTTTGCGGAGATAGGTGTTATTACAATTTAATTTTCAAAAATGACCTTCAAAATATTTAATGTTTTATTATTTACTGTGATCCTGAGTTTTGCTCAAAATAAAACCGATGATCTACAGCTATATGACAATTTTGAAGCAATTTCTTCGGATAATATATTTAAAACTGAAGGGTATTACAATTGGGGGAATTCAATAATTAAAGAAAAAAATGGGAAATATCATCTATTTTATTCTCGCTGGAAAAAAGAGTACGGATTTCTAGGATGGCTAACTCATTCAGAAATAGCCCATGCAATTTCAATAAGTCCGGCAGGTCCCTGGAAATATAAAGAAACTGTGCTAAAAGGAAGAGGAGAAGGATTTTGGGATGCAATTACCGCCCATAACCCTAAGATCAAATATTTTGAAGGCAAATATTACTTATACTATATCGGCACAAATATGGGGGATCATTCAATTACAGATGCAGAATTAATTGAAACGGCAAAATCAGGGTATAAACATCCGAATTGGAAAATATTAAGACCTAATCAACGAACAGGTGTAGCTTTTTCGAACTCCATAAACGGGCCATGGATCAGATTGGACAAGCCCTTGGTTGAACCCTCGGGTCCAATTACAACACTCACTGTAAACCCCGCTATAGATAAAGGAAAAGATGGCAAATATTATTTGATCGTCAAAGGGGACAAACCAAATGAAAAGAGGTTTATTCGCAATCAAGCTGTCTCAATTTCAGAACAACCTGATGGCCCTTTTATTTTGCAAGAAAAACCAGTAATAGATTATATGGATACTGAGGACATGTCTCTTTGGTACGATGAAGAAAGAGAACGGTTCTATGGTGTATTTCATACCGAAGGTTTTATTGGATTAGTCACCTCCCAGGACGGGATCAATTGGAAAAAATCCAATGAATTTGTGCTGATGCAAAAAAAAATCTCCTTGAAAGACGGACGTATCTTGATACCGGATCGATTGGAGCGTCCTTTTGTTTATCATGAAAATGGTAAGCCAATGGTATTGAGTCTTTCAGTAAAAAAGAACGATGAATCCTATAGTATTTTTATACCCATAAAAGAAAATTCCTATCCAATTCCTAATAAACGTCAATTGGCTTGGCAGGAATCGGAACTCGGGGTAGTTTTTCACTATGATTTACATGTATTTGATGGTAAAAAATATGGTCAGGGTGCTAATAGAATTGATCCTGTTTCAGATTACCAAATATTCAACCCAAAGAATTTAGATACAGATCAATGGGTCAAGGCAGCAAAAGATGCCGGAGCAAGATTTGCTATTTTGACTGCAACCCATGAAACCGGTTTTGCACTTTTTCAATCGGAGGTTAATCCTTACAGTCTAAAAGCAGTAAATTGGAGGAATGGTAAAGGAGATATCGTTGCTGATTTTGTAGCTTCCTGTAAAAAATACGGTATAAAACCAGGAATTTACCTTGGAATACGTTGGAATTCTTTTTTAGGAGTACATGATTTCAAAGTGAACGGTGAAGGTGCATTTAAAGAAAATCGACAAAAATGGTATAATAATATGGTGGAAGGAATGGTAAAAGAAATATGTACCAATTATGGAGAATTGTTTGAAATTTGGTTCGATGGAGGAGCTGATCATCCTGATAACGGAGCACCTGATGTGTTACCTATTGTTCGTCGTTATCAACCCAATTGTCTTTTCTATCACAACGGACAGTTGGCAGAAGCGAGATGGGGAGGATCTGAATCAGGAACCGTTTCTTATCCCAACTGGGCAACCTTTCCCTACCGGGCAACAGGAGCAGGAGAAAGTGCGAAAAAAGATATTGCAAAAGATGAATATAAACTATTAAAGGAAGGAGATCTAAATGGAAAATATTGGATGCCAGCAATGTCAGATGCACCACTAAGAGGATCTAATGGGCGGCATGAATGGTTTTGGGAACCTGGAGATGAGGATCATATTTTTCCCTTGGAAAATTTAATGGAAATGTATTATAAATCTGTAGGGAGAAATTCAACCCTAATTATAGGACTTACGCCTGATACAAACGGCTTATTACCTGAACCGGATGTGATACGACTAAAAGAGTGGGGAGATGAAATAAAGAGAAGGTTTTCAACTCCTATGGCCTCCACAGATGGTAGCAAAAACAAAATTTTATTAAAATTGAACCCTCCTTCTTTGGTTAATCACGTAATAATTCAAGAGGATATTCGCTATGGAGAAAGTATTAGAAAATATCAATTAGAAGGGCTTGTTGGTAAAAAATGGATTGTTCTATCAACTGGAGAAAGCATAGGACAGAAAAGGATAGAGTATTTTGAAAATGTTAAAGTAAATAAGTTACGATTAAAAATAATTGAAGCAGATAGAGAAATCCGAATAAAAAATATGAGTGCCTATTTTGTAACAAACAATTGATATTAATAAGCAATGAAAAGAAGAAATTTTATAAAAACTGGACTCATGACAACATCCTTAGTCATGCTTCCAAATTGGATGAAAGCGATGTCAAAATCAGATTTGCCAAATGTGCTGATTTTGGGAGACTCTATCTCTATTGGATATACACCTTTTGTAAAGAAATACCTAAGTGGTATCGCCAATGTTTACAGGCCAATGTTTAAAAATGGGAAAAGTGAAAATTGTCAGGGAACAACCAATGGTATACAAAATATTGACAGGTGGATCGGAACAAAAAAATGGGATATTATCCATTTTAACTTTGGATTGCACGATTTAAAACACGTCGATCCGGTTTCGGGAAAGAATAGTAGCAATGCTAAAGATCCTTATCAAGCTGATCGAAAACAATACAAAAAGAATCTTTCTGAAATAGTAAAAAAGTTGAAGAATACAAATTCTAGTTTAGTGTTTGCCACAACCACACCCTATCCCAACAATTTAAAAGGATCAATGCGCGATCCGGGCTTGTCAAAAAAGTACAATAAAGTTGCTTTAAAGGTGATGAAGAAAAATAATATACTAATTAATGATCTCTATGGCTTTGTACTCCCAAGGATGGAAGAATTACAAATTCCCCAAAATGTTCATTTCACTGAGACAGGAAGTGAGACTATAGGAAACGAAGTTGCTCAGTTCATTCGTAATCAACTTAATAACAGTAAATAAAAAATAAATGGATCTCAATTTAGAAAACAAAGTCATAATAGTTACCGGTGGATCTAAGGGTATTGGCAACGGTATTTGTAATTTACTCGCAAGTGAAGGAGCTATTCCAGTTATTATTGGCCGAACAAAGCCCGATGTTCTAAAAGCTGTAAAAACAATTAAAGATAAAGGGGGGAATGCCTCCTTTGTTCTCGCTGAACTAACAAATCCTTTAGATTGTAAAAATGCCATAGAACAGGTTGTCAAGGAATTTGGAAGAATTGATGGTTTGGTAAATAATGCAGGGCTTAATGATGGTGTTGGTTTAGAAAATGGCAATTATGAAGATTTCGTTACTTCTTTGCATAATACATTAATTCATTATTATTTAATGGCACATCATGCCTTACCGGAGCTTAAAAAAAGTAAAGGAAGTATTTTGAATATTGGATCTAAAACATCGATAACAGGACAAGGGGGCACTTCAGGTTATGCCGCATCTAATGGAGGAAGAAATGCATTAACAAGGGAATGGGCAGTAGAATTACTTCCTTATCACATTAGGGTCAATTCAATTATTGTTGCCGAATGTTTTACTCCACAATATAAAAATTGGATAAAGAAATTTCCAAATCCGGAAGAAGAATTAAAAAAAATAAAGGATAAAATTCCACTTGAAAATAGAATGACCACGATGGAAGAAATTGCCAATACCGCTGTTTTTTTATTATCGGACAGATCAAGTCATACCACCGGGCAATTATTATTTGTAGATGGAGGTTATGTACATTTGGACAGAGCAATAATAGACTAGTATTAATAAATTGATCTATAATTATATATATGACCGACAAGCAAAAAATACCAATTGTATCTAAAAAAGTAATTGTTCCATTTATTCTGGTCACAACTCTTTTTGCCTTATGGGGTTTCGCTAATGACATTACCAACCCTATGGTATCGGCATTCAAGAAAATCTTAGAACTAAATAATGCACAAGCTTCGTGGGTTCAGGCCGCTTTTTATGGAGGGTATTTTACAATGGCACTGCCAGCGGCATTTGTGGTGAAGAAATATTCTTATAAAGTAGGAATTTTAGTAGGTCTGGCTTTATATGCTACAGGAGCTCTTTTGTTTTATCCGGCAGCTGCAATGGAAAATTATTTTTTCTTTTTAGCAGCACTTTATATTTTAACCTTCGGACTTGCTTTTTTAGAAACCACTGCAAATCCATTTATTATGTCCATGGGTGCAGAAGAAACAGCAACACAAAGATTGAATTTCGCGCAAGCTTTTAATCCGCTTGGAGCCTTGACGGGATTATTTGTTGCTCAGACATTTATTCTGGGCGCCTTACGATCAGATGATGTTGATGCTAACGGAAATGCAATTTATGATACGTTATCTGAGTCTGCCAAAGCTGCAGTAAAAACTTCTGATTTGATGGTTATTAGAGACCCCTATGTTGGTATAGGCATACTTGTTATCTTTATGTTGGTAATCATCTCAATTGTTAAAATGCCTGAGAAAAAAGAAAATGAAAACGCCTTGGGCATGTTGGCTTCCATTCAGCGAATTTTTAAGAAGGAAAGATTTGTTGGTGGTGTAATTGCACAAATGTTCTATGTAGGGGCTCAGATCATGTGCTGGACCTATATTTACCAATATGCGGAGAATCTAGGCATCAATAACCAGGACGCCGTAAATTATGCGTACATGGCATTAGGGGTATTTTTGTTTGGTCGATTTTTATTTACTTTTCTCCTTAAATATATTGATTCAGGAAAGTTATTAATGGTCTTGTCCTTCGGCGCAATTGCTTTTTGTTTGGGTACTATATTTATTCATGGTATGGGAGGCTTATACAGTTTGGTTTTGGTTTCTTTTTGCATGTCTTTAATGTTTCCAACTATTTATGGTATTGCACTTTATGGATTAGGAGACGATGCAAAACCGGCTTCTGCCTTTTTAGTGATGGCTATTGTTGGAGGCGCTTTTATGCCAATAATACAAGGTTATATTCTTGATATTGGTGGTTCCGGATATGCTGATGTGACCATTCTGGGAGTCCCTGAGGTTAATTTTTCCTTTATTTTGCCAATGATTGGGTTTATTGTGGTAGCATTATATGGTTATAGAACATTTAAGAAATATGAATTAAACTAAAAATATCAAATTTTAAAGCACATGCAACGATATACTCTGGCCCTGGATCTAAAGGATGATCCAAAATTGATTGAAGAATACAAGAAATACCATGAAAAGATTTGGCCTGAAATTGAAGCCAGTATATTAAATTCGGGTATAGAATCTATGGAGATCTATTTGGTTTCCAACCGATTGTTTATGATCATGGAGGTAAATGAAAGTTTTTCCTTCGATAAAAAATCAGCAATGGATGCTGATAATCCAAATGTGCAGGAATGGGAAACTCTTATGTGGAATTATCAGCAAGCACTTCCCTCTGCTAAAAAAGGGGAAAAATGGATGATCATGGACAAAATATTTCATCTGGAAAATAAAAAATAATTACTATGACCGTAGGTTTATTTATCCCTTGTTATATAGATCAAATGTATCCACAGGTTGGAAGGGCCACATTGGAACTTTTAGAGAAACTAGATGTAAATGTAGTCTATCCTTCCGGGCAAACATGCTGTGGACAGCCAATGGCCAATGCGGGATTTGAAAATGAATCCAAAGGAGCCTGTAATAATTTTATTCATAATTTTAAATCTTTTGATTATATCGTCGCGCCATCAGGGAGTTGTATTTATCATGTAAAAAAGCATTATGATGTCATTCCTCAAACAAAGGAGGTTATTAGTGTTCGAGAAAATGTTTTTGAGTTATGCGATTTTATCGTAAATATTCTAGGAATTACATATGTAGGAGCTTGTTTTCCGTATAAAATTGGAATTCATAAAAGCTGCCATGGACTAAGAGGCTTACGTTTGGGCTCTTGTTCTGAAAGAGTGGAAGAATCCTATTCTGTAATTGGGGATCTCCTAAATGAAGTGGAAGGTGCTGAGATCATGCAGCTCACCAGAACAGATGAATGTTGTGGTTTTGGAGGAACTTTTTCTGTTGTGGAAGAAGCAATTTCTGTTAAAATGGGTAAAGATCGAATTCAAGATCATTTAAATAATGGCGTGGAAGTGATTACCGCAACAGATACTTCCTGTTTAATGCATTTAGAAGGGCTAATAAACAGGAATAAACAAGCTATAAAAGTGAGGCATATTGCCGAGATATTAAATAGTACTATAAAAGATATTAAACCTCAGGGCAAGCCCTGAACCCAATAATAGGAATCGACCCAAAGATCGAGGTACCTGCCACGCCGGCAAGGCGGATTAACCCAAGATCCCGCTGAAAAAGCGGGATTAGTTCGACTAACTAAAAAATTGAAATTAATTTTTTAGAGTCTCACGAATAAAATAATTCAGTCAATGAGCCATTCAAAAGCTGCAACAATTTTTAACAAGGATGAATCAAAAGTAAACTGGCATGACAAAGCACTTTGGTTTGTCAGGCATAAACGTGATCTCTCGGTTCATGCCGTAAAAGGCTGGGAAGAGCTAAGAGGTTTAGGTTCTCAAATTAAGGCAAATGTAATGTCCAACTTAGACGATTATTTGGTTCAATTTGAAGAGCATGCAAGTAAAAATGGCATAGTAGTTCATTGGGCTAAGGACGGAACGGAACACAATTCTATAGTACTCCAAATTCTTAATGAGAATAAAGCGAAAAAATTGGTTAAAAGTAAATCTATGCTTACCGAAGAATGCCATTTAAATCCTTATTTAATAAAAAATGGTATCGAAGTCGTTGATACTGATCTGGGAGAGAGAATTGTTCAATTAGCAAAAGAAGCTCCCAGCCATATTGTATTACCGGCTATTCATAAAACAAAAGAAGAAGTAGATGTTCTTTTTCAAGAACATTTGGACACAAAGCCCTGTGATGGAGATCCACAGTATTTAACTATGGAGGCCCGTAAGCATCTAAGAGAAAAATTTATTCAGGCGGATGCTGCAATTACAGGTGTAAACTTCGCTATTGCCGAAACTGGTGGATTTGTAGTTTGTACCAATGAGGGGAATGCAGATATGGGTGCACATTTAGCACCTCTACATATTGCCTGTATGGGAATCGAAAAATTAATCCCTAAACAGGAACATTTAGGTGTTTTCTTAAGGTTGTTAGCGCGAAGTGCTACAGGGCAACCAATAACTACCTATACCTCACATTTTAAAAGGCCTCGGGAAGGCACTAAAATGCATGTTATAATTGTTGATAATGGAAGATCAATTCAATTAGGGTTAGAGGATTTTAGATCTTCCTTACATTGTATTCGATGTGGCGCTTGTATGAATACATGTCCTATTTATAGACGAAGCGGAGGGCACAGCTATGACGCCACGATTCCCGGTCCGATTGGTTCTATTTTGTCTCCCGGTAAAGATCTGAAAAAACACAGCACTTTACCATTTGCTTCTACCTTATGTGGTTCCTGTGCTGATGTTTGTCCTGTTAAAATCGATATTCCAGATCAATTGTATAAATGGAGGCAAATTATTACTAAAGAAGTTCCTCAGTCCACTATAAAAAAGATTTCCATGAAGATCATGGGTCGAGTTTTTGCAAATCCTATAAAGTTTGAAAAAGTAGGAAAAACAGGCAGATGGACCTTAAGGAATTCTCCAAAATCAATGATCAATTCAAAGCTTAATGTCTGGGGTAAGAACAGGGATCTCCCAGATGCTCCTAAAGAAAGTTTTAGTGCGTGGTATAAAAAAAGAAAACAATGAATAGTCGATCTGAAATATTATCTAAAATAAAAGCGAATAAACCTGCTTCAATAAGGATCCCTGAAATTGACATTGACTTCTTTCGGGAAGATATTGACCTGCTTTCGGAATTTAAAAACAAGATTGTTGAAGTTGGTGGTACTATTTATTCCGTAGTCTCTATTAATGATGTTATAGATAAAGTAACATCATTATATGGTGATACAAAAAATAATTATTCTGTTTTGGAAGGATCGGAAGGTTTTAACACCATCAATCTGGAAGAATTAAATAAGCCTCACGAATTAGAAGATCTGGATGTATTGGTGCTGAAAGGAGCTTTTGGTGTTTCTGAAAACGGTGCCATTTGGCTTTCTGATGATCAAATTCCAATACGGGTCCTTCCCTTTATAACTAAACATCTGGTATTGGTTTTGGAGGAATCAAAAATTTTGCAACTGCAACATCATGCTTATGATCTGCTTGAGGATGAAGATTATGATTATGGTCTTTTTATATCCGGTCCTTCTAAAACAGCCGATATAGAACAATCCTTAGTAATTGGGGCTCAGGGAGCATTGAGTTTGTCGGTTCTGCTATATAAGAAATAATAACTTGAGTTCGAGCTAAGCTTTATCTCACAGAAAGTCAGTAAATAACCTAGAAACCTCCTCACTCTCCTTTGTCGAGTACTCCTCCTTGAAAAAAGGAGGAGAATTAGTTCAAAGTTTTAATGTTTGATATTGGAAGAAAGTCCCCTCCTCCTAATATTCATTGGGATCTAGGGAGGGGTGGAATCATTTGAAAAAGGGGAGACTTTTAGGTTTGCATTATAGAAATAAATTACATGATGATTATGTAGGACTCTAATAAAGTTTTAACGAAAAAGTTAGGAAACCTATCTAAACAAATTTCCTGATTTATTTGCCTATTAAACCCCTAGTTGACTCTATGGAATCCATAGGGAATCATAGGCTTAACTATGGAGAAAGTATGGAGTAAATATGGGACAAGTAGGAACGAAGTATTTTGCAGTTTAAAACCTGCCTAGTCCTAAAATAACTATACCAGTTATTAAATTAATCCCAATACAATTATACACTATTTATTTAGTACTTTATTATGTCAAAGATAGAATGATTGAATGATACATTGAATAGAAATTATGCTCAACAATTCTTGGTTTTTTTACCTGAAAACACTGTCTGATAATGGTCAATACTCATCAGGGAAGTTCCTGGAAAAATAAGAACAACTTCGAAATTTAAAAATCGCTGATCCCTGCCTGCGGCCTTTAGATTAGCAAAGTGAAAGATTTTAGATTTTAATAGAATTTATGTTTTCTATTTTTCTTTATTACTTTGTTAAAAAAAGAATGGGGTGGTTTTTATTTCTGTTTTCACCAAACAGATCAACATGTACAAAAAAGGAGTTGCCTAATCGGCAACTCCTAAAAGAAACATCACTTTTTAATTGAATTAAAGAATATTGCCTTTCACGTCTGTTATTATGCGAATTTTCTCCTTGCCATTTTTTAACTGAAGTTTATACGTTTGTTCTACTCCTTTATCCTGATGATAACTAACTTTATATACATCATCTGTTATGGTCCATCCCGGGTAGTTTTTTGTAACAGTTTTTCTCACAGACTTAGGAGTTTTTACATCTTTATACCTTTCTATTGTTTTAACAATCTTACCGTCATTGTCATACGCAGCAACGATCTGACCATTAGGAATATGAAAGGAGATACTGTAAGTACCGTAATCATCATTATACATCTCGGAATTTCTATAGTCAAATGTAGCGGCTTCTCGTTCCAGTTTTTTTACATCCGGGTCGAGATCATCACTATCAACACTGTTTAAATATTTGTAATTTACGGCATGCACGGTAACTTCAGGTAACTGGCCGTCATTGATAACCTGAGCGAATGATTGGGTGGTTAATCCAAGTACTAATAAACCTATAAATAATTTTTTCATGATAAATAGAATTTAGATTAGACATTTTTTTATAACAAGATCTTTAACATTGTTGGCATTAAAGTTTGTAAAGCGCGGTATTAAATTAAGAAGTACATAAGGATAAGCCTTTAATGTTTATAGTTGTCCTTTTATAAGGTTAAAGGTATCTATTAAAAATGTGCAGTACATAGCATGCAGGAAGCAAATTATTTAAAATTTAAAGCAGGATTTACAATTATGAAGCAGGTATTGTAATTTTGAAGCATTATACATTCTAATGTGTAATGGGATAATAGTTCCTTTTTAAAAATGCGTTATAGCGTTCTTCATTTCTATAAGGATCGAACTCACTACATCCATTTGTATAAAGTTTCCAATCATTATGTGAGTCCATTTTATCGATATAATAATACATAGAATCTCTCTCTTCTAATATGGCAAATACTTTTGCCTTAACAAAATCATTAACATATCTATTGTTTAGGATTTCCCGAATGCCTTTTACATTTCCTTGCTGTGCTAAGATTAAAATTTTCTTTCTATATTTTTTGCCAGGCATTAAAGAATCATTTACATATTTCATTGCTTCATCATAGTCTTCTTTATAGTAATAATATCGTGATAAGATATTTACAAGCTGACTGTCGCTCATCAAACTTCTAAAATTCTTACTGTTCATTAATTTTTCAGCTTCTTTAAATTTTTTAACCTTTATTAAAGCTAAAGAATAATCCCATGCGTTTACCCACATTACTGAATCCAGTAAATAGGCCTTTTTGGTATATTTTATAAAGCTAATATCATCATTTAAAATACCATTATAGAGCTCTCCCAATCTCAAATAAATTTCTGTATTTTCAGGGTCTTCCTGTATTTTATGATGAAGGAATTTAATACTTTCCATCATATCCCTTTTTTCAAGACCTGTTAATATTGCTTCTTTCCAAATAAAGCGATTCTGTATACCGATTATATATTTTTCTGAAAACAAAGCTTTATTATCCTTATAAAACACTTCAGCTTCACTTAATCTATTATATTTCAGCAATATAAATATTTTTTGTTGATTAATATTTGGTGAAAATGAATCTAATTCAATGGCTTTATTGATATGATACAAACTTTTGTCCATATCATTTGCACGACTTCTTGAATAATAAAAAGCCATATCCCTGTGAATAAGAGGATCATTTGAGTCTAATTTTATGGCACGTTCAAAATTGCCCTCTATTTCTTCCGGTTTATAAGAATACCAATTTAGTTTTGCCTTTGCTGCAAATGCTTTCGCGCAATTTGGATCGATCTTTAAAGCCTGATCAACCAATAATCCTGCTTTGTATTTATTCTCCCCCCAATTTCTCTGATCCACCCAACGGCTATTTAAATAGGTCTGAGCCATCTCTGCATAGGCATAAGCAAAATTTGGATCGATCTCGATCGCCTTCTGGTAATGGTCAATGCTGATATCAAAATATTCTTTTGTTTCTATTTCAGCAAAATTCCTCGCTTTTAAATAGTATTCATAGGCCTTTAAATTATCTGTTGGGGAGGTTCTTAATAATTTTTCTTCTTCCGGGCTGATAGCAATATGCAATTGGTTAACAATGTTTTTTGATACTTCTCTTTGAATTTTTAACACATTCTCTATCTTTTCATCATATTCCTTTGACCAAACGGGTTCATCATAACTATTGATCAATTTTACGCTAATTCGAAACATGTCATTGTACTTTTTTACGCTTCCTTCTAGTATATACGACACATCCAGTTCTTTAGCTATTTTCGGAATTGTTTTGTCAGAATTCTTATATCTTTTAGCCGAAGTTCTGGAAATAACTTTTAAGTTTTTTAATTTGGAGAGGTTCGTATATATTTCATCGGTAATACCATCACAAAACCACTGGCTGTCCTGCTCAGAACTCATGTCGTCAAAATATAAAACAGCAATAGAGTTTTGTAGTTTATTTTTACGAATGGAATTTCTATTCATAAAAAATCCGGTTAATAAAAGAGCGATAAGGAATAGAATTACTGAAAAAAGAACTTTAGGTTTTTTAAAGAAAATGAGCTCAGCAGCATTTGCCTTTTCTATAATTTTTTTACTTTCTGCCTCGCTCTGTTCTGCATAGTCTCCCGGGGTGATACCAAAATAATCGTGAAAACATTTATTAAAATAGGACGGACTGCTAAACCCCACTTTGTAGGCTATTTCTGAAGCCGTGAATTCATTTTTCCGAATTAATTTTGCTGCTGCCTGAAGACGAATTTCTCTGATAAATTGATTTACTGATTTACCGTTTATGCCTTTTACTTTTCTCAATAATTGCGACCTGCTCAAACCTATTTCAATAGCAAGCGTCTCCACATTTAGGTTTTCATCTTCTAAATGTTTTGAAATTATCTGTTGGACTTTATTTAAAAAAGCTTTATCCATCCCGGCAAAAACTTTATGCAACTAAAGTTACAACATAATCATTAATTTTTGTCGTCTTTCTTTTTATAAAATTTTATCGAATAATCCGATTGAATTGTGTTGATCCGGAGTTCTTTATATTTTTATTTTGGAAGTAAAAAAACTTAACAAACAATCATTTCAAATGTTATTGAAATATTGATGAAATACAATTCAGTTTTTAGATCTATAATGATAATCTATCACAACATTATCTGCGTAAAGTTTACCTTCTTTGATTTCTATTTTTGCGGTCTTAGGAACAAAAACTAACACCGAAGAATTTTCATTTTGTATTTGAAAAGTAAAATCTCCACTTGCGCTGTTTGAGATAAATGCACGTTGTACAGCATCATATATTTTCACCTCATTTTGACCTACAGATACGGTTACCTCTTTAGCTTCAGGATTCGGATTATAAAATAAATAGCTTGGGTATGCTTCCTCTCTGTAAAAATCTGTAGCTAACAGATCCAGCTGTAAGATATTCTCAATATTGGTTCTTGAAATAATTGATCCTGCAATTCCTACATGTCCACTGCCATAAACGCTAAATTGAGAAACCTTTGGATTATCCTTATTCCAATGCATGCCATCTCCAATGGCTACCGGGGCTTCAATATCTTCATATTGCTCATAATGTGCTTTTTTTATTAAGCCTTCATAGGCAATAACACCTTTTGTATATTGTTTTTCTTCCGGAATTGTTTGGTGTTCATCCGGGATTTCATTTGGATAGAATAATCTGGATGCATTGGCCGCATTTAGCATCCATTTTCCAATTGCATTTGCATAGCGTTGATCGTATCGAACCATTGGTACAAGTGGCCACATCGTATCATAGGTATTCATTAAAAAAGCGAATCCCCCATTATGAGTGGTACTTCCCACTAAGCCTGATACGTCATATCCATTCCAGGTATCAACGAGTACACCCCAGCCATTACGACATACGGAATCACCATCAAAAGTCCAGTTCAAGATATTTGAAAAATCATAATTTGTGTCGTGTTCGGCATTCATTCTTGCTGCAACATAGGCTCCAAAAGGCATTATGATTTCATAAAAATAATTTTCTTTCTGATTTAAAAGTGCCTCTAAGGAGGTTTTTGCTCCTTGCAAATACTTAGGGTCCTTAAATTTTTGATAAGCCGAATACAATACATAAGCATGGCCTGCTGCTACATCCTGTTGTGAGCAGATCCAGTTTTTCTTTGGTTCCATAGCAGCGTAATCAAAAAAAGAATAATCATAATTGCCATTCAGAACGGAATCTGACTTATAAAACTGATCGGCTATACTAAGTAATAAGGTATCATAATCTTTTTCAGCCGGATAAAAATCAGCTACGGCATAGAACATTACATTGGGATATACATCATACCACCAATCTCTGGCATAACCTCCTCCAAGTTGTGCAACTTCCGGGCCGGTATTGTTCATTATAATATCCCACTTTGTCTCGCTGTTAAAATAATTTTTCAACATGCCCACATAGTTTTCTCCCCTTTGATTTGACTTGTCAATACCAACCATACTGGCCCCCAATACCGAACCAATACTGGCCAAAGATTCGTGAAAAATTCCATTATGATTTTCATTCCCCTGCCTCACATCTCCCATTGCAGTATAAATACCAAAGGTCTCCTGATCAAAGTTTTTACGGGAATTGTCTTTCCATATCAATGGCCAATACTTACCTGTTTGATCTGGATCGTAAACTAATTCGTCATAATCCTTAGCCAATTGATTAAAATCGATAATTTTAAATGGTTTTGGCAAGTTGGGCATAGAATCAATACGATCAATACTTACTTGAGTCACAGGGTTCACCTGCTCAAATTGTGAGGGATTTTTAGTGCAAGAACTTAAAAACAGACCTATGGTTAGAATTACAATACCAACGATTTTACTTATTCTCATTTTCCAATTCATTTTGTTGTTTTAAAAGTTGTTTCGCAATTACTACAGAAAGTAATTGAATTGTACCAATAATTAATAAGGCATAACGTAAGGCAATGTCAGCATCCAGGTAGAAAGCAATAGCTAAAAAAGTACCGGCTCCAAAAAATCGTCCTACAAATAATCCAAATTCATGATTTAATATATAAGAAAATTCATTTCTGTTCTCAAGCTTTGATAGTACATCAATAACTTTAAGCTGGATAGGAAAATAAGCAATGTCGAGAACAGGTCTGGCAATCAAGAGCAGGAATACAAATATTATTACGCCGACCGAATTAAACATCACCCCATTAAATAAAGAAGCCAGGAAAAAACCTATTGTTCCAATACTAAAAATAATCAGTCGATCCTTTGGCTTAGAAAATTTTCCCAGAATTAACATTATAACAGCTGAAATAAGTGCTCCAACGGACAGAGCCGAGCCTAAAACCCCTTCAGAATTGAAAAATTTCATCATGAGCATAGCTGGTGCCGTTACAATAAATCCCTGAGACATACCTTTTAAAAAAGCCATTTCAAGCATTTTCTTCCAAAGTTTATGGAACTTAAAATAAAGAAATTTCTCACTCTTCGGTTTCTCGTATTTACCAAAATGAAAAACTATGGAGGCTATAATCGTTATAATAAAAACCACTCCGGTTACTACTCTGTAACCTGTATTAATTCCTTCATTTGATTCCCCATTTCCACTAACCAAATACCAGCCAATAATTACCGGAACAATTGCAGCGGTTAATGTATAAGTAAAAGTTTCAAAACCATAATAAAAATTACGAGCTCTATCTGTTGTAGTAGCAATTACAAGGTAATCTCTGTTGGCCCAATAAAATCCGAATGACATTCCCATAATTAAACCGGCAGATACTAATCCAAAATAATTGATCTCATCTAAAGACATCATAAAAACCATGGAAACACCACTTAGTATCATTCCAAGTGAGAATAATCTTTTGATATTAATTTTATTTAATAAATATCCATTAATATAAAATGTTATTGGTATACCGGTATAAATTGCTAATTGGTAGAACATTACCTTTGCTGGATCGTGTGAATTTCTCATGATATAAGAGGCTACAAAAATATCGATTACCGGTAATACAAAAGCATAAATTACATTGGTGGCTATAAGGATCTTTGCACTCCTTGAAAAATCCTTAAAACCTATTGAAGCTATTTTATTCATGATATATTTAAGTGTGTTAGTATTTCGTTGATAGAGAAGTTGGCCTCGCAAACAAACTCGTCTGAAGCACCATAGTACATTTGAATAGTATCGCCCTTAACAATATGACCATTGGTAAAGACCACATTTCCAAAAAAACCGGTTTGTTCATATTCGGCAATTGGTTCCATAATTGGTTCTTCAGATCTCGCAATTACTTTGGACGGATCCTCCAAATCTAATAGTATAGCCCCTAAGCAGTATCTGTTTTCCTTTGTTGCACCGTGATAGATCATTAGCCAACCCTTATCGGTTCTTATTGGAGCAGCTCCAGCACCTAAGCGTTTACTGTCAAATTTTCCCTCACGGGTTTTAGCTATGCACTTATGATTCCCCCAGTGAATACCATCCGGTGATTCCGACAACCAAATATAATTACCTCCTAATTCCGGGCTGCTTGGTCTGTGAAAGGCATAATACTTTTGGTTAATTTTCTCTTCGAAGATGGCACAATCTTTATTGTGTGGGCTAAAAATCATTCCTTTTTTCTCAAAATTCTTCCAATCTTTGGTAGTTCTCAATCCAACTCCTACTCCATTAACAGATACCATCGTATAGGTAAGATAATAGGTGTCTTCGATCTTAGCTACACGACAATCTTCTATACCATAAGATTCATATTCCCCTTCTCCAAATATTGCAGGGTATTCTTCCGATTCATAAAATGTCGTTCCATCATCGCTAAAAAATAATCTGAGATGAGATATAGTGGTTAAATAATCAGTCCCATCATAATTGATAACTCTTGCGTCTGTATTATCTAATTTTGGATCGTCCAGATTAAAATGTAAAATCTCAACTTTGCCGAAGTCGTTATAAACAGGTACAGATACAAGACCTTCTTTTTGCATTGTTCGTTCCGCAACACGCACCAGTAATCCTATTTTTCCATTAAACTCAAATACTCCCGGATTGAGTAAACACTCAATGATCATATTAGCCTCACTCGCCTCTAAATTCTTTGGAGATAATAAAGGGTTTTTTTTATTTCTGTATGCAATATCTGCCATATGTGTAACTCTATTTTAAAAAATTATGCTCGATGAAAATAAATTTTATTTTGATCCAAGTCCTAGTTCTTATTTATCTAATTAGCTCTATCCATGCATTCTTTGCTTATTGATGGACAGCTTTAATAGCACAATCATGCACTAGTCGTGTCCTAAAATATACCTTTTTTTGCATTCTACAAAAAGAGGTGGGTGTAATACAATCGAAAAATTAAGAACAATTATTAAAAAAAGGAAAACAAGAAGAAACTATTCTTCAGAAGAAAAGATCAGAATTATTATCGAAGGCATGTGTGGAGAAACAACCATTGCAGAGTTATGTCGAAAAGAAGGAAGAGAATAATCATATATTGGCTTTTCATGATATATTGATTTTAATTGTTGTTTAACTCTTTCTCACTGGATGACCCATTTAATTTTTCCAATTTTTTGTTAAATAGTGGAAGATCTACACCTATTATAAATCTCATTCGTTGATATTCTATACTTCCCAAGCCTCCTTTTACTGTATCACCAATATCCTCTGGAAGAAAATCAGGAGATTTTTCTATATCAGTTGATGTTTGTGAATATACAAATCCAGTATACAAATTTCCCCACTTAACTGATAAATCGGTTCCAACTCCAAAATGCCAAAAGTCACCGAGTACATTTACATTGCTTTCGTTTTGGTTCAATTCATCTAACAAATTAAGACTAGATACATGCGCATTGTAATCCGATGAAACACTAAGAATTAATGTTATACTGGGTGATAAAAACACATCCGCTCCGGCTCCAAAATTAACCACGGATTTGAATTCTTCATTAAACTGCGATTGATTTCTATCGTTGTCCAATACATTATCTGGTAAAGAGATTCTCTCATATTCATTTACCTTTGAATACCATTCTGCATTTAAATGAAGTTTACTTTTTCCTATTGGAATTCCTGCTCCTATTGCTATGCCCAGTGCAGTTTTACGTTGATTTTTCAGGTCGTCTTCTTCAATGTACTGAAAACTGTCACCATCCGCTCCCAGACCACCAGTTAATTCCTGAACCAAAATGGATGCGTCATTGTAAATTCCTAAATATGGAACACTAATATTTGCACCAAGATCAATATCAGAAATTTTATAGGTCATTCCTAGTTTAAAAAATACACCGTATGCGTTTTGCTTGTAACTTAATCTGTTGGCGAGTAGCGCTACTTCATTATTTGATTGTAATCCGGAGACAAGTAATTCTCCTTTTTCCTTAAACTCATAAATACTGAAAAAAGCAGTAGCACCTATACCAAAATTCTCACTTAACTTATGGGCCCAAGATAGACCGAACCATTCATCCTTGATTCTGGTTCTTAAATAAATATTTAACAATGCAGCTTGAGCATCTTCAATACCTCCAACGGAGCCGTTTTCAAGAATGCCTGATTCATACTTAAAGTTAGTATCATATCTATAACGGGATATAAGTGAATAAGCGAACTTATGATTTGGTAAAGAACCAATTTTAAATTCTCCCGCTATCATACTTGGAATTCCACTAAATTCTGAATCGTTTACTTTTTTTCCTTCTCCAAAATTATTCTCATAAGAAAATTGTTTCCATTGATAGGCTTTTATACTAATTAAAACATTTGATTCTTCAAGAAACGATAATTTTGAAGGATTGTAGTAGGTCAATGCTAAATCTGAAGCACTTGCCGTAACGTTTCCAGTGAGGAGAGCCGATTGGTTACCATAATTCTCTAATTTGTAGTTTCCTTCTTGTCCATAAACAATATGAAGGTATCCACCTAATAAAGATAAAATCAATATTTTAAAGAAATATTCCAGCTGTTTCAAATAATCTTAATGTGAACATTGTATAATTTCATAGTAAAACTAGTTCAAAGAGTTTTTTAAATACATGATTCTTATCATGTTAATTCTTTAATTTAAGTCATAAATTTATGTAGAATTTTACCAGAAAATAGATACGATCATGTACATTTTAGTCATGGTTGTAAATTTTATTGTTGTATATAATTGGAACTGAGTAGAATAAACAGATCAAATATTTGATCCATTATGTTATTACAGTAAAACAATGCTAAATACACAGAATAGAAAAATCCAACTACAATCCTAATAATTCAATAAACATGAGATTCATCAATATTGCAATTTCCATTGGAGTGATAGCCATCCTCCTTGGATGCATTAGCAAAGGAGAAGATAAATCTTCTTCCTCTGAAATTTTCGAAACAGATTCAAATACCATAGATACACTTATTTATTCTGCACCACAGAACTATTCAAAGACCTTAGAGAGTTATGACGCTGCAAATAATTTTGAGGTCAGTAACTACAAGGATATCCTTGCATTGTTCGATAAACTAAATTATACGACAGAGGCATGGCAGTCCGGAATTCGTGAAATTCCAAGAGTTTATCTTCCGTTAATTGGTGAGAAATGGGGTGCAGGGCGTTCAAATGAACTTACAGTGGAAAATAAAAAACGCTTGTTCTTTCGCACATCGGCACCATTGATACTACGGGCTAATGAACTGATCCTGGTGGATAGAAATCGACTTAGTCAAATAAGATCTTCTTCTATGAATAATACTGTCATTTCAGAAAAAGACCAATCATGGATTTTGAAGCTGGCCAAAATTTACAAGGTTGAGGCTAAGGATGGTCAGGTTACGTCTGCCTTAATGGACACCTTATGGAAAAAAGTAGATATCGTTCCGGTTTCACTGGCATTGGCCCAGGCTGCAGAGGAAAGCGGTTGGGGAACCTCTCGTTTTGCTGCCAAAGGTAATGCTGTTTATGGGCAATGGACATGGGGATCCAATGCGATCACACCTGAGAAACAAAGGAAAGAACTGGGGAATTATGGTGTTGCTTCTTTTGAAACTTTGCAACAATCTATTAGCGCTTATATGCTTAATTTAAATACCCATAACGCATATAGCGCTTTGCGCGAAAAAAGAGCGCAACTCAGAGAAAAGGATGAGAAAATAACAGGACATATTCTTGCTGGACAATTAACAAAATATTCAGAACGTGGAGAGGAATATGTAAAATCCCTTAGATCATTAATGGAATATAACAAACTGGGTCCCGCTGATGATGCTTATTTGTCTAAAAGTGCCCCAATTTATCTGGTTCGCAAAGCTGAATAATACAAATGAAGACAGAGTTAAATCTAAATTATCCATATTATGAAAAATTCAATTTTATTTTATGTCCTATTCTTAATGGTTATAGGGTTTGGTTGCACCCAAAATCAAGACGAGCGACACGCTGCAAATGATGCACCTGGAGAGGAATTGCCTTTTCCCGAAGCAACTTCTGCAAGTGTAACTGGAAAAACCCTAAAAGATTCAAAACACCAATGGCGTACAGCTGAAAATCATCTTCCTGAGGATGCTCCCAATATCGTTATTTTCATGACTGACGATGCCGGTTTTGCTCACCCATCCACATTCGGAGGTCCGATTAATACACCTACAATGTCACGATTGGCTGAGTCGGGTATTTCGTACAATGCATTTCATACCACAGCCATGTGCTCACCCACAAGGGCTTCCTTGTTAACCGGGAGAAACCATCACCGGGTTGGTGCAGGACAGATTGCCGAACTCGCTTCCGATTGGGATGGTTATGTAGGCAAGATTCCCAAATCGACGGCTACTTTTGCCCAGGTCCTTAGTTATTACGGCTACAACACGGCAGCTTTTGGTAAATGGCACAATACACCGGTAACTGACATCACCAAGCTTGGTCCTTTTGACCGCTACCCAACAGGTTTAGGATTTGATTATTTCTATGGATTCCTGGCCGGAGAAACATCTCAATACGAACCAGCATTGTTTGAAAACACCAATCCGGTTCAGGCTCCCCATGATCCCAATTACCACTTAACAGAAGATATGGCAGAAAAAGCCATCGAGTGGTTAAGAACCAGTAATACCATCAACCCCGGCAAACCCTTTTTTATATATTTCACCCCGGGTGCTGTGCATGGTCCTCATCATATCTTTAAAGAATGGGCCGATAAATATGATGGCAAATTTAATGAAGGCTGGGAAGCCCTTCGTAAAATATCCTTTGAAAAACAAAAAGAAATGGGATGGATACCAGAGGACGCTGAGTTGAACCCCTTACAAAAAGGCATGCAGAAATGGGATGATATTCCACAATCGCAGCGAGAATTCCAAAGCCGTTTAATGGAAATTTTTGCCGGTTTCTTAGAGCATACTGATGTGCAATATGGAAAGGTGGTAGATGAACTGGAGCAACAGGGGTTGCTAGACAATACCCTGATTATCTATATCAATTCTGATAATGGGCCTTCTGCTGAAGGTATGGATGGAACGATTAGTGAATTGTTGGCCCAAAATTCAATGCCCTCAACCATTGAAGAACATATTCAAGTTCTTAATGAAGATTATGGCGGAATGGATGCCCTGGGTGGACCAAAGCTGGATATCATGTATCATCATGGGTGGGCATTTTCCGGTTCAGCACCTTTCCAAAGCACCAAACTTGTAGCAGCACATTTTGGAGGTACCCGTACGCCACTTGTTGTATCCTGGCCTAAAAAAATCAAGCACGATGGCAAGGTTCGTTCACAATTTCATCATGTAAACGACATTGCAGCTACCATTTATGATATTCTGAATATTAATCCTCCAGATGTAGTTGACGGCTTTGAACAGCAGCCATTGGATGGTGTATCGATGGCCTATACTTTTGATCAGCCAGAGGCTAAAACCACCAAATCCACACAGTATTTTGAAATTCTCGGTAGCCGTGGTATCTATCATGAGGGGTGGTTCGCCGGAACTTTTGGCCCACGAGCACCCTGGTCGACCGACATGGAGGGAGTGCTTAACTTTGAGCCCGAAAAAGATATATGGGAACTATACAATCTGGAAGAGGATTATTCACAATCGAAAGATTTAGCAAATGAAAACCCGGAGAAGCTGGCTGAATTGAAAGCACTATTCGATAAGGAAGCCACAGAAAACCTTGTTTATCCTATAGGAGCTTCCATGTACACCGTGTTTTTTAGTCCGAGTGAATTACCTTCATCACCGCTATTAGAGTGGTCGTTTTATGAGGGGCAAGACCGGATTCCTGAGGCCATGGCTCCTAAATTCGCAAGCGGTCGATCTACTTTGGCAGTGATTGATGCAGAAATTGGTAAAAATGCCGAAGGGGTATTATTTGCTATTGGAGGAATATCTTCTGGGTTTACCGTATATATGGATAAAGGATATTTAAAGGCCGAGTACAACGCCATGACCCTGAACCGTTACAAAATTGCATCACAGTCAGCCATACCATCCGGAAAGGTAAAAATTGAAGTAGAAACATTATACGACAACAATGAACGAATGGCTCCGGCCACAGTAACTTTAAAAGTTAACGGGAAACAAGTCGGCCAGGGACGTATTGAACGCTCGGTACCTGCTGCCCATACCTCCTCTGAAACTTTTGATGTTGGAGTAGATCTTGGTGCACCGGTAGCACTGGATTATTATGATCGGGCACCATTTGCATTTAATGGGAAGATCAATAAGATTGATATAAAATATTTGAATTAAACAATAAAAGCACAAAAATGAAATCAAGTAGCAAGAATTTATTTATCGTTTTTTCACTAGTCGTAGTAATTATAATGGCCTTTGCTGTTTTATATGGTTGCAATCAAACGAGCCAGAAAGTTGCAAAAGAGAAAAAGGACTTCTCTTATGATCAATCTGAAATTACGGATGCAAAGCCGTGGTCATCAGAAGACTTTAAAAATAATCCTGACAATTTTCAGTTTGCCATTCTCGGCGATCGCACAGGAGGCGCAAATCCGTTAGGTACTTTCCAAAGAGCAATTGAACAACTCAACCTTTTACAACCAGAGTTCGTAATGAGCGTTGGCGATTATGTTGAGGGTTATACGGCAAGTTCTGAAGTGATGAATGCTCAATGGGATGAGTTCGACAACATTGTTTCAAACCTCCAAATGCCATTTTTCTTTGTACGAGGCAATCATGATATTAACACACCGATTACTCGAGTGGCCTGGAAGGAACGACGAGGTCCCG
>Ga0209013_10000189_pt1 | contig 52120 bp, 57 predicted proteins | sample Cruoilmetagenom2_FD_187291 | JGI IMG/M metagenome (GOLD analysis project Ga0209013, IMG submission 187291) | Oil polluted marine microbial communities from Coal Oil Point, Santa Barbara, California, USA - Sample 2 (SPAdes) (version 2) | ecosystem: Environmental > Aquatic > Marine > Oil seeps ...
ACCTGCCCGCTCAATTGCAAGACCGGCGACAGTCGGCCCCATACCGCGTGCCTGGGCCTCGTCGTCTTCCCACCAATCATGGTTGCCCAAAACGGCATGTACACCCATCGGCGCCTCTAAACGGCCCAGCACGCTGGCCCAGTGGTCGACTGGGATAACGCCCCCGCCAACACGGCGGGCCCAGCGCCTCATGCCTGAACTTGGCATATAGTCACCAACCATCAGGACCGCATCTGGCTGCAGTGCATTCGTCCGCGCAACGATTTGAGCCACCCGCGAGAGCCCCATCCAAGGCTCGATCACGTGCAGATCTGCGATCACCGCGAATTTAACCCGCAATCCCTCTGGCCAATTGGGTGGCGTAATTTTGTAGCGCTTCACCCGCAGGCGAAAGGGTTCGCCAAGAGCATAGCCGCCGAGCGTCGCACCCGAAGCCGATAGGGCGATGACGCTCCTAAGAAATGTCCGCCTTGAAATCAACAACTTAGCCCCCCCTGAACCATTATCTCCACGCAGTTATACACGTCGATTGCACAACTGGGGTTATGGGGTTTTCTGGAAGGTTTACAGAATGCTTCGGCGAGTTTTTACTCTCGCAAATCCCCGTTGAGCTCATCATCCTCGAACAAGGAAAGCGCCTCTGGGGCGCTTTTAGGGCCACTCGACAGACCCAGATGTCGGAAAGCCTTCAGTGTCAGCACTCTGCCGCGGGGAGTTCGGCCAATGAAACCCTGCTGCAAAAGAAATGGCTCGACGATCTCTTCCAGCGCATCACGTGGTTCTGAAAGCGCCGCAGCCATGGTCTCGATCCCGACCGGACCACCATCATAGTTTTTGGCAATGCAGCTCAGATAGCGGTGATCCAAGGCATCAAGCCCCTCGCTGTCGACTTCCAGCATTTTCAGCGCCTTATCGGCCACTTCTGCGGTTATTGTCGCAGCTTTTGCAACATCGGCGAAGTCACGCACACGTCGCAACAGCCGGCCCGCGATACGCGGCGTCCCACGCGCACGCTGCGCTATTTCGCGAGCCCCGTCGGGTGCCATTGCCGCACCCAACACCCTGGCCCCGCGCTCCACCACGCGTTGCAGCTCATCCACAGTGTAGAAATTGAGCCGGATAGGGATACCGAACCGGTCCCTCAGCGGCGTTGTCAGCAGACCGGACCGCGTCGTCGCCCCGACCAGCGTGAACTTCGCCAGATCGATCCGCACCGATCGGGCCGCTGGCCCCTCGCCAATGATGAGGTCCAATTGAAAGTCTTCCATGGCCGGATAGAGGATTTCCTCGACCGCTGGGTTAAGCCGGTGAATCTCGTCGATAAACAGCACATCGCGGTCTTCCAAATTAGTCAGCAGCGCAGCCAAATCGCCAGCCTTGGAAATAACCGGCCCGGAGGTCGCGCGAAAACCGACACCCAGCTCCTTCGCCATGATCTGCGATAGCGTCGTCTTGCCGAGCCCAGGCGGCCCGGCGAACAGCACATGATCAAGCGCCTCACCGCGAGCTTTTGCGGCCTCAATGAAGATCTTGAGATTGGCACGCGCCTGTTCCTGCCCGATGAATTCATCAAGCGCCTGCGGCCGCATCGAGCCGTCCAAATCGTCCGTCTCTTGCCGTTCAGATGTCACCAACCGGTCGTCGCTCATAGGTTGGTGGTGCATGTGTTCGTAAAGAAGGTCAAGATCTGGCCGCCTCTAACCCTGGGCACGAATGATCCCACCTGCTTCCATTGCCCGCTGCACGCAAATCGAAACGAGTCCGGCGACGAAGGCTAGCCCCGGCAGCAATTCGCGGCCCGGCGTACCGGTCAAAACGGCCACGACTGCAAAACCGACAACGCCGCCGGCAGCAGCATCGATCCAGCCGAACCGGCCAATACTCAACACACGCGGAAGTACGACAATGGTGGCCAACGCCGAAGGAATTGCCGCCCAGATGAATGCCGCTATAGCCGTTTGACCGACCGGCGGTAACGGCTCCGGCAACCAACCCTCCATCCCGACGACCGGGCCCACGGTGAGCGCAATTGCAACCGCCAACCCGGCAAAAAAGGGCCCGACTAGCATGTAGCCGAGAAACACCCACATAGCCCGGGCCAGATTGCTCGGCTCGTCATTGTTCGCTTCTGCCATTGTTGGTCCCTCAGCCCTTATCGATCCAATCGCTCAAGACCATTTTACCAATCTCACTTGCCGCATTTAAGTCCGCCACCATCAGAGTCGACCGGATTAACGCGACAGTTCCTTCAGCCCACGCCTGATCAACGCTGCTGTATCGCCATCCCCGGCAAACTCCTTGACCGCAGCAGCAACTGCACGGGCTGCGTCCGCAGGCTGATAGCCAAGATTAGTCAGGGCCGACACCGCCTCAGCCGCGGCATGCGATTCAACCGCCCCGGCAGGTGCCGCCGCCCCGGCAGCTTCAGCCACTCCAACACCAGCAATCGCCAGCGCTGGCGCCTTGTCTTTCAATTCCGCGACAATCCGCTGCGCCAGCTTCTTGCCCACGCCTGGAGTCTGCTCAACCGCTTGCCAGTTCCCCAGCGCAATGGAGTTGGCCAAATCCGCAGGCGACAATATGCCGAGCACCGCCAGAGCTACTTTCGCACCAACACCCTGTATCGTTTGCAACGTACGAAACCAGCTTCGCTCCACCTCGGTCGCAAAACCATACAGCCGGATCGCATCCTCGCGCACATGCGTATCAATTGTTAAACTGGCTTGATCACCGACCTGCAAAGCCCGCAGCGTGCGCGCGGAGGCCTGAACCTCATAGCCGACACCAGCGACATCAAGAATAACGACGCTCTCCCCAATGGCATCGACAATGCCGCGCAGCTTACCAATCATGCACTGCTCCGTATGTTTCCTGTCCGGACGAATCGTTCATGAGAATACCATCTACGCCCGCTCGAACCCTGTCCGGTCTCGATGTTCGTGTGCCCGATGATTTCATCGGTGCACGCAACGCCGTCCTTTTCATTTTCGAGCGCAATCATCTTGCCGCCGTTCCCGCCTGGCAGGCCGTTCTGCAGGCAGCATTGGCGGACGCTTCAGCCGGTTTCTATATCTTGATACCGATTGACACGGCACCCACATGGCGCCGTCCACTGACCAACTGGGCGCTCCGCCTTGAGATCGCCGACGACGCGATATGCGAAGATACGGCAGTCCTTTGGTGTAACCGAAGACGCTGGCGCGCTGCTGTCGGCCTCCCAGGGTTCAACGAACCCCTCCTTGCAATCGCTTCGCCTGACGGTGACATCCATGCCATTGCACCCGGCTTGCCAAACCCAGCCGTAACAACTCGTCTCATCTCAGCCTTGGGCCGGACTGAAAATCAATAAGCCCTCTTCCGTCGCGCACGAGACTTTGTCCGCGCAACATCGACGATCTGCGCATAAGGACCGGTACGGTGGTTAGCGTGGCAAATGGCAATGGCAAGCGCATCGGCCTCATCCGCGCTGTCGAACTTCGCACGTGGCAACAACACGCCGATCATGGCCTGGATCTGCTTCTTGTCAGCATGCCCAGTTCCGACCACGCTCTTTTTAATCAGGTTAGGTGAGTATTCTGCAATCTTGAGGCCCTGCAAGGCTGGCGCCAATAAAGCCATGCCGCGTGCCTGGCCAAGCTTCAGCGTGGCGCGAGGATTTTCGTTCACGAAGGTTTCTTCGATTGCCGCTTCGCTAGGCGTGAAACCAGCAATTACGCTGGTCACTCCCTCGAAGATTTCTCTCAGGCGATAGGCCAGAATCTCATCATTCGTCGAAGCGATATGGCCTGAGTCGACATAGGATAGCCGGACACCATCGCTCTCGACGATACCCCACCCCGTTCGCCGAAGCCCCGGGTCAATACCGATGATGCGAACGATCCGCTGATCCCCCATACGGCTCATCAATACGCGATTCGGGATACTCTGACTGGGATAACCTCGCGGCGGCAATGCTGATTATCGCAGCCTCAGATCGCCTGAAGTCGCAATCCAATTACCGCCACCACACATCACGCAAGAAACCTCAGACCTTCTCGACTTTGCCAGCTACGTCTTCACAACATAGCTCAGGTGACTTCTGCTCGGCTTTAATTTCACATGCCGGAGCGATCAGCGTCAGCCGGGTCTTCGCCTGATTGGCCCTGCGCACCTGCTTGACGACCAATTCAAGCTAGTAAATGCGGCGGAGATACTGATCGTAGCCGTGAAAACCGACGCTACCGATGCGCATCTAAAATCCACCAAAACAATATCAATGGAGCAGGATGCTAGCAGGATTGATAGGAACCGTTCACGCGTTGCCTGCAATTTTAGTGCGCCTGTTATACCTCCCATTAAATGCCTCCGCACACATCTCTACAGCGGAAACACACCTGTTTTTAAATCAGGCCGCGGTCAGCTTGGTCAGTATCTCATCAGAAATTTCAAAGTTCGCATAAACGCTTTGCACGTCGTCGTCGTCTTCAAGCACATCGATCAGCTTAAGGATTGTGGCAGCGTTTCCCTCATCCACATCGCTCGTAATATTTGGCCGCCATACCGCCTTGACGCTTTTTGCTTCGCCAAGGGCTTCTTCAAGGGCGCTCGCCACCGACCCGAGACTGTCGAAACTGGTAGTTATTAGATGGCCATCCTCATCGCTCAGGGCATCATCCGCCCCGGCATCGACGGCCGCCTCAAGGATCGTGTCCGCGCTGCCAGCCTCTGGAGGATAACCGATCTCGCCGACATGATCGAACATGTGCGAAACCGAGCCAGTCGCCCCAAGATTTCCACCGTGCTTGGAGAACGCTGCCCGTACCGCGGCACCGGTCCGGTTACGGTTTTCGGTAAGCGCCTCAACGACGATCGCCACTCCGCCGGGTCCATAACCTTCGTAGCGCACCGGCACGATATCCTCCGCATCGCCTCCGGTGGCCTTCTTGATCGCCCGTTCGATATTGTCCTTGGGCATGTTTTCCGCGCGCGCGGCCTGCAGCGCCAGCCGCAGCTTGGGGTTCATAGCCGGATCGGGCAGCCCGCTCTTCGCAGCCAGCGTGATCTCGCGCGCAATCTTCGTGAACACCTTCGCCCTGGCCTTATCCTGCTTACCCTTCCGGTGCATAATGTTTTTGAATTTTGAATGCCCGGCCATCGTTTTTGATCTCCGAATTCGCGGTTCCTTAGCGAAGAACTTTCATCGCCAGCGGTCACACGTTTTTGCGCGAGCACGCGGCCCGCGGTCAAGCCGCGCGCCCCGTCAGCACCCTGACCCGCGCACATTCACCAGAATTCCGGCTCCGACGGCGACAGGCTTCCACCGATCCGAACCGCTTTGACCATCCGCGCCAAACCAGATTTGTCATCGATCTCGACAGCGAGCCCGGAAACCGTTGCCGAACCCGTTGCCGGCTCGAATCGCTCCCGTGGAACCCTGGTGAGGAAGCGGTTCAACGGCTCTTCCGGAGTCATCCCGAGAACCGAGTTGTAGTCACCACACATTCCCGCATCCGACATAAAGGCGGTTCCACCAGAGAGTATCCGCTCATCCGACGTAGGTGTGTGAGTGTGCGTTCCCACGACAAGGCTGACCCGGCCATCCACGAAAGCGGCAAACGCCTGCTTTTCGCTCGTTGCCTCCGCGTGAAAATCGACCACGACAGCATCCGCACCAAGGCCCAGCGGACACGAAACCAACTCCTGCTCCACCGCCCGGAACGGACAATCCATCTCGCTCATGAATATCCGGCCCAGGGCGTTCAAAACAAGCACTTGAGCACCATTCTGTGCGGCATAGAGCCCAGCCCCGCGCCCCGGTGTTCCAGGTGGGTAATTCACCGGCCGGATCAGCCGCTCCTGGCGCTCGATATAGACAAGCGTCTCCCGCTGGTCGAAAGCGTGATTGCCAAGGGTGACGGCGTCGGCACCGGCATCGAGAAGGTCCATGTGGATCTTTTCGGTAATACCGAACCCACCGGCGGAATTCTCACCGTTGATGATGACGAAATCGAGCTTCCAGCGACTGCGTAAATCGGGAAGCGTTTCGATAACAGCGTTTCGGCCGGACTTGCCGACAACGTCGCCGAGGAACAAAAGCCGCATTTTTTATCGTTGGTTACCAGAACAGCGTAGGGGGCCGGACGGTGTCAGCATCCAATCAACTGGTTCGTCATAACGGCCTCTGGGCACCGCGTCGACCCGCTGTTCGTCATATGCCACGCCAATCGCCACGAACGGTTTGACAGTGCGAAGTTCGACAAGAGTCCGATCGTAGAAACCGCCGCCATAGCCGAGCCGGTAGCCTTCATCGTCAAACGCCAGCAGAGGTACCAGGACAACATCAGGATGGACCACCGGTGCACTCGGTAAAGGCTCGGCGATTCCCCAAGTCTTCTTCTGCAAGGTTTCGCCGGGTTTCCAGGCCCGCATGACGAGCGGCTGGCCTTTGCCAGAAATCACCGGCAATGCCAGCCCGTATCCCTCCCCCGAAAGCCGCGACAAAAGCGGCCCAACATCGATTTCGTCCTCGATCGAAGAGAAGCCGGAAACGATCATCGGAGGTGTCGTGCCAATGAACGACAACCCGCGCGCTGCAATGGCTTCAGCCGCCGCTCCACCGTGCTGCTCGAAAGCCGCCTGGCGCACCGACTTGGCGTTTGCCCGCAGCTGTTTTTTATCCGCATTGAGGTTCATACGCTTCAGACTTGCTGCTCCTCGCCCTCTCCACCACCCTTCATCGCATTGATCGCACCGCCCACGACAACGGCTGCCAACAACCCGTTGAACACAACATTAGACATGATCGCAAGGAGCACCTTCATGGCTTCATTCCCCACCGGAAAGCAAGGACTCTCACGATAAAGACAGTCACTCACCGGCCAGGTCTGAATATGGAGAAGAAAACCAGTACAAAATCATCGGAATGTTGGCATCGGCCGCGGCACCGATGCCAATTGATAAAGTTAAGTGCCGCGAAGGCCGTCGGAACGTTTGATCTCGCCGGGTCCCTACAAATGTAGGTGGGCGCCATATACCCGGGGCCACGACCCCGGACAGGGACAGCTCCCTGACGAAACTTATAGGCCCTGGAGATTCTTTGTTCCTAACGCACCCCGCAGCAATTTCGTAACTTAGAGGGCAACCTGGCAAGATTAAAGCCGCCGCGCCCTACCCGACCAAAAATCCCCACGAATTCAGCCCGCCCACACGGCACCAAGTTCCGTGCACTTCCCGGTTTAACCGGCGGGTTCTGTTACGAAGTGGTCTTGTCCAGCTTTTCACGTGTATCAAACAGTTCGTCGGCAATCATCAGTGCCGCCATTGCCAGAATTCGGTCTTCTCCGACCTGCCCCAATTCCTTAACTAAACCGGAGATCTTTTCACCCAGATAGTCGGCAACGAGCTTCAGCCGCTCTTCCTGCTCATCCGCGCAGTGAAAACGATAGGTACGGCTATTGAGCTTCACCGTAACATAACCCATACCGATCCGTTGGTTTGCCTGGCGTTACGGCATGAAGTGACTTCACGCCTTGTCCTCTACAATATTATGAAGCGAATCGATCACCCAATCAATTCGGTTGACGGCGTCGGTCTGCGTCGCCTCCAGTTCGCCGATACGCGTGAGCGCTACCTTCAAGTCCGACTTCAGCTTGTCTCGCTCATCCTGCAACGCCTTCAACTTGCCTTCAAGGCGTTCGACAGAGGCGGCAAGCTGAGCCGGTCCGGCTTTTTTCTTGGGTGCGGACCGCTTGGCCTTTTGAGGTTCACGAGGGGCCATAGTCTTTTCCAATTCAGGTCATTGCGCAGACGGTTTCACAGAGCAACTAGACAATCAGCCGCTAAATCTGGAGTCCTAAGGAGCACATGCCCAGCAAGGCGATCATCACTCTTCGACCGGATCACCAGTTTAACTACGCTATGACGACATCAGTGTGGAGGCGACGAAAAGGATCTCAACGCTCGACGATGCTCACAGCCAGCACCATTGGCCGAATCGAAAAATTACCGCTGAATATGTTGCGCTACAATTTGTTCACATTGACATGAAGCCGCCACCACCACTAATTGCCGAAAGATCACGAAAACATGTGAATACTCTGCGAGTGCAGAGCAGATGAGCTGCCAGGCAGTCAGCGCGGAAGGAGACGCAACGTGTCAGTCAAAGTCGCGATCAACGGATTTGGTCGGATCGGCCGCAACGTTCTGAGGGCAATCGCCGAAAGCGGCCGCCAGGATATCCAGGTTGTCGCCATCAACGATCTCGGCCCAGTCGAAACCAATGCCCACTTGTTCCGCTTTGATTCTGTGCACGGACCTTACCGTGGCGAGGTCAAGACCGAAGGCGACACGATTGATGTCGGCACCGGCCCAATCAAGGTCACCGCCGTCCGCAACCCGGCTGAGCTGCCGCATAAGGAACTCGGCATTGACGTCGCCATGGAATGCACGGGCATCTTCACCAAGCGCGACAAAGCCTCCCTGCACCAACAAGCCGGTGCCAAGCGGGTTCTCGTCTCAGCACCGGCCGAGGGTGCCGATCTGACCGTCGTCTACGGCGTTAACCACGACAAGTTAACGGCCGCCCACCAGGTTGTCTCGAACGCGTCCTGCACCACGAACTGCCTCGCACCTGTGGCCAAGGTTCTCAACGATTTCGTTGGCATCGACAAAGGCTTCATGACGACGATCCACGCCTACACTGGCGACCAGCCGACTCTAGACACCTTCCACAAGGATCTTTACCGCGGACGCTCAGCGGCGTTGTCGATGATCCCAACGTCTACGGGCGCTGCAAAGGCCGTCGGCCTGGTCCTGCCGGAACTGAACGGCCGCCTCGATGGCGTCTCCATTCGCGTTCCAACGCCGAACGTTTCGGTCATCGATTTCAAGTTCATCGCCAAGCGCGAAACCACCCCTGACGAGATCAACGCGGCCATCAAGGCGGCAGCGACCGGCAGTCTGGAGGGTGTTTTAACGTTCACCGATCAGCCCAACGTCTCCAGTGACTTCAACCACAACCCCTTCTCCAGTGTCTTCCATCTCGATCAGACAAAGGTCATAGACGGAACACTGGTTCGTGTTTTGTCCTGGTATGACAATGAATGGGGCTTTTCGAACCGCATGGCCGATACGGCTGTGGCGATGGCTAAATTCGGCTAGTCAAGCGGCCGAATATGCTCTTCTCGCCCCCCGGCGGGCAGAACGCCGCCCCCCTGCAAATTGGGGTATTCCCCCCCGTTTCACGGGAAACGCGGTGCAAGACAACACATGATCGGCCAGCGGCCTCGCCCTGGCCGATTTGCGCATAGATTTTGGCAACGAAAGCATTCGATTGATTAGCAAAGGCGTCACCGATGGGTCAAAAGCTAACCCGAACGGCCCAACTCTTTTTGGTCTTCGATCTCACCCGGACCAAGCTGCCAGCCGAGCGCCTTGAACCACTGCTGGCAAAGACGGCTGTCGCCTCGCTCCTTCTCGTGACAGACGCCAACAGGCCAACACCTGTGGAAATCCTCCAGCCCCTCGTGACCACCGGACAGCAGCACGGGTGCGCTGTTCTCATCGCCAATGATGCCAGCCTCGCCAAAAAGCTTTCTGCCGACGGCGTCCACCTTTCGCCGGGAGACCAGCCGCTCGTCGACCGGTACACCGAGGCCCGTGAGACGATCGGCAACAATGCGATAGTCGGAATCGACGCCAACGGATCGCGTCACGACGCGATGGCACTTGCGGAAGCCGGCGCCGATTACATCGCGTTTGGTCTCGACAGCTTTGAGGGCGACGAACAGCAAGCCCGTGACCGCCAACATGAGCAGATTGCCTGGTGGGCTGAAATCTTCGAGCCGCCGGTAGTGGCCCTTGACGTTACCGACAACGAAATGTCGCGAGACCTCGCCGCCGTCGGCACCGACTTTATCGCCAGAACATTACCGGCTGGCCTCTCTACCGCCGAATTGCAAGAATGGCTGATTACGACCCATGAAGCGCTCAGCGCCGCGACGCACTGCGATTGAAAAGGTCAAAGCACGATGCGCGTTTTGTATTGTATTGCGGTCACCAAGGCTGGGGCAATCTGTCTAGCCGGGGCAATTGTCCACGCAGTCCTCTTCGGCGGCACCCATCCGGCTGGTGCGGAAACAAGCAGCTGGGCCCAAAAGGAAAAATCGCAAACTCAAACTGAACAAAAGAAGTCGCGTCCGAAAAAAGCAGCCCGTCGCGCCTCAACGCCCCAAACCGGCAAGAAAAGAACCGGCAACAGCGCCGCCTACATTGCATTTGATCAGGGCAAATACCTCACCGCGCTGGAACTAGCTCAAGCCGACGCGAAGAAAGGTGATCCCGCTGCACACACCCTGATCGGCCGCATTTATGGAGAAGGCTTCGGTGTATCGCGCAATGCCGCCGCCGCGGCCCAGTGGTACACACGCGGCGCCGAGTTAGGTGACGTCAACGCCATGTTCGCTCTCGGCCTCATCGCCGCGCAAGGCCGTGGCGTTAAGAAGGATCGCCTGGCTGCCGCCGAAATGTTTGAGCAAGCCGCCCGCAAGGGACACGCCGAAGCCAACTACAATCTCGGCTTACTATTCCTCAATGGTGACGGTAAACCCGAGAACCCCCGCCGCGCCGCTCAGCATATCAAATACGCCGCCGAACAAGGCGTCGCGGCAGCCCAATATGATCTCAGCGCGCTCTATCAAAAAGGGGTCGGTGTCGACCCGGACGCCTATGAGGCATCCCGCTGGATCCGCCTCGCCGCCCAACAAGGTATGGCCGTCGCCCAATACGATTACTCGGTGATGCTACTCCGCGGCATGGGCTTGAAGCAGGACGTTCACAATGCAGTCGGTTACATGCGCGAAGCAGCAGAAAAAGGCATTGCCGGCGCACAAAACCGGTTGGCCTATATGTATGCCGAAGGGACTGGTTTTGCGAAGGATCCGATTCAGATGGCCAAGTGGCGCCTGATCGCCAAAGCCGGCGGCTTGGCTGACGAAGCGATGGACAAGCAGGTCGCCGCCCTACCCGAGAAAAAACGTCTTGAAGCCGAACGCGCCGCCATCGAATGGCAAGAACAACGTGATGTTAATCCACTCAACCAGTAACGGACGGCATCCGGCGCCAAAGCAACCGCAAAGCTCATCCACGGCCAGGTAAAGTCGGCCGCCACCCTTGCCAACTCGCCACAACCGGTCTACGCGCTGCTGCAAACGTTTCGCACTTGCGAACACCCGGACCTACCAGCAGCCTCACTAGAAATGGATTTTCCCAATGGCAGCCTCGCCGCTCATCAACGTCATGGTCACCGCAGCGCGAAAGGCCGGGCGCAGCCTCAACCGTGACTTCGGCGAAGTCGAAAACCTGCAGGTTTCGATCAAAGGCCCGGGGGACTTCGTCACCGCCGCCGACCATCGTGCCGAGGACATCCTCTATAACGAGCTGTCGAAGGCCCGCGAGGGCTATGGCTTTTTGATGGAGGAACGCGGTGAGATCGAAGGCAAAGACAAGAGCCACCGCTGGATCATCGATCCTCTGGACGGCACCACCAACTTTCTTCACTCGATCCCACTCTTTGCGATATCGATCGGCCTAGAACGCGAGGGTGAGTTAGTTGCAGGCGTCGTCTACAATCCCGTCCTTGACGAGATCTACACCGCCGAGAAGGGCAAAGGCGCGTTTTATAATGACAGACGCCGCCTGCGTGTCGCCGGCCGCCGCGATCTATCCGATTGTGTCGTCGCCACCGGCATTCCCCACCGCGGTCGTCCACAGCACGACGTATTCCGCAAAGAGCTCCGGGTCATGATGGAGAACACCGCCGGCATCCGCCGCACCGGCTCTGCGGCAATCGATCTTGCCTGGATCGCAGCCGGGCGTTTCGACGCCTTTTGGGAACGCAACCTCAAAGCTTGGGACATGGCCGCCGGCATCGTCCTGGTGCGTGAAGCCAGCGGCGTGGCAAGCGACCTGAACGGGTCCGACAACATGTTCGCGACGGGCGGTATCATCGCAACCAATAGCCAAATCCACCGAGGTCTTGTTCCAACCCTCAAAGACGCCGCAGCCAGTTAATGTCTCCCACGGAACAGTGCGCATGGTTTCTACTGGGTCCAACATTGAAACCGTCAGCACAAAAAGCTTAGTTGAGAGAGCACGATATTGCCGGTTTCAGCGTTATAAAGGTTGCGATAAGAGATTCGCACCGCACGCGTTGCCAGACCGCCGGAGGCCACTTGAATGGCGAGAAAACGCAAGTCTGACCAGGGATCGGGTTCGTTGCATCGAACACTGACGCCACCTGGTTTGTTCCTCGCGCGAATGGTGATCTTCCTCACCCTCGTGGGATTCCTTATCACCATCCTCCACCGACCCCTGATTGATGCTGTCGGCAATAATCCCGCCCTCAACGGGTTGATCATCGCGGTATTGTGCTTCGGCATTCTGTATTCGTTCAACCAGGTCCTACGGCTCTACCCCGAGATCCGCTGGGTTAATGCCTTCCGCATTGCTGACCCCGGTCTGACGATCGCTCACAAGCCCCGGTTGCTGGCTCCCATGGCTACCCTGCTTCGCGATCGCACCGGCGCGATTTCGCTTTCCACAGCGTCCATGACTTCAATTATGGATTCGTTGTCCTCTCGTCTTGACGAGGCCCGCGACACCGGCCGCTATCTCGTCGGTTTGCTTGTTTTCCTGGGCCTACTCGGCACCTTCTGGGGCTTGCTTGAGACGATCAAAGCGGTTGGTTCGGTTATTGGGTCGATCGACACCAACGCTTCCGACACGGTGCAGCTATTCGGCGATCTGAAAGCAGGCTTGTCCGCCCCGATGCAGGGTATGGGCACCGCGTTTTCTTCATCGCTCCTCGGCCTCGCCGGTTCCCTGATCCTCGGCTTCCTCGAGCTACAGGCAAGCCACGCCCACAACCGTTTCTATAACGAACTCGAAGAATGGCTCTCGGGGATAACGGAAATCTCGCTAAATACCGACACCAGCGACGGCGCCGTCAACCGACAGCTTGCAGCCACCCTCTACGACATGCAGCGCGTTCTTGAGGAACTCAACGTCAGACTGGCCGATGGCAGCGCGATCTCGGCAGCCGGCTCAGACGATGCGAAGGCGGCCGAGCCGGTTAAAGACCTCGCACGCGGCGTCAGCCAATTGATCAATCAAATGCGCTCCGAGCAAAAAATTGTGCGCGAATGGGTCGACGAACAAGCCTCCCAGCAGGCTATCGTCACGGACACCCTGCGCGAACTCGCCCAGAATATTCAAAGGCGGGGGAGCACCTAAATGGCCCGAGGGCGCGCCAAACGCGGAGCCGACTACGGCGAGTTCTGGCCGGGTTACGTTGACGCGCTATCGACGTTACTCCTTGTCGTCACCTTCCTGATGTCGATCTTCATGCTGGCGCAGTATTTCGCCACCCAAGAGGCCTCGGGAAAGGACACCGCGCTAAAGCGCCTGACCCGCCAGATCGCCGAACTGACAAGCATTCTTTCGTTGGAGCGCGGCAAGAACAAATCAGCCGAGGACGAACTTGCCGCGCTGCAAGCGAGCTTGGCATCAATGCAAGAAGAGAACACCAAACTGAGTGGCTTCGCGCTCACCGGAGACGAAGCCAAAAAGACTGCCAGCGCCCGAATTTCAAGTCTGTCGAGCGAACTCGACAACCAGAAGGAAATCACCTCCGAGGCACTCGCAAAGGTCGACCTTCTCAACCAGCAGCTCCTCGCGCTGCGCCGCCAGATCGCCGCCTTGAACGAAGCCCTCGAGGCCAGCGAAAAGAAAGATCAAGAAGCACAAGACCGCATCCAGGACCTCGGCCAGCGCCTCAACGCCGCCCTTGCCCGTCAGGTGCAAGAACTGAAGCGTTATCGTTCGGACTTCTTCGGTCGCCTGCGCGAATTGCTTGCCGGCCGCAAGGACATTCGCGTTGTCGGCGACCGTTTCGTTTTCCAGTCCGAAGTGCTGTTTCCATCAGGTGGTGACCAGATGACCCCTGAAGGCCTGGCCGCTATGGACCAACTCGCCTCCGCCATCCGCGAACTCGAGCGGCAAATCCCCAGCGAGATCAACTGGGCCCTGCAGGTTGACGGTCATACCGACATCCGCCCGATCAACACCCCACAGTTCCCCTCGAACTGGGAACTGTCGACTGCCCGTGCAATGTCGGTGGTTCGCTACCTTATTTCCCGCGGCGTACCCCCAAAACGCCTGGTCGCCGCCGGCTATGGCGAGTTTGCACCGTTGGTTCGTGGCATTGATCAAGGATCCCTTCGCAAGAACCGGCGCATCGAGCTCAAACTCACAAACCGCTAACTTCAAATCATACCGAAGACTTAGCAAAGCTGTGCGAAACAGTTACGCTTACTAAACTCAAGCATGAGAAGCTGGAACATCGAATCTTTTCATTGTTCCCTTAGTTACGTTGTCCAGCATGAAATTTGCTTTAGTCTATAGGCTGAAACCGCAACCAACGGCTTGGTCCGAACCGGCAACTTGACAAAACCCGGGCAGGGTGCGGCTATGCACAATAAACTTGTTGCGGCGCACAATGCGCTGCATGCTTTCGAAAGATGCAGATGAATTATCATGCCTATGAGCTTGCGCACGCCTTGATCTCACCGATGCGACTTGCTGCGCAAGGCCTCAAACTGCAGATGCAAATGCCCTTTAACCCACTGTCGATGACCCCGATGGGCAAGTCGATCGCAGCCGCCGTAGACGTCTTTGAAAGCATAACGCGTCGCTACGGCAAACCCGAGTGGGACATCGAAAGCACACTCATTGACGGTATGAGCGTTCCAGTCCGCGTCGACTCAGCTGTGCATAAACCGTTTTGCACCCTGACCCATTTTTCCAAGGACGAGTGGGTCGCTAATCGTTTTGATGATCCTAAAGTGTTGATCGTCGCGCCGATGTCGGGGCACTACGCAACGCTGCTGCGCGGCACCGTCGAAGCCATGCTGCCCGAGCACGACGTCTACATCACCGATTGGATCGACTCCCGCGAGATCCCGGTCACTGAAGGCCGCTTCGATCTCGACGACTACATCGACTACGTCATCGATTTCATTCGTTATCTTGGACCGCGCACCCACGTCATCGCCGTATGCCAGCCGGCCGTCCCCGTCCTCGCCGCCGCCGCCGCCATGGCCGGTGATGAAGACGAATTCCAACCGATGTCGATGACACTGATTGGCGGGCCCATCGATACCCGTCGCAATCCGACGGCGGTCAACAAATTGGCCGAGCAAAAGTCGATGGACTGGTTCGAACAGAACGTAATCTCGCTGGTACCGTTCCCGAACCCAGGCTTCATGCGCCGCGTATATCCGGGGTTCGTGCAGCTCACCGGCTTCATGACCATGAACCTGGAACGCCATACTAAGGCGCACCTGGAGCTGTTCGACAATCTGGTCAAAGGGGACTGCGATAGCGTCACCCAGCATCGCACCTTTTACGAGGAGTATCTCGCGGTCATGGATTTGACCGCGGAATTCTACCTGCAGACGGTTGAAACGGTTTTCCAACAGCATTATTTGCCGAACGGCACGATGGTGCACCGTGGAAAGCGTATCGACTGCTCGAAGATTCACCGGACCGCACTGCTCACCGTCGAAGGTGAACGCGACGACATTTCCGGCCGCGGTCAGACCGAAGCCGCGCAAGACCTGTGCAGCGGCCTGCATTTGGACGACAAGTATCACTACGTCCAGCCGGGCGTCGGCCACTACGGCGTCTTTAACGGCCGCCGCTGGCGTACGGAGATCCAGCCGCGCATTCGCGATTTCATTCGATCAACTGAGTTCCGTCGTGATCGCGGATTGATAAGCCGCACGAACGGAGCGACCATAAACGGCCACGCCGAGAATCCAGCATACCAATCACTGCAGGATGATGATCACGACATTCCCGAGTGGGATCGCGCCGACATCACGGCCATGAAGCACCACTGAACTGCGGCGCTGCTCTACTCGGCCGCTTCCAACCCGAACTGCAACTCGGCGAGCCGGCCGTACAGTCCGCCTGCTTGCGACAACGCACGGTGGGTTCCAATCTCGACAATCCGGCCGTCCTCGACGACGATGATCCGGTCCGCCTGCTTCACGGTCGCCAATCGGTGGGCGATGACAAGCGTCGTTCGCCCCACCATGACTTCTTCCAACGCCTTTTGAACTTCCTGCTCACTCTCAGCATCAAGTGAGCTCGTCGCCTCATCGAGCAGCAGGATCGGCGCATCGCGCAGCAGCGCCCGCGCCAGCGCGATGCGTTGACGCTGTCCGCCAGATAACGTCACGCCGCGTTCACCAAGCTGCGTCTCATAGCCCTCCGGCAGCGCGCGAATGAATTGATCCGCATGAGCAGCAATCGCCGCCGCCTGCACACGCTCGAACGAAGCACCAGGCGTTCCATAACGAATGTTCTCGGCCACGCTGTCAGCAAACAACGCGACATCCTGAGCTACCGGCGCCATCGCCGCACGAACTTCATCCAACCGCGCCGTCGAGACATCGATATCATCGATCAAGACCCTGCCAGAGGCCGGATCGAAGAAACGCAATAAGAGACTGAAGATGGTCGTTTTACCCGCCCCCGAGGGTCCGACAAGTGCCACCGTTTCACCGGCATCGATTTTAAAGGACACATCGCGGAGCGAAGCTTCATCAGGCCGTGAGGGGTAAAAGAAGGTGACGTCTTCGAATGCCACCCGGCCTTGGACCGGGTTTGGAAAATCGACGGGGTTATCCGGCGATGCGATTTCCGGTTTCACATTAAGCAGCTCCATGAGCCGCTCCGAAGCACCCGCCGCCTGGCTGATCTCACCCCAGACTTCAGATAACTCCGCAAGTGCACCGGCCGCGAACACAGCGTAGAGCACAAACTGGCTCAACCGGCCCGCGCTCATTTCGCCAGCGACCACCGAGGAAGCGCCAAACCACAGAACACCCACGACACTCGATGTCACCAGTCCGATCGCCAAGGCCGTCAGCCCCGCCCGTGCCGTCAACCGCGACCGCGCTGCTTCGAAGGCTCCTTCAACGGCCAAACCATAGCGGCGCGACACCTCCGCCTCATGACCGAAGGCTTGCATCGTCCGCACAGCCGAAAGGTTTTCGGCCGCATAGGCCGATGCATCAGCCAGACTGTCCTGGGCCTGCCGCGAGCGCTGCCGTACAACCTTGCCGTAAGCCATTAGCGGCAGCACGATCGCCGGGATCGCGACCAGCACCAACAGCGACAATTGCCAGCTCGTTACCAACATCATTACCATCGCACCAATCAGCATGATTGCGTTGCGGAGGAGTTGGCTGAGCGCGGTACCCGCAGCTGCTTTTATCTGAGTTGTATCGGCCGTAAGCCGACTCATCATCTCGCCGGAGTGTGAGCGCTCGAAAAAGGCCGGCCCCAAGCGGGCCAAATGTGCGAACACATCGCTGCGCACATCTGAGACAACCCGCTCACCAAGCCAATTAACGAAGTAAAACCGTAATGAGCTGGCTAGCGCCAAAACTAACCCGATCACGATTAACATCCCAAAGTACTGGCCGATTAGCGTCCCATCGGTTGCCGCAAAGCCGTGGTCTATCATCCGGCGCACGGCGAGCGGCACGCTGAGCATGGCCAGCGCTGAGATCACCAGCGCAGCGCCCGCACCCACCAAGATCCAAGGATGCCGCATCACATAGGGCTTGAGACCCATCAGCGGTTTCAGCGACGGGCGTTTCGCAACAGCTTCATCACCATTGTTTGTCTTGTGCGTTTTGTTGGTCTTCAAAGGAAACTCTCTAATTCAACACATCGGCTTCAGCAGGTTCGGTGCGCGTCCTACACCGTGTGGAGGATGCCTAACCTTCGCAGCTGGGACAAGAAAGTATCTCGCACAGAGCCGAAAAACCGGCGTTTGAATACAAAACGCCGCAACTTCAATCGATCATACTCCGCCAGGCCCTTGTCTTAAGCCGGAATTCGGATTATCAAGCCCGCTTGGAATCCCGGATATCTGAATACGACGCCCCGGCCACCCTGCAATGGTGTCGCCAGGCGGGACCTTGGAATGGATCATACGATGAAGAAAGACCCAGATTTCCACCCGCATTACCACCAGGTCAAGGTGGTAATGACCGATGGTAGCGAATTCGTCACCTACTCAACCTATGGGCAGGAAGGTGACACAATCACTCTCGATATCGACCCGAATTCGCATCCCGCTTGGACCGGCGGCGACCAGAAGCTGATGGACCGCGGCGGCCGCCTGTCTCGATTCAAGAAAAAATTCGAAGGTTTGTTCTAAGCAACGGCGGCTTCGCCGACGAGTAGCAAAGACAGACGACGAGGGCCCGGACGTGACCTGGGCCTTTTTGCTTGCCCGCAAGACAGTTTGGGGACCGGCTCTTTAGTTGCTGAAAGCCTGACGCAGCAGCTGCATTTGCTGAGCAACCGGATTGGCCGTCAAGGGTTCGACGCAATCGTTCGCTTTATCAACGGTCACCGCCCGATCGAGGGTCACAATACGATCATGCAGCGCGAAACTGCGCTCGATCAGATCCTGCAATGCCTCGGGCAGCTCATCGAACCGCTTAATATGTCCGGGCCGGCCGATCGCCTTTAGCTTGACCCGCTGCCGCTTGCGAGACGCCTCTTCCGCATCGATTTCACCCTCTTTTAGGGCCCGCCGGATCAACAACCACGAAGCTAGGTCGAGCAACCGCGTCGTCAGCCGCATGCTTTCAGTCGCATAGAGAACAGATAGCGGCGGTTTCAACGCCTTTGAGTCGCGGCGCCCGCAACCGTCAAGGTAGGTAGCAACCTCTTCGACTAACGCCATTCCCTCGTGAAACACCGCGTCGAACTTCTGGGAAGCCTCGAACCGCTCACCAAACGAGATCGTAACGCGATCGTCAAGGGCACCTTCAAGACTCAAAAACTTGCTCATGTTGCACAACGCTACTTCAATTACCGCGAACCTAACCAAAACTACGCTCAAAGCGTAACTCGGCATAGTTAACAAGAAGGCCCAAAACGAGGCACTTATGATTTCTCCCCGAGTTTGTTGCCTCCAGGGCTCCGACCCTTGCAAAAGCGATGCAAATAAAATGAGAGCCGCTCTGGGGCCAGCGGCTCTCGAGTCAGCAGGCAGGCATCAAAATAGAGTGGCGGGCCACACAAAAATCCAGAAGACTGGATGGCCTTAACGATACCTACCCCGCGACGAAAGAAGGCTTAATGAACAGCGGCAGATGCAACATCCGTGGTTTGCTTTTTCTGTGCACTGCTTGCTGTGCAGATCTCAATTCCTGTTCCTCCACCACAAGCTCGCAACAGCAACCATACTCACCCCTTGAACAGCTGCGCCGCCGCCTCCTGCTGCGCTCGCTTGCGCACGATTTCGCCCTCCACCCGCTCGATCTCCGCACGAAGCGCCGCTACGCGCACCTCAAGCTCGGCAATCCCCAACGTGGAAAGATCCTCCCCAACAGTGAGTCCGGAAGCTGATTTCTGAACGGCTTCATCCCAATCCATCGCTCTCCTCCTGTTTGCCACTTCATCAGATTGCCATGCCAGCACACTTCAACACCAGCTTGCTAAGCGTTGAGAGGGAAATCCAACGCCAGCTTGATAAGCATTGAGAAAGAAAACCCGCACCAGCTTGCGTCTGTCGATGGCATTTGCGTTGTCGGCAGAGTGGAGTGATGAACAAACGGCGCAGCACAAAGCATGCTCAGCATTGACCAGAAACTGTTGCCTCAGAGTTCCCCCGCTGGCATGCCTTGAACAAACACAATCCGCCAACGACAAAGGACCGCAAAATGGTCGATCTGCCCGCAACAATGACTGCGATCGCAATAGAGGGAAAAGGTGGACCCGAGGTTCTAAAACCGGTCGACCTGCCAACGCCGCTCCCCGGCCAAGCGCAGGTCTTGATTAAGGTCGAGGCCGCCGGCATCAACCGACCGGACATCATGCAACGCCAGGGGCTTTACCCCGCCCCGAAAGCTCACTCGGAGATCCCAGGACTTGAGGTGGCAGGAGTTGTTGCCGCCACGGGTGCCGGCGCCGACCGCTTCAAACCGGGCGACAAGGTCATGGCACTCGTCAATGGCGGCGGCTATGCCGAATACTGCCTGGCGGAGGAAGCCTGCTGCCTTCCCGTCCCCGCCGGCCTCCCCATGGAACAGGCCGGCGGCTTCGCTGAAACGTTTTTCACCGTTTGGCACAATGTCTTCGAACGCGCCCACCTAACCTCCGGCGAATGGTTCATGATCCACGGCGGCACATCCGGTATCGGCGTCACCGCGATCCAACTTGCCAAAGCCTTCGGCGCTAATGTGATCGCCACAGCCGGATCGGACGAAAAGTGCGCCGCTTGCCGCGAGCTTGGCGCCGACGTCGCCGTCAACTACCGCACCGAAGACTTTGTCGAAAAGGCCAAGGCCGCCACCGGCAGACCCGGCGTCAACGTGATCCTCGACATGGTCGGCGGCGACTACATCACCAAGAATATCGCCTGCCTCGGCGACGACGGCCGCATGGTCAACATCGCCTATCAGAAAGGCTCAAAGGCTGAGGTTGATTTCATGCGCGTCATGCTCAGACGCCTCACCATCACCGGCTCCACTTTGCGCATTCGACCAACCGAAGTGAAAGGCCGCATCGCCCGCAGCCTCGAGGAGTATGTCCTGCCGATGCTTGCAGACGGACGCGTCAAGGTGGTCATGGATTCCACCTATGCGATGCAAGAGGTTGCCAACGCGCACGCACGCATGGACCAGGGCGCACACATCGGCAAAATCGTGCTGACGCTATAAGCGGAGAACTAAGAATGGTTGATGCAAAACTCGTTTTGCTGGAAACCCCGAGTTGGACCTGGAGCCTGTTTCCAAACCAAAGCTATCTGGGCCGCGTGCAGTTGACACTGCGGCGGCAGTGCGACGGCTCACTGGCCACGCTCACGGACGATGAGTGGGCCGACCTGCGCCGCGGTATTCAAGCAATTGAGGAGATCCTCGGCGGCCTGTTTCAGCCCGACCGTTTCAATTACGAGCAGCTTGGCAACGTATGGACACAGGTCCACGTCCACGCCATCCCCCGCTACAGTAATGCCCGCGATTGGTGCGGCATCACCGTCCTAGACCAACGCTGGGGCGATCACCCGCTGCCCGAGCCCGCCTCCCACCTTGGCGAGGCCGAAACCCTGCAGTTGGCCGAACAGATGCGAAAATCGATTGGCCTCGCCGGACTCTAAAACAGGTATCCTGACCTAGTTATCCCAAGTCCTTTGGCGGTTCCTCGCCAGCCTCCAAAAACCCCTTCACCTGCTTTTCGTAATGCTTCAGCCAATGCTCGTAGTACGCCATATCCTTGCTGGCTGCGGCTTCGAATTCAGCTGGGCCGTGCACCGTCAGCCGCAACGCAAGTGCAATCACATCGCGTAGCAGCTCGGCGTCCTCCCGCGCCATGCCAGGCTTCACGTCGTCGGCATCGGCGTCCGTAAAGGGATGAACCAGCACGAACTGAAAGGCGCTTTCGACCAGCGCCACATTTCGATCCCGAACCCTCGTGTTCTCGGATGACGACTGAGATCTGTTCAGCCAAATGATGTTTTCCGACATGTGCCACCGTTGAACGATTCAGTCATCTAGTTCAAACGCAAACTTGACGCTACCGGACCTGTCCGTCCAGCACCCCTCTAAACCGTAATATCTGTTCGCACTTATGCGCTTCGGCCACACCCGTCACCGACCCGTCGTGTTATTGACACTTTCGATAGAATATTCCTTGCAGGTTATTCGCAGCTGCAGCGACAGAATTTAATGGGTGTGGACTTCCATCGTGTTCAAGAACCGAGCAAACGCCTGCCTAATTGGACTGCTGCTGACGCTCACCCTGACAGGTTGCGGCGCACGGCCCGGTGCGGACGTCCTGCTGCCCTCTGATCACACACCTCGGTTCACTGAAAAGGTGGATATGCTCGTGGCAACCACCCGCGCCGTTGGCGATCCGAGCAACCCATTCGCAACCAACGCGGCCCGGGCCAAACATCTAAATTTTGAATCTCACACCGTATCGATCCCGACGCATCACAAAGCCGGCAACATCGAGTGGCCGGATCAGGTGCCACCGGATCCCACACGCCATTTCATAACCACCGATAGACAGCCGCTAAGCTCGCGTGAGTTCATTAGCAGCTTACGTCGTCGCGCCCAAGAAGATCCCTCAGCCGGGAGGGTTTTGATCTTCGTTCATGGCTACAACATGCTCTATCAAGAGGCCGTGTACTGGATGGCGCAGATCACGCACGACTCTGGTTTCGATGGAACACCGATCCTGTTCGCCTGGCCCTCACAAGGCAAGGGACCGCTCTATGTGGCGGACCGCGAGTCGACGTTGTATTCGCGCGATTACTTTGAGCGGCTTCTTATTGAGATCTCCAAGGTGCCAGAGATCAAACACATCGACGTTCTGGCCCACAGCATGGGAACCTGGCTCACGGTCGAAACCCTTCGGCAGGCAGCTATGAAGGGACATGGGCATTTCAACGATAAACTTCAGGACGTCATTCTCGCCTCGCCTGACATCGACGTAAACGTCTTCCGCACGCAACTTGAAACCATTGGCCCGCTGCCGCAGCCCATGACGATTCTGGTCTCCGGTGATGACAAAGCCTTGGCTCTTTCAAGCGCACTCAATGGTGGCGTCGAGCGTGTCGGCATGGTTGTCGCAAGAGATGTCCGTGTATTGGAGGGGGCTCGGCGCTACAATCTCCGCGTTGTCGACCTGACAAATATCGACGACGATAATGACGAGTCGCATCACAACAAGTTCGCACGCTCCGCGCCCGTGATCGCGGCGATCGGACAAGGACTAGCTTCCGATGACCCCAACAAAAAGAAATCCGGGGTTGTTTCCGCGGTGGCCAATGTCGGCACCAGCATCATCAAGGTTCCCGTGTCGATCTTCAATCCGGTTGCCACACCCTAGAGCGGTTCAGGATTAGCTGCAGCCGTCCGCTCTCCATGTGCTAAAGCAATTGGTATCTGGCACCGCGAAAGTATCGCTCTTGCCTCACGCGCAGCGCTGCGCGCCGGCTCAGGATCAACGACAAACGCCATTCGACGCAGCCGGTCGGTGTAATGATCTGGAAGCAAGCTTTGCTCGCACCCGGCCACGACCAGCTGCAAGTACCAATCGTAGGGCCGCAGCCCAAGCTCGGTTGCCCTTGGAACATAGGTCGCCGCAACAATCGGCTTCGACGCATGCGGCGCGACAATCTGAAAATCGTCGATACGGTGATAACCTGGCCCCTCATACCGATCGAGGGCCTCGCGCTCGGCTTTCGCGATCTCGAACAGAACACCGAAGACCCTCTCGCCTTTGGTGCGAACCAAACCTGCTTTGCCGGAGCCATCCGTACCGCGCTTCAAGAAATCTACCGTATGATCGCCCGCGACAACGACATCCAACCGGCGTGCGCTCGGGCAACGCGCGGCGAGACGTTCGACAAGCATGTTGGAGCCGTAAGCGAAATAGTGAAACGTCGTCATCTATTCTGGCACATTGGGTTTTGCAGGTTGGACCGCAATGGTGGCTGTTTATCACGTCCGCCGGCGGTCACCACACACCGGACTCGTACTATCACCCGACCTCCACAGCTTCACCAGTCCTTAAATGATCGTAGATCTGTCGACACGACGCTTGAGCTTGAAATGCCACCAAGAACTCTACTGTTCCCTGGTTGCCTCCTGCGCGCTGAGCCTGGACACCAGCCGGGCAGCCCGTTTAACCTGATCGGGCGTGGCAAATCCAAAATGCACCAGCGTCGTGCGGTGATCGTATCGCGGCTTGCGGCGTTGCGCTTGCTCGATGTTGTCGAGCAGCACGTCCATGCCGGCATCGCCGTTATTGTGAACATGGATGTGATAGCCGGCATCCCAGTACGCCAGGAAGGCCGGCTATCACATCCGGAACCATGATCCACGCACCCTTGTGTCCATCGGTGTAGCCATCGCGCATCTGCATGAGCTGGCTATAGATCTCGCCATATCTTGCAGGCTGGTCGCTTGTGCAAATGCTGGCATAGGATGAAGAGCGACCGACGGCACGCTCAGACCGCCTAGGCAGTTTAAGAGAGACCTAAAGACACAAACCAATGTTCTTGACTCCAGAAATAATCTTACAAAAAACCAGCATGATTGCCGAAAGCAGCAATTGCGCCCGCAGCCGCGATCCTGGCCGCAAGATTCAGCATTCAATGCCTAGAAAGAATGCAGCTTAAGCTTCAAGAAAATAAAGCGCTACGGGCCAATCGGGTATCAACCGCGTCCTACCATACTAACTCCGCCATCGCCGCTACCGGTCGCGCGCCCTTATCCGGGAACAGCGCATCCAGCACGGCCGGCTCCAGCGCCTCGTCATCTCCCATATGCACCCGGCTAGCCACATAGACCGCGCGCACCCCGGCGGCGATCGCTCCCGCGATATCGGTCTTGACGCCATCACCAATGGCCAGCGTCCGCGATCGCGCCACATCCCGACCGCGTATCTCGGCCAAGTGCTTGAAGGCCATGTCGTAGATCGGCTTGAATGGCTTCCCCGCCAGCGCCACAGGACTTCCAAGCGCCGCATAAGCATCCGCCAGCGCCCCTGCGCAGTAGACGATATGCCCTCCACGCTCGACCTTGATGTCAGGGTTAGCGCAAATCATCGGCAACCCGCGCGCGGCGAATGCTTCAAGCATCTCCGCATAGTCGGCCGGCGTCTCCCGAGTATCATCAAACAACCCGGTACACACGACCACCTTAGCACCATCTCCAGGATCCGCTCCGACCCTCTCGACATCGATGCCGGCGAAGATCGGCTCGTCCCGCGCCGGCCCGAGGTGAAAAATCCCTTGGCCAGAATACGCCTGGATCAGCTCCCGCGTTGCGTCGCCCGAAGACAGGATGGCATCGTAGGCATCAGCACGTACACCGATCTGGTCGAGCTGCGCCTTAACTCCCGCACTAGGCCGCGGTGAATTCGACAAGAGCAGAACCGCACCGCCGCCTTCTCTAAAGCGCGCACACGCTTCGCCCGCCTCAACAAAAGGCGTCACGCCGTTATGTATCACCCCCCAGATGTCGACCAGCCAGGCATCGGTCTCAGCAGCAAGCGGAGCGATGGAATGAATAACGGGCATGGCGTTGGGCATAGTCGGTCCGACTTGTTTTAGGGGCCGCACAAGACCCCTAACAACATCATGGCCGCCTCCAAGAAAGAAAGGCGGCCATGGATTGGTTGGATGTCTGGTGGAGTTCTATCGTGGCTTGGCGGGCGATAGCAAGTAAGGGTGGCTTAGGCCGCTGCGTGCCCCTTACCTGACAGCACCTCCCGCTTCACAGCCTTCGCGCTACCAAACAGCGTCCCCTGTCCATAGAGGACACCGAAGCCGAAGATCTTCGCCGCCGCATGTTCATCCGCCATGCGCCCGACAATCACGCTTAGCCCCAGCCGAGCGACATGTTTGCAGATGTCGGCTGCGGGGATGAACATGTCATTGCCGGCCGGAAGCCCCTTCAAGAAAACGTCGGCATCCAGTTTCACAAACTCGAAGCCCCGCGCTTTGAGAAGCTCAAAATCCATATCGAGATCGGTGACACCGGCGATCGCAAAGCGAAAACCGAGACTGTCAAAATCGGCAAGTGATCGCCATTCCCGTGCACCGAAACCGCGCACGTCGGACTGGCTGAATGTCATGATCAGCTGGCCAGCCAAGTTCTGTCGCTCGCGGTAGGCTTGCGCCACATCATCGAAGAACCTGTTGCCGCCCAAAGCCTCTCCGCTGATGGTGGAAAAGAGAACGCCCATGCGTCCCGAAAAACGCATCGCAATCTGTGATGCACTCCCCAACCGGGCGCCGTCGAGCCGGGGCAACATACCGGTCCCAGCCAACTCGTCCTTCGACTCCTCAGTATCAAGCACCTTGCCGGACTCGTCACGTAAGCGAATTTGGACTTCAAAATGGCGTGGCCGCTGCGCGCTGAAATCCACGATCGGATCGAGCAGAACTTCAACACGCCCCACCGCCAGCGCTTCAGCCAATGCCGACAACCGGGCATTGACTGCTGCTGGCCGCCCCGACTCGGTAGCACCGGCGACAGGCGCCTTCTGAGGCGCGCAGGCCGGACGCTGCGCCGCAACTTGTTCCATCAAACGCATGCTGTCGGCAGTCGTCTTCAGCGCATCGACCGACTTCGTAATAGCCCTCTCGGAAATCTTCGACGCGGCCTCTTCGCTTTTCGGAGGCGCTGTACTCGCTGCGTTGACTTCCTCTGCAAGTTTTTTGATCAAACCCTGGATCATCTCAACGTCGGCTTCGCGCGGCGAAGGTGCAACTGGCCGTGGCGGCAGTGTGGGTGCGGCTGCCGCAGCCGGAGGCGCTTCAGGCAGTCTTGGTGAAACCATGGACTGTTTCGCAGATTCGATCCCGCCCGCCGCGGGTTTTGTAGCGGCCGCAGGCATCACCGGACGAGCCGGCGAATGCTGTAAGGAGGGCGGCGCCGACGCTGGCTTGACCGCTTCGGGCTTTGTCTGGTGATCGCGCTTGACCGCTGGCGCAAACGACACCATCGGAGCCGGTTTCGCCGCCGGAGCTATTGCCGGAGCCGCAGGTAAGGTCGCCGCCGAAGCAAATGCCGCGTCTAGAGTCTGCTTCAACTGAGGTGCGAGCTTGATATCAGTAGTTCGCAGAGATCCTGGGGCCGACTTCGCCTCAGCAACTCGCTTTTGCTCGGCGGCAAGTCTTGTCTCGGCAGCCAACTTAGTCGCTGGAGTTAACTTCGCGCGGGGCGGCAGCGGAGCAGGTTTGACACCCCCTGCACTGAAACCCACCGGAGCAAATGCCGGCTCATCAAAACCGTCTTCATCATACTGGTTCAAAAGGTGACGCGGCATCATTGCGTGCACCGCCAGCATACATACGTAGGCAGCCAAGGCCGTTAAGATTGCTGCCCAAGGCGCAAACCCTAAGTGTAAATAGAGCGCCGTTCCGAGTGCCAGGGTCGCGAGCGCCATCGCCAGAATGCTGATTGCTTCGCCTGTGATCCGCACCGGCAACGGCACCAGCTTTGGACCAACCGCGAGGACATCGTCCTTCTCGACCGGCCTTCCAGCCCTTGCATCAAATTGATTCGGCGGACTAGCCGCCACATCCCCAAGCATAAATGTCACCCCGCGCCCCTACGACAGCTCAAGAATCAGTTCGGATTCAGGATCAGCGTGGTCGCGCGGTGAAGCAACGCACCCCAAGGAGATGTCACCAGCTTTTCCACCGCGACTGAACACAACCCCGAGCAATGTGTTGCCATCGGGCATCTAAAAATAGTCAGTTACACCAAGTCGTTGAGTAGTTGCCGTAGACGCCGGGCAATCTCACTGACTTCGTCCAACGTGCTGATCAGCGGCGGCGCCACAACGATCGTATCGGCAGCGACTCGAATATACAGGTCGCATTCGTGGAAGGCTCGGGCCATCACCTCGTAGCCACGCACCCCGCCCCCCTCGGCAGCCGGAACAAGATCAATCCCGCACATCAATCCAATAGGGCGAACGTCGGCGACATGCGGCGCCTCCCGAAGGGCCATGAAGATCTCGCCGAATTCACGCTCCATTTCCAACACCCGGGCGAACAGACCCTTATCGCGATAGACGTCCAATGTCGCCGAAGCGGCCGCTGTTGCCAGTGGATGCGCTGAGTAGGTGTAGCCATGATAAAGTTCTGGCACATGTTCCGGCCCCTGCATCAGCAACGAATGGATTTGCTCGCTGGCCAACACCCCTGACATCGGCACTGATCCATTCGTGAGCCCCTTGGCAAACGTGATCAAATCCGGCTCCACGCCATAACGCTCCGCCGCAAAGGCATGCCCAAGCCGGCCGAACCCGGTAATGACTTCGTCAAAGATAACCAGAAGCCCGTGCTTAGTTGCGATAGCGCACAACCGTTCCAGATACCCTATCGGCGGTGGCAGGCATCCCGTCGAGCCTGCGACGGGCTCAACGATGACCGCAGCGATGTTGGAGGCGTCGTGCAGCGCGACCAGCCGCTCCAATTCATCTGCAAGCACCGCCCCCCACTCCGGCTCTCCGATGGTGAAAGCCTGACGATCCCTGTCATATGTCGACCGTAGGTGATCGACGCCTGGAAGCTGTTGGCCAAAAGCTTTTCGATTGCCGGGGATGCCGCCTACGGCCATGCCGCCAAAACCGACACCGTGATAACCACGCTCGCGACCGATGAACCGCGTCCTCGACGCCTCGCCCTGAGCCCGATGAAAAGCAAGTGCGATCTTCATCGCCGAGTCGACCGCCTCACTTCCTGAATTAGCAAAGAACACGTGATTGAGATTCCCAGGAGCCATCAGGGCAAGCCGCGAGGCCAACTCGAAAGACTGCGGATGGGCAAACTGGAAAGCCGGCGCGTAATCCAGCGTCTCCGCCGCCTTTTTGATCGCTTCGACAATATGCCGCTCGCCGTGACCCGCATTGACGCAGTAGAGCCCCGAGGTTGCATCCAACACCTTACGGCCGTCGTCGGTAAGGTAATGCAGTCCCTCCGCTCCGACGATCAGCCGCGGTCGCCGCTGGAACGCCCGGTTCGCTGTGTATGGCATCCAGTAAGAGGCTAGATCGTTAGGCGTAGGATCCTGCGTCACGGTTGTCCCATGTTGGTTGTTGGACGCCTCAGCTAGCGTCCAATGCGCTCAAGTTACCAAAAGCTTACTTGTCATTTCCGATACGCCTAAAGCGGCATGCGGGTAGGGCTTATTTAGCCTAACTTACTGGGGGCTGCCCCATTAACGCCATTTCGCAGCCGCTGACCGTCCCGAATCGCAAGCTCATTTAGCTCTCGTTAGCCGAATCGGCGTGGTATGGTCGCGTCCGGGCATTCCTGTTTCGTCCGGAGTAAAAAAGGAGACAAGCCCGATGTTGTTGAGCATTGTTGACGAGCTCAGGTCCGCAGCAATCTACCCTGAACTCACCAAGTCCCGCGTCCTGCTCTCCGGGCTGACGAGCCGCTGTGGTGTAGATATCGCACGCGCGTTCGCCGAATGTTCAACCCGCCTCGTTATTCGGACAGCCGAAGCATCCGCGGCAGTCGATGAAATCTCGGCTCTTCTGGCACAAGCGGCAAACGAATTACAGCTCTACTCGACCGACGATGTCGATGAGGCCGACGCGGCTGTGGCTTTCGCCCAAGGCCCCGCACAACGGGCTTTTGGCGGCCTCGAAGCCGTCATCAATATGATTGAGGTCCACCCCGCCGACCTCGTCGGGCGCACTTCTCAGTCGGACCTGGAGGCGCTTGTCTCTGAAAAACTGCTCGCCCCGACTATGGCCGCCCGCATTCTTGCCAATCGCATGCAATTGACGCTTACGCAGGGTTCCATATTGCATGTTGTTGCAGCGCCGACACCGCGAACAGGCGCCGAACTGATGGTCCTCGACATCATCCGCGCGACCCTCGCGGCAATGGTCCGCACAGAAAGCCAAAACTGGGCCGACAAGGGCATCCGCATTAACGCGGTCGCCCCTGCCAACGCTCTTGAGCATAGTGATGAAACACTGCTGGGTGAGCCCGACATCGCCACTCTGGCGCTGTTCCTCACCTCGACCAAAGGCCGCAACCTGACCGGACACCTATTCAGTTCCAGGTAGCCGTGCCCGCCACGGCGCACTGCCCTAACTCGCCAGCGCTGGATAATCGGTGTAACCAGCCAGTCCCGGAGTATAGAACGTGGCTTGGTCCGGCTCGTTGAGTGGTGCGCCTCGACGGAACCGCTCGACCAGGTCCGGATTGGCAATATAGAGCTGTCCGAACGCCACGGCATCAGCGCGCCCGTCCTCAATTTCCCTTGCGCCGCTAACGGCATTATAGCCGCCACATACAATCATCTTGCCGGTGTAAGCAGACTTCGCTAACGCCACCACGTCAGTTTCTGCGGTATTCGCGAAAGGCCTCATGACGTGAAGATAGGCCAGTCTCCGCTTTTCGAGTGCCTCGAGGTATTGCGTATAGAGCGCCTCCATGTCGGCCTCCTCGATGCCGTTGAAGGTATGTCCAGGGCTAACACGCACGCCGACCCTGTCTGCCCCCACCTCGGCAATGATCGCATCGAGCATTTCAAGCGGCATCCGCATCCGGTTCTCGATTGATCCGCCGTACCTGTCGGCTCGCTGGTTCACGTTCGTCGACAAGAACTGGTGCAGCAGATAGCCGTTGGCCGAATGAAGTTCGACACCATCAAAACCAACTTCAATGGCCCTGCGAGCGGCCTTCGCATAGTCCCGCGCGATCCGCGCGATGTCAGCTTCTTCAAGAGCCCGTGGCACATCATGCTCGATCATACCCTTGGCATCAGTATACATCGCACCAGGAGCACGGATTGCGCTTGGCGCCACGACACCAGCGCTCTCACCCCGATTGATGTCGGCCGCAATCCGGCCAACGTGCCAGAGCTGGCTAACGATCTTACTTCCGCGTTCATGCACACCCTTGATGATAGGCACCCAGCGTTCGAGTTGCTCGGGCAAGTGTACACCTGGTGTTCGCGGATATCCCATGCCTTCAAATGAGATCTGGCTTGCTTCGGTGATAATCAGGCCGGCGCCAGCGCGCTGCCTGTAATACTCGACGGTATATTCCGCTGGAACGCCGCGCGCGCTCGCACGTGAGCGGGTCAGCGGCGCCATGACGACGCGGTTTTTCAAAGAAAGAGCGCCGAAGGATACCGGCGTGAACAACGCATCAACGTTGGTGCTTTGCATGATCGACCCCTTTTTCTGCGACCTCTGCATCCCGGTCGCGAGGCCGTAGTTGGTTAACGCCACGTATTGTTTCAACGTCGCAATCCGTCCGCTCACGCCCTGCTCGCAAGCCCGTAAGCCGCTCCAAGCCCCATTTTTCTTGGTTAGGACGGCCGCCCGTCTCAAGGCCGGCGGCCGTCCTAACCAAGAAAAATGTGATTTTGCGTGAGATCTCGCCTTGACGGCACATCGCCAGCCCCCTATCTACCGGCAGACCCTACTGGCACTCTAATCAATTGAGTGCTAACAGCGGGTCAGGGGACACAAGTGAGGGCTGATTAGTTGGTTATCGGAACCATCTGCGTCAAGCCCCACCGCGAGCCCTTCCCAGTTTCTGACGAAGCCATCCCTAACGGAGCTGACTTGTTATGAAATTCCGTCCACTACACGATCGTGTTGTCGTCAAGCGTGTCGACAGCGAAACCAAAACCTCCGGCGGTATCATCATCCCCGACACGGCGGCCGAAAAGCCACAACAGGGTGAAGTGATTGCTGTCGGCCCCGGCGCCCGCGGCGACGACAACGAAGTCGTCGCGCTTGATGTCAAATCAGGCGACCGCGTGCTGTTCGGCAAATGGTCCGGCACCGAAGTCAAGGTCGACGGAGAAGACCTGTTGATCATGAAGGAAAGCGACATCATGGGCGTGCTTGAGGGCTAAGCCGCCAACCTGGCGCTCCCCTCGAACAACCACGCCCATTTACCCTTGTAACCAATTCAGGAAACAGCATCCATGTCTGCAAAAGACGTCCGTTTCTCTACCGACGCCCGCGAGCGCATGCTGCGCGGCGTCGACACGCTCGCTAACGCCGTCAAGGTCACCCTTGGCCCGAAAGGCCGCAACGTGGTGATCGAAAAGTCGTTCGGCTCCCCGCGCACCACCAAGGACGGCGTCACCGTCGCCAAGGAAATCGAACTTGAAGATAGGTTCGAAAACATGGGCGCTCAGTTGATGCGGGAAGTCGCTTCCAAAACCAACGATATCGCCGGTGACGGCACCACGACGGCAACCCTTCTCGCCCAGTCGATCGTCCGCGAAGGCATGAAGTCGGTTGCCGCTGGCATGAACCCGATGGACCTGAAGCGTGGCATCGACAAAGCTGTCGCCCAAGTCGTAAAGTTCATTGGCGAAGCCTCCAAGAAGGTCAAAGACTCCAACGAGATCTCCCAGGTCGGCACCATTTCGGCCAACGGCGAAACTGAAATCGGCGAAATGATCTCCGAAGCCATGCAGAAGGTTGGCAACGAGGGCGTTATCACCGTCGAAGAAGCCAAGTCTCTGGAAACCGAACTCGATGTCGTCGAAGGCATGCAGTTCGACCGTGGCTATCTCTCGCCATACTTCATCACCAACGCCGACAAGATGATCGCCGAACTCGATGATCCCTACATCCTGATCCACGAGAAGAAGCTCTCCAGCCTGCAGCCGCTGCTGCCAGTGCTCGAAGCCGTCGTCCAGACCGGTAAACCGCTCCTCATCATTGCGGAAGACATCGAAGGCGAGGCTCTTGCCACCCTCGTTGTCAACAAGCTACGTGGCGGCCTCAAGGTTGCAGCCGTAAAGGCTCCAGGCTTCGGCGATCGCCGCAAATCCATGCTTGAGGACCTCGCAGTTCTCACCGCCGGCCAGACGATCTCCGAAGACCTCGGCATCAAACTGGAGAACGTGTCGATCGACATGCTGGGCCGCGCCAAGCGCGTCAGCATCACCAAGGAAGACACGACAATCGTCGACGGCGCAGGTGACAAGAAAGAAATTGAAGCCCGCACCTCGCAGATCAAAGCCCAGATCGAGGAAACCACCTCGGACTACGACCGTGAGAAACTGCAGGAACGCCTGGCGAAACTCGCCGGTGGTGTGGCTGTCATCCGCGTCGGCGGTGCAACCGAAGTCGAGGTGAAGGAACGCAAAGATCGCGTCGACGACGCGCTCAACGCGACCCGCGCCGCTGTTGAAGAAGGCATTGTCCCCGGTGGCGGCGTCATCCTCATCAAGGCGTCTCAGAAGATCGACGTCAAAGGCGACAACTCCGATCAAGAGGCTGGCATCCAGATCGTCCGTCGCGCCCTCCAGTTCCCGATCCGTCAGATCGCCGACAATGCCGGCGTCGAAGGTTCGATCGTGGTCGGCAAGGTGCTTGAGACGAGCGACATGAACCAGGGCTACGACGCCCAGAACGACAAATATGTCGACATGGTCAAGGCTGGCATCATCGATCCTGCGAAGGTCGTCCGCGTCGCCCTCCAGGACGCTGCTTCGATCGCTGCTCTGTTGATCACAACGGAAGCCGCGGTCGCCGATGCTCCGAAGAAAGATTCGGCCGGTGGTGGCGGTGTCCCAGACATGGGCGGAATGGGAGGGATGGGCGGTATGGGAATGATGTAAGCCCACCCCTCTCCACCTGAATGGACAGAAGGGCCGCTCCGAGGAGCGGCCCTTCTTTTGTTGCCAATCGGAGCGATCGAAATCTAGAGCGCGGCATAACCCGGACGCGTCGTGTATCGCCTCCAGGTGACCACGACCTTAGCCCCGACCTTGGTCCGTTTGTAGAGGTCGATAGCGTGGTTGTTGTACATCCGCACGCAACCGCTTGAAGCCGCTTGGCCAATCGTCCAAGGCGCGTCCGTACCGTGGATCCGATAGAAGGTGTGGCCCAGATAAAGAGCGCGCGCGCCCATCGGGTTCTGCGGATGACCACCAGGCACGTAGCTTGGCAGCCTTGGATTTTTCCTGCGCATCGAGGCAGTCGGACGCCACGGCGGGTTCTTCCGCTTCTGCGTAACCTGCAGCGTCCCATCCCAACGGTCGATCGCCTTGGGAATACCGATCGGATAGGAGATCGCGCGCCCACTGCCGATCAGTTTGTAAAGTCGGCGATCGGCGAAACTGACGATAATCGTCCCGGACCGTTCCTTTGTTTTGATCGACACGACTTGTTTAGCCAGCCGGCCACCATCGAACAGACCTTGTGCACGGACGTCCCGCGCCGAGGTGGTACTGAAAGCAACGGCTGCCGAAACCAGCGTCAATGCGAGTGCGGGAACTTTCAATCCTAACCGCAATGGATACGCGCCAAGCTGACGCCGGCCCTCACCGAATGCATCGCCGACCCGCTTCATGATCGACGGCAAGGTATAAAGATCGCCGCCACCGCGAATGGTTAAGACAAGACCCGCGGCCAACAAAGCGAACTCGCGCTTCACCGCATTGAGATTCCCGATCAGCGACTTGTCTAAGTTGACCTTGCCGAGGATGTAGATCAGCATCATCGCGATCAACACACCGCCGGCAACCCGTGCCGCGCGATCATCGACGAGCATTGCCACACCGGCCGCGATCATCAAGAAGCCCGGCATCCCAAACGTCTTGATGTTGGCCATCCCGGCAAAGAAACCGCCGACGAGCAGCGTCGCCGCCAGCGACAAACGCAGCAGCAGCCCCAGGTGATCCCAGTTTGCCGTAGGCTGTTTTACCGTTTGACCCATCAATCTGGCATCGAGACTGTAAGTGCCGGAACCAAGATTGAACAGTATGAACATCAGGCCCGACAAGGTGATGTCCCGGATCTGCACTAGTAGCGCCGGCGCCAGGTATGTCTTCTCGGCGACCTCCACACCTGGCGTCAAAACCACCGGCAACGAGAACACAAAGGTCCAAAGAAGGAACCCATAGAGTAACGCTAACGGCCGGACCAAAAAGCCGGCAAGCAACGCAATCCCGGAGATGAACTCAAAGGTCGACAGCGTGGTCAGGAAACCCCAAGGGGAAATCCACGATCCCTCTGCAAACAAGTACTCGAGAAAGAAAGTATTAATGTAGCCTTTCGGGCCCGTATAGAGCGCAACGATCGCATCTGATCGAGCCCGGTCGAGCAGTTGAGACAGCTTGCTCCAGCCACCGATCACGAAAACCGCGCCTAACCCAACTCTTATCATCAGCGCAGTGTAGGCATCGCTTGACCAGCGCTGAAACGTGCCGTTAGCGGTGCCTGGCACCCCTTCAGGCGTCATAGATTTCAATGACATAAGGCCTTTTCCTTTGCTGACGGCAGCATCCCGTGCGCGACGGCGCATCTGGGAGGCGGACCGCAATTAATCCGTTCAAGATTGAGGAGTGCAGCAAAGGAAGTTTCGGGGAGGAGGCGGCTCTAGCTCTGTGATGTGCGACTTGAGCGCCGATGAGCATAGGACGGGTCTCATCCCAGAGGGCCGAGAAAACTCATCGATAACACCGCGCCAGTCAGACAGGCCGACCACCTGTTGCGGGCCGCAAAGGCCCGACTTTGAACAAACGCATTTTTCTTCGTGATCCACCGTCGCCACGACACGCACGTTATCGACCACAGCCTCGAAGAACGCGGGACCGGGGCTCGCATGTGCGACCGTAACCGGTGATGTAACTATCGCCGGAATGGCCAACAGGGCCAAAATGACCAAACACAAAAATTTCCGCATTGTCCCCAGTGCCCCAAATCACTATCCGAAAGGTTGCTCGCGAATGGAGCCGGGATCAAATCAGATTGCTCTCACACATCCGTGAGGAGACTTAAGGCCCCTTAACAACTCGTCGCCAGATCGACACAACCCGCAACAAGCTCTCGCCGAAAAACAAAAAAACCGCGTCTCAAACGAATCCGTGAGACGCGGCTCCTAGAAGGCCGATACACAAGGAGGCAGTAATGAACCAGCCGAAAAATCAATTCTACCGAGAGTAGACTTGGCTAGCCCTTCGCGCAGGCGCCAAGCTTTTGCTCACGCTCTTGCGCAGCAGTTTTCCAATCGTCAGGCGACACACCCTTACACCACTGCAGATGCCGCCCCAGATCGGCATGCCAGGCATTGCCCGAAAAACCGCACTTCAAGCGCTCATTCTCTTGCTGCTGTTTCAGCGCCGTCGCCGCGTACCATTTGCACGTCGATTGGGCCTGGGCGGCGGCAACAAAGCTGAACTGTGCCGCAATAGCTGCGGCGGCGACTAGAGCTGTTCGTGTCTGAAGCACCGTTCATTCTCCTTGCTCGGCTCAACTCTCGTAGCCCTGCGCATCGCGGGAAAAGCCACCAGCCGGTCGAGCCCCGCAAGACAAGTTGTGGCTACATAGCCTAATTGATTCCCTAACCTTACCAGCTTCACATCACCTGAGACCTAAGATCGGCGAAACGAGTAAAGCTAACGAACGGGAATGCAGTAAGGCATCACCCATTGATCAAAACCTACACGTATAGATATGAACCCCGTCTGAATGCTTCGGCCAGGCCAGCTTCTGGAAGACCGCATGATGCTTCTAAGCCGCACCCCACTCACTTCGGCGGCGGAGCCTGCTGAAAGCTCTCCGCGGTGCCAATCTTCCAAGCTGCACCAAAACGCTCATGATTCCTGCCAGTCAGCAGCTCGCCGGCATCAAGCGACGGGTAAAGCTCGGCGAAAGTCACGTATTCTTCCTGTGACACCCGTCGATATAGATGGTGAGGCGAGAGCTCGTGGGTATGTTGACAGGCCGGCTGCTCCAACGAGCTTAGCCAACGCCTCGACGGTCGCCTTGTGGAAGTGCGCCACGCGTGTTGCCTTATCGGGTGCGACGATTGCCCTCCACCGGGCGGGGTTCTGACTCGTCACCCCAACCGGATACTTATCGGAGTGACAGGACTGGGCGTGGATGCAACCGACGGCGAACATAAAGTCCAGCGCCGCATTGCAATAATCGGCACCAAGCGCCATCACGCAGGCCATATCGAAACCGGAAACGATTTTTCCGCTGACGCCAGCCCGGATCCGGTCCCGCAAGCCCGCACCGACAAGTGCGTTGTGTACGAACCAAAGACCAACCGGCAACGACATCCCAACATGATCGGCGAACTCCAGTGGCGCAGCCCCTGTGCCCCCCCCTCGGTCCCATCAACAGCGATGAAGTCCGGCGCGATGCTGGCGACCAGAATCGCTTTGACAAGCGACATGAACTCCCATGGATGCCCGAGACAAAGCATTATCCAAACGGGTTTACTCTCAGCCAATTCGCGCAGAAGCTTTACGAACCGCGTGAGTTCAATAGGGGTCGAAAACACCCTGTGACACGCCGGTGAGGCGCCGTCGCAGCCCATTGGGACGCGCCGTGCCCGCGAAATCTCCTCATTGATCTTCGCGGCCGGCAGTACACCTCCGCGCCCAGGCTTCGCTCCCTGGCTAAGCTTTATTTCGATCATCTTGATCTGATCGAGCTTGGCCGTATCGGCAAAACGCTCAGCCGTAAACGACCCATCCTCATTGCGGCAACCAAAGTATCCCGAGCCAATCTGCCAAACACGATCACCATTGAAGTCGGTGTGGTGGCGGCGGCGAAGTTTCCCTTTTCAGCGCCGCCGTTCAAGGCACGGATCGCGTTTGGGCTGAAAGCGCCGAAACTCATGCCCGAAATGTTCAGCACCGAGGAGTTATAGGGTTGCTTAAAGTCCGCCCGACCGATCGTCGTCCTCGATGGCTCTCGCGACGTCGACTTCGGCGCCACAGAGTGGGTGAGTCACTCGAAGCTGTCCCGGCAAACCTCGTACTGGGTGCCGAAGGGGCGCTTGTCGCGCGTCTTCTTGGCCCGTTGATAGACGATCGCTCGATTGCCGCGGCTGAACGGCAATCCATCTTTCTCCCCCTCAAAGAAGTATTGCCGCATCTCCGGGCGGATCTTCTCGGAAAAGAAGCGCAGGTGCACCGCAATAGGACAATTGCGAAGGATCGCGTGGTTACGTTGCAACAGGTCGCAAAACCGAAGCAGCGACAGACCCGCGAAAACAACAAGAGAAATACTGGTGAGAATCCATCCCCGCGGCCAGTAGGCAAAGAGCGCTGCAAAAGCCACCGTGAGCAAAACAGACAGGATCACCGCCAAGTAGCGAGACCAGAACGGAAGCATCAATAAGCTCATGGCTGCAATCCTTCAAAAAACGCGAAGGAACCTTAGCGATCAGCCGCCCCCACTGTGATTGTAACTTTCGTCAGTCCATAGCGCCAATTTGACATCCAATCTGCGAGTTCGAGCCGGTGATGAGCGCCAGCTATGTTGCTCAGCGGCCCCTTCTCCCCACGATTTGGACGTTCATGCCTTGAGTAGCTCACCGCCAACCGCGAGGATCAGATAAGAGTCGCGTTGCCCCGTTGCCGAAACCGCGAGACCGCATGGCCAACGCCTCCGTAGCTCAATCCAATACCAACGCTTCCCCGTCGATCGAGGACGCCCAGCGCGTTTTGCAGACGGTGTTTGGCTACAAAGCCTTCCGTTCGCACCAAACCGGCATCATCAGCACACTTCTGGCGGGCAAGGATTGCCTCGCTTTGATGCCGACTGGGGGTGGCAAATCGCTATGCTATCAAATCCCCGCACTTCTTCGACGCGGTACCGGCATCGTCGTTTCACCCCTGATCGCATTAATGCAGGACCAGGTCGATGCCCTCACCCAGCTCGGGCTGAAGGCCGCATTCTTGAATTCCAGCCTTAGCTACCCCGAACAGCTCGAGGTCGCGAATCGCCTCCGCTCCGGCGATCTTGATCTCCTCTATGTCGCTCCAGAACGCCTCGTTCAGGAACGCATGCTCGACCTTCTTTCAGCGTGTGAGATTTCTTTGTTCGCGATCGACGAAGCCCACTGCGTTTCGCAATGGGGCCACGACTTCCGCCCCGAGTATCGCCAGCTGCAAATCCTCGCCGAGTTGTTTCCAAATGTGCCGCGCGTGGCGCTAACAGCCACCGCCGACGAGCGCACCCGCCAAGAAATCACTAGCGAACTCAATCTCGAGAACGCCGAGCGCTACATCGCAAGCTTCGATCGCCCCAACATCCGCTACCGCATCGCCGAATCAAGCGGTACGTCAGCCCGCGAGAAGCTCTGGCGGTTCATCGAAACCGAGCACTCCGATAGCGCCGGCATCGTCTATTGCCTATCGCGTCGCGCTGTTGAAGAAACAGCCGCTTGGCTAGCCCGGAAAGGGCGCACTGCGCTGCCCTATCACGCCGGACTGCCCGCAGAGCAACGCAGCCAAACCCAAGCCCGCTTCCTCGCCGAGGACGGCTTCATAATAGTCGCCACCATCGCCTTCGGCATGGGCATCGATAAACCTGATGTGCGCTTCGTTGCCCACCTCAACCTGCCTAAATCCATCGAAGCCTATTATCAGGAAACCGGCCGCGCCGGACGCGACGGCGAGCCCGCCGACGCTTGGATGGCCTATGGCCTGCAGGACATCATCCAGCAGCGTCAGTGGATTGAAGCAAGCGAGGGTGCCGACGTCTACAGGCGCGTTCAACGCCAAAAACTCGATGCTCTCATCGGGCTGGCCGAAATGGTCGAATGCCGCCGTCAAAAGCTACTCGCTTACTTCAGCGAGGCGCTCCCGGAACCTTGCGGCAACTGCGACAACTGCCTTGAACCGCCCACCACCATCGATGGCACGGTCGCAGCCCAGAAGGCGCTTTCGGCGGTCTACCGCACCGGACAGCGCTATGGCGTCGGCTACGTTGTCGACATTCTCACGGGCCGCGAAAACGAACGTGCTATCCGCAACAGCCACGACAAACTGGCTGTCTTTGGCATCGGCAGTGAATTTGAACCAACCGCATGGCGCGCACTCTTCCAGCAGCTTGTCGCCGCCGGACTTCTCGTTGGCGACACCGAAGGCTACGGAACTCTTGCACTGAGCGATACGGCTCGACCATTATTGCGCGGCGAAACTACGTTCCGCATGCGCGAGGTGAAGGCGACCAAACCCGCGCGTAGCAAAACAAAGCGCGGCGGTGCGACCAAGCCCCCCCCTGTTGCTCCAGAAAACGCCGCCGTATTCGAGGAGCTAAGGCAGCTACGCGCCACCCTAGCAACGCAAGCAGGCGTACCCCCGTACGTCATCTGCCACGATCGTACCCTTGCCGAGTTGGCCGACAAGCGCCCCGCCAACAAGACCGAATTGACCGACATCACCGGCCTCGGCGTCCGCAAGATCGCACGCTACGGTGATGACCTCTTGATGGTGATCTCCGGCAGCCAACGCCACCCGCTTCTCTGCAACAATCTTTCTGCTTCGGTGAACGCCACACTGGCATTGCATTTGGAAGGCTTCGACGCCAAGGCCATTGCACAAAAACGCGAACTGCAGGTCACTACCGTCTATGGCCAATTTGCCGATGCCATCGAGGCAGGGCTCATCACAACCTGTGATATCCTCTCCTTGGAGCCGGCGGACATTGACGCCGTCCACGCTGCATTCGAGAGTTGCGAAACCCTTGAAACCGGCAATCTCGGCCCAGCACACACCGCCCTCGATGGCCGCTTCGATTACGGCATTCTGAAGTGCTTATTGGCTGAGTTGGCTTAGGGCGTGATCGTTTGAGATTGAAGCGGTAGCTTTATTCGAAGACGTGAACCACTCCCTGAAACATAAACCTTGAGCGCGCCCTAAACTGGACGGCGACCCCGCCTTGCTCGAACACGGCTCAGGACTTCCCGCGGACAAAAAAAGCCGGAGCCAACAGGGCTTCGGCTTCTTATTCTTGTCAGTAGCAGACCAGTTTGGGAGATAGTCTAGATTCCTTTGAAGACCGTCCCCGCCCACAGCAGCGCAAAGCTGACGAGTAGAGCCTCGAACAAATGCCCGCTCACGATCGGGGTCACCGCGGGGATCTGGATGGAGAAGTACTTCAACGCCACAACGAGCCCCGCGAGGATCGTTGAGAGAACCCAGATAAAAAAAGTCGGTCTGGAAAAGTCGGTCTGGAAAGTGCCATCTTGCTGTTCCTTCCGGCGGAGTACGCGCACACGCGATGACCGGACTGTGGCGGCAACAAAATGAGTCTCCAAGCCACACTGACGTACAACTGTTTCGCCTAAACAGCATCGATCCTATTGATCTCACGCCCGTTGGGCACGAGCCGGCCTCATCAAGTGAGTCCGCCGCAGAACCGCTGAATGCGCTCACAGGCCTCGTTTAGCGCTTCCGTCGATGTCGCATAGGAAATCCGAAACGCCGGCGATGACGCAAATGCTGCGCCATGCACGCAGGCCACGCCCTCCTCCTCCAGTAGCGTAGTGACGAAATCCTCATCCGACCCGATTTTCCGGCCGCCCGCACTGGTTTTGCCTATGACACCTGCGCAAGAAGGATAGACGTAGAACGCCCCCTCCGGGATTGGACACTCGATGCCCTTTGCCTGGTTCAACATCGACACAACGAGATCGCGTCGTTCAACGAACACCTTATTGTTGGCTGCGATGAAATCCTGCGGGCCATTGAGCGCCTCCACGGCAGCCCATTGCGTGATCGAGCATGGATTCGATGTCGACTGAGACTGCAGCGTACGCATAGCGGCAATCAGTTTCTCCGGTCCGCCCGCGTAGCCAAGCCGCCATCCCGTCATGCAGTAGGCCTTAGACAAGCCGTTGAGCGTCAAGGTCCGCTCGTACAGGCCAGGCTCTACTTCGGCCGGCGTGCAGAAGACATGGCCATCGTAGATCAGATGCTCGTAGATATCGTCGGTGAGAACATGGACGTTCTCATGCCGCAGCAGCACGTCGGTCAACTTCTTCAAATCGTCGCGCGAATAAGCAGCACCTGAGGGATTGGAGGGCGAGTTGAATAAGAACCACTTCGTCTTCGGTGTGATCGCGGCTTCGAGCGCATCTGGCTGCAGCCGAAACCCATCCTCCATCATGGTCGGCACGAACACCGGCTTGCCGCCGCCCAACAGCACAATGTCAGCATAAGACACCCAGCAGGGCGAAGGTATGACAACTTCATCATCGGGATTAATAGTCGCCAGCAGCGCATTGTAGAGCACTTGTTTGCCGCCCGTGCCGACCGAAATCTGTTTGCGAGAATATTCGAGATTATTGTCTCGCTTGAACTTCGCGATGATGGCGTCCTTCAACTCCGGGATCCCGTCGACATCGGTATACTTCGACTTGCCCTCGTCAATCGCCCGCTTGGCGGCCGCTTTAATGTTGTCGGGTGTATCAAAGTCCGGCTCTCCCGCGGACAGCGAGACGATATCCTGGCCCTCGGCTTTCAGCGCTCGCGCCTTGGTCGAGACGGCGATCGTGGCGGACGGCTGGATGCGGGCGAGGCTGTCGGCAAGGAAGCCCATAGATCATGCCTTTCTAGAATGGGGGGTGGAACAACCACGTGAGCAAATTGGATTGGCAGCACGCGTCCTCGGCAAGCTAACGCCACCACCTCCGTCCCGCAACAATCCGGATGGCGAATGCGCTCGCCAGGCCACACCAGGACCGCCTCGCGCTTCTGTGACCAAGAATGACCCAGCTCGGCCACAATCCGGACCAAGCCTTGCCACACCGACGCGGTCTCGTTGCATATCGCTCGATTCGAGCGGCGGTCGCGTCATTCTTGCGGGAGCAGTTCATGAAAGCCGGAATACTGGGCGACTTGAGGCGGTTCGGATTTGATGTGCTGGTTGGCTTCGGCATCTTCACATTGATCGCCGTGCTAATCCTCGACGGTAAAGTTCCACGCCAACTGCCTGAGGTCTCAGTAGTGCTGTCGACGGATGCCCACGCCGCCGAAGCAGCGCGTCTGCACGGCCAAACCTCCCACTCGGTCCCGCTGGCCTCCTCAAAATCTACAAGAGCGGCCCTTTCGAACGCATTCCGCTTCACCGGCGGCTGGACTGCCCTGGCCGTCATGTCAGCCATGTTTGCTATGCTTTACGCCTTTAATCTCGCGCTTTTCCGTCGATTTTCCCGCAGTCTGGCCCTGTCTCGACGGCGCCGTTTATCAACACGGTGATCGCCTAACCTTGGGATTTCGTAAGATTGGGCCATATACTGCAGACAGTTTGCTTTGATAGCTCACGGGGTTCGAGAAAGATTATGGTCAATCTGAAACGCATCGGCACACCGTTAAACGTCTCTCGGCTTGTTTTGGCCGCCGCTATAGCAATCGCAGCTGTAGCCTCTTCGTTTTTGACTGGTGACGGTCTATTGCGCGCCCAATTCGACGTGGCTTTCGAAGATCGCGCTTTGACGAGTGTTGTTTCCGAATCCAGGCACACACCCTCCGTGCAGCTTGTCGCGGCGAGCGAGGACTATTGGCTGGGCCATGCCAGCAAAACCCGCGCTACACTGGCTTCCTGGGGCACGGATCAACCCGTCAGCGTCGGCGATTTGATAACCCTAACAACCGAAGGCGTAAAACGCGCTTTGGAAGTCGTGTCGGTCAAGCAACTGCCTCCGGGTGCGTTGGCCACATCGGCTGCGGATGGCAGCTCGGTGTTGGTCACGCTTCGCCCCGCCGAGCAGGCTCCCGGACGGGCCATTCACCTGTTGCTCGATGGCACGGACGAGCTTTCACCCCTCGCGTCTTTATTTGAGCGCGCCCGCGAGCTGTGATCCCTGCCAGATGTGGCACTTGAGCACGCATAGGCCTTGAACCGGACACCTGAGCGATGATCCACGCGCGATGATACCCGCGTGCTCTGGACACTTCCGTCCTCCTCGGATACATCACGCCGGTCTTGGTAATCCGCAAAATCGCGGGCGAGGAGGGACTATGCGTCTCAACCCACCGACCATTGTAATTTTTCTGATTTCGCTGGTTCTGGCAGCACTCGCCTTGGTCACCAAGATGGGCTTCGTCCCCATACCTCGTTACATTCCACATCAGGAATACTGGCTCGCAATGACGGCTTACCTTGTGCTGATGGTCGGAAATCTCGTTCGTGGCCTATAGAGCGCTTTAATTAGACCTGCCGATCGACCTTCTGCGCCCGCTCTACGACGGCATCAAGCGACCGGTAGCCGCCTAGTCCGATCGCATCAAATTCATCAAGCCCCTCTTCCGCGCGCAGTCCAAGCCCCCGTAACACGGCATTAATGGGCCATAACGTCCTCGGCCGCCGGCCGACAGCACCACCATCACTCGACATTGTCAATGGACCCAGGGTCAACACGCCGTTCTGCCAAAGAACGGCGCTCTGCTCACCAACGCGACCAAAGTACTCCGTCTCAAGATAGCTGATACCAGCCCCCTGGGAGGCCCGCGCTGCAAACGCCATGGCGCCCGTTGAAATCCGCGGCCCCGCATCGAGCCAGTCGCCCGTGCCCTGGAACTGCTGCACGTCGTCCTCGAGGTCCTCATCAAACGGCACCACGAACACCGTCGCATCGGGCGTCAGTACAAAGATCCGCGCATGTCTGGAGATTTGCTCAAAGGCGCGCAGAGCAACAAGAGGGCCCGCAAACAGCCTGACAGCATGGCCCATCAAAATTCCCCTGCTTGCGGCGTCAGCATCTGAGTTGATCTGGTTCAGGTCTCACCGTTCACCAGGCGATTGGCTTCTTATCGCGAAAATAGCCCCCGGTCGGCCCATCTTCCGGTAATGTTGCAAGCCAGATCGCCGTTTCCGCGCCCTCCGAAACGGTACGCGCGGCGTCCTGCCCACCCATATCCGTACGCACCCAGCCCGGACACATCGTATTGACCTTGATATTACCCAGACCGATGTCGGCTGCGGCCGTTCGCGTCAGCGCGTTTAGGGCGGCCTTTGATAGCCGGTAGGCGGTATGTCCAGCCCCCATCTCACTTAGTTGTCCCAGCCCGGATGACAGGTTGACGATCCTGCCGTACCCAACTTCCAGCATGCTGGGCAGTATGGCCTGTATCATCCTCAGCGGACCAAGCGTGTTTACGTCAAACGTCTCCAAAACCTTCTCGATTGGGACATCGACGACGCTGCCAACCGTATTGTTGCTGCTGCGCTCAAGCAGAATGCCGGCATTGTTGACGAGGATATCGATCCGGCCAAACAAATGGTTGACCTTGTTGACAGCAGCACGGACGCTCTCGTCGCTGGTCACGTCCAACTGAACAACGACGGGTTCCAGTCCCTCGGCGACGAGCTGCGTTGCGGCCTCCTCGCCATTTGCGAGGCTACGCGAACCGATCGCTGTCAGGATACCCATTCGCGCGAGTTGCTGGGCAACCTCAAAGCCAATGCCTCGATTGCCACCCGTGACCAACGCCGTGCGTGTCTCCGCCATCTGCCTCTCCTCGAGTGCGCTGGCTAGAACATCCCGATCGCCAAGCGCGCCTCGTCGGACATCCGGCTCATATCCCAAGGCGGATCGAATACCAGATTCACCTTCACTCCGCTAACCCCGGGAACCGATGCCACCGCGTTCTCTACCCAACCCGGCATCTCGCCGGCGACGGGGCAGCCTGGCGCGGTCAATGTCATGTCGACGTCAACGTCGCGCTCATCGCCAACGTCGATCTTGTAGATCAATCCGAGTTCGTAGATATCGCAGGGGATTTCCGGGTCATAAACCGTTTTCAGCGCTGCAACGATGTCAGCGGTCAATTGGTCGAGCTCTTCCGCCGATAAGGTGCTGTCGGGCACCGGTGTGCCGCCGTCAGCGACGCTCGGTACGGCTTGAACTTCGCCACTGTCCGGTACACCGGAGGAAGCGGTGGTTGAGCCCGCAGCATCAGTTCTGTCGCGAACGTCGAGCTCTCCGGCGCCTTCTGCGTCTTTTCTCTCCATCACGCGAAAAACTCCCTGGCATGAACCAGCGCGTCAGCAAGTGCGTCAACTTCCGCGCGCGTATTATACATTCCAAACGATGCCCGGCAGGTTGCCGTCACACCGAGCCTATCCATCAGCGGTTGAGCGCAATGGTGTCCCGCCCTGACAGCGATTCCCGAACGGTCGATGATCGTGGCGACGTCATGCGGATGCAGTCCTTCAATCGTAAACGAGACGATCGCACCCTTGCCAGGAGCATCGCCATGGATGGTCAATCCGTCCAACGCCTTAAGCCGCTCGTGCGCGTAACGGCCAATATCGGCCTCATGTCGGGCAATGTTTTCCCGTCCCGCCTGCATCATGTAGTTGAGCGCCGCGCCAAGTCCGATCGCCTCAACAATCGGCGGGGTGCCGGCCTCGAACCGGTGCGGCGGATCGGCGTAAGTAATCTTGTCGACGGTCACCGTGTCGATCATCTCGCCACCACCCTCATAAGGCGGCATCCGCTCCAAGTACTTTTTTTTCGCATAAAGAACGCCGATACCGGAGGGGCCATAGGTCTTGTGCCCGGTGAACACATAGAAGTCCGCATCAAGTTCGCGCACATCAACGGGCATGTGCACCGCTGCTTGGCTGCCATCAACGAGCACAGGAATACCGTGCTCGTGGGCCGCGGTGATCACCTCTTTGATCGGTACGACCGTCCCTAAAACGTTCGACATATGCGTGATGGCGACGATTTTAGTGCGCGGGGTAATCAGCGCCTCGAATTCCTCCAACAAGAACTCGCCGTTGTCGGAGACTGGCGCCCACTTCAGAACCGCCCCCTTGCGCTCCCGGTGGTAGTTCCACGGCACGATATTGGAGTGGTGCTCCATGATCGATAAAATGATCTCGTCCTGTTCGTCGATCACCATGCCGCCGAACGATTGCGCCACCAGATTGATCGCCATGGTGGCGTTGCGCGTGAAGATAATCTCGTCCGACGATCCGGCATTTAAAAACCGGCGCACCGTCTCCCGTGCATCCTCGTACTTCGCCGTCGTCGCATTCGACAGGTAGTGCAGACCGCGATGCACATTAGCATATTCGAAGCGATAGACATGATCCATCGCCTCTAGGACCGCACGCGGCTTTTGCGCGCTGGCCCCGTTATCGAGATAAACGAGCGGCTTACCGTAGACCTCGCGGAACAGGATCGGAAAGTCCGTGCGAATGTGATCGACATCATAATTCGCAGCGCCCCGCTCCGGCGCATAGTCGATTCCAGCATCCAGGTCCAGTGTCATCTCGTCCTCTCCATCCCTCTGACAACGCTATCGGAGGGCTCGGCAGTGTGGTCCGCGCATCAATTCCGAAACGCCCCCATACCCCTACGTCTTCGAAAGCCAGCCACGGGCAAAATCCATAACCGCCTCGGCAATCGGCTCGTCCTCAATTTTCTCAACCGCTTCGCCAATGAAAGATTCAATCAACAATCCACGCGCGATATCTGAGGGAATACCGCGGCTTTCACAATAGAACATGAGGTCTTTGTCGAGTTCTGTACATGTCGCACCATGTCCACATGCCACATCGTCCGCAAAAATCTCCAATTCAGGCTTGGAATCGAACTCCGCATCCGGCGAGAGCAACAAACCTTGTGACATCTGCTTGCCGTCGGTCTTCTGCGCGATTTGTTGAACGATGATCTTGCCCTGAAACACGCCGCGCGATTGATCATCGAGCACACCTTTGAACAACTCCCGACTTTCGCATGAAGGCACGGCGTGATCGACCACCAGCGTTGTATCGATATGATCGCGTCCACGCCCCAAGAACACTCCGGAGAGATCAAGTTTCGTATCCTCGCCATCGAATGCGACAAAGATCTGGTTGCGCGCCAAACTGACACCTTGGGTCAATTGGAACCCGGCATAGTCGGTTTCCCGTCCGAGCCGGATCATCCAGTTCGAAAGATGCGTGATTCCATCACCAGTATCCGCGGCGCACTTGACGTGGACCACCTTCGCCTCGTCACCGACGGTGATCTGCGTTGCCGCATTCGCCTGCCCCTCCTTCGCCGCACCCGGCAGGCTAACGAAAGCTTCAATGATCTGGGCTGATGCTTTAGCACCGACATCGATCACGTTGCGAACAGCTGTGAAACCAGGTTCACCACCTGCGCGCACGTGGGCGATGAGCAGCGGTTTCACCAACTCCGCGCCAGCCTGAATCCGCACAACGGCACCATCCGTCATGTAGGCGGTATTGAGCGATAGGACCGCATCGTCATCTCTTGCGGTGAGGCTTGCCAACCCAGCGGCATTTTCGTCACCGCTCGATAAAACGCTTGAGAGGTCTTCAAACTCAAGCCCGGCGAGCTGGTCCGGGGACGACAACTCCTTGCGGTATCTGCCATTTACGAAAACCACCCGATGCGTTTCGAGCTTCGCCAAGGGCCCCAGCGCGACGATCACGTCGGCGATCGTCATCTGCGTGGCATCACCGACCCGAACCGGCAATGCGTCTTTCACCGCGGACCTTAGATCGGTGTATTTCCATTCTTCGATACGCCGATGTGGCAGACCTAGTTCGGCAAACTTGTCCGCCGCCGAACGGCGCACCTGTTTCACCGCCGGACTTCCAGGCAGCCGATCTTGCACGTGATCAAACGACTCAGCGAATGACAACTCGGCCTTCGTTTTCATGACAGCCACGCTCATAATTGCGCCTCCTCCGCGCATTTTCCTTTAGCTACTTCAACTCCCCTGCAGGAGTCCTTAGGCCGCCTTCTCGCCGAATTCGGCATAGCCCGATTGTTCCAGTTCGAGCGCCAGCTCTTTACCACCGGACCGCTGAATTTTTCCGTGCGCAAGAACATGCACTTTGTCGGGAACGATATGGTTCAAGAGGCGCTGATAGTGCGTAATGACAAGCATCGTACGATCCGGAGAGCGCAACGCGTTGACACCGTCGGAAACGATACGCAAGGCGTCGATATCAAGACCTGAATCTGTTTCATCCAACACGCAAAGCGTCGGCTCCAGGAGCGCCATCTGCAGGATCTCGGAACGCTTTTTCTCGCCGCCCGAAAAACCGACGTTCACCGGCCGTTTCAGCATCTCGATATCGATATTGAGCGCCGCGCTCTTTTCCTTCACGAGCTTCATGAATTCCGGTGTTGTCAACTCTTCTTGGTCACGCTTGCGGCGCAACGCGTTGAGCGCCGTGCGCAAAAACGTTAAACCGGCAACACCCGGGATCTCCATCGGATACTGGAAGGCGAGAAACACACCTGCAGCGGCCCGCTCGTCAGGCGCCATTTCCAGGATCGACTCGCCGTTCCAGAGGATGTCACCCTCGGTGACTTCATAATCGTCGCGGCCAGCCAGAACATGGGCAAGCGTCGATTTTCCCGAGCCATTCGGCCCCATGATCGCGTGCACCTCCCCTTTGGCGATCGTCAGATCGATCCCCTTCAGGATGGGCTTGTCTTCCTCCGTGATTTTCACGTGTAGGTTTTTAATCTCAAGCATGTCTCAACTCCGGTAGTACGTGTCTGATATTATCAGGAACATATCCAACAGGGATCATTCCTTGGCGTTCATTTCTTGTGCTTTTTCTTCAAGCAATTCCTGGTAGGTCTTGCCATTCCAGCGCAGCATCCATTCACCGTCGGTTCTGCGCTTGGCAAACGACGTAAACCAATAGACCGCAGCCAAAAATGTGACCGCCCACACGATCATTCCGGCAAGCCGTGTGTCATCGTTCAACGATAACAGCCACGGCACCGAAACGAGCGGTAAAAACACCGCGAACGAACCCGTAGCCAACCAACCTTTCCAATTTGTCGGTGTGGCTCCGTAACCGTGCCGCTTTGGCTTGAACCAGTATTCCTCGACCTTCTCGCTCATTCGAAATACCGCCTCGGTCGGTCGTCGTCTTGTGGACTTGCCCAACGATTGATGCGGGCCATCAGCTCTCCATAGAAATTATCATCGAGGATCGGGCAGTCGCAGTCCGGGTGCATGATCGTTCCGTCAACCAAAATGCTCATGTCGTCCCGGGCGCGTAGGGTCATCTTTCGTACGCCCTGATTAAGCCGCACCAAACCCTCTGCTTCGCGTAGCTCCACACCCAGCGCCCGCAGCCGGTCCAGGTCACCCTCTTCCTCCATCCACTCCGCGAATTCCTCAAGCAGATCCGCCATGCACTTCAACCGGCTCTGACGCGCGTAAGCTTCCACTTCCGCTATGTAGGTCGCTGCCGATTTGTTGGCATCGACCTCAAGCTGGCGCACAATCTCCTCGTTCCGCTCGTTCCTCTGGGGCATGAGAAATAGAACCTCCGTGCCGACCAACTCGTTTAGCCGACGCTCCCTTCAAGTGAGATGCCGATCAGCTTCTGAGTCTCCGCCATGAACTCCATCGGAAGCTGTTGCAGCACGTCCCGCACGAAACCGTTGACGATCAGCGTTACCGCTTCTTCTTCAGACAGGCCCCGCTGCATGCAGTAGAAAAGCTTGTCATCTGAAATCTTCGATGTCGTCGCCTCGTGCTCAAAATGTGCCGTCGACGTCTTCGCTTCGATATACGGAATCGTATGCGCACCGCATTTATTGCCGATAAGAAGCGAGTCACACTGCGTGAAGTTGCGCGCGTTCGCGGCCTTACGGTGCGCCGAAACGAGCCCGCGATAGGTGTTCTCGGAAAAACCGGCGGCGATACCTTTGGAAACGATCCGGCTCGACGTGTTCTTGCCTAAGTGGATCATCTTGGTGCCGCTATCGATCTGCTGATGACCGTTGGAGACAGCGATCGAATAGAATTCACCGCGCGAGTTATCACCGCGAAGAATACAAGAAGGGTACTTCCAGGTGATCGCCGAACCGGTTTCAACCTGCGTCCAGGAAATCTTCGAGTTATGGCCGCGGCAATCGCCACGCTTAGTGACGAAGTTGAAGATTCCGCCCTTGCCGTCCTTGTCTCCCGGATACCAGTTCTGCACCGTCGAATACTTGATCTCGGCATCATCAAGTGCGATCAGCTCGACCACCGCCGCGTGCAGCTGGTTTTCATCGCGCATCGGCGCTGTGCAGCCTTCAAGATAAGAGACGTAGGAGCCCTTGTCGGCGATGATCAACGTCCGCTCGAACTGCCCCGTCTCCCGCTCATTGATGCGGAAGTACGTCGACAGCTCCATCGGGCAGCGCACCCCTTCTGGGATATAGACGAACGAGCCGTCCGAAAACACGGCCGAGTTCAGCGCCGCATAGAAGTTGTCGGACTTCGGCACGACCGTACCGAGATACTTCCTGACCAGTTCAGGATGCTCACGCAGCGCTTCAGAAATCGAACAGAATATGACGCCGGCCTTGGCGAGTTCTTCCTTGAACGTCGTCACCACCGAAACCGAATCGAACACGGCGTCGACAGCAACCTTGGCGCCTTGCACCCCAGCGAGAACCTCTTGCTCCCTTAGCGGAATACCGAGTTTCTCATAGGTCGCAAGTAGCTCGGGATCGACCTCGTCGAGACTCTTGGGACCTTCCGTGTTCTTGGGCGCTGAATAGTAATACAGATTGTCAAAATCGATCTTTGGATAGTCGACCCGCGCCCATGTCGGCTCACGCATGGCTCTCCAGCGCTCATAGGCATCAAACCGCCATTCCAACATCCACGCAGGCTCGTTCTTCCGCTCCGAGATGTAGCGGACGATGTCCTCGTTGAGACCTCTCGGCGCCTTCACCGACTCAATATCGGTTTCGAAGCCATATTTGTACTTATCGACATCGATTTCCTTGACTTGCTCGATAGTCGAATCAACCGCCGGCATGCCGGTCTCCTTCTTTCCAATCGTTGCCACCTCGCACCCGCACCTGCGGACCGGCAGCCTTGTTCCGTCGATATTCGCTACGCGACCTCTGCGGTCGCCCGATCCCTCTGCGTCACCTTCGCCCATGCTTCTAGGAATCGGGCGACATCACCTTCCGAACTGGACCATCCCAGGCTGACTCGAAGCGCCGATTGCGCGATATCCTCGTCAACGGCCATCGCCTCCAGGACGTGGCTTCGTCCCACCTTCCCCGACGAGCAGGCCGAACCGGCACTCAATGCTACGCCGGCCAGGTCAAAGGCGATTACCAAAGTTTCGGCCCGAAATCCGGCCAGTCCGAATGAAGTCGTATTCGCGAGGCGCTGGGCATCCTTGCCGAGAACAACCGCCTCCGGTGTCACCGAGGCCAACCCCTCTTCCAGCCGGTCGCGCAGTGCACACAATCTCGCGGCATCCGAAATCTCGCTTAAGGCGCAGACCGCAGCCGCAGCAAACCCTGCCGCACCGGCAACGTTCTCCGTCCCCGCGCGCAGCCGGTGCTCCTGCCCGCCACCAACCAGCAGCGGCCGGTGCAGCTCACCTCGGGGGCCTTGCACTAACGCTCCAACTCCTTGCGGACCTCCAATTTTGTGCGAGGACAGCGTCAGAAACGAGATCGGGCAATCCGCCATATCGATCGGCACCCGCCCCGCGGCCTGCACCGCATCCACGTGCAGCGCGCCGCCAGCTTCGGCAACGATTTCCGCGACTTCCGCCACCGGTTGCAGAACACCAGTCTCATTGTTGCCCCATTGCAGGCAGACCAGCCGCTGACCGTCAGCTGATGTTGAAAGCCAAGCTTTGACCGCCTCAATGCTGACCCGTCCGTCGCGGTCAACGGGTAGCTGAGTGAAACCGGAGCCATGTCGCCGCGCAGCCTCTAGCACCGATGGGTGCTCCACGCCCGCCGCGGCGACGCCAACCCAGCGCT
>Ga0209013_10000190_pt1 | contig 51547 bp, 40 predicted proteins | sample Cruoilmetagenom2_FD_187291 | JGI IMG/M metagenome (GOLD analysis project Ga0209013, IMG submission 187291) | Oil polluted marine microbial communities from Coal Oil Point, Santa Barbara, California, USA - Sample 2 (SPAdes) (version 2) | ecosystem: Environmental > Aquatic > Marine > Oil seeps ...
ATCGGGGTTCGTGCCAGTCGCATCATCCTGTAATTCATCCTGCCATTGATCGGCGACGCCGCCCGCCAGGGTGAAAAACTCCTCCATCACAACACCGAGATCAGCTGGGGTAATAGTTTGTGTGGGTGAATTCATCTGACCTCAGGTAATATGCATAGATGGATATGATTTACGATCTTCACACCCATTCTACAGCCTCTGACGGCACACTGACACCCACACAGCTGGTTCAATGCGCACACGGGGCCGGCGTCAGGGTTCTGGCGCTGACAGATCACGACTCAATCGTGGGGATTGCCGAGGCGCAAAAGGCTGCCTCCAAGTACGGCTTGCAACTGATTCCCGGAGCCGAGATCTCCGTGACATGGCAGGGAGCCACCATTCATATCGTTGCTCTTGGAATTGATCCGCAATCTCCATCGTTGCAGCAGGGGCTGAAAAAACTGGTGGAGTTTCGTCACTGGCGTGCTGAAGAGATTGGACGCAAACTTGAAAAGGCAGGTATCGGAGGCGCTTATGAAGCAGCCAGGTCATTGTCGAATGGAACCCTTATCAGCCGCACCCACTTTGCACGCTTTCTGGTCGGGCAGGGCAAGGCAAAGGATATGCGGGCCGTATTCAGACATTACCTTGTAAAAGGCAAACCCGGTCATGTGCATGGCCAGTGGTCCTCGCTCGATGAAGCTGTCGGCTGGATTCGCGAAGCCGGGGGACAGGCAGTGATAGCCCATCCAGCCCGCTACCGCCTGACACGCACAAAACTGAGAAGGCTGATTCGGGATTTCAGGGAGGCCGGCGGAGCAGCGCTGGAAGTGGTTTCGGGCAGCCATAGTGCGGAAGAAGCATTCACCATGGCGGCGCATGCAAAGGATTATGGTCTGCTCTCATCAGCCGGTTCTGACTTCCACTCTCCTGAACAGCCCTGGATCCAGTTAGGCAGACTGCCGCAGCTCCCGCATGGCTGTGTTCCGGTGTGGCGTGACTGGGAGTTTCCCTCACCCCAACCCTCTCCCTGAGGGAGAGGTGGTAGATCCGGTTGATGGGATTCTTGTTAACCACAGATGAACACAGATTTTTCGATGCTCTTTCAATAAGAGCATGGTTACCCAAACCATTGTCATTTTTTATCTGTGTGTATCTGTGTTCATCTGTGGTTAATTACTACTATGCCATGCCGAGGATGTGGTAGCCGGAGTCGACGTAGAGGACGTCGCCGGTAATACCGGAGGCGAGATCCGAGCAGAGGAATGCTGCGGCATTGCCGACTTCCTGAATGGAGACGTTGCGGCGCAGGGGCGTTTTTCCCTCTGCTTCGGAGAGCATGCTCTTGAAACCGCTGATGCCAGCCGAGGCGAGGGTGCGGATAGGACCTGCGGAAACAGCGTTGACTCTGGTCCCTTCAGGGCCGAGAGAGTCCGCCAGGTAGCGTACATTGGCCTCCAGGCTGGCCTTGGCGACTCCCATGACGTTGTAGTTGGGAACGGTGCGCACGGCCCCCAGGTAGCTCATGGTCAGCAGTGAACCGTTGCGCCCCTGCATCATGCTGCGACCGGCCTTGGCGAGCGCCGCAAAACTGTAGGCGCTGATGTCGTGGGCAATGGCGAAACCTTCACGGGTCACGGCGTCGGCATAGCTGCCCTCGAGCTGATCCCTGGGCGCAAAACCAACGGAGTGGATAATGCAGTCAAGACCATCCCAGCTTTTCCCCAACTCCGTGAAGAGTGCATCGATGTCGTCATCGGAGCTGACATCCAGCGGAAACACCAGGCTGGAGCCAAACTCTTCGGCCGCCGCCTCGACACGTCCTTTGAGCTTGTCGTTCTGGTAGGTAAAGGCGAGTTCAGCGCCTTCACGATGCATCGCCTGCGCGACGCCATAGGCGATCGATTTTTTACTTGCCACGCCGACGATCAGTACCCGTTTGTTCTCAAGAAATCCCATAATCACTAAACCTGTTGTAATGAATGACACATTGCCGTTAAAGTTACGCGAATTAACGCAAGAAAGAAAGACTTTCTCACCTGTGAACTTCGATGAAAACCCGTCATTCCGGCGCAGGCCGGAATCCAGCAAACCCGTGATATATCTGGATCCCGGCCTGCGCCGGAATGACGGGGTGTTTCGCACCCATGTTGCTGTTCTCTCTACAACCGTCGGGGGGATAAACGACAGCGCATCCACCAGAAATTCCCTTCGCCCCCCCTTTGACAAAGGGGTGGGCATTTGGTGGATGCGGCAAAATGACGCCTTATTCCCCCTACGTCTCTTTATTATTGCAATAGCACTGCTGCTGACCGGCTGCAAGGATGCATGGAACAATCCCTATCCGGCGAAGGATGACAGCGCCAATATCTACTACAGCTCTTTTGACGAGCGCCCCAAGCATCTTGACCCGGTGCGCTCCTATACATCCAGTGAGTGGGCTTTTCTTTCGCAGATCTATGAGCCACCCTATCAATACCATTTTTTGAAGCGTCCCTATGAGGTGGTCCCCCTGACTGCGGCTGCCATGCCGCAGATCCTGCGCCTTGACAGAGATGGCAATGAGTTGGCTGATGAAAATACAACACCTGCATTCACTGACTACATCATCCGCATCCAACCGGGGATCCGCTATCAGCCGCATCCGGCCTTTGCCCGGGATGGAGAGGGCAAGCCACTCTACCACGCGCAATGGGAAGGATTGCTGCAGGTACATCAACTCTCCGATTTTGTGCACACAGAGACAAGGGAACTGACTGCACGGGATTACGTCTACCAGATCAAGCGGCTTGGCTTCTCACCGCTGCACTCTCCCATTGCCAGCTTGATGCAGGACTATATTGCCGGCCTGAAAGATTTCTCTTCACAGCTTGATCAGGCGTACGCGGAGCTGCAGCAACAGAGCGGCGAGGAGCAGCCGTGGCTGGATCTGCGCCGGTTCGATCTCGAGGGCGTCGAGGTGATCGACAGGTACAGCTACCGGATTCGCCTGCAGGGGGAGTATCCGCAGTTTCTCTACTGGCTGTCGATGAATTTTTTCGCACCCATGCCGTGGGAGGCGGAGCGTTTCTATCATCTGCCGGGGATGAGGGAGCGCAATATTACACTGCACTGGTATCCCGTCGGCACCGGTCCTTTCTATCTTGCCGAGAATAATCCCAATCTGCGCATGGTGCTGCAGCGCAATCCGAACTTTCACGGCGAGCGCTATCCTGAAAGCGGCGAGGCTGCGGATGCTGCGCGTGGCTATCTGAAAGATGCAGGCCGCTCCATGCCCTTTATTGACAAGGCCGTCTACAGCCTCGACAAGGAGTCGATACCGCGTTGGAACAAGTTCCTGCAGGGCTACTATGATGTTTCCGGCATCGGTTCGGACAGCTTCGACCAGGCCGTGCAGTTCAGTGCATCCGGTGAGGCGGAGTTGGCAGACTCCATGCGCGGCAAGGGGATTGAACTGCTGACATCGGTGTCGACCAGCATCTTCTATTTCGGCTTCAACATGCTGGATGATGTCGTCGGCGGCGATTCCGAGCGCGCCCGGTTGCTGCGTCAGGCGATCTCCATTGCCCTCGATTACGAGGAGTTCATCTCGATCTTCCGCAATGGCCGCGGCAAGGTTGCCCACAGCCCACTGCCGCCGGGAATATTTGGCTTTCGGGAGGGCATAGACGGCATCAATCCGGTAGTCTACAGGATTGAAAATGGTGCGCCGGTGCGCCGTTCCATCGACGAAGCAAAGGCGCTGCTGCAGAAGGCCGGCTATGCGGATGGCCGCGACCCTGACACCGGCAAGCCGCTGATCCTCAATTTTGATACGGCCGCGACAGGTCCCGACAGCAAGGCGCTGCTGAGCTGGTATCGCAAGCAGTTCCAGAAGATAGGCATCGACCTGGTGTTTCGCACCAGCGACTACAACCGCTTTCAGGACAAGATGCTGAAGGGCACCGAGCAGCTCTTTGCATGGGGCTGGAATGCCGATTATCCGGATCCTGAAAATTTTCTGTTCATGCTCTATGGCCCTCACTCGCGCGTTAAACACCATGGCGAGAATACGGCCAACTACAGCAATGCGGAGTTTGACAGTCTCTTTGACCAGATGAAGTTTCTGCCCAATGGCGAAAAGCGCCAGCAGATTATTGATCAGATGATTGCGATTGTGCAGCAGGATGCTCCCTGGGTGTGGGGCTTTTATCCTGTCGATTTTGTGCTGCATCACCAGTGGTATCGCAATGCCAAGCCCAACCTGATGGCGAACAATACGCTGAAGTACAAGGGCATCGATGCCGAAACCCGCGCGCGCCTGCGCAAGGAGTGGAACCAGCCGATCGTCTGGCCAGTGGTGCTGTTTATCATTCTGATGCTGTTGTCACTGCTGCCTGCAATCTATCTCTACCGGTGTCATGAGCGGAGCACAGCGCGATGATGACCTACATCATCAGGCGTCTGCTGTATGCCATCCCGATTCTGATCGGCGTCAACCTGATCACTTTTGTGCTCTTTTTTACCGTCAATACGCCGGATGATATGGCGCGCATGCATCTCGGCATGAAGCGCGTCACTCCCGAGGCGATCGAGAAGTGGAAAAGCGAACGCCACTACGACAAGCCGCTGGTCTACAACAACTCAGTTCATGGTTTCGCCAAGTTGACCGATACCATCTTCGCTGAAAAATCACTGGCGCTGTTTGCCTTTCGTTTCGGCTCCAGTGATAACGGGCGTGATATTGGTCATGATATCCGCCAGCGCATGTGGCCAAGCCTTGCGATAGCCGTGCCTGTGCTGATCATGGGGATGTTGCTCTATATTACGCTCTCCTTGCTGCTGGTCTTTTTCAGAGCAACCTATGTCGATACCTGGGGTGTTGTGCTAGCGGTTATGATGATGTCGATTTCGTCGATGTTCTACATCATCGGCGGACAGTTTCTGATCGGCAAGTTCCTGCACCTTGTGCCTATCTCCGGTTTCGATACCGAGGATGCCTGGAAATTCCTGGTCCTGCCGGTGATCATTGGCGTGGTCGGCGGCATCGGTGGCACCACGCGTTTTTACCGCACCCTGTTTCTGGAAGAGATACACCGCGACTATGTGCGCAGCGCGCGCGCCAAGGGGCTGTCCGAGATGCGGGTGATGTTTGTACATGTGCTGAAAAATGCCATGATTCCGATCCTCACCGGGGTGGTCGCAGCACTGCCGCTGCTGTTTATGGGGAGCCTGGTGAGTGAGTCCTTCTTTGGCATCCCCGGTCTCGGCAGCTACACCATCGATGCCATCAACAGCCAGGATTTCGCGATCGTGCGCGCCATGGTGTTCCTCGGTTCGGTGCTCTATATCATTGGCCTGATACTGACGGATATCTCCTATACCATCGTCGATCCACGCGTGAGGCTGCAATGATGCCGGAACTCCTCTTCCTGTGGACCGATCTGCTGTTGTGGCTGCTGGTGATGTTGACGCTGCTGTTTATACGCTATGCAGGTAAGCGTCGCCACCTGCGCGAACCCTGGCAACGTGTTTTTCGCTCCGGCATGGCAGTCGGCGCTGCAGTTGTGCTCGGCGTTTTTATTCTCATCGGCCTGCTCGACTCGATTCACTTTCGCAGCGGTGATGATGCAACCAATCCCGGTGAAGTGCTGAGTCTGTTCGACACCATGGTCACCCCGCTGCGTGAACAACAGGAGAAGAGCTACTCTGCGCCTTTTGCCACCACGCTCTATGCGAGGGAGATGGTGATGCAGGAGGACGGCGGGACTGAGCGCATCTATCCGCAATTGAAGTATGGTGGAGCGCATCTGACAGATTTAGGAGAGAAGCGGTGGGATATTCTTCTGACCACTGCCATAGGAGTAGCCCAGGCCATTGTGCTGTGGCTACTGGTAGCTGGCCTGTTGGGTCTATGGCGGCGCAGCAAGCCCAGCCCCTCCTCCCCCCGGGAGAGGGTTAGGGTGAGGGGAGAATTTGCTGCTCACTGGCTGTCGGTGCTCCGCCGCAGCAGCGATAACACCAACCGCTTCCCCTGGCATGTGCTTGCATGGATGCTGTTGATCCTCTTCATGTTGATCCTGGTCAGCGCCAACCTGTCACTGAAATATCATATCCTCGGCACCGACAAGGTGGGCGAGGATGTCTTCTACCAGGCGCTGAAGAGCATTCGCACCGGCCTGGTGCTGGGAACACTCACCACGCTGGTGATGCTGCCTGCTGCAATTCTGATGGGCGTCATGGCTGGCTATTTCAGAGGCTGGGTCGATGATGTGATCCAGTATCTCTATACCACCCTGAATTCGATTCCCGGCGTGCTGCTGATCGCCGCCTCGGTGCTGATGCTGCAGGTCTACATGGACAACAATGCGGCCGATTTCAGCTCTACCATCGAGCGGGCCGACATGCGCCTGTTGTTTCTGTGTATTATTCTTGGCGTCACCAGCTGGACCGGGCTGTGCCGCATGCTGCGCGGCGAGGCGCTGAAGATTCGCGAACTCGATTATGTGCAGGCTTCGCAGGCATTCGGCGTCAGTAGCTTCCGCATCATGATGCGCCACCTGGTTCCCAACGTCATGCATATCGTGCTGATAACCGTGGTGCTCGATTTCAGCGGCCTGGTGCTGGCCGAGGCCGTGCTCGCCTACATCAATATCGGCGTCGATCCCAGCACCAACAGCTGGGGCAACATGATCAACAGCGCGCGCCTGGAGATGGCGCGTGAGCCGATCGTGTGGTGGTCGCTGTCGGCTGCATTTGTCTTCATGTTTGCACTGGTGCTGGCGGCTAATCTTTTTTCTGATGTGGTGCGTGATGCTTTTGATCCGCGTCTGCGGGGGAAGGGATGATCTACACAACGAAGTTTAGGGTAGTTCGTAGGGGGGATAAGGCGTCTTTTTGCCGCATCCACCATGATTCTGACACTTTTGAAAAAGATAAACCACGAAAGCCACGAACCACACGAAATTGTCAGACCTATTTTTTTCGTGCCTTTTGTGGTTATAAATATTTCCCGGCACATTGGTGGATGCGCTGTCGCTTACCCCCCTACGAGCGGTGTGTTAATCAATGAAAAAAGCTGTATTACAAATCAATAACCTGACCACCAGCATCGGCCGTGGCAGTGACAGGGTGGTTCCGGTCAGTGATGTCTCGTTGCAGATCAGGAAGGGAGAGACCTTTGCCCTGCTGGGCGAGTCCGGCTGCGGTAAATCGATGACCGCCCTGTCGATCATGCGACTGCTGCCGCCATCTGCTGAGATCACTGATGGTGACATCATGCTGGAGCAGAGCCATCTGCTGGATCTCTCCGAGCGCGCCATGCGCGCCGAGCGGGGAGGGCGCGTCGGCATGATCTTTCAGGAGCCGATGACATCGCTGAACCCGGTGATGAGCATCGGCAGGCAGATCGCCGAAGCCGTCACACTGCACGATGCAGACAACAGCAAGCGCGTCATGGCGCGCGTCGAAGAGCTGCTGACCGATGTCGGCATTCCTGATCCCGGGCGACGCATGCATGAGTATCCGCATCAACTCTCCGGCGGCATGAAGCAGCGTGTCATGATCGCCATGGCGCTGGCGGGTAGGCCGCACCTGTTGATTGCCGATGAGCCGACGACGGCGCTGGATGTCACCATCCAGGCGCAGGTGCTGCAGCTGATGAAAGAGTTGCAGCAGCAGACCGGCATGGCGATCCTGCTGATTACGCACGATCTCGGCGTGGTCGCAGAGGTGGCCGATCGGGTCGGCATCATGTATGCCGGTGAAATCGTTGAGACCGCAGATGTCTTGGCCTTTTTTGAACGACCACGCCATCCCTACAGTCAGCGCCTCTTCGAGGCGCTGCCAACACCGCAAAAGCGCAACAGGCCGCTGCAGGCCATCGAGGGACAGGTGCCCCCGCTGAATGCGCTCTTCAGCGGTTGTCGCTTTGTCGAGCGCTGTCCCTATGCGGCAGCGCTTTGCCGTGAACAAATCCCGCAATGGCGTGGAGATCAGAACAGCGGCTTCCGCTGCCACTTTGAAGAGGCTGGCAGCGATGCTGTCACTGCAGCGGAGACTGAAACGGTAGCTGATCCCACTCACACCGAAACAGCGCAATCGCTGCTCGATGTGACAGATCTCAAGGTGTGGTTTCCCATCAGGAGAGGCATTTTTCATCGCACCGTTGGCCATGTGCGTGCTGTTGATGGTGTTGATCTCAATCTCTCAAAAGGGAAAACCCTGGCGCTGGTCGGCGAGTCTGGCTGCGGCAAGACCACTGCCGGCAAAGGCATACTGCAACTGATTCGTCCAACCGCAGGCAGTGTAATGTTCAATGGCGAACAACTGACCGCGCTCAAAGGCGGGGCGCTGCGACGGCGACGCGCAGATATCCAGCTGATCTTTCAGGATCCGGCTTCGAGCATGAATCCACGCATGACGGTTGAGGAGATTATTGCCGAGGGGCTTGTCGTGCAGGGCATCAGCAGAGAGCAGCGTCAGCAGCGTATCGCAGAGATCCTCGAACAGGTTGGTTTGCCGGGCGATGCGCTCGGGCGTTATCCGCATGAGTTCTCGGGGGGGCAGCGTCAGCGCATTGCCATTGCGCGTGCATTGATCCTGGAGCCGCAGCTGATTATCTGTGATGAGCCGACCAGCGCACTGGATGTCTCGGTGCAGGCGCAGATCCTGAACCTGCTCAAGGAGCTGCAGCAGCAGCGTCAAATCTCCTATCTCTTCATCACCCACAACCTGGCCGTGGTCTCCTACCTGGCGGATGAGGTGGCTGTGATGTACCTGGGGCGTATCGTGGAGCTGGGGAGTGTGGAACAGATCCTTGCCGAGCCGCTGCACCCCTATACCCATGCATTGCTGTCAGCCGTGCCTGTGCCGGATCCGGATTCAAAGCGCGAGGTTATCCGTCTGCAGGGCGATATGCCGTCCCCGGCCAATCCGCCGTCAGGGTGCTATTTCCACCCAAGATGCCCACAGGCAATGGATGAGTGCCGCCGGAGTTATCCAGAAAATCGTGAAATGGACGACGGGCGTAGGTTGAGCTGCCACCTCTTCTGATTAACTTGATCTCGCAAGGTTCATGGGATGTGTTGAGGAACGAAGCGCATCTGTCTGGAATAATGCGCTTGGTCTACAGGGAGGTAGGTCAGGGGCGTGAGCAGGACGCGGAAGCTTCGCAAAACCCAGCACATCCTATGTATTGTCATCTCGAACGCATGTGAGAGATCTTGAGACCCTGCTTCTGTAGAAGGCAATAAGATTTCTCACATAGGTTCGAAATGACACATAATTCATGCCAAAAAAAACCTCCACTGACGTATCACGACAGTGGAGGTTTAGAAGCTTCAGCAGCAGAAATCCAGATCAGCGACCCGAACTCCAGCTATGTGCTGACTCTTACTTGGCGTCGATGCGCTTGAAGCGTCCGCCATCGATGGATGCATCACCCATGACGCCCTTCTCTCCAAAGACGAAAGCAACGATCGCTGATCTCAGATTGGTGGTGTCGAGTTTGCCGGTCTTGCCTTTCTCTCCGACTGCCACAGACACGTCAGCACCGATTTGCCATTCGCGCTTGCTGGAACGGAACTTGCCCAGGGCAGCATCGGTATTGAAGACCATGATCATGGAGTAGCTCTGCGCGCCTGCGAGAAAGCCCCACTTGACAGCGCCATAGCCATAGTAATCGACTGTCTTGCCACCCATCTGCAGTGCACAGGTTCCGCCTGCGGCGCCGAAGATAAAACCGCCCTTGGTGATGGTAGGGCACACGAGTACGCCTTTGGCCGCATCGATAATCTCTTTTGCGCCCGGCTGATCGGCGTTGAATTTTGCCAGAGTAGCCGCTACGTCAGCATCGATATCCGCCTTTTTATAGGTTTCTTTTGCTTCAGGTATCGGAGTAGAGTCTACAGCCAGAACCTGCCCTGAGAATGCCACGCCAAGAGCCAGTACAGCAGAGGCGATACTTTTGTTGATTGAGATTGATGACATTAATATTTCTCCAAATATTGAATAATTCATGTGATCACTGCCGGTGTATTACACGACTGAGAATCATGATGGGTTTGTTGTTCCATGCACTTATGTGATTTGAACGCTGGGAATCGTAACATATCTGATTGAGGCGTGTAATGTTCCTGTTTGAAAGGTTTTTTCAGGAACAAGAATGGCCGGAATGAAAAGTTATCTTTTAAAAGTGAATCCGCAGACATCGATGACCGGATCCAGTTGAGCCCGGGTCCTGGGGAACTTTCTGCAATTCAATGGCCTGAAATGATAGGCTGAACAATAATTCTTGCCATCATCTGTGGTTTTCAAAAAGCTGCACCTGAAGGGGAGCTTGCAGCACTCTCCGCACTGGTTGCAGCTCCCGCTGCGGGTTTTATCGACGGGCAGCACCGAGGTGAGCGTTCTGGCAAATTTGTGAATCATGGATATCTCTATTGTGCTTTTGGGGTGAGCCGCTGCTGATAACAGCGCTCCTTCTCTGGTTCATATTATTATCCTACATTTTTATTAATGAACAAAGTTACTTTGAGTGACTTTTATCGCATCCCTTCTGAATTCCTCTATAATCCTGCGAGTCCATTTTGTAAATTATATTTGATGATTACTTGAACTGGAGAATTCATATGCATAAACAAAGATTCCTTGTCAGCAGCCTCGCCCTGCTGCTTATCATGTTGAGCACTGCCCAGCTCAATGCCGCCCCATTCAGGGAGCGTTTCAAGAATGCCGAGCCCTATGGCGTCCTGTTTAACCAGTATGACCCTAATTTCTACACCGGCTTCGCCCCCAGGGTGCAGAGTAAAGAGCACATCACCATCCACCTTGGACGCGGCAACCAGGTGCGCGTACGCATGGTGCTTCCCGAGGAGAGCATCAACCACTATCTGCAGGACCAGGTGGCGCGCCATGCGCTCTATAAAGAGGTGATCGACAAGGGAGTCATCACCCTGACGACCAATAAATCCTGGGAACGCTATGATGCAATAATCGCAGAAGAGAAGCTTGCAGAGCTTGTAGCTAAAAGACCGGAGTTGAGCCCCGAGGAGTGGCGCCAGCTCAATCTGGACGCCATCAATAAACTCAATCCGGGACGTCTGCATCATATACAGCGTGATTTCAACGCCATGGTGACGGACTTTGCTGCTGCATTGAAAGCTGCGGAGGAGCCAAAGGGACTCAAGGAGAAGCTGGTTCTGATCAATGACTTTTTCCCGCACCGCATCTATATCACCGATCTGACGGAGGAGCAGGATGCAGCCTTTACCGAACTGCTCTCACTGGCAAAAGCTGATGACACAGCTGGATTTGCTGCAAAAGCCGAAACTTTTTTCAAGGGTGTCACCGCAAATCTCTATGCTGTGAATGACGGCAAGCTTGATTACTACGAATTTAGCAGCGTATTTCCCGCAGGCACCTTTGACGCCACCACGACATACAAGGGACAAGCTATACCGCGTTTCTCCACCACCGGTGTATGGACCCTGATTCCACGCAAGCATGGAACCGGCGATACCGGCATGGTCGACTATATCTCCAAAGCGGGCTATTACGGCATGATGCCGATGCTGCCGTATCAATATGCAGGCGGCAGCGCCTACAACGCCTTTCACAACCCCGGCATCAGCAACTGGATGGGTGGTCATCCGCTGATTCCCAAGGAGTGGAAAGAGTCAACCGAAAACAGCAGGAGCGGCAAGCCTTATCTCCGCTCTTCGATCACCAGCAGGGGGCCGGTTTCACACGGCTGTACACGTATGAGTCCCGGCCACCTGACGGAATTTCGCGAAATGCTGCCCTCGACTTCAGACGGTATGCAAGGCATCCGGGTGTTTCTGAATCTCTCTCAGTGCTACGACGTCATCGATATAGACGGGGATGGCACGGAAGAGGCGATGGGCGTGCAATACTACATCGCCTTCCAGGGGAAGTCGCGTGTAGCCAACCTCATCTGGGCGCAAAACGATCGCAAGGATTTCTACGACTGGCTCTACGGTGATGAGATCGTCTATGGCCAACCTGGCGAGGTAACTGTCAAAGAGGCCGTCTCCTGTGATTTCGTCAAGCGCAAGGCCAGCGAGGGCAAGGTGTATAAGGATATCAAGCTCTATGAAGCGCCCTCCGAGCCTGAAAACCTGCAGTTCTATACCATCAAGGGTGTCAAACCCGCTTCTCACCTCGGCTATGATATCAACCGCGAACTGCGCCGTGTCGGCTATGGTTACGACGTGGATCGCAAACTGCTGAAGCTTGACAAATAAATGTTTAACCACAGATAAACACGGATGCACACAGATACCCTTATATCTTTTAATCTGTGTGAATCTGTGGAGAAAACACAGACACGCAGGGCGGTATAAAAACTACCTGATCACCCCTGAGGCTCAGGTCCGTAGGGTGGCATAAGCGGTAGCGCATTCCACCGCGACATAGGCTGGTGTAATGCGCAAGGCTTATTACACCCTACTGGCTACCCGACTTCCGGCAAGTGGTAGCTGACAACCATCAGCGCAGTAAAACCGTGGATCACATTCCTGAGGTATCGATCTATAGTTTTTCGCCCTGGATTCCCATACCAGGCGTATCGTGAATGGTTTTGACAATCTGCCTACCGCATGGCCGAGCCGCTTGATTCTGAAGAGTTCGTGCAAGGTCGTTCACCATGCCGCAAGAAGGTCAAGATGTTCAGGAAATGGATCACCTGATCTGTGTGAGAACGATTTACCGGCCATTTAGCAACACAACTACCCGCTCTATCACCGCCTGATTTACCAGCAGCAGCGTATGATTGCTTGAGAATGTATCCATGCTCGCCACTCCCTCTACCGTGCATTCGTCGACACTCACAACGCCATCGTGAACTGAGCCCGGCCTTTTACCGAACAACATCCAGGGCAGTCCGATCCCGCTGGTCCCGGCGATTACGTGCAATGAGCGGGCATCGTTCCACCTGGGTTGAAGGCCAGAAGCCAACAGTGGCCCGGCCCCGCCCAGAAGCCAACGGCCTGGCGAATATTTCAGCATATTCCGCGCCACGTTGCTGCCATTGAATGGTGTTCCAATGGTCACTACGCAGCCTGAAGCAATCTTTGGACGGTCGTTGAGCAGTTCTGTCACCACCAGCCCTCCCATACTGTGGGCGACGAAGTGAATCCGCACCGAATTGCACTCTTCAACCTCCCTCCGCAAAACATCAACACTCTGTTGCCATGGCTGTCCACGCGATGGATAGGAGACTCTTCTGGTTGCGAAACCCGCCCGGCGCAATCGCTGCTCCAGCGGTATCATCACCGTCGCCGGCATCAGCAAACCAGGCAACAAAAAAACAAAGGGATCGGATTTGCTTTTCGTAGCTCCTCCTTTTATCCAGCGGGACATATGTTTAATTATGAGTCAATTCGTATATTGCTGTTCACAAAAAATATATTTTAATTGTGCTAGACTGAAACTGAAAGTTCAGATGAGAAGAGGCGGCAATCATGGCACATATTAAACTAGCTCCTAATGTTGAATTTAAAATGGATATTGATCTTGAGGGTGTTTCCGATGTGACTCGGGATTATGACGTACAACAGCATAAAGCAGAGGTTTTTGCTGAGTTTGAAAAACGTCTGGCCTCAGTGTTTCCAGAGGGTTTCAAAATAGATACTTTCGAATTTGGACTGGATGCAAGTAAGCATTAGCATGCAACCAGCCCTAAGTATACGTGGCTTGCGGTAATTTCTACATGACTCAACGTGCTGAAACATCGTAGCTTGAATTCAAGTGTGCTAAGAAACTTCTGAATAAGTCCATGGGATGGGGGTTCGGGGGAAGGGAAAAGCGAACATCCATTGTAATTCATTGATAGTTAACACCTTCCCCCGTAGAAAAACTTGCGGGAACGCTCTGATCGAGGCGCGAAGCTTCCGCGTCCTGCTCACGCCCCTCACCTACATCCCTGTAGGCGAAGCGACTTGATCAGAGCTTCCCTAATGCTGACTGAAAAGAGAAGAACTGCTAGCGAAAGATGCGTATAGGCATTCCCAAAGAGATCAAGCCCCTGGAAGCCCGTGTCGGACTGATTCCGGAAGCCTGTGCCGATTTTGTGCGTAGCGGCCATGAAGTCTTTCTGCAGCGGGGCGCAGGTGAAGCGAGTGGCTACTCTGATGAGGCCTATTCAAGGCTCGGAGTGGCGCTGTTGGAAGATGCAGCCGCGCTCTACGAGCAGGCCCAGGTGATCGTCAAGGTGAAGGAGCCCTGGGCAGACGAGCCGGATATGCTGCGTCGGGATCATCTGCTGTTCTGTTTTCTGCATCTTGCGGCAAATCCGCTGTTGACGAACCAGTTGCTGGAGAGTGGTGTTACCGCAGTTGCTTTTGAAACTGTCGCTGATCGCGGCGCTCTGCCGATCCTTGCCCCCATGAGTGATATTGCTGGACGGCTCTCGGTGCAGATCGGCGCCGGTTTGCTGCACAGTTCCCAGCAGGGAAAAGGCCTACTGCTTGGCGGCCTGCCGGCAGCGGAGCGGGGGAGTGTGGTGATCCTTGGCGCTGGCCAGGCAGGCGGCAATGCGGCGCATATGGCAGCTGCATTCGGGGCGCAGGTGACGGTATTTGAGCGCAAGCGTGAGCGCATGCGACAGATGCGTGCGATTGGCGATAATGTCACCGCACTCTATCCTTTTGACGCGAGCATTTCAGAAGCGCTCGTCGATGCCGATCTGCTGATTGGAGCCGTTCTGATACCCGGTGCAAAAGCGCCTTGTCTGGTCTCGCGCCAGCAGGTTGCCTCGATGGAAGCCGGCAGCGTCATTGTGGATATTTCGGTGGATCAGGGCGGCTGCATCGAAACTACGCGCCCCACCACCTATGAGGCTCCCACTTTCCAGGCTCACGGCGTGACGCATTTCGGTGTCACCAATATGCCGGGAGCGGTGCCCCGCAGCGCCTCACAGGCGCTCTCTGCAGCGATGATCCCCTGGTTGCGGGAGCTGCTTTCTGCAAACTGGAGTGATCATCCCGTGATGTCGGCAGCGATCAATGTGCGGGGCGGGGAGTTGCTGCATCCGGCGCTGCGCGAACAGTACCAGTGATTCTGGGAGGCTCTGGTCGAAGCGCGAAGCTTCCGCCCCCTAATCGCGCCCCTCACCTACGCCCATGTAGGCGAAGCGACTTGATCAGAGCTTCCTTGGATATTTGGATTTGAACAGCATCAAAGACCAGAGGTAGCAACCCATGAGTGTGAAAAATCTCAAGCAGGTTCTGAAGAACATAGGATTAAAAAAACTGGATGCTATTTACTGGAACTGGACGACCCCGGCATTGATCGAAGCCTCGGTGCGCCGACGCGAGTCACATCTGGCTCACCATGGGGCCCTGGTCGTCAGAACAGGCGTCTACACGGGCAGGGCGGCCAATGACAAATTTATTGTCGACGAGCCCAGCAGCAGGGATAAGATCTGGTGGGGCGAGGTCAATCAATCCATTTCCGAGGAGAAGTTTGACACTCTCTATCAACGCGCCTGTACATTTCTGGAGGGAGAGGAAATTTTTGTGCAGGACTGCCTGGCCGGCGCCGATCCCAAACATGAAATGGCGGTGCGCATTATTACCCAGAAGGCATGGCATAACCTGTTTGCAAGAAACATGTTCTTGCGACCAGCGAATTTCGACCGCGATATCGAGGCAAACGAGCCACAGTTTACTGTCCTCCATGTGCCGGAATTTCACGCATACCCGGAAACCGACGGCACCAATTCGGAAGCTTTCATCATCATTCATTTCGGCAAGCGCATCGTGTTGATCGGCGGCACCAGCTATGGCGGTGAAATCAAGAAGTCAATTTTTACTGTCATGAATTACCTGTTGCCGCAAAAGGGGGTCATGGCGATGCATGCATCCGCCAATATGGGCGGCAGAGATGACGTGGCGATCTTTTTTGGTCTTTCAGGCACGGGCAAAACAACCCTCTCTGCAGATCCGGAGCGCAAGCTGATCGGCGATGATGAAACCGGCTGGGATGATGACGGGGTGTTTAATTTCGAAGGCGGCTGCTACGCCAAGGTGATACGGCTCTCCGAAGAGAAAGAGCCGGAGATCTATGCGACCACCCGGCGCTTTGGAACCATTCTTGAGAATGTGCATCTCGATATCGATACGCGTCAGCTGGATCTGGACGACCAGCGCTACACGGAAAATACACGCGCCGCCTATCCAGTGACACACATACCCAATGCCATCTATCCAGGCATCGGCGGGCATCCCACGCAGATCATCATGCTGACGGCGGATGCCTTCGGCGTGTTGCCGCCGATCTCCAGGCTGACCAAGGAGCAGGCGATGTATCACTTCATCTCGGGCTATACGGCCAAAGTGGCCGGCACGGAAGCGGGAATCACCGAGCCCACGCCAACTTTCAGCGCCTGCTTCGGCGCCCCCTTCATGGCGTTGCATCCAGCCGTCTACGCAGATTTGCTGGGCGAACACATCCAGCATGACCATGTACACTGCTGGCTCATCAATACCGGCTGGACCGGCGGCAGCTATGGAACCGGCGAACGTATTCATCTGCCGCATACGCGGGCCATGCTGAATGCAGCGATGAACGGCGAGCTGGACGATATCCCGATGCGCAGGGATCCGATTTTTCATCTCGATGTCCCCGAATCCTGTCCTGGTGTTCCAACAGAGATGCTGCAGCCGGCAAATACCTGGTCTGACCAGCAGGCTTACCAGGCAGCAGCCCGCAAGCTGGCTGCGGCATTTCGTGAAAACTTTGAAAAATTTGCCGACATGGTCTCCCCTGAAGTGATGCAATCCGGACCTGGCGCTGATTGATCTAAGGAACTTCTGAATAAGTTCATGGGATGGGGTTCGGGGGAAGGATGACGCAGATGCCTATTGTAAGTCATTGAAAGATATCCCTTCCCCCGTAAAAAAAACTGGCTGGAAGGCTCTGGTCGAGGCGCCGAGCGACTTGATCAGAGATTCCCTAGCTCCCCCTCCCTTCGGGAGAGGGATGGGGTGAGGGGAGATCATGCAATCCCCAGTCGGAGAAACGATGCACAGGATCGCACAACTCTGCAAGCGCCTTTCCCTGCCAGTTGCCCAGCAGTACGCCGTGCAGACGCAGTCCCTGCGATGCTTTTGCCCGCCTGACCTCTTCAATGAGTTGCGGCTGTGGTGGAAAACGTCCGTCACTGACGAGTAATATATCAGCCTCCTGCCACTGCTGCTTTTGCTGTTTGTCAATTGCCATCAGCAACGGCTTGCTGACATCCGTCCCGCCGTGAAAGGATTGCTGCAGAAACTGCAACAGGTTGGCGAGGCCTCCGGTGGCCAGGTCAAGCTCATGCTGCAGCACCTGATCAGGACCGCTGAAACTGTAGACGTAGCAGCGGCGATCCTCTTCAAAGGCGATGCGCAGCGCTTCGAGAACCAGCGCTTTGGCGACTTGTTCGGCTTCGCCCTGCATGGATCCGGAAGTGTCGAGGCAGACGATAATCGGGCCGTGGCCTTTTTCGGTTTTTTTCTGCTCCTGCTGTTCGACGAACTCTCTCTCCTGCGGGGTGTGTTCAGAGAGGACGCCCTGCAGCTGATAGGTCATGAGGGTCTTTTCAGCGCGTTTCGCATGCCACAGCGTGTTCAGTCGGGGATGGCCAAGCAGCGCCAGCTCCATGGGCAGCATCCTGGCAATATCATCGCTGCGCATGATGCCGCCGGTCTCATTGACTGCATGCGGCGTTATCTGCTCCTCTTCAACGTCGACGATGCGTTTGACAGGAGTAAAGATCTCTTTACTCGACGATTGCTCGTCATCACTGCCGCTAATCTCGCGCAGCCTCCCCAGCATGGCGACCAGTTGCTGTAGATAGGGAAGCTGTTTGATGAGCTTGCGGTAACGGATGATGTCGCGCCAGCCGCCAGAGGCGAGAATGCCCCGGCTCAGATCCCAACCGCGGCCGAGAAGACCGCCGAGTTCGTCAAAGAACCCGGAGAGTTCATGCCAGCTCTCGGCAAGCTCCTGCCATTGCTTCTCGATATAGACGGCTAAATGTTCGGTGGTGATTGCCAGCTGCTGCGAGGTTTCTGTGTCGAGGCTGTGTGTGACTCCATCTGCTGATGCAATCTGCGGTACGTCGCTGGATGCTGCAGCATTCACAGGCTGTTCACTCTCTCTACTCAGGTCGCTATCACTTTGCTGCTGCGGCGGGTGTAAAGCATCGAGAGCAGAGTCCAGGGTAGAGTCGTTGCTAAAAGAGTCGGGGGAGGGCGAGTCAGCACGATGAGAATCCCCCGAAGCTGCTTCATCAGAGGCTCCGGATGAAGAGTTCAGGTGGTCCGACAAACCTTCATGATCCTCAAATTCTGAATCCCTGTCGCGGATTTTCTGCCGCTGCGCCTGCTTGTCATCAAAGCTGTCGACCCCGTCAGTTTTGCGGGAAAAATCCTCTGCGCTACTGACTCCCTCCAGAATGCTCTCCAGCACCGAGTTGGTCAGCTCCTCCTGCTGGTGGCAATATTGAACAATATCCAGCACTTCCAGGCGCATCAGAATGGTTCGGCAGATCTGCTTCTCAGGCCAGCTCAATCTCTCCTCGGAAGGCAGCTCACCGGCAAGCAGGGCTTCCCGCCACTGCAATACGCCGGCTGCGCGCTGGTGCAGCTCACCATGCGAGTGGGTGATGACCAGTGGATAGAGCGGCTCCGGCAATTCGTCGAGGATGGCGAATTTCTGATCCAGAGCGTGCAGGCTGTGCATGTCAGCTACTCACGCGGGAGCTCAGAGTAGCCTGCTATGACCAGCTCCATTCTCGCGGCAAGTCCTGCAGCCGCATTGACTGACTGCTTAAGGCTCTGTGCTGCTTTTTCACTGAAGCCGGCCGGTATCCACAGGTGTTCGGCAATGGTCTGTTCGAGGGACAACTGTTGCTGTTGCAATTTTCCCTTGAGGATATTGATATCTTCGAAAATGGCCTGCGTCTCGCGGGTGCGTCCGCTGATGAAGGTTTCAGCATGACGGGAAGCTTCCATTATGGGCCTGTTTTGATGGTGGTGGGCAAGCCGGTTGGCGGCCTTGTTGGTGTAGGCATTGATATGTTTCCACTGGCCGTTGATGTGGCACTGCTGGTAGATGTCATCAAAAAAACTCTCAAGCAGTTCTTCGCGAGTGTATCCGCTTCCGTTGTTGCTGCGGTCATCTTCATCCGGCGGCGCAAGGTAGAGCGGCTCGCCGTCACGTGCGGCCGCTTCGCTGCTCTCCTTGAGCGTAGTGGGGTGGCCGTCAGCATCTTCATAGAGCAGTTCGCCTGCTGCATCCTTGCTCTGGGTGGTGCTGCTGGACTCGCTCTGCAACGTGATCTCCCAGGTATGCACGAGCTTCTCCAGCCGCTCGTGGTTGAAGCCGCTGCCGATGCCCATGTGCGACTGGTACCAGTCGGCAATCAGCCTGCGGTGCTGCGGCTCATCCCACAGGCAGTGCTGCAGCAGCCAGCAGTCCCAGATCGAGACGCTGTCGCGGTCGTTGGTAACGGCGGAGACTTGCATCAGCTTGATGATCTTGCGCCAGCGCCTGTCCGAGACATAGAGACTCTGCTGCTGCAGATAGAGGCGCAGCGACTGCAGCAGCAGAATGACATCCTCGGGCAGCGTGACACGCTGCGCCTGCTGCTGGATTTGCCTGATAGTTTGCATATCCAGGCGCTCGTTTTCAGGCACAGGCTGCTGTTTGGAATCACTCAACGTCAGCAGCTGCGGGAAGGCCTTGGCCGATACAGGCGCGACCTTGTAGCGGCACAGAAAACGGTCGTAGAGTGCATCCAGTTCAGGGTTGTCCGGCAGCTCGTTGCTGGCTCCGATGACGGCAATCAGGGGGAGCTTTATACGCTGGTCGCCATTGTCGAACTCGCGTTCATTGAGGATGGTCAGCAGCGCATTCAGTATGGCACTGTTGGCCTTGAAGATTTCGTCGATAAAAGCGATGTTTGCAGAAGGGAGATAGCCCTGCGTGAGCCGTTCGTAGCGATCCTTTTCCAGCGCCCTGATCGAGAGCGGGCCGAACAGCTCTTCGGGTACAGTGAAGCGTGTCAGCAGCCGCTCGAAGTAGTCGCCCTCCTGGAATACCAGGTGCAGACGGCGGGCGAGGATGCTTTTTGCAGTGCCGGGCTCCCCAATCAGCAGCAGATGTTCGCCTGCGAGGGTGGACAACAGCGCCAGGCGCACGGCAGTGTCACGTTCGATGAGATCGTGCAGCAGGTAGTCGCGCAGCTTTTCGAGGCGTTGTTTCATTTTTTCAGAAACCCCTTATTTTTTACCACAGATGCACACAGATAAACACAGATGAAAGATGTATGGCATCGTTCCCACGCTTCCGCGTGGGAAGGCATAGATTATTTTATACATCACTCAATCTCTCAGATGTTTCCAATAACGGTATGGGTTACCACGGAGGGCCGTGGGAACCAGAAATTCTGTAGGGTGGCATAAGCGGTAGCGCATCCCACCATAATATTGGCTGGTGCAATGCGCTCCACTTATTGCACCCTACGGTTTTTTCGTCTCTTTCGTGATTTTCGTGGTTAAAGTATTCAGCCCGTAAAAATCCGTGCAAACTGTGATCGCATCTCTTTGAAACTGGTTTCTCGCATCGTTTGCAGCAGTTCATCGATACGGAATTTGTGATGCCCTTCATAGACTACGCCCATCTGCTCCATCTCGGCCAGTCCTGTTTCACGCGCATGTTCGACGAAGCCTTTGTTCTTCCAGAAGAATGCGCCTGGCATGGTCGTCGGGATCACCAGCGCATAGAAGAGAATACGGCTGGTATAGGCCGTCAGCAGCAGCGTCGCAGGAAGCAGTGTGGCTGCTGTCAGTCCGGCTATGGATGCGCCTGCAGTTGCAAGCGTGATGAGCAGCAGCAGGTTGACGCCAAGCAGCGTATTGCGCAGGCTGTAGGTTTTTCCGAAGCTGGTGGTCTGTTCATAGTGGGCTGCGGCGCCTTCGTTTGCAGCGCGCTTTAAATCACGTGCGTGGAACCAGTGGCCGGCACTCTCCAGTGCGACGCCTGCAGCGCAGATGAATGCCAGGAGTTGCAGCAGCTGAGCGTCGATGCCGTTGATTGTCGTCGCGACCGCTGTTATCAACAGAGTGCCGAGTGACAGCATGCTTCCATAGAATGCACTCGCTGTCTGCCAGTGATCCCAGAAGGGGCGGGCTGGGATGCGGTAGAGTTTGTACATGTACCAGGAGCCGAGTGCAGCGCCAAGCACACCGGTAACGCTGAAAAGCATCACCAGCAGTTGCGCGAGCTGCTGCCCAAATGGCGAGAACAGTGCAAATCCGACAAGGCTCCCGAAAAAAAGCGATACGCCAGCGATTTCACGGCTCACAGGAGAGTGGCGCAGGTTATAAAAGCCGCGGTAGAAGCGGTGCGGCTTGCCCAGGTGCATGTTTAGTTTGAACAATCCGAAGCCCATGAGTATGACCAGGATGCCCAGCAATGGCAGCCAGGCGGCGCTTCCCCTGATCTGCTGCAGGGGTTCAATGATAGAGAGTGAGCCAAACAGTGAAGCGCACACCAGCAGTACAAATGCGCCCATCACGGCCTGGGAGAGGAGGGTGAAGATGGCATGTGCATTTTCGTGTGAACTTAATAGAACTCTCCAGTTCCAGTAGCGCTCCCGGCCATGCTTCTCATCCACCGCAGGCTTGAATTGACCCGCCTTGTCATCACGGTGGTATTTGAGGGGCGTTGAGTCGGTGCGGGTCATCTCCCGGTGCGTCGAACGGGTCTGCTGGAATCTTATGCTTGGCTGGGTGATATCGGTGCGCGGGAACCCGGGGATCTCTGTCTTTGCCTGGGTGCGTCCCGCGGGGATGTTTTCGATGACGCCGAAGTCGAGCGCATTGCCAAGGCAGGCGGAGACACAGGCGGGCTTGAGGCCAACCTCGAGGCGGTCGACGCACATGTTGCACTTGCTGACCTGGCCCTTGACCGGGTCAAGTTGCGGTGCGTTGTATGGGCACACCCAGGTGCAGTAGCCGCAGCCGAAACAGATGTCCGGATCCTGAAGCACCGCGCCGTACTCGGCAAACTTCGTGTAGGCGCGGGTAGGGCACCCCTTCAGGCAGACGGGGTTGTCGCAATGGTTGCACGCCATGGAGATATTCAGCCGCTGATAGGTGGGGTAGCTTCCCCCTTCAACAAAACCGACAGATCTGAAGGCGATGTGGGCAGGGTTGTCATTCTTCTCGCTGCAGGCGGCTTCACAGGCGTGGCAGCCGATGCAGTTGTCTGCATTGAGAAAAAAGCCGTGCTGCTTGTAGCGATTGGGGTTTTCGCCAATGCCTGCATCATTGTTGATATCGAGGCTCTTGTTACGCCGCTCATCATCAGTGGGCACCGTTTCGATGCTGGTTCCGTGGCGGTTGTGGGTCTTGCTCTCTTTGCCCCACAAAAAGGCGTATTCTGGTTCGTCGCTTCTTACCTTGAACATCTTAGAACTCCCTCATCTCCATGCTCATCTGCGCTGCAGCCTGCTGATCCTCGATACTCTCGACACGCACCGCAGACTGTTTGAAGGCCGGCTGCCTGGAGTGAGGATCCAGCAGTCCCAGCGTAAGGCGATTGACGCAGTCATGGAAATGAAAAGGGATGAAAGTCATATTCCGAGGCACCCGCTGGGTGCACATCGCCATGACGACTGCATCGCCCCTGCGTGAGATGCAGCGCACATACTCGCCATGCACGATGCCGAGCTCTTCAGCGGCATCCGGGTTGATCTCCATGAATGGTATGGGGCTGTACTTGTTGTTGTTGCCCACCTTGCCGGTCTTGGTGCGGGTGTGGAAATGCTCCACCAGCCGACCGGTGTTGAGCCACAACGGGTAATCGTCGTCCGGGACTTCGTTATTGTCGATGAAGGGCAGGGGGATCAACTTGGCCTTGCCGTCTGCGTAGCGGAAGGTTCCGGGTTCGGTATAGAGGCGTTTGCCGCCGCTGGGCGGTTCGACACCCTTGTCGGCCTCTTCACTGGTATAGGGCCACTGGATGCCGCGCTGCGTCTCGATCTTGTCGTGTGACATGCCGGAGATGTCGACCAGGCGGCCCCTGGAGAGTTCGCGCATCTCGTCGAAGACATCGGAAGGCGCTTCAGGGAATTTGATCCTCTTGCCGTTTTCAAAACGTTTCGCAACTTCATTGAAGATCCACAGGTCGGCCTGCGACTCTCCGGGCGCTTCGGCGACCTTGCGCACGATATTGACGCGGCGCTCGGTGTTGGTGAAGACGCCCTCTTTCTCCGCCCATGTCGCCGCAGGCAGGTAGAGGTGCGCATACTGCGTGGTCTCCACGTCGGCATAGGAGTCCTGCACCACCAGGAAGTCGAGCTTCTCCAGGGTTTTGCGGATACGCGCCGTGTTCGCCATGGAGGTCATCGGGTTGGTCGCGATCAGCCACAGCCCCTTGATCTGCCCGGTCTCGATGGCCGGAAAGATATCTGTCTCCGTGAGGCCGCGCTGCTTGGGAAAGAACTCAGCATCGATGCCCCAGAAATTGGCGATCTCTTCACGCTCCTCCGGCTTCTCCAGTACGCGGTATCCCGGCAGACCTGAGCAGGATGACCACTCGCGGGTTCCCATGGCATTGCACTGTCCGGTGATGGAGAGGCTGGTGCCGCCGGGCTTGCCGATGTTGCCGGTCACCAGGTTCAGGTTGTTGATGCCGACCACGCCGTCGGAGCCATGGGTGCTCTGGTTGATGCCCATGGTCCAGATGCTCATGGCGGCATCGGCCTTGGCATAGAGCCTGGCGACGTTGCGGATGGTGTCCTCGTCGATGCCGCAAATCTTCGAGGCAGTCACCGGATCGTACTTCTGCACCTCTTTTTCCAACAGTTCAAAATCTGAGCAGTTGGCGGCGATATAGTCGCGGTCCTCCAGACCCTCGTCGAGGATGACGTGCATGAGGGCATTCTGCAGCACCACGTCGGTGCCGGGCGTGATCGCCAGGTGCATGTCGGCATTCTGCGCCAGCATGGTGACGCGCGGATCGACCACGATCAGTGGGAAGTTGCGTTTTTCCTGGGCCTCTTTCACACGCCAGTAGATGATCGGATGCTGCTCCGGCAGGTTGGATCCCCAGGCGATCAGGCAGTCGGTGTGCTCAAAGTCCTCGTAGTTGCCGGGAGGGCCGTCGGAACCGAATGAGCGCTTGTAGCCGGAGACGGCGGAGGCCATGCACAGCGTGGTGTTGCCGTCGTAGTTGTTGGTGCCGATACAGCCGCGCGCCAGTTTGCCGAGGGTATAGAACTCCTCTGTCAGCAGCTGCCCGGTGGAGACGATGGCAAAGGAGTCGCGGCCATAGGTTTTCTGAATGCGCAGGATCTCATCTGCCATCTTGTCGAGCGCATGATCCCACTCAACCTGCTCGTAACCCTCATGGATATGATTTCGCAGCAGCGGTTTGTTACCGCGTCCGTCCGCAGTGAAGATTTCGTGTTCGAAGATCCCCTTGACGCACAGCTTGCCGCGATTGACATCCGCGCCGCCAACACCGCGTGAAGAGACCGGTTTGCCGTCGGCATTGAGGCCGACTTCGATGGAGCAGCCGGTCGAGCAGTAGCCACAGGTGGTGTACTTCCATTCGACGATGCCTTTATCCGCAATCTTGACCGGATTTTTTTTACCGCGACCAAATAGCATGTGTGTTACCTGTGTCTTTTTGATGCGCTTCGCAAGCTCAGCACATCCTATGTTTAATTTGTCAGCACATCCTATAATTCTAATATAGGATGTGCTGAGGCACGAAGTGCATCAAACTGCGGGAATGCGCAAATAGACCATGTTGTTTTCGACCTTGGTGTCGTAGACATTGGTGCAGCCTTCATCGGCCCCCAGCGCTTCTCCGCTGGCAAGGTCGATCTTCCAGTTGTGCAGCGGGCAGGTGACGGAGGTTCCGTGAACGATGCCCTGTGAGAGGGGGCCCTGTTTGTGCGGGCAGGCGTCCTTGATAGCAAAGATGCGGTCATCGCTGGTGCGGAAAACAGCAATATCCATGCCATCGGTCTTGACGACGCGTGAACCAAGCACGGGAATCTCATCGAGTTGTGTAATTTCAATCCAGTCGGACATGATAATTCTCTGTGTTAAATGTAATTTGCAGATCTCGTAGGGGGGATAAGCGACAGCGCATCCACCATGTTTTGGCATATTGGTGGATGCGGCAAAAAGACGCCTTATCCCCCCTACGGTTGATCAGATAACAAACGGTTTATGCGATTTTAATCGGCGTGAATTCACGCGCATTCTTGCCCTCGGCATGCGCTTTCCACGGATCGATCTGTGCAGGCTTCTGCGAGATCAGGAAGCGCGCATGCAGCGCCTTGCGATTCTCTGCATCATCGATGATCGCCTCCTTGATCTTCTTCAGCCCGACACGCTCGACCCAGGGTGCGGTGCGCTCCAGATAGTGGGCATCTTCGCGATAAAGTTGCGAGAAGGCGCCGCAATACTCAAGCACCTCCTCTTCGGTCTCAACCTTGGTGAGGAAATCGGTGACACGCACCTTGATGCCGCCGTTGCCGCCGACATGCAGTTCGTAGCCGGACTCGACGCACACCACGCCGAAATCCTTGATGGTCGCCTCGGCGCAGTTGCGCGGACAGCCGGAGACTGCCAGCTTATATTTGTGCGGCATCCAGGATCCCCAGGTAAGCTCTTCCAGCTTGACGCCGAGGCCTGTGGAGTCCTGTGTGCCCATGCGGCACCAGGTGTCACCCACGCAGGTCTTGCAGGTGCGCATCGCCTTGCCGTAGGCGTGTCCAGAGACAAATCCGGCTGCACTGAGATCCTTCCACATGGCGGGAAGGTCCTCTTTCTGAATGCCGAACATGTCGATGCGCTGGCCGCCTGTGACCTTCATCTCCGGCACATCATATTTGTCAGCAACATCTGCAATGGCGCGCAGATCCGAGGGCGTACAGAGGCCGCCGAACATGCGCGGCACCACGGAGTAGCTGCCGTCTTTCTGGATGTTGCCGTGCGCTCTCTCATTAATAAAGCGTGACTGGCTATCATCCTCGTACTCTTCGGGGTAGGCGCACATCAGGTAGTAATTCAGCGCGTTACGGCAGGCGGGGCAGCCGTCCGGTGTTTTCCATTCGAAGAAGTCCCGCACAGCCGGCATCGTCTTGAGTTGGTGCTGGAGCATGCCGCTACGTACTTCATCGTGCGTATACTCCGTGCAGCCGCACATCGGTTTTTTGCTGGGCGCATCCTCGTAGTCGCCGCCCAGCGTGTGCGCCAGCAGCGATTCGACCAGGCCGGTACAGGATCCGCAGGAGGCGGATGCCTTGGTATGGGCGCGGACATCATCCAGGGTAAAGAGTTTTTTCTCGGTGATGGCGTTGACGATGTCGCCTTTGCAGACACCGTTGCAGCCGCAGATCTCCGCGTTGTCCGCCATGACAGCGACACGGGTTTCGTCACCATGCCCGGAGTCACCGAGGTGATGTTGCCCAAATAGAACCGTGTTGCGAAAACCGGAGATGTCGGTGGCATCCTTCATCATCTGGAAGTACCAGGTGCCGTCGATGGTGTCGCCGTAGAGCACCGCGCCGATAATGCGATTGTCGCGCACCACCAGCTTTTTGTAGCTGCCGCCGGCAATATCCTGGAACACCATCTCCTCGGTATGTTCATCGCCGCTGAAGTCTCCGGCCGAGAAGAGCTCGATACCAGTAACTTTTAATTTGGTCGAGGTGACAGTGCCTTCATAGCGGCCGATGCCGTGCTCAGCCAGGTGGTTGGCGGCGACTTTTGCCTGTTCAAACAGCGGAGCGACCAGGCCGTAGGCGATGCCGCGATGCTGTACGCATTCGCCGACGGCGTAGATGCGCGGGTCAAAAGTCTGCATGGTGTCATTGACAACGATGCCGCGTTCGCAGTGCAGGCCGGATTCCTGTGCAAGCGTGAAATTTGGCTTGATGCCGACAGCCATCACCAGCAGGTCGGCCTCGATCTCTGTGCCGTCCTTGAAGCGCAGGCCGGAGATGCGGTCATCCCCCAGGATCTCTTCTGTGGCATGCTCCATGAGGAATTTCATGCCGCGTGATTCCAGAGATTTTTGCAGCATCTTTGCGGCAGGCTTGTCGAGTTGACGCTCCATCAACCTGTCCATAAGGTGCACCACTGTGACATCCATACCCTGTTTCATGAGACCGTTTGCCGCCTCGAGTCCGAGCAAGCCTCCGCCGATGACGACGGCTTTTTTGTAATGCTCAGAGGCTTCCAGCATGGTATCGACATCGCCAATATCACGAAAACCGATGACACCATACTTATCGGCGCCTGGAATCGGCAGCATGAAGGGAGTCGAACCTGTGGCGATGATCAGGCGATCATAGGGAGCTGTTGTTCCATCCTCGCCGATCACTTCGCGTCTGGCGCGATTGATTTCGGTAACCTTGATGCCTTTATGCAGGGTGATGTTATTGTCGCTGTACCACTGCTCGTCATTGAGCATGATCTCATCGATAGTCTTTTCTGACGCCAGCACCGGAGAGAGCATGATGCGGTTGTAGTTGCCGTAGGGCTCTTCACCAAAAACCGTGATGTCATATTTTTCAGGCTCGAGCTTGAGCACCTCTTCGAGGGTGCGCACGCCGGCCATGCCGTTGCCGATGAGGACCAGATTCTCTTTCATTAGATAAAACTCCAGGGTGAATCTTTGAATAATATGAATTGCTGTGTATCTGGCATCTAGCAATTAGTGTGCCAACTAGTGTTGCTGAGCGGGGGCAGGGGGTGAATCAGATCAACAGGGATAACGGCGCACACAATTGGTGCATTACCAGATGCTAATGTTTCAAATATGTACAGTAGCTACTGAGATGCTGGATTCCCTCACCCCGGCCTTATCCCTCTGGGAGAAGGGGCAAAACCCCCTCTCCCTCGGGGAGAGGGTTGGGGCTAGGGGAGTCTATCAGATCAGTATTGGCATGGTAATTGCTAGCTCCGTAGATAATGTTTATTATTGATTTGGAGCATCAAAATGGCCAGTGACAAACTCAATCTCTTTGATTTCAGCCAGGACAAGATCCGCACCCTGCATCTGACCTGGATGGCATTTTTTGTCAGTTTTATGGTGTGGTTTGCGCATGCCCCGCTGATGCCTTTTATCCGTGAAGTGCTGGCATTGAATGATCAGCAGGTCAAGGTGCTGCTGATCCTCAATGTGGCGATGACCATTCCTGCGCGCATCGTGGTCGGTATGCTGGTCGACCGCTATGGACCGCGCATCATGTATGCCGCGATTCTGATCCTCGGCGGAGCGATAAGCATCCTGTTCGCATTGGCCCAGGATTACGAGCAGCTTGCGTTGCTGCGGTTTCTCTCCGGATTCGTCGGTGCGGGCTTTGTCGTCGGCATCCGCATGATCTCCGAGTGGTTTCCGGCCCGCCAGACAGGCATTGCCCAGGGTATCTACGGAGGCTGGGGTAACTTTGGTTCGGCGGGCGCAGCCATGCTGCTGCCCTTCGTTGCCGCCAATGTCGGCGGCGATGATGGCTGGCGCTACGCCATTATCGGCACCAGTCTGCTGTCGATCGCCTACGGCGCCTTCTATTACTGGCGCGCGCGCAACACCCCCAAGGGATCAACCTACTTCAAGCCGAAGAAGATGGGCGCCATGGAAGTCACCAGCGGCGGCGACCTGGTTCTCTATATGTTGATGAATATCCCGATGTTCCTGGCGCTGGGCGTACTCACCTGGAAGCTCTCTCCGGCTAAGATGGGGCTGTTGAGTGGTCCCACGAGTTATGCCATCTACCTGACCCTGATCGTCGTCTATCTGATCCAGATCTGGAAAATCTGGCACCTGAATTCGCAAGTATTGAAAACCCCTGTGCCGGAGATGCAGCGTTACAAGTTCAAGCAGGTGGCGATTCTCGACCTGGCCTACCTGGTGACCTTTGGCACCGAGCTGGCGGTTGTCTCGATGCTGGCGCTTTTCTATGTCGATATGTTTGGTCTCGACAAGGTGTGGGCGGGTGTCCTGGCCGGCATCTATCCGGTGATCAACCTGGTGGCGCGTCCCGCCGGCGGACTCTTTAGTGATAAGATCGGGCGCCGGCGGACACTGATTATCGTCTTTATCGGCATCGCCCTGAGTTTTCTGCTGTTGAGCCGCGTTGACTCCAGCTGGCCGGTATGGCTGGTCGTTGCTGCGACCATTCTTGGCGGCATCTTCTCCAAGGCGGGTTCAGGCGCAGTCTATGCCATGGTGCCGCTGATCCAGCGTCGTATGACCGGGCAGATTGCCGGCATGGCGGGCGCCTACGGCAATGTTGGCGGCGTGATCTTTCTGACGGTCAACTCCTTCGTCGAGACGCAGATGTTCTTTCTGGTGATCGGCGCCACGGCTGGAGTGGTGCTCTTTTTTGTTCTGTTGTTTCTTGAAGAGCCAAAAGGGCAGATGGTGGAGACGCTGCCTGATGGCACTGTGCAGATGATCGATGTCAGTTGAGGGAAGTACTAAGTTTTAGGTTTTAGGTTTTAGGTTTTAGGACTCCCTCTCCCTCCGGGAGAGGGTTGGGGTGAGGGGAGCAGGAAAATTGGCAATCTACGATTGAGAGTGGAAAATAATGGGTAGTCATCTCGCCGTCACGCTCGGGCAATGCTCTGATGCAGGCATCAAGCCGCACAACGAGGATTTTCACAGCGCTTTTATCCCTGAAGACGGGCTGCTGATGAGCAAGGGAATCGCCGTTGCCATTGCCGATGGCGTCAGTGGTAGTGACGGCGGCAAGGAGGCCAGCCAGTTGAGCGTGCGCATGTTCCTCGATGACTACTATGGCACCCCGGACTCCTGGTCGGTCAAGAACGCTGTCAGCAAGGTGATGACAGCACTCAATCGCTGGCTCTATAGCCAGGGGCAGCAGAAGTACGAACATGCCAGGGGCATGGTCACCACCTTCAGCGCACTGGTGCTGAAGTCTCAAACCGTGCACCTGTTCCATGTCGGCGACAGCCGCATCTACCGCCTGCGTGAGGGCGAACTGCAGCAGTTGACCCGTGATCACCGTGTGTGGATCAATAACGACAGGGAATACCTAGCCCGCGCGCTGGGCATCGATATCAACCTGGAGATCGATTACCGCTCCACGCCTGCACAAGAGGGTGATCTCTTCCTGCTGACAACCGATGGCGTGCATGATTTTGTTGCAGACAGCGAACTCCTGGCTCTTCTCGAGCAGCATGCACAGGATCAGCAGCAGGCGACAGAGGCAATCGTCCAGGCATCGAAGCTGGCAAAAAGCACGGATAACATCACCTGCCAGGTCGTCAGGATCGATGCGCTCCCGGAAGCTGACAAGAGTGAATATTATGAGCAGTTGACACGCCTGCCGTTTCCGCCGGACCTCAACGCCGGTCATATTATCGATGGCTACAAGATTCTGCGTGAGTTGAATGCCACAAGCCGCAGCCAGGTCTATCTTGCCGAGGACACACTCTCATCGTCATCGCGCAAGGTGGTGTTGAAAACCCCATCCGTCAATTACGAGGATGATCCCAATTATCTGGAGCTGTTTCTGCATGAAGAGTGGGTCGCCAAGCGCCTCGACTCGCCGCATCTGATCAAGGTTTGCAATGAAGATCGTCAGCGGACATTTCTCTACACCGTGGTCGAGTATATCGAGGGGCAGACGCTGAAGCAGTGGATGGCTGACAATCCGCGTCCGGGCATCGCGCAGATGCGTGCGACGATTGATCAGATTGCCCGCGGCCTGCGCGCCATGCATCGCATGGAGATGTTTCACCAGGATCTCAAGCCGGATAATATCCTCATCGACAACAACAACACGCTGAAGATAATCGACTTTGGTTCGACGCGCATCGCCGGACTCGCAGAAATCAAGACGCCGGTCGAGCAGGCGCATATTCTGGGCACCGCCAACTATTCGGCGCCGGAATACTTCAGGGGAGAGCAGGGTACTAATCGCTCTGACATCTTCTCACTGGGCGTCATCGCCTACGAGATGCTGACGGGAAAGCTTCCGTATGGAGAGATTTCCAGCGAGCGCGCCGCTAAAAAACGCTACATCTATACCTCTGCCAGAGAGCACAACCCCATGATTCCGGAGTGGATCGATGCGGCGCTGGAGAAGGTGCTGCAGCCGCATCCACAAAAACGTTATGCGCTGCTGTCGGAATTCATCACAGATCTGACCAAGCCCAATCAGCGTTTGCTGCAAAAATCGACGCAGCCGCTGCTTGAGCGCAACCCGGTCGCCTTCTGGCAAGTGGTGGCGTTGATCGAGCTGATTGCACTCGTCACTCTGATGGTGATTGACGTTTTGTAACTTCACAGCACGGAGTTATATAAGATGTTACGCTGTTTTGAAGTGATGGCTCTCTTAACGGAACTTCTTGGGATTCTGTATTGCAGTTGCTAAAATCTAAGCTCCTGGTAAAAGTCACCTCACCGTCATACACCATTACTCAGCAGGCTATACCCATGTCACTGCAGGACCAATTGCTCAAGTCCGGACTTATCGATAATAAGAAGGCAGGCAAGATCAAAAAGAGCAAATACAGGCAGGCCCAACAGAAGCAGAAGAACAAGATAGAGACGGCTGATGAGGCAAAGCTGGCGGCGCAGCAGGCGCAGGCCGAGAAGGTGGAGCGTGATCGCCAGCTCAACCAGCAGCGCAAGAGAGAGGCTGAGCACAAGGCGATCGCAGCGCAGGTGCTCCAACTTATCGAGATGAACCGTCAGCCTCTGGATGACGGCGATATCGCATACAGCTTTTCCGATGGCGCGCTGATCAAGCGCATCCATGTCACCGGGCAACAGCTGAAACAGCTGAGTAATGGCCGCCTCTGTATCATCAAGCTGGATGAGCGGTACGAACTGATCCCAACCCTGGTTGCCGAGAAGATCCGGCTGCGTGATGAGTGCGCGCAGATCCTCAGCAACCAGCCCACCGAGGTGCCTGACGAGGATGACCCCTACGCCGATTTTCAGGTGCCAGACGACCTGATGTGGTAGTCAGAAAGCCCTGAGACTTGATTCTGCTCATTGTATGTGTGATTATTCAAAATTGGATATGGATTTCCGAAAAGAGAAGGGGGAGGGCAGCGCTTCAACAGAAGTTTTTCCAGACAGGGATTTGCCGGACTGATGGCGCAAGGCGCTGCATCTGCCGAGAGCAAATCCCTACCCCTTTGCAGGCAAATGTTCACTATTTCTATTCTTTTAAAAAGGTGCAGTTTATGAAAAAAACCATCTCAAGGCCCATGAATTTTCTCATGATTTCGTTCATTGCCCTGTTGTTGTCGGCATGTGGCGGCGGTGACAGCTCTTCATTGGGGGGCGACTCTTCATCAGACAGCGGGGCATTGACTCTTCGCCTGACAGATGCGCCGGTTGATGGATTGTTAGAGGTGTGGGTGACCTTTACCGATGTTATTATCCACCCCGCAGATGGCAGTGGAGATATTGTCGTTCCAGTCGATGATGGTGAGGGAGAAGCTGGCATGACGATTGAGCTGACATCCCTTGCAGGGGGGGGCAGTGTCAGATTGCTGGGTGACTATCCATTGCCGGATGGTCACTACAGCTGGATGCGTCTGGTCATCGATCCCGACAATACTTACGTTATTTGTGATGAGTATGAATGTGATGGTGATGGTGATGGTGTGGCTGACTCCCTTCCCCTGATGCTGGATTGTTCAAGTTGTGACCAGAGTCACCTGAAGCTGAACAGGTCTTTTACTATCGGAGCCGAAGGCCTGGTGGATTTCACGATCGATTTTGACATGAGGAAATCGGTCACCCTGATACAGCCTAACAGCACGCCGTACGTGGACAACCAGTTCAAGCTGCGTCCCACGTTGAGAATTATTGATACGGATGTGGCCAGTGCCCAAATCTTTGGAACGGTCGATGAGGAGCTGGTTAATCCTGCTGTTCCGGATGACTGCGCAGTCTATGTCTACGAGGGAGATGTCTATCCGGATGACATCTGTATTGACGTTAACGGTGACGTCTGTCCGGGATCAGGTGCCCAGTCGCTGACGACGGCCGAGGTTATCTTGGAGGGGACCAATCCCGATATTTACACTTATCGGACCGGCTATCTTTATCCTGGAACCTACACGGTTGCCCTGCTGTGTGAAGATGATGATCCAGAAGTGGATGATGCTGTGCCGTTCATCGGGGAAGCAACGGTTGAAGCCGTCGCCGGTGACAACGAACATAATTTTGAGCCGATCCCATAGCCTGATCTCTTTTCGAGAACAAACAAAACCGGCCTCGGCCGGTTTTGTTTGTTCTTGAATAAATTCCCTGCCAGTGTCAGACCCTAAATCAACAACGCTTCGAGCTCACTCTGCTGAACGGGGTGCTGCAGCACGCCGTGCAGGGGGTAGATGTTGCTGAGTTGGCCAACATGCTGCTGTTCCGCCTGAGTGACAAAGAGGATCACTTTGGCGCGGGGCGCATATTTCGGCAGACTGTAGAGCAGCACATCGAGGTTGCTGATATGCACGCCGGCATAGTTGTTTCCATAACCGTAGAAAAACTCGGCGACGATAAAATCCGGAGCCTCTCTCTTCAATCGTCTGAGGGCGTTACGAACAGAATTGACCTTGTGTTCGCTGATTTGCAGCCGCTGGTAGAGGCTGGATAGGCGGGGGTGGGTTGGTGACTCGATAATGGAAAGCAGTGACGGCATGTCATTGAATATTATATGAAACGTAACTTCTCAATAATCCCATACATTGAAAACGCATTTTCCTGAACAGATGTCATTTCGACCGCAGGGAGAAATCTTGAACCTGTGAATTCAACAGGGTGTATCAGGATTTCTCCCTGCGGTCGAAATGACAATATGCAAGGTCCTGCACGGAGCAACATGCAATGATTCTATTTACAGGGAGTCGTGCGGTGATAGTAGTCATACTTGTGCAGTCTCGATGTCAAGCTCCATGCCTTTTGATGGGAGAGGGGCTCGTGTTGTGGAAAAATGATTCTGACATAGAGGTCCTTGCAGTGGTCGACGACGATGGCCTGCAGTATCTTCTCAGCCTCTGCAAGAGGCAGGGGCTGTGAAAACTCACTCTCTCCCGGACGTTTGACGACAAACCTGTCATCACCGAGCCGGCTGGTATAACGGAAGTCGACAACATATTTGTTCTTGCTGCTGCGGGCAGGTTTGACGAGCTTGTCATATTTGACTCTGAGCTCGGAGTAGTCATCCTCCAGGCCTGACAGATCCTCCTGTGAGCTGCTCAATATCTGCCGCAGCTCAGTAAGAGTGGCGGAGATGGTCTCATTCTTTTGCTGCAGGCTGAGCAGTTGGCCGCTCTTCTGTTTCACTTCACTCTCGCTTCCTGCAAGCTTCTCCTGCATGGCGCTGACCGTGTCGTTGAGCTTTGCGAGTAGCTGGTTGAGCCGGGTGGTCTCCTGTTCCAGTCGGGTGCGTTCATCGGTGAGTGCATCGATGGACGCAAGATGCTGTGATGCCGTCGATTCATGTTGTGACGCCAGCTGTTGCGCTGCGCTCAGCTGTTCGGTGGAAATTCCCAGTTTTTGCTCTATCTCACGGATTGTCTCGAGGGATCGCTGATGCTGCTTGCGGACTTCTTCAAGCTCCTGTTTCGATAGACGATGATCGGCAGCAAGCTTCTCTTTATGCTGCTGAAGCTGCTCGATCTGCTGTTGACTCTCTTCTGCTGCAGATGTGAGTTGAGATATCTCTGAGCGGCTGCTCTTCAATGCTTCACCGGTTTCAGCCAGCTCGGTTTGAGTAGTGGCAATACTCTTGTTTGCTTCACCCAGGGAATCCTCTCTCTGTTGCAGCTGTGTACGGGTTTCATTGAGCTGGGATGTTGTTTTCTGCTGAGCAAGCATGGACTCTTCGAGTGCTGTTTGCTGGCTTTTTTGATCAGCAAGCAGCGTGCTTTTCTGCTGTTCCAGTTGCTGCAGATCTTGCTGCTGCTGCTCGCTCTGCTGCTGCAACAGCGCAAGATCCTGCTGTACGGAATCAAACTGTTCCCGTGTCTGCCTGAGCTGCTCCTCAATCTCCCTGTTCTTCTCGCTGCTGAGGCGCTGTGCTGATGTCGATTGCTCGAGCTCCTGTTGGAGTTTTGTCTGTGTTGCCTGCAGACTGCTTTTTTGCTCTTCCAGTTGAGTAATGTCGAGTTGTTGCCGGCTGCTTTTTTTCCTGAGGGTTTCGAGGGTGTATTGCAGAGAGGTCAGCTTCTCGACGTGCTCCCCAAGCCTCCTGGCAAGCACGTTCTTGACTTTTCCCGCCTCAAGGGCTTCGGCGGTCGCCATGCGTTCTGCAGCCAGTGTTTCCGTCAACTGTCTGACAAGATCCGTATTGCGTGTAATCAGGACAACCATCGCAAGCAGGAAGATCATCACGATCACTGTCATGATGTCTGTAAACGAGGGCCAGAAGCTCTCGTTATGTTCGCTGCTCTCCCGGTTCAGGCGGAGATCGATAAATCCGTCACTCATCGTTTTCCTTCTCGTGCTCGATGCGGAAGCCGTGACGCAGAATGGTTTTGAGCTCCTCCATGTGTGGAGAGAAGGCGTCTGACTGGGTTTTGAAGCTGATAACCGCTTGCGCCATGGCGTGTTCCATGGCGCCAAACTGTTTCTGGGATTTATCCATGCTTTTGGTCAGCTTCTGCAGCATAGTCACCAGGTGACTGAGTTCATAAACGATGTTTTCATTGGTGACCTGGAATTTTGGCGACAGATAAGCAGTGGTGACCTGTTCAATGCCGCTGATAAGGTTTGTCTGTACATTGGTCAATTTGAGATAGAAGTAACCAAAGTAGAGATAACAGGCGATTGCGGTCATGGTGGTTGAGAGCGCCGTTGACATTCCGTGGATGACAAGTCCCATCCCGCTGGAGTCGACATGGCCTTCAAACATGCTGGATGCGCCGATCAACGCTATGGAGAGCGAAACAATGGTGCCGAAAACACCTGTCAGTATGAGGATGTTATTGATGAATCTCGGAAGATTGATCCTGGTGCTTTCATTGGCTACCAACGTCGATGCCAGGGCGCCTTGATTGATCGGGGTGCGGCTCTTATAGAGGCGCTGCATCATCAGGTAGCGGGTAGTGATCATGTTATCGGCGCTCATATCCTGCAACGGATTGTCCGGATCCGTCTGCATGTTCTCTATAAATGTATTGAGCGCTTTCTCTTCACGTGAATAACCGGACAGAGCGACGATAATGCGGAATATGCCGAGCATGAAGAGCACCAGGATGAGGCTGTTGATAATGATGCCTACATCAGAAAGCTGGTTGGTCAAATAGATATCCTTGATTTTTCCGTATTGCCATGCAAGCAGTGAGACGACAACAATGCCGGATAGCAGCATTTGCAGCAGTACTGAGCGGCTGTAGACACGACGAAACTGTATGATCCTCAAGATGATGCTCCGGGATGACGATGGCAGAAATAAGTATATTGACATTTTACCATAAACTTTTAGTGCCGGAGTTGCTCAAACTATGGGTTCGCCTTTAATCTGCCGGGAAGCAGGGAGGGAGGTGCGGATTATAATTTGATGCTGCTGCCGGTTGATTCTAGAATCAATTTTGCTATAATGATAAAACTTCTTCACTATCCGTTATATCTTGAGATTTCTTAAAGTATATTGTTTTAAGTAGACACTGGGAATATACTCTATATACTAGATATATATAGAGAAATTATCTTGTTGGCTAAAAACGGTCTGAATGAGTGGCAGGTCAATGAAAAAGTTACTTCTACTATTTAGCTTGCCCTTCTATTATCTGCTCCTGAGCGGGGGTGTTGTTGCGGACGTCACGATAAATGGCGTGCGCAGCTGGACTGCGCCTGAACGCACCCGCCTGGTATTTGATCTCTCGGGGCCGGTGAAGTATCAACTCACTTCCTCTGCTGACACATCTTCCCCGACGCTGCTGCTGAAGCAGAGTCAGCTCAAATCGAAAATTCCCTCCTTCAACAAGCATAAGGTCATTGCCTCGATTGTTGCAAAGCCGGTCAATAAAAAGAGCGTCCAGGTCACATTCAAGCTCAGGAAAGCCGTCAAAATCAAGAGTTTTCAATTAGACCCCGGCGGACGTTATGGTTATCGTCTGGTGCTCGATCTCTACGCTGAAGAGAGAGGCCGTGAATCAAAGGTTGCGAAAAAGAGGAGTCGAAACAGCAGGCAGCAGCAACGTGCAACTTCAAAGGCTGACAAGCGCAACGGCGTAAAAAAGCAGCAGACGGCGCATAAACGTGCGCAGTCTCCGACGCCGGCAACGGCAAAGAAAGTGCGCGGACGGGATATTGTCATTGCCATTGATGCCGGACATGGTGGAGAGGACTCCGGCGCCAGGGGCAGCGAAGGGACTTATGAAAAAGATGTGGTGCTGGCGATCGCCAATAAGTTGAAAAAACTGCTGGACAAGGAGGCGGGTATACGCGGCGTGCTGGTGCGCAAGTCGGATTACTATATACCCTTGCGTAAGCGTATGGAGATTGCGCGCAAGCATCATGCGGATTTCTTTGTCTCTATTCATGCGGATGCTTTCCCTGATCCGTCAGCCAGGGGCTCATCTGTCTATGTGCTGTCGAACAAGGGGGCGTCCAGTGAGGCGGCTCACTGGTTGGCCAAACGGGAAAACCAGGCTGATCTGGTTGGTGGCGTCAGCCTCGATGACAAGGATGATGTACTGGCCTCCGTGCTGCTGGATCTCTCACAGGCGGCCAGCAGGCAGGTGAGTCACGAAGTGGCGCAGATGACTGTCAGGAACCTGCACAAAGCTGGAAAGGTGCATTTTAGTGGTGTTCAAAAAGCGGGTTTCGCGGTTCTGAAATCACCGGATATTCCATCGATGCTGGTGGAAGTGGCTTTTATTTCCAATCCCATGGAGGAGAAAAAACTGCGTGACCAGGTGCATCAGGAGAAATTTGCACAGGCTATTCTAGGAGGAGTACGCCGCCATTTTCATCGGGCGCCCCCCCCTGGCAGCTGGCTGGCAATGCGTCATAAACGAAAAATCCGTGGAAGGCAGTATGTCATTGTGCCGGGAGATACGCTTTCTGAAATTGCACAGCGTCACCAGGTGAGTCTTTCGCGCCTGAAAGATTTCAATCAGCTCGGTCAGAATGACATCCGCGCCGGCCAGGTTTTGAAGATTCCTGCCGAGAGTTGATCTGGATTGGCAATATTACGAATATCTTCCAGCATCAGTTAGCCATCATCTATACTGGAGGTACTATAATTACTTTATTGTGAAAACAGGAAATACCATCATGAAAAAATCATCTATGATATTCAGTATGCTGCTGACCTTGACGGCGATGCATAATGCAACCGCCTGGTCATCCTGGTCTACGTGGTCACAATATCCGCAGGCCCCTTACAATTACCAGCAATGGCGTGGCAACTCGCAGATATCCACCGACTTTCAGGTTCAGCAATTCTTTGCGCCTGATGGCTACCACATTCGCATAGCCTCAATGGGTCGAAATGCCGATCAGATCAATATCAGTGTTGAAGGCAGACGCATCAACATCAGCAGCCATCAAGTTCAACATGATCAATCCGGAAGAATGCGGATGATGCAATCCGGTAATTTTTCGCAATGGATAGTATTGCCAAATGATGCTGATATGCAATCAATGCGCCGCAGACAGAGCCCGGAAGCGATCGAAATTTTTGTGCCCAGGCTTCGCTGACAGACAACTGTCATGGCGTCCTGTCACGTATTGAATTCGTCTGAAGCAAGTCAGCTCATGGATTGATGATGGCCACCCTGAAACTCCGCCGCGTCGCTATCGACACATACAGGGAGAATGTCGCCTTTTTGCATCGTGATTGCGAGGTCTATCGCAGTGAAGGCTTTCAGGCGCTGAGCAAGATCGAGATTCACAGGGAAGAGAATGGGGTGCCGGTCATCGCGGTACTCAATGTGGTTGATGACGCCACCATTACCCAACCCGGCGAACTGGGCCTCAGTGAGCAGGTCTATGCGCAACTGGCCCTGCCTGAAGGCACACCTGTCTGTGTCGCACAGGCAACTCCCACCGTTTCCCTCAAGTCAGTTCATCGCAAGGTAGCCGGAGAGCGGCTCGAGTTCGAGGAGTACATGGGGATCACACGGGATATCGTCGAAAACCGTTATTCCAGGATCGAGATGGCTGCGTTTCTGGTCTCCTGCTCGCAAAATGGTCTGGAGAGGGAGGAGGTGCTGAGTCTCGCCCGTGCAATGGTAGAGTCAGGCGAACGCCTTGACTGGGGTGAGCCCCAGGTCGTGGATAAACACTCAATCGGGGGGATTCCGGGGAACCGTACCTCCATGCTGGTGGCGCCGATTGTCGCGTCCCACGGCATGTTGATGCCTAAAACATCCAGCCGCGCCATCACTTCGCCGGCAGGCACCGCCGATACCATGGAGGTTTTGGCCAACGTCGATCTTGAGCCGAGCAGATTATTCGATATCGTCCAGAAGCAGCGTGGCTGCCTCGCATGGGGCGGCACAGCAAGACTGGCGCCGGTTGATGATATCCTGATCTCGGTTGAACGTCCGCTCTCCATGGACTCCCCCGGGCAACTGGTCGCCTCGATACTATCGAAGAAGGTTGCAGCCGGTGTCACCCACCTGCTGATCGATATCCCGCTGGGACCCACGGCCAAGGTGCGCAACCGGGCAGACGCATTGCAACTGCGTAAATTGTTTGAATATGTCGGAGACAGGATGGGGCTGTACCTGGAAGTGATGATTACCGATGGCGCACAGCCCATCGGAAGGGGAGTCGGCCCGGTCCTGGAGGTGCGTGACGTCATGCAGGTTCTGAACAATGAGACTGAAGCTCCTCGCCCGCTGCGTGAGAAGGCGCTGAGACTGGCCGGCCGCATCCTGGAGTTCGATCCCGATGTACGGGGCGGCCAGGGCTATGTGATTGCCAGGGATATTCTCGATTCCGGCAGGGCGTTGGCGAAGATGCAGGCGATCATCCAGGCGCAAGGGGTGAATAAGACCCCGCAGCTGCCCGGCCACCTGAAATTTCAGGTGGTGTCGCCCGGTGATGGTCTGGTGACCGCTATCGACAATTTACAGGTTGCGCATATTGCACGCCTGGCCGGCGCCCCGATTGATAAGGGAGCCGGTGTTGATCTGCACAAGCAGCATGGTGATCCTGTTCAGCAGGATGAGCCTTTGTACACCATCCACGCTGAGTTTCCGGCTAATTTCAACTTCGCCAAAGAGGCAGCGGAGATTGACAATGGGTTTCAAATAGAGACGTCGTATGCACACCCAACAGAGTAGCGATGGACTGCTCCTCGGCTTCCCGGAATACCGGGAGCCCGCCGCACGCCTGGCAATGGCAGCCGGTCTCTCTTATTCCGAGGTGGATATACACACTTTTCCCGATGGTGAAAGCCGCCTGCGCCTGCCTGAAAAGATGCCATCAAGGGTGGCATTCTGCCGCAGCCTCGATCAGCCCAACGGCAAACTGCTGGAACTCATACTGGCCGCGGCCAGCGCCAGGGAGCAGGGGGTGAAGCAGTGCGCCCTGGTTGCTCCCTATCTCTGCTATATGCGTCAGGACAAGGCCTTCTCTCCGGGAGAGGTCGTCAGTCAGCGCATCATTGGCAAGCTGATCGCCGATTATTTTTCTGAAGTGCTGACCGTTGATGCGCACCTTCACCGCATCTCACGATTATCTGAAGCCATTCCTGCAAGGATTGCAATGAACCTGAAGGCAACTGAGCCGATGGCGCGTTTTCTGGCTGCCCGGCTCGAGAATCCCCTGCTGGTTGGTCCTGATCAGGAGTCTGAGCAGTGGGTTGCCGCGATTTCAGCATACGATAAGCTGGATTACGTCGTGGCGAGCAAGCAGCGCTTTGGCGACAGGGACGTGACTGTGAAACTTCCACAGGCCTTATATCAGGGAAGAGATATCGTGCTGCTGGATGACGTGGCCAGCACCGGAAATACCCTGGAAGTTGCTGCCAGGGAGCTTGAATCCCATGCGCCGGGTTCCGTTTCGGTGCTGGTCACACATGCCCTGTTTGTCGGTGATGCTGTGCAGAGGCTGCGAGCCGCCGGAGTTGGCAACATCTGGAGCTGCGATAGCATCGCTCATCAGAGTAATGCAGTGTATCTTGACGCAATGCTTGGGAATGCACTGGCCGGTATTTTCACTGGAGATGCATCATGGCAGGAAGAGAGATGAACCCGTCAAATTCTACCGGAGCGATTGAGCGGTTGTTGCGGGAGATCAAAAGCGAGGTCAGGCAAACCGCATCCTATACCGGCAGGGAGAGCCTCAAACCCGAGGTATATGAGGCGATGAGGCAGGTCAACCGCGAAGATTTCGTGCGCGACCAGGATCGCGAGCTCGCCTGGGGCAACTACCCGCTCTCGATAGGCGAGGGACAGACAATCTCGCAGCCCTATATCGTCGCCCTGATGACGGACATGCTTGAGGTTGACAGAGATTCTGTGGTGCTGGAGATCGGCGCCGGATCCGGCTACCAGGCGGCCGTCCTGTCACTGCTGGTCAAACAGGTCATCAGCATCGAAATTATTCCTCAACTGGCCCAACAGGCACAGCAGTTCCTGCAAAATCTTGGCTACAACAAAGTAGCCGTCAAATGCGGCAACGGTCGTCTGGGCTGGCCGCAACAGGCCCCTTACGATGCAATCATCGTGACTGCTGCATCTGAGGATATCCCTCCTGAATTGATCCGCCAGCTCAAACCCGGCGGACGTCTGGTGATTCCGATTGGAGGCCAGTGGATGGCGCAGCAGCTGATGGAAATCAGCAAGGATGAAGAGGGGAAAGTCATCGAAAAAAGCGTTCTGCCGGTCTCCTTTGTACCTTTGACAGGAGGGTAAGTTTGTCTTAAGGAACCTCTGAATAAGTCCATGAGATGGGGGTTCGGGGGAAGGGTGATCCGGATGCCCATTGTAAGTCATTGATAGATACCCCTTCCCCCGTAGAAAAACTTGCAGGAATGCTCTGGTCGAAGCTTCCGCATCCTGCTCACGCCCCTCACCTACATCCCTGCAGGCGAGGCGCAGAGCGACTTGATCAGAGCTTCCTTGACTGACTCTCTTGTTTTCGGAATCCACTATACACGCCAAACCAAAGCCAAGATCCATCCCATGAAGCTTGCCTGAATGACTATATTCGGCCAAAATATTTGTACAGTGAAAACTGTGATACGCCCCTTTTATTTTCCTTTAATGCTTAATCGGGTGAGAATATCTAACAACGGCAGAAGCCATAACGGATATTCAGATTTTTGAAGCGACATAAAAATGCTACGCCAAGATAGTAGGCGCTCTGGCAGGTCTCAACCACAGATACGGGCGCCATCCGATGAAGGCGACTGGACACTGAGCAGCGGTTCATCTCTCTCTAAATTGTCGTCATAACATATAAAAACTGTCATCTTCTGACGGTTATTCAATATGTCACCCTCTTTTGCATCAGAAGCCATCAGCAAAGCATCATTTTGAATATTATAGAATTGTTTGTATCTGGCACGCTATTTGCTTATTAATTTACGGGGCCATTCTACTTTTAAAGACATACAGGGCGCCAAAAAAGGGTTTGCCGGACTAACAGCTGCTTGGCTTATGCCATCCAGGCCGGCATCACAAAACACCACGCGACGAAACAACAAGAGAGGTTACGCAAAATGATGGTTAATCATTCGCAAAAAGAGAAATGCACAGGCTACACACAGCAGCAGCGGCAGGAACTGGCAAAGTCATTCAATCAGGTGCTGACTAGATGCACGGATCAGACATTTGGCCTGGCGCTGTCTGCTGCAGCGAAAGTTATCAGGAATGAGGCGATCAACAACTGACCATATACACTGCGATGCCTCACCGTGGCAACGCCTGCTATTTGCAGGGGCAGTGTATATCAGCAGTTCAGCCGCAGACTGTGATTGTGATTGTATCGAGTATGGGTGGAGTGTGGACAGACGCAATAGAAGAGACGTGGATGACTATCGCTCAATTGGCAATGGAATGCACTGAACAAAAATAGGGAGAATACGAATTAACTTAAGCTTTTAGTGAAGACCCCTTGTTGCGGGGACTTCGACAAAACCTCACTGTACTAGTGCAATAGGGAGGAGATCTAACACTACGTCGGTGTAGGCCAGGGGCGTGAGCAGGCCATTCCTGCGTATCCTGCACTCACGGCATTTGTACATCCATGTATGGCAGACGCGGAAGCTTCGTTCCTCAGCACATCCTATTTGTGGCACAATGAACGCATGACCTCCGAAGTAGAAGCCTCCCCCGAATCCTCCCGTCGAATCCATGCGCTGCCAACTGTGCTCGTCAACCAGATTGCGGCCGGTGAGGTTGTCGAGCGCCCGGCATCGGTGATCAAGGAGCTGGTCGAAAACAGCCTGGATGCCGGCGCCAAGCAGATCGATGTCAGCGTTGAGCAGGGCGGCATCAAGCGTATGCAGATTCGTGACAACGGCTGCGGTATTCATGCCGACGATCTGGCGTTGGCATTATCACGTCATGCCACCAGCAAACTGGAGAGCCTCGAAGAGCTGGAGCGTATCAGCAGCATGGGGTTTCGCGGTGAGGCGCTGCCGAGTATTGCCTCTGTTTCACGACTCACCATGACTTCACGCGCCCGGGGTGAGGAGCAGGCTCACTCTATCACCTCTGATGGCGAGATAAAGCCTGCCGCCCATCCGCAGGGGACAACGCTCGAGGTGCGGGACCTTTTCTACAATACTCCGGCCCGGCGAAAATTCCTGCGCACCGAAAAGACCGAGTTCAGGCATATCGATCAACTGCTGCGCCGTCTGGCGCTGTCACGTTTCGACGTCGGTTTCACACTCACCCATAATCGCAGTCAGATCTTTTCACTGCCTGCTGTCACGCAGAGTGCAGCAGGTGATCAGCGCATTGCCACTCTGCTGGGTCAGGGCTTTGTAGACAATGCACTCTGTTTCGAGCATGAAGCCGTGGGGCTGCGACTGCGCGGCTGGGTTGGCCTGCCCACATTCTCACGCTCACAGGCTGATATGCAGCACTTTTTTGTCAATGGGCGCATGGTGCGTGACAAACTGGTTACACATGCCATTCGCCAGGCCTACCAGGATGTCCTGTTTCATGGGCGTCATCCGGTCTATGTGCTCTATCTGGAACTCAACCCGGTGCTGGTGGATGTCAATGTCCATCCAACCAAGCATGAAGTACGTTTTCGTGAAGGCCGCCTGGTGCACGATTTTCTGTTCCGCACCCTGCATCAGGTGCTTGCGGATGTACGCCCTGCAGAACAGAGCAACACGCCGGAGTCTCAATCCCTATCCACTGCCTCTGTAGCCCCCGTGTTGTCGCCAGCCGCTGATTTCAGCACCGCGGGCGCCTCGCAGCAGCGGTTTGCACTGAATATGCGTGAACCACGACCGGCTGCGTATCGGGCATCGATACAGATGCAGCGGCCACCGCCATTACCGCAGGCGACGCCTGATACCGGGCAGGAGGTTCCACTGCTCGGTTATGCGCTGGCGCAGCTGCACGGTGTCTATATCCTGGCGCAGAACAGGGATGGATTGATCGTGGTCGATATGCACGCTGCACATGAACGCATCACCTACGAGCGCATGAAAATCGCGTTGCAGGAGAGCGTTCTGAAGTCCCAGCCGTTGCTGGTGCCGCTCTCGGTCAAGGTCAGCACACGGGAAGTCGAGCTCGCCATCGAGCAACATGCGTGGCTCAATCGCCTGGGTATGGAGGTGGACCAGCTGGGTGACGAGACCCTGGTGGTGCGCTCCATGCCGGTCTATCTGCAGGGAGCTGACCCGGAACGGTTGTTGCGGGACCTGTTGTCGGACCTGGCCATGCACGGCAGCAGTAAACGCATCCAGGAGACGATCAACGAAACCCTGGCCACGATGGCCTGTCATGGTTCGGTGCGCGCCAACCGGCGGTTGACTATCGAGGAGATGAATGCGCTGCTGCGCGATATGGAACGCACCGAGCGCAGCGGCCAGTGCAACCACGGCCGTCCCACATGGATGGCGTTTGAACTTGCCGAGATGGACAGATGGTTCAGCCGTGGTGAATAGACGTCCGGTTAATAACGTGCATGTAATAACTTCGACAAATGGGAAGCGAGGCTTTAGCCTCGCCTGACTTATGAGGGACTAAAGTCCCACTTCCAAATTGCTTATGCGGGACTAAAGTCCTATCTCCAGATTGATAGTTGCCATAGTTATGACGATTACTTTCCAACCCCAACCACCGGCGATTTTTCTGATGGGGCCGACGGCCTCCGGGAAAACAGATCTGGCTATGGAGTTGGTGCGGCGGTTTCCCTGTGACATCATCAGTGTCGACTCGGCGCTGGTCTATCGGGATATGAATATCGGCACAGCCAAGCCGACTGCGCAGGAGCTGTCTGCTGCGCCGCATCGTCTGATTGATATCTGCGACCCGGATGAATCCTACTCGGCCGCCCGCTTTCGCAAGGATGCGCTGCGTGAAATGGAGCAGATCACCCGGCAGGGGCGTATTCCGCTGCTCGTCGGTGGCACCATGCTCTATTTTCGTGCGCTGGAGCAGGGGTTGTCGCAGTTGCCGGAGGCCGATGCCGCTGTACGTGAACGCCTGCTCGCGCTGGCTGGAGAGCAGGGCTGGCAGGCAATGCATGATCGTCTTGCGGCAATTGACCCGGCGGCTGCAGCCCGTATTCATCCCAACGATCCGCAGCGCATCCAGCGTGCCCTGGAGGTGTATGAAGTCAGCGGCAAAACGATGAGCGAACTGCAGCAAATGCATCGCAAGCCAACTCTGCCTTACTCTGTCATCAAGCTGGTGCAGTCCCCCTGGTCACGTGAAACCCTGCGTGAGCGCATCGCACGACGCTTTCATCTGATGCTGCAGCAGGGTTTTGAGGATGAGGTGCGCTATTTGCTGAATCATTATGTATTGAAGCCGGACCTTCCATCCATGCGCAGTGTCGGCTACCGGCAGATGCTGATGTACCTGCAAGGTGATTTCACGTATGAAGAGATGAGAGAGAAGGGGATCATTGCAACTCGTCAACTGGCCAAACGCCAACTGACATGGCTTAGAAAAGAGCAGGGTGCCGTTTGGTTGGAGCAGGATGGCGCTCCGGCAGCCACCATCATTCAGCGCTGGTTGAAGCAGAGTATGACCGAGAGGGTGGAACCTAAAACCTAAAACCTAAAACCTAAAACCCGAATTCTCAGCATTTATTGCCACAGATCAATGCAATGGATGAAAATTAGAGGTATATTTTTAAATTAGTTCCAATTAATATGCTGAAGAGCTACATCCTTTCTAATAAAAGCAAAAGCGGAGAAAATTATGGCAAAAGGGCAAACTTTACAAGATCCTTTCTTGAATGCACTCAGAAAAGAGCGCATTCCCGTCTCCATCTTCCTGGTGAACGGCATCAAGCTGCAGGGACAGATCGATTCATTTGATCAATTCGTGGTGCTGCTGAAAAATGCAGTCAACCAAATGGTTTACAAGCATGCCATCTCGACCATTGTGCCGGCAAGAAATGTCCGCCTGGCGCCACCTGATGAGAGTGGCGGTGACACCGATAGCGGCAACGTCTGAATTCTGTATCAAATCACTCTGAATAAATTACGTGGAACTGTTTGAGCGCCCCGGTGGCGGCGAACGGGCGGTGCTGGTGTATGTCGCGCTTCAGCAGCAGCCTGAAGATGACGAGATTGCAGAGTTTGTTGATCTCGCCTGCTCCGCCGGGGCAGACCCCATTGAAGTCATAACGACCAGCCGCGCATCTCCTGATCCGCGCACCTTTATTGGCAGTGGTAAACTCGAGGAGATCAAGCAGCTGCTCGAAGTTGAAAGCGGTGAGCTGGTGATTTTTGATAACCAGTTGTCACCTGCGCAGGAGCGTAACATCGAGCACCTGCTCTCCTGCCGGGTACTGGATCGCACAGGGCTGATTCTCGATATCTTTGCACAGCGCGCTCAATCCTTTGAAGGCAAACTTCAGGTCGAACTTGCGCAGCTGCGTCACCTGTCGACACGCCTGGTTCGCGGCTGGACCCACCTGGAGCGTCAAAAAGGCGGTATTGGTCTGCGCGGTCCGGGTGAAACCCAACTCGAGACAGACCGCCGCCTGATTGCACAGCGAATTACCCGTATTCGCAAACGTCTGGCTAAGGTCGATTCCCAGCGGGAGCTTGGCCGCAAGGCGCGTCGTCGTGCTGATATTCCAACGGCATCTCTTGTCGGCTATACCAACGCCGGAAAATCAACGCTGTTCAACCACCTTACCGATGCTGATGTCTATGCACAGGATCAGCTGTTTGCCACGCTGGATCCAACGCTGCGGAAATTAACCTTGCCGGGCAACACTCCGGTGGTGCTGGCGGATACTGTCGGCTTTATCTCACGCCTGCCGCATGAACTGGTTGCCGCTTTTCGTTCGACGCTGCAGGAGTCGATTGATGCAACCCTACTGCTGCATGTGATCGATGCGTCGAATCCAGCCCACGCAGAGCAGGTTGTGGAAGTGCAGAAAGTGCTGCAGCAGATCGGGGCCGACAAGGTGCCTCAACTGGAAATCTACAACAAGATCGATGCATTGGAGAAAGTCACACCAAGGATCGACAGGGATGATGAGGGGCGGCCCCGCCGCGTATGGATCTCTGCGCAGCTGGAGCAGGGGATTGAGCTGCTGTTGCAGGCGCTCAAAGAGCTGCTGGGTTCGGATCAGATCACCGGTCAACTTCTCCTGGATGCAACCCAGGGTGAATTACGTGCGGCCCTTTATCGTGAGGGGAGCATTCAACAAGAGCAGCCGACACAGGATGGCGGTTGGGAGATGCATCTCTCCCTGCCGAAACGCAGCTATATGCAGTTATTAAAAGCCTGGCCTGCGCTGAAGGCGATTCATCCGGACAATAGCCTATAGGATGTGCTGAGGAACGAAGCGCATTGCTCCATCGGTCGCGTCAATCCTCGATTGATGCGCTTGGCCTACATGAATGGTCATCCCGGGCTTCCTGCCCTCTCGTGACACTCGTACATCCATGTACATCGCAGGTGAGGGGCGTGAGCAGGCCGTTCCTGCGCATCCTGCGCTCACGGCATTTGTATATCCGTGTACGGCATATGCGGTAGCTTTGCGAGAGTATCCCGCATTCCCACGCTTTCACGTGGGGAATGGATACGATTTTCTTTGCAATTGATTTCGACTAACTCTGTTATTTCCTCCCCTTTCAGGTAAAATCCCGATCTTGTGTGATTTATTTATAATGTTGTGCCTGCGGGATGTTCATTTTGAACGGCTCGTGTCAGAGAAATTTATTTGGCGCAGTTTCTATTATTAGGAGTTTTTATATGGCCTGGAATGAACCGGGTGGCAACAATCGTGATCCCTGGGGTGGTGGCAACAAGCAGGATGGCCCGCCTGATCTCGATGAGGTGCTGAAGAATCTGAAAGAGAAGTTTGGCGGACTATTCGGCGGCAGTGGTCGTGGCGGCGGCAAGGAGAGCGGTGGCGACTCCGGCGGCAGTAGTGAACTCTCCGGGAAAGCGCTTGCCGTGCTTGCGGTTATCGCCGTTGCTGTGTGGATTGCGACAGGCTTCTATATTGTGCAGCAGCAGGAGCGTTCTGTAGTGACGCGTTTTGGAGCCTTCTCCGCGGTGATGGCGCCGGGTTTTCGCTGGCATCTTCCTTTTCCGATTGAGAAAAAGGAGATCGTCAACGTCGAAGAGGTCATGACTTCCCCACTGCATACACAGATGCTGACAGAGGATCAGACCATCGTTGAAGTGAAAATGATGGTTCAATATCGTATTGGCGACGCCAAGACCTTCCTGTTTCAGGTGAATAATCCCATTGGAACCCTGAAAAACTCCATTGAATCGGCTCTGCGGGCGATTGTCGGCCAGAATCCGCTGGATAATGTCCTCACTAAAAATCGTCAGGGTGTCGCTGCGGATGTGGAGACCAGTCTTAAAACACTGATGGCGAAGTATAAGACCGGGATCGAGGTCATTGGCGTCAATATCGATGACGCCAAGCCGCCGGCCGAAGTTCAGGATGCTTTCCATGATGTCAACAAGGCTGAAGAGGACAAGGAGCGCTACGTCAATCAGGCGCAGGCCTATGCGAACCAGGTCATTCCGGAAGCACGTGGTGAAGCAGCCAGGGTCGATCAGGGCGCCGAGGCCTATAAATCCAAGAAAATTGCTGATGCTGAAGGTGAATCGCAGCGATTTCTCTCACTGCTGGGTGAGTATCAAAAGGCGCCGGAAGTCACGCGGCAACGTCTCTACCTCGAGACGACAGAGCAGGTATTTTCCGGGACCAGCAAGATCGTGATGGACCAGGGGGGCGACAATGTCGTCAGTTATCTGCCGCTGGATCAATTGATGAAACGTCAAAAGAGTGAGGTGACGGAGCAGCAAGAGATGTCCAAACCTTCGCATGAGAATTCAGAGCCCGTTTCCGAACCGCTGCAACGCGAAACCCGCCCGGGACGTTCTATTGGCAGAGAGAGGAGTGCGCGCTGATGAATACAGGAAAATTACGTTTGATCGGGATTGCCGCAGTTGTTGTTCTGGTCGCCATCATGATGACGGCATTTACTGTTGACCAGCGTGAACTGGGGATCAAGAAGCGTCTGGGTAAGATTGTGACAAGCAGTTATGAACCCGGTCTGCATTTCAGAATTCCGTTCGTCGAAGAGGTGATCCGGTTTGACGGACGCCTGCAGACACTGGATGCACCGGCAAAAGAGTATCAGACCAAGGAGAAGAAATTCGTTGTTGTCGACTCCTTTGTCAAATGGCGGATTAAAGACGCCGAGCGCTACTATCTCTCAACAAACGGCGACATGGTCAATGCATCCCGGCTGTTATCGGCCCGCGTTAATACCGCATCCCGTGACGAGTTTGCCAAGCATCCGATTCAGGATGCAATCTCGGAGCAGCGTAAAGCCATCATGGCTGTGATTGCCGCCAATGTGGAGGAGAAGGCGTCTGAACTGGGCATCGAGATCATCGATGTGCGTGTCAAGAAGATCGATTTCCCGAAAAAGCTCAGTGAGGCCGTTTTCCGCCGTATGCGTACAGAGCGGGAGCGACGCGCCAAGGAGCTGCGCGCTGAAGGCAAGGAGGCGGCATCAATTATTCAGGCCGGAGCAGATCGCGCGCGTATCGAGATCCTGGCAAATGCCTACCGTGATGCTGAAAAAGTGCGTGGTGAGGGCGATGCCAAATCTGCCGAGACCTATGCGGCGGCTTTCAACCAGGATGCGGAATTCTACGCCTTCTGGCGCAGTCTGCAATCCTATCTCAAGGCGTTCGACAAAGGCGGAGACATCATGATGTTGAAGCCGGAATCGGAATTTTTGCGTTACCTGAACCAGCCAAAGTAACAGCATCATATGCAGGATCTATTTGCGGCTTTGGCGCTGGTGCTGGTGATAGAGGGGATTTTGCCACTGCTCTCTCCCTCCGGTTATCGTTCTGCACTGGAAACAATGCTGCAGCAGGATGACCAGATGCTGCGCAAGATCGCGGTCGGCAGCATACTTGCCGGCCTGCTGCTGCTCTATCTGGTTAGATCATGAGTCATCACCATGAGTCAAAATAACACCTGGTTGTTACCCGAAGGGATCGATGAGCTGCTGCCGCCCGAGGCGGCGCAGGTCGAGGCATTGCGCCGCAGACTGCTGGATCTCTATCAGAAGTGGGGCTATGAGCTGGTGATGACCCCCTTCATCGAGTATCTCGACTCACTGCTGACGGGAACGGGCAGCGATCTCGATGTGCATACTTTCAAGCTGACCGACCAGGTTTCCGGCCGCATGATGGGGGTGCGCGCAGATATTACACCCCAGGTGGCGCGAATCGATGCGCACAAGCTGCGCCGCGATACGCCGACGCGTCTCTGTTACATGGGAAGCGTGCTGCGCACCCGCTCCAAGCACTTTGGTGGCACCCGCAATCCGCTGCAGGTCGGCGCGGAGTTGTTCGGCCATGACGGCATTGCCAGTGATGTGGAAATATTGCTGCTGATGCTGGAGACCATCAGGGCGGCCGGCGTAAAGCAGCTGCATGTCGATCTCGGTCATGTGGGTATCTATCGCGCCCTGGTCAAACAGACCGGTCTCGATCATGAGCAGGAGATGTCGCTGTTTGAAGCGCTGCAGCGCAAGGCAATCCCGGAGATCAAAACGCTGATCAGTGGTTTTGATCTCAGCGACAGCGATGCTTCGATGCTCAATGCACTGGCGCAGTTGAATGGCGACGAAAGAGTAATCGACACAGCCCGTGAGCAGCTCTCTGCGGCGTCTGCGGAAGTTCACGAGGCGCTCGACTATCTGCAGCAGGTTGCCGTACTGGTGCAGCGGCGGGAACCGGATCTCACCATCCATTATGATTTGGCGGAACTGCGCGCCTACCACTATCAGACGGGGGTTGTGTTTGCCGCATTTACACCGGGAAGCGGCACCGAAATTGCCCGCGGCGGACGCTATAATGATGTCGGCAAGGCCTTTGGAAGAGCGCGTCCTGCAACA
>Ga0209013_10000191_pt1 | contig 51330 bp, 45 predicted proteins | sample Cruoilmetagenom2_FD_187291 | JGI IMG/M metagenome (GOLD analysis project Ga0209013, IMG submission 187291) | Oil polluted marine microbial communities from Coal Oil Point, Santa Barbara, California, USA - Sample 2 (SPAdes) (version 2) | ecosystem: Environmental > Aquatic > Marine > Oil seeps ...
TCACGCAATTTATTCATCAGGACTCCATTTATTAATACACTACCATTTCGGGAGTCGTAGCCCCTCACTTTGAAAAATGCCTGCCCAAAATCAAAAGCAGCACGGTTTAAAAAGACATCCCGCGTAGCAGTTAACATCCCTAAACTTCCTCCCTCCAATTCCCCGTCAATAATTTGGGTATCTGTTAGTGTTATTAAAACTTCAATTTGATCAATAGAGACATCTTTTTCTATTAATATTCGCCCTAAATTTAATTCGTTAAGAGAAATATATATAGGAAGTCTTTTTACACTATAATCCCTGGCCTTAATGGATAATACGAATGTCCCGTTTAAAGTTGTGATTATTTCAAATCTCCCTTCATTATCAGTATTTACCTTTAATGAAGTACCCTCAATTTCTATAGTTGCATAAGAAATTGCCAGGAGACTTTGTGCGTCGCCTATACTCCCTTTTATACTTATTTGCTGGCCATTAAGTATTTGAAAAAATAATAAGACCATAAAAATACAGTAGATAAATCGCATTCAAATTGCCATAAGGTTCAGACCTAAAGTATTCTTACCCGCTGCATTTTGCTTGCGGCACTCCGGTATAACTTGGCAATAAGAAATTCATGTAATGGGCAGAGACCATAAAACATTATGATTTTAAAGGAACTATTTTTGATTTTTATTCTTGTATCAACTATTGCTCAATCACAAGAAGAGGACCGTTATAATATACGTACCATTGCGTTCTACAATGTTGAAAACCTTTTTGATACGGTCAACGATTCACTGTACTTTGATGATGAAATGACACCAGATGGAAATTATAACTGGACCTTGGATCGTTATAAACTAAAAATAACCCATATAGCTGAAGTACTTTCAAAAATTGGAAAGTCAACTACACAGACTTGCCCTGATATAATAGGTCTTTGTGAAGTTGAGAATTTGAAAGTAATACAGGACTTGGTAAAGCATCCATTTCTCAGGCCATACGGTTTTAATATTATTCATTATGATTCCCCTGATGAAAGAGGTATTGACGTGGCATTAGTATATAAAGAAACCCGATTTATACCAATGTCATTTAAAAGTCACAGACTTTTGATATTTAACGATTCTGAACAACGAGACTACACCAGAGATCAGCTCGTAGTAGGAGGGTTATTGGAAGGCGAAGAATTATATATTATAGTTAATCATTGGCCTTCGCGTAGCGGAGGAGTAGCAAGAAGCAGGCCCTACAGAAAAGCTGCTGCCAGACTCAACAGAAGAATAATAGATTCCGTGTTGAGGCTTAACATTGATGCTAAAATAATTAGTATGGGGGATCTAAATGATAATCCTACTGATAGCAGTATAAAAAATATACTGACGTCTTCCTATAAGGAGAATACAAAAAGTCCTGCTCTCTTTAATCCAATGGAAGCCTTATATAATAAAGGTGATGGTTCTCTGGCCTATAGAGACCAATGGAGCGTGTTCGACCAAATTCTACTCTCTCAAAATTTTATAAATGAAAATAGGGTTTCATATACATTTTGGAAAGCTGGCATTTATCACCCTTCATTCTTACAGAATAAAACAGGTAACTACAAAGGCTATCCGTTTCGCACCCATGTAGCCGGAAGGTATAGCGGTGGGTATAGCGATCATTTTCCGGTTTATGCCTTTCTAATAAAAAAAGTGGAATAGTATTTACTCTGAAGTGGTTATTTTAATATTTCTCCACTTCACCTTTATTCCTCCTCCATCATGAATTTGAAGTGCTATAGAGCCTTCACCCTCGCCAATTTTTTCATCTTTAATGGAAACCATTTCCACTCCATTTAGCCAGGAAACAAGCTCATCTCCCTTAACTCTAATTTTCATCGTATTCCAGGTCCCTTCTTTAAGTACCTCCTCTTTTTCGGCTTCAGGTTTTATTAACCAGCCTCTGCCATAGGATTCATAAACCCCTCCGGTATGATGTCCTTTTGGAGCAACTTCCACCTGCCAGCCACTAACTTTAGTGCCATCAATGGTAGACCTAATAAACACTCCACTGTTACCATCAGCTTCCTGAAAAAATTCAAGTGTAAGTACAAAGTCTTTATAATGTTCATCGGTTGCCAGATAACCATATTGAGCGTCCGGACCACTTTCTGAAACCAATAATCCATCTTCCACATACCATTTTTCTGTGCCGTAAATGGTCCACCCGGAAAGATCTTGCCCATTAAATAAAGATTGCTCCTGCGCAAGAACTACTATGCTACAAAACAGGAATATTAGAGTATTTACTAGCTTCATAATTTATATTGTTTAATTAAACCACTGCCCCCAGGGAATTCTGCTCAAAATGAGTACAAGACCAAGACCATAGAAAATGGCAATTGCTTTAAATTTCTTTTTGGCCTCCATGAATTTCTTATGTCGAGACCAGCCAATAGTGATTAAAACTATGGCTATAATGTTGATAAAAGGGTGTTCCACCGCCAAAAGTCTTGCGGCCGAACTTAAACCACCCATTCCAAGTTCTTTTATTGCTGAAAACCCATTGGATGAAACAAAAAACAGGATAAGACCCAAAACCAATTGTATATGCGAAAGAATAAGGGTAAAAAGACTTATCCTAAAATCCTTTTCCAATGTAAACATTCTGTTACTCATTAAGCCCGTAATTGCATTGGCCACTGCAATAAAAAGAACTGCCAGAACTACATAGGCAAGGTAAGAATGCGCGGTTTGTAAAATTTCCATGTTGAATTATTTTTGCTAAAAATACGGAATTTATTGAATTAAAAAGCCCCAACAAAAATGTTGGGGCTTATCTTGATAAATTTTGATAATCTTAATTAAATAAATATCGCAATCCAAGTTGCATTTACCATCTGGAAGACTGAATTATGAAAGAGCTCATTTAATTCTTGAAAAAATGCAATAGACTTAATGTAGAACTATCGTGTTTGACAATATCTGAATTGTTAATGTCTGTCAATATTCTGGAAGCCAGTTGCTTTCCTAATTCCACGCCCCATTGATCAAAACTGAATATATTCCAAACAATCCCCTGTACGAATATTTTGTGTTCATACATGGCGATTAACATTCCTAAAGTTTTGGGGGTAAGTTTATCTATCAATAAAGTATTGGTAGGTTTATTTCCTTCAAAAGTTTTGAAAGGAAGTAGCGCTTCGATTTCATCTTCAGGCATTTCTTTAGCTTCTAATTCCTGTCGAACCTCATTAGCAGTTTTGCCATTCATTAGCGCCTCGGTCTGAGCAAAAAAATTGGCCATCAATTTATTGTGATGATCCGAATCTCCGTGCAGTGAATGCTTAAAACCAATGAAATCTGCAGGAATTAATTTTGTGCCCTGATGTATTAATTGAAAAAAAGCATGCTGTGCATTTGTTCCTGGTTCACCCCAAATAATTGTTCCCGTCTGATAATCAGCAAAATTCCCGTCACGGTCCACACTCTTGCCATTACTCTCCATCATACCTTGCTGTAAATAGGCAGAAAATCTATTTAGGTATTGGGAATACGGAATAATGGCCTCTGTTTCCGATTCGTAGAAATTATTGTACCAAATGCTTAAAAGGGCAAGAATAACAGGAATATTTTCATCAAAATTGGCAGTCTTAAAATGGGTGTCCATTTCATTTGCTCCGGCCAAAAGAGCTTCAAAATTCTCATATCCTATAGCTAACGAAATAGACAAGCCTACAGCACTCCACAGAGAAAATCTTCCTCCTACCCAATCCCACATGGGAAATACATTTTCATCACTTATTCCAAATTCGCTTATCTTTTTAGTATTTGTAGAAACGGCTGCAAAATGTTTTGCAACATCTCTTTGTGTTGCAGATTTTAAGAACCATTTTCTAATTGTATTAGCGTTACTAAGTGTTTCCTGGGTAGTAAAAGTTTTGGAAACTATAATGAACAGAGTAGTCTCCGGATCCAGTTCTTTTAATGTCTCATGGACATGATCTCCATCTACATTACTAACAAAATGAGTCCGTAAGTGATTTTTATAATATTTTAAAGCCTCCGTGACCATTAAGGGTCCCAAATCAGATCCTCCAATACCTATATTTACGATATCTGTAAACGCTTTCCCCGTATGCCCTTTCCTTTCTCCTTTTATTACATCTTCTGAGAATTGACGTAGCTGGTCTTTTACCTGATAAACTTCAGGGATAATATTAACCCCTGATACCATTGTCGTATCTGTTTCTTTTGCTCTAAGGGCTGTATGAAGTACGGATCTGCCTTCAGTTTGGTTAATAAGGTCGCCATTGAATACCTTTTCAATAGCATCTTTTAAATTTACTTCTTCTGCAAGTTGCATTAAAAGTGATAAGGTTTCATCAGTTATTCTGTTCTTGGAATAATCAACAATAAACTCCTGAAATCTTAATGTAAATTTTGTGGCGCGTTCCTTGTCGGCTGCAAAGAGGTCCTTGAGTTGTAAGCTTTTTGTTTCCTTAAAGTTCTCTCCAAGCAGTTTCCAGGCTGCAGTGGTTGTTGGGTTAGTGTTCAGTAATGGCATTGAGTTAGTTAAGTGTTAGCAATTCTTCATCAGGTTTTTTCGGAAATTCAATACAGTCTAATTGGGTTTTTTGAGGACTAATAAATTTGAAATAATCTGTTCTTACCTCTTCAGGAAGAGGTTCTGCGGCAGGAAGTTTTTCCCTAAACGGATCAACCTGACGGCCATTTTTCCAAAAGCGATAACACACGTGCGGGCCTCCAGTATTACCTGTCATGCCAACCCATCCAATTACATCTCCCTGTCTGACAAATTCTCCTCTCTTTACTTTCTGCTTTCTCATGTGGAGGTATTGAGTACTATAGGTGCCGTTATGCCTAATTTTTACATATTTTCCATTACCTCCCTTTCTTGTAGATTCAGTTACAGTACCATCGGCAGTTGACATTATAGGGGTGCCTACAGGTGCAGCATAATCAGTACCTCGGTGTGGTCTTACTTTATATCCATAGTAGCGAATTTTTCTCTTTAGATTATAACGGGATGAAATTCTACTAAATTTAACCGGAGCTCTTAAAAAAGTCCTTCTAAGATTATTTGCCTCATCGTCAAAGTAATCAATTATATTTTTAAGGGAATCCGATTCATAGGCGAAAGCATACAAAGGTGTGCCATTATGCTCAAAGTAGGCTGATTCAATAGGTTCGGCTCCCGCATAAATAGTATCATTGATATATTTTTCCTTATAGATAACCTTAAATTTATCTCCCTTTTGCAATCGAAAGAAATCTATGGTCCAGGCATAAATTTCAGAGAGGTCATTGGTAACATTGTAATCTATTCCCTGATCCAAAATTGCCTCAGAAAGTGAAGTCTCAATTATTCCTGCCGCTTCTTTTTGAACATATTTTACTCGCTTACGTTCTTTATAAGCCAGAACGGAGTCGCGAAAGTCAACAACAGTATAGTTTATAAGGTCGTTCTGGTAAATAAAAACCTGAGCCGCTTGTGTGGTGTCTTTAGATTTGAGAATAAGATAAGGTTTGCCTACTCTAATTTTGCGAACATCAAAAGTATCTCTATATTCTTCAGATAGTTTAGCAATTTTAGGATAGTTCACTTTATTTTGAATCATCAATTCCCCAAAACTATCTCCGCGTTTTACCGTATCCCTTACGACTAAGAAGTCTTCAAGATTAAATCCGTACTGTTTATCAGAGGTTAATTCATTTGAGATTGCGATATCTTCAACCTCATTGACTTCTTTGTCGGTTTGAACTTGCTTGCAGGAAATAAATATACTAATTAATAAAAATGTGCCCCAATATTTATACATGGTCAGTTTTCAATTTTTTCTGGGTTAAAGATATGGTCCACCCACTGCTTTCCCCAATTATTTAACTCTTGTTTTGAATACAAATTTGGAAAAAATACAACCTTTTGAAAACTTGGAGGCAAATATTCCTTCCAATTAGTCCCCCCAGTGGCCTCAATTGAAGTGTTCTCTTTGTTTAGATATCTATGGGCTGATCCCAAATGCATCAAAGGCCAATTTATGTTTGCATTTATGTCCATTATTTTTAACGCCTCAATAAGCACTTTATTATGCTTACTCTCTTCTGGTAAATTTAAATATTTGTGATATATAGTATTGTTTTTCAACTGTTTGGCAATTCGAATAAATCTGGGAGTATATCTATATTCAAATTGTTTAAGGGTTAGGGTCTTTTCCCCTGTTTTCTTATCAGTCGCTCCTTTTTTCCAGTAGATTTGTTCATATAATTCTTCAATCCCATTTTTTTTTGAAAAATCTTTCCTTTTTGAGGGAAACACTAAGTGTTCAAGGGGCGTTGCATAAATTTCTATGGTTCTATATTGAGCAGATTGAAATCCACTTGAAGGCAACAATGCCATTCTATATTGAAGGAATTGTTCACGTTCCATCCCATGAATCATAATACTAAAGGAAGAAATTAATGCTTTATAATAATTATTAATGCGATTCAATTTTTCAATAAAGAAATCCACATTTTGAGATTTATCATCTACAATTTGTTTTTCTTCATGAAGTATTAACTTAAAATATAGTTCTGTGATTTGATGATACATGATAAATATTTCCTCATCGGGGAAATGTGTACGGGGAACCTGTAAACTCAAAAGTGTATCGAGGTGAATATAATCCCAGTAGGTGAGGTAACGTTGGTACAATAAACCATCTAAGTAAGAGCTTAAATCCTGACCTGAATCCTTATATTTTTCTTCTAGCTTTAATATTTGGGATTCTAAGCGCTCCTTATTTTTCATATTTGTTTAGTCCATTATTATTTTGAACTGGTACTTTAAACCATTGAACCCATCCAAATCTGCAGAAATTGCTCCCACAGCGAGATTCGCTTTAATCCTTATTGGTATTTTGTTCGAATCATTTGACACCCATAAAGCTAAACTTTCCTGTTCTTTAAAAACGCGTCCAGATTGCACCAAAGGTTTAAATTTAAGGCATTCTACTTTACCAAATTTTGTTTTAAGTATTTCTTTACCTAAATATTTCAGTCTAAACTTATATATACCGTCATCGTCATAAAGAAGTTTAAGTTCTAAAGCCTCTCCTAAGACCAAATCATCAAATTCATAGTTATTTCTTAAATAATAAAATGCTGAAATAAGATCCTGAACACTGTCCTTTAAGGTAAAATTAAGTTTTTTATCGTTCTTTTTATCATTTAGAACCGCTACTTCTTTTTCGTGGTCAAAATTTATTTCAACATCCTTTGTGTAGCCCCCTTCATTTAGCTTTCTGACAAACCGGTAAGGTTTGCCGTCTACTTTGTCAAAATAGCTTTCATAGGTATCATCAACTTTAAAAAAAATACTTGCAAAACCAGTTGTTTTTCCTCTGCCCACTACATGATATACCGGAATACTGTCTATCATATTATTTTTCAAGTGCAATGTGGCATAACTTGCGTTTAAAAAGCCATAGTGCACCCTGAATTTCAGCCATTCTCCCGGTTTGAATGCCGAGGGCAGAGAAACTTCCTTAACCAAGTTATCGTCGTAATTTTTGTAGGACTCAACAACATCAAACTGCCCTGCTAGTGACAGGGTTATAGCGGCAAAAAATAGAACAATGATCTTTTTCATATCTAATTTTCAATTCAAAATTATTAAAAAATGAGGATAAATAATTTTAATTTACAATTACATAAACAAAATTTATTCCAAAGTATTGTATTCTATATATCATTCAGTCTATCCAGTTTATATATAGGCTAAAGAAAATACCTGTCAATTTTATCTGTTTGAATGAGGTACTGGACATAAAACCGACATATAAGTAGATTCATCTTTTACTTCAATTTAATTCAAAAAAAAGCCCCGATTAAGAATCAGGGCTTTTCCTAAATAACCAACCAAACTTTAAATTATGAAAAACCAATACTTAAAGTTATAAGGGAACCACCCCTTATGTCTTCCAAATTTACTTAATAACTATTTCCCTTGAAAATCTTTTAACTTACTTTAACTAGGCTATTAACAATACTTTATAAAAGCAAGTCAAATTTTGACAAAATCTTAAGAAAAATACATTAAAGTGTGCCTCTGGAAGCTTGTTCTCTTTCAATAGCCTCAAAAAGTGCCTTAAAATTACCTTTGCCAAAAGACTTAGCCCCTTTTCTCTGAATAATTTCTATAAACATTGTGGGTCGGTCCAAAACGGGTTTCGTAAAAATTTGAAGCAAATATCCCTCATCGTCCCTGTCAATGAGAATACCCAGTTCCCGCAAAGGCGCAAGATCCTCATCAATTTCTCCCACCCTATCCAGTACATCTTCATAATAACTGGAGGGAACTGTCAAAAATTCAACGCCTCTATCCCTGAGAGCTGTAACGGTATTTATAATATTATCAGTCGCCATTGCCATATGCTGAACTCCTGCCCCGTTATAAAATTGAATATACTCTTCTATTTGAGATTTCTTTTTGCCTTCTGCCGGTTCGTTAATTGGAAATTTTATCCTGCCATTGCCATTACTCATCACCTTGCTCATTAATGCGGTATAATCAGTTGAGATGTCCTTATCATCAAATGAAATCAATTGTGCAAACCCCATAACTTTAGCATAAAATTCGCACCATTTATTCATTTCATTCCATCCTACATTACCAACCATATGATCTATATACCTGAGCCCAACATCGGTAGGTTTGTAATACGGGTCCCATTTAATATATCCAGGCATAAAAACCCCACTATATTGACCTCTTTCTACAAATACGTGAACAGTTTCCCCATATGTGTGTATTCCGGACAAAATAATTGAACCATTATCATCTTTAAGTTCTTTAGGCTCAAAATAACTCTCTGCACCTCTACTGGTAGTTTCTTTATAACTTTGAGTAGCATCATCTACCCACAACGCAATAGCTTTTACTCCATCCCCATGGGATTCCACATGTTTGTTTATTTCGCCTCCCGGAACAAGAGATGATGTAAGTACAAGCCTTATTTTATCTTGTTCTATCACATAAGAAACTCGGTCCTTAAGTCCAGTTTCCAAACCCGCGTATGCCAAAGGTTGAAAGCCCCAGGCAGACATATAGTAGTAAGCCGCCTGCTTGGCATTACCCACATAGAGTTCTACATGGTCTGTGCCCAATAGAGGTAAAAAATCTTCAGCGTCGGGATTTTCCTTTGGCAATCTTAATGATGTTTTATCTAATATTTCCATGATTCCTTTTTGAATTGATTAGTAACTAAAAGTATTTTGGGAAAGCTTAGTTCCCGCCAGAGTTCCGGTGTATTTACCACATTGCCCTAAGATGGGCAGAAATATCAATTCTGTTTTCCAACATTATGTCTTTTGAACCCTACAAATATCGGAAAAAACTGGCAATTTCAGCTAAAAACAAAACGCATTTCCAGCCGAAGGAAAGTTCTTTATAAATCTAAAACCAATAACCAATGCTGACGAAAAAATTACCATCACTTATTTCAGGAGTCCAGGAATACATTACCTGCACCGGGCCTATAAAAGATTCCCAACCATAAGACAATGCATAGCCTGAAAAATCAGGCAGGGTAAACCATTCCCCTGTTCTGAAAAGATCATCTTCAACATTAGCGAAATTAGCAGAAAACATAGCGTGATGCTTTTTAATAAACTCAAAATCCAACCGCCCGTATGCCTTAACATAACTATTTCCGGGTAAACTCAGAAAATCATACCCAACAAAAGGTGTAAAATTATTTATAAGATCATTTCCATAGCCTCCTAAAACAAAATCTAAAGCCTTCACTTCAGAACTACCTAGTTTAAATCCACCTTCAGTTGCGAGGTTCACAGAAAGTTTTCCCACTATAGGGAAAGCTCCCCCAAATTTTGCCTGGGCAATAGAGAACTCTTTGAAATTATCATTAAAATCTGAGGAAAATAAATACAAATGGAAATCCCCATTAAAATACAGCCCTTTAGAGGGAAAGTATCTGTCATTATATGTATCCAGTATTAATTTACCATAAGCACTAAAATAATTGCTGTTTTCAAAATATAGTCGCTCGTTCCCTTCAGGAGGTGAAACAATACTATCCAGGTTGCTATAAGTACGGGTGCTATACTTTAGCAGTTTATGTTCCGCGCCTATTATAAAAGCAAATTCCTCTTTAAAAACAGTCTGGAGATACAGCTGATTTGTGAAATCTGATACATTCAGATTTATTTCATTTATCCCTGCAACATTTGCTACCCTAAAATTAGATCTAATTACATCTAAATCAATTTCATTATCAAAATCATTGAGTCGGGAATTTACCCCAAAGCTCCAGTAGGAACCCTTATCCAGATAGTACTGAAAATTATATCTTATGTTATCTCCAAGGGCAAAATCAATTGAAGCCACATCATCTTTCATGAACAAATTCTTTTTTGTAAGGTTTATTAGTGCGGCCGTTTTGTACAAATCATCATAATGCACACCTAGCCTTAAATAAGCCTTATTGGGGTTTTCCCTTAACTTAAGAATCAATTCTTCGCCTACCTCATCTGAGACCAGTTCATAACGAATTGAAGTGAAATTATTTGTAGCAGCAAGATTACTAACCCCTTGTTGTAGCTTTTGAAACGTAGTTTTGGCCGGTAAATCAATCCGCAATTTCCCCTTGACATATGCCCGGGAATAATTAATATTACCCTCTATGACCAATTTATTAATAAAAATGGAATCTTTGGGTTCTATATTCCTGGCATTTTTTCTAATACTTTTTTGTTTTGCCGCCAATTCCTTTAAGGCCTCGAGATGTTCAAGGGCAGCCAACTTACCGTTTTCTATAATGTTCTCTGCTAAATCAAAATCAATAACAGAAAAATCGTCCACATCGGGTCTAATATAAATATCCGTTTCATTGACCTTGGATTTCATATCATTAATCGTCCGGAAATTATTAATCTGAAGTAATATATCCGTCGCTGATTTAAGAGATTCACGGTCTCTCAGACCATGCTGCACATCCACTCCAATAATAATATCGGCTCCTAGTTGCTTTACTTCCATTATTGGATAATTGTTTAATACCCCACCATCGATTAAAATCTGACCATCTACTTCTGCAGGTTCAAATAATGAAGGAAATGTCCCACTTGCCATAACAGCCTCAGGAAGATATCCTCTGTTAAGTAAGACCTCGGCACCGGTCTCCATATTTGTCGCGATGCAAAAAAAAGGGATAGGTAAGTTATTAAAATCCTTCACGTCCTTTACATGATATAGCAACCGTACGAGTTCATTGTAAATTTTTTGACCTCCTGAAATGGCCTTTGGGAACGATATTTTAAATTTATTAAAAGGAAGTGTAAGTGCATATCTTTCAGAATCTTCTTTTTCATAAAAAGTCTTTGCACCCCTTGGAAGATTGTCCTGAATAAGATCACTAAAATCAGCTTCTCTAAAAATGGAATCCAGTTCATTTGCAGAATATCCCGAGGCATACAATGAGCCCACAATGGCTCCCATGCTCGTGCCCCCAATATAATCAATAGTTATACCAGCTTCTTCAATTACCTTTAGGGCGCCTATATGAGCCATCCCCTTTGCCCCTCCACCACTAAGAACTAAGCCTACTTTTACTGGCTGATCTGGCTCAATTAACTGCGCACGACTAACTCCGAAACATAGAACAAACGTAAGAATCAAAGTCAATTTTTGCATCAGGTTAAGATATGGGATTAATGGAAGTTTTCATAAATTTTCTTTGCCATAGCATGTCCAACAGTTTTTGAAAGATCCTCAATTGAAGCTTTCTTTATTCTATTGACAGATTTAAAGTTTTTGAGCAACTCTTCTGCCGTTTTCTTACCCACTCCTTTAATATGTTCCAATTCAGAATCAATAGCGGCTTTACTTCTTTTATTTCTGTGAAAAGTAATCCCGAATCTATGAGCTTCATTTCTCAATTGTTGAATTATCTTTAGGGATTCAGATTTTTTGTCGAGATATAAGGGTATTGAATCATTCGGAAAATAAATTTCTTCGAGTCTTTTCGCTATCCCAATAATTGCTATTTTGCCTCTAAGACCCAATAAATCGAGGCTCTTTACTGCGGAAGACAGTTGACCTTTACCTCCGTCGATCACTATAAGTTGTGGTAGCCCCAAATCTTCCTCTAATAATCTTTTATAGCGCCTGTGCACCACCTCTTCCATAGATTTATAATCATCAGGGCCATCTACAGTCTTAATATTAAAATGCCTGTACTCTTTTTTATTCGGTTTTCCATTTCTGAAAACCACACATGCAGCAACGGGATTACTTCCCTGTATATTTGAATTGTCAAAACATTCTATATGTCTTGGCTCTTCAGTAAGGCGAAGATCTGTCTTCATCTGTGCCATAATCCGGTTTGTGTGTCTGTCCGGATCTGTAATTTTTACTTGTTTAAATCTTTCCTGCCTGTAATACTTCGAATTTCTTTCAGACAACTCCAAGAGCTTCTTTTTATCGCCTAATTTAGGAACCGTGATTTTTAAATCATCGCCTACAGCACATGAAAATGGAAGGAAAAGACTTTTGGATTGAGAGTTAAAACGCTGTCGAATTTCAATAATCGCCAATTGCAAAAGCTCTTTATCGGATTCTTCCAATTTCTTTTTTATTTCCATGGTGTGTGACCTCACTATGGACCCGTGGGAAAGTTGAAGGAAATTTACATAGGCAAATGCATCATCAGAAATAATGCTGAATACATCAACATTGTTTATTTTGGGGTTTACTATAGTAGATTTAACCTGATAATTTTCCAGGACTTCAATTTTATCCTTGACGCGTTGTGCTTCTTCAAATTGCATCTCCTTCGCAAGTGTCTTCATTTGCGTTTTAAAATAGTGAATGGATGACTTAAAATTACCTTTGACTATCTCTCTTATATCATCTATCTGTTTATGATACTCTTCAGAATTTTGAAGTCCTTCACATGGGCCTTTGCAATTTCCAAGATGGTATTCCAGGCATAATTTATATTTTCCGGCATTTATTTTTTCAGGGGACAAATCATAATTACAAGTCCTCAAAGGATATACACTTTTTATAAGTTCAAGTAAAATTTTTACGGTTTTCATACTGGTATAAGGACCATAATATTCGGAACCATCCTTTATTAGCTTTCGAGTGGGAAATATTCTTGGAAAGCGCTCATTTTTGATACAAATCCATGGGTAGGATTTATCATCCTTCAGCAGTACATTATACCTTGGCTGATATTTTTTTATCAGGTTATTCTCCAGAAGTAATGCATCGGACTCAGTTTTTACAACAATATGTTTTAAGGAATCAATTTTCTTTACCATTACACGAGTCTTTCCATACTCATGCGTCTTATGAAAATAAGAAGAAACCCTTTTTTTAAGATTCTTTGCCTTACCTACATACAATATTTTACCATCCGCATCATAGAATTGATACACTCCCGGACTGTCAGGTAATGTGCTCAGTTTAATCTCTAATGGTATTTCGGGCATAAATTTGTGTCCAGAATGGTTCTCTTCAATACAAAGGTAAGTTACAATTCAATTATTATAAACCGCGTAACCCTTTTGTTAAGATTGACATCACAAGGACCAAAATTGATAATTTATTAATGACTACTATTGACAACTAATTGCAACAAAAAATAATCATATCTCATGCTGTAATATAATCATTTGAATATCAGTTTTTTAACTTCATATACTTAAGAATCTTGCATTATTTAATAGTAGCCAATATGTTAAGAGAATTGTAAATATTGTGTATTTCATCGATTAAAATGTGCTCTTTATAGGATAACTGAGATATTTTTTTGATATTTAACCATTAAATTTATTTACTGCATGGAAAATTATGTCATCACTTTAGGTATGTACCTCATTTTGATGCTATTTTTTAAAATATATTTTGCTGTTGCTGCAAAAGATTAGGTTTTTTAAAATAGTTCCCCAAACTAGCTACAGGTTTAATCGGTGTTTATGCTAAAAAAAGAGCTTCGATTAAACTACCTTCAATTTAGAAATGGATTGTCTTCAGAAACAATTTCGAACTACAGTTTAGAAATTGCAAACAGGGTATTGGAATTACCTGTATGGACGTTCGATTTTTATCACCTTTTTTTATCAATTGCAGAGAAAAATGAAATTGATACCGGTTTCATTATGTCTATTCTACAGGGAAAAGATAAAAATATTGTACTCCCAAAAGTGTTTGATGATACTAATCTGGTTCATTATTTACTTACGGATAATACTATTTTAAGAAAAAACAAATGGAACATTCCGGAACCCGTGGATGGATTAGAGGTAACTCCGCTTAAAATAGATGTTGTATTTATCCCCCTTTTGGCATTTGACAAACTTGGATACAGAGTGGGTTATGGCAAAGGATTCTACGATAAGTTTCTAAAGGAATGCCGTGAAGATGTGATTAAAATTGGTCTTTCCTTATTTAAGCCAGTGGAACAAATTAGTGATACGCAAAAACATGATATTCCAATGGATTACTGTGTTACTCCTGAGAAAGTCTATGTTTTTTAAGTTGCTTTTTTTTCAAAAGCCTTTTTGTTAAATACGATTAATATCCCTACCCCAGTGCTAATGGCTGTATCGGCCACATTGAACACCGGTTCAAAAAATCGAAAATTATCACCTCCAATCCAAGGAACCCATTCCGGCCAATTCGCATCAATTAGTGGAAAATAGAGCATATCAACTACTTTACCATAAAATAAGCTCCCATATGGTTCTTCAGAAAATAGTGTCGCCAACTGGTTGTAACTGTCGTTGAAAAGTATCCCATAGAATAAAGAATCTAGAATATTTCCAAGTGCTCCGGCAAAAATCAGGGAAACAGCAGTAATAAGAGTTGCCGTTGTTTTCTTCTTAATAATGTCGTAAAGCCAATATCCAATTCCGACAATTGCAAAAAGGCGAAAAACAGTGAGAACCAATTTACCGATTTTGTCTGATATCGGTAAAATATCACTTAATTTGGCGCCCCAGGCGGCTCCCTCGTTCTCAATAAAAAGAATTCTAAACCAGGAAAAAACTTCCGTTGATTCTCCTAGTTCAAAATGGGTTTTTATATATATTTTACTAAGCTGATCTACAAGTAAAACAAGCACTATAATCAGCATTGACCTCTTAATATTCATTCTTTTTCAAAATAGATTTGGCTAAAATAGGGATTATTACACCAACAAAAGGCCAGGATATTCAATTAAAACAAACCAATGGAAAATATGAATTGATATTCTTCATAAGAATACTCCAGCGTTCAAACAGATTACATAAAATTTCTGCTGGAATTGGTAAGAAAAGCTATCGCACAATAGAATACGCGTCGTGAATCAAAAGCAATATAAATTCACTTTAAAATTAATAAACAGTGGATAAAAGTATCTTACCTCTCTATTTTTGCATGTTTTTAGCCTCAATGCTAAGCGTAGCATGAGGTACAAGCTTAAGCCGTTCTTTGTTTATAAGCTTCCCGGTTACCCTGCAAATACCATAGGTCTTATTTTCTATCCTAAGCAAAGCATTTTTAAGATCCCGAATAAATTTTTCCTGCCGTATAGCTAATTGAGTGTTGGCTTCTTTACTCATTGTTTCTGAACCTTCTTCGAATGCCTTGAAAGTTGGAGAGGTATCATCAGTACCATTATTCCCATCATTCATGTAGGAGCTCCTGAGTAAATCGAGATGGCTTTGAGCTTTCTCTATCTTTTCTTCTATAAGTACCTTGAATCCTTCTAATTCTTTATCGGTATACCTTACTTTTAAATCTTGTCCCATAATTTTAGTGTTTTTGGATAGACAATTTTGTATTTACATCATCAAAGGAAATGGCCACGCCATCTTCCATTTGTTCTTCAAAATTAAGTTCAGAGGTTAAGGTTTCGTTCTTTATATAACTAATATTACTCTTAACTGCTTTTTCGACTAAACCGTCCTTTAATATTCTAATATCTATTTTATCTGTTACATCAAAACCAGAATCTTTTCTCAGATTTTGAATTCTATTTACAAGTTCCCGAGCTATCCCCTCTTGTTTTAATTCCTCATCAATGGTGATATCCAATGCCACTGTTAGAGTACCCGAACTGGCGACCAGCCAACCTTCTATATCCTGAGAAGAAATCTCTACATCCTGTAACTGTAATATAATAAATTTATTATCTATTTCAAGTGAAATTTTGCCTTCATGTTCAATTTTTTGGATATCATTCTGATCCAGCTTATTAACCGCGGCACTTATCAGTTTCATGTCTTTACCAAACCTAGGGCCCAGTACTTTGAAATTGGGCTTAATACGTTTCACCAATATCCCGGAAGCGTCATCCAAAAGTTTAATTTCTTTTACATTAACTTCGGTTTTAATCAAATCTGCCACGGCTTCAATTTCAGAGCGCTGTTTTTCATCCAAAACGGGGATCATAATTTTTTGCAAAGGTTGGCGCACCTTAATCTTTTCCTTCTGACGAATAGATAAAACAAGAGAAGATATAGTTTGTGCTTTTTGCATCTTACTTTCCAATTCCTTATTTACAAAATAAGAATTATATTCCGGAAAGTCAGATAAATGAACACTGTCAAAATGATCTATCCCTGTGGTTCTGGTCAAATCTATAAACAGCCTGTCCATAAAGAAAGGTGCAATTGGCGCAGAGAGTTTAGCGATAGTAACCAAACAAGTATATAGTGTCTGATAAGCAGATATTTTGTCTTCCTGATAATCCCCTTTCCAGAACCTTCTCCTGCTCAAACGAACATACCAATTACTGAGGTTTTCCTGTACATAATCTGCTATGGCCCGGGCAGCTTTTGTAGGTTCATAATTATCATAAGCCTCATCCACTCTTTTTATCAGGGTATGTAACTCTGATAAAATCCATTGATCAATTTCCGGGCGATTTTCCAAAAGTATTTCCTTTTCAGAATAATTAAATTCATCAATATTGGCATACAGAGAAAAGAATGAATAGGTATTGTATAGTGTTCCGAAAAATTTTCTTTTTACTTCCGCAATCCCCTCGGTATCGAACTTAAGGTTATCCCATGGGTTGGCGTTTGAAATGAGATACCAACGTGTGGCATCTGGTCCATATTCTTTTATAGTCATCCATGGGTCTGCAGCATTTCCAAGGCGCTTGGACATTTTTTTTCCTTCCTTGTCAAGCACCAGCCCATTGGAGACCACATTTTTATAGGCCACGGAATCAAAAACCATTGTCGCAATGGCATGCAATGTATAAAACCAACCTCTGGTCTGGTCAACACCTTCTGCTATAAAATCTGCCGGAAAAGTTTCCCGCTTATCAATAAGTTCTTTATTTTCAAAAGGATAGTGCCATTGTGCATAGGGCATGGACCCACTGTCAAACCAAACATCAATAAGGTCATTTTCTCGCTTCATTGGTTTCCCTGAATCTGAAACCAGGACAATCTGATCTACTATATTTTTGTGAAGATCTATTTTATCATAGTTCTCTTCAGTCATATTTCCTACTTCAAAATCCCCGAATGCCTCAGATTCCATAAAACCTGCCTCAACAGATCTGGTCACCTCGCTTTTCAATTGTTCAACAGAACCTATGATGATTTCTTCCTTCCCATCTTCAGTTCTCCAAATAGGTAATGGTACTCCCCAAAATCTGGATCTTGAAAGATTCCAATCGTTTGCGCTCGCAAGCCAGTTACCAAATCTTCCCTCCCCTGTGGCTTTAGGCTTCCAATTGATGGTTTGGTTGAGTTCATACATGCGTTCTCTTACATCCGTAATTTTTATAAACCACGAATCCAAAGGATAATATAAAATTGGTTTATCTGTGCGCCAGCAATTAGGATAGCTATGTACGTATTTTTCAACCTTAAATGCTTTGTTCTCTTCTTTAAGTCTAATGGCAATTTCGACATCAACAGAACGTTCCGGAGCTTCCCCATCTTCGTAGTATTCATTTTTGACATATTTGCCTGCCAGATCTCCCATTTCTTTTCGAAATCTGCCTTGTAAATCCACCAGCGGGACAGCATTCCCATTTTCATCCAATACCAACATAGGAGGCACAGGTGGGTCTGCCTTTTGTGCCACCTGCATATCGTCTGCGCCAAAAGTGGGTGCAGTATGCACTATCCCTGTACCATCTTCCGTAGTAACAAAATCGCCTGCTATAACTCTGAAGGCATTTTCAGAATTACTGTAAGGTTTTGCATAATCTATTAGCTGCTCGTATTTTATTCCTAATAATTCTTCACCTTTACAGGATCCGTTTACGTAATAAGGTATTTTTTTTTCTTCCTGAGAAAAAGATAACAGTTCTTCCTCATTATCAACCTCTATAAATTTACCTGAAAATTGCTGGCCTACGAGGTTTTTTGCCAGGATGACAGTAATAGGTTTAAAAGTATATTGATTGTATGTTTTTACCCATGCGTATTCAATTTTTCGCCCGATAGACAGCGCTGTATTTGATGGAAGTGTCCACGGTGTAGTAGTCCAGGCAAGAAAATAAAGCTCGTCTTTAAACGGCTCCAGAAATTGAGGCAATGAACTATTTATAATTTTAAATTGAGCGGTCACCGTTGTGTCGGTTATGTCCTGATAAGTTCCGGGCATATTCAATTCATGAGAACTTAAACCTGTACCTGCTTTTGGCGAATAGGGCTGAATTGTGTATCCTTTATAAATAAGTCCTTTATCGTAAATCTGTTTTAACAGCCACCAAACAGTTTCCATGTACTTGGGCTTGTAGGTAATATAAGGGTCATCCATATCCACCCAATACCCCATTTTTTCCGTAAGATCATTCCAGGCATCTGTATAGCGCATTACTGCTTTTTTACATGCCTCATTGTATTCTTCTACGGAAATCTTTACCCCAATATCCTCTTTGGTTATTCCCAGCTCTTTTTCCACTCCCAGTTCAATAGGCAGACCATGTGTATCCCAGCCTGCTTTTCGTTTTACCTGAAAACCTTTCATGGTTTTATATCTGGGAAATAAATCTTTGATTGTCCGGGAAATTACATGATGAATACCGGGCATCCCATTTGCTGAGGGCGGGCCTTCATAAAATACATAGCTGTCCTGCCCTTCTCTTGTGGTAATACTTTTTTCAAATATATTCTGGGCTTTCCAAAATTGAAGCATTTCTTCCCCAACCTCAGATAAATCTAACCCCTTATATTCCGCAAACTTCATACAAACAGTTTCCTTTGATATAAATTAAGGCTGCAAAATTAATGAATTAGAATGAAATTATGGGTCTTTCACAAAAATGTCCTTATGTGATAAATGCAGTAGATATTTTCGGTATTAGCAGCGCCCCTAAAATCAATAACCACAACATATTCGAGATAAAGAGGCAAGATCATGAAACAGTGGGCTAATTAACTAATGTGCTTTTTTTAAAGATCAAAAACGAAAACTCAAGCCCAGAATAAAATTAATTCCTGTCGCTGCAATTCCGGATGAATAGGATCGATATCTCTGATTGGTAAAATTCTCAATAGTAAATGTTAGTTTTAAAGGATTGGCAATTTGATACTGAGATCTTAAATTTAAGGTGTACCATGAAGGCGAATAAGGATTTCCATCTGCGTCTTTAGCGTAGATATAGCTCTTATTTATTTCAGAAATCGCAAGGTCGTTAAATGATATTTGACCATTATAATTCAGGAAAAGATCTGTTTTCAACCTTTGGTTCCTCCAAATGAGGTGAAAATCGCCGAAAGTTGGTGGTACGTGCCTAGCTGGAGTGTCATTGCCATTTTCGTCCTCTTCCTTTCCTTCAGTTAAAGTGAGATTAGATAAGATGGATACATTATCTGAAAGAAATGCCTCCAAACCAAACTCGAAGCCATACACATATGCATTGGAAGCATTCTGTATAGCCTGTACATTACTTAATTCCCCATTATATATGATTTCTTCTTCCCCGTTAAACAGATAATCCCTGCGAACCAGAGCATCTACCAGATAAGTATAATAAGCCGCACCTTTTAGCACTACTTTATCCTTAAAATTCTTCTGCACTCCAAATTCCGCGTTATAGGCATATTCAGGTTTCAAAAAGGGATTTGGTACTACAACAGACCCCGGTTCAGAATCAAATACCTTACCTATGTCATCAATATTTGGAGCTCTAAAACCTGTCGCCCCGTTAAGTGTGAACTGTAAGTCTGCTTTTGGAAACCAGCTAAAGCCTATGTTTGCTGTCAATGCTCCATTATTTAAATCTGAATTATCAAATGGAAAGGGATAAAAAGTTGTATCAAAATCTGCGTTAATCCAGACATGGCTGTAGCGAATACCTGCCAACCAGGTGAAATTTGGTTTAGCTTTCAATTCACTATTCACATAAGCTGCCAGAGTCTGCCAGGTAGAACCATCGGGATACCTGGACTGGGCGGCTTCAACAAATTCGGTTTCAATATTGGCTTGTCGCCCAACAGACCCCACTTCATTAAAAATATATTCAGCCCCGTAATACAATCTTAAATTTCCAATTTTTTTATTTTCAAAATCAACATTTAAGGAAAGTGCATCTATATTTTCATTTGTTGTATAGCGTATAGAATCCTGAAATCGTCTGTCATTTCTGCTTTCCTTAAAATTTTGAAAAGCCGTTGTAATTCTTAATCCATCATAAAACTTTCCCCTACCTTTTTTATAGACCTGTAAATTTCCCATAAACCACTTTTGTGGTCCGTAAAACCATTCCGCGGAACGTAATCCGGCTCCACTACTGCTTGGTCTTATTAATCTGTCGTATCTGGAATAATCTGAAGTACTAGAATAAAACAGTCCTAAATCATAACTCCAATTATTATTTGGCCTGTAGGATATCTTTTGCATAAGGTTAATCTGATCATACCCTGTTGGGATTTGGATATGGGGATTTTCATTTTCAACCAATACATCGAGTCCATTCAATCGTTTTACATATTGTTTTCTGAGATAAGAATCAGGACCATGTTGACCCATTTTTAGATCATTGAAATTATTATACGAAGCACTGGTTAAAAAAGCCCATTTATCCAACCCCAGGTTTATATCGAAATGCCCCGTATTTTCATCATTCCCCGAAGCATATCGATAGTTCATATTTCCGGAAATATCTAAACTATCAGTGGTCGAAAATCGTGGCTTATTGGTAATGAAATTCATTACTCCCCCAATGGCATCACTTCCGTATATTACGGAACCAGGTCCAAAAACAACCTCGGTATTCTTAACAGTAAAAGGGTCTATGGATATTATATTCTGAATATTTCCACCCCTAAAAATGGCATTATTCATACGCACCCCATCAACTGATAACACAAGTCTGTTTGTTGCAAAACCCCTGATCATAGGACTTCCACCACCCAACTGGCTTTTCTGGACAAAAATTTTCCCGCTGTTTTGTAAAAGATCTGCTGAAGTCTGAGGATTTGTAAATGCTATTGCTTGTGCGTTAATGGAAACTATTTTTTGCGGTATGTCCTTTTTTTGCTGTTCCCATTTGGAAATAGACATCACCACTTCATCCAGTTGTTCGCGCTTTAGACTAAGATAAACCTTCCCGCCCCTTTTAATTAGTAGTTCCTTAGTGGATCTTTTGGTCTGATAACTAAGGTGCCTTAACGTAATACGTTCATTCCTGTTAAAAACAGAAATATCACATTTTCCATCAAAATCCGACAGGACAGTCTTTGACTTATCATTGTTGTAAAGCACTGCATTTACTACTGGTTCCTGTGTTTCCACATCAAGAATCGTTATTTCCTGACCAGATATAACGTTAATAAAAAGAAGTGTAATAAGAAAAATTCCCCTATGCATTTTAGCTAAAAACTTCGTTCAAAATAGCGAGTGATCTGGGTTTTTTAAATCCGTGCAAATGTACTTCAAAATAGAGTACAAGGGATTGTAATAGTTCTTGCCTGGTTTTTTTGCCCATCCCGACCGTATGAATTGCATCAAAATTTATGCCCAAAAATACTTTAAAGAGATCAAGGGCTTCCTCTTTAAGAATTGGATTTATACCCGGGAACTCAATAAACGCACCTTCCACCAGATCAAAATACGGGTAATTTATTTTCCCGGTGTCTGGATAAAACCCCAAATATTTTGATAATCCCAACAGAAAAAACAAATGAAAATTGCTTATGTTATCGTGTGTGTCCAGCCATTGAAGTGATGCTTCCAGAAAATGGAATAAGTCTTTATTTTGTTCTTCTTCAAAAATGCTGTTGACCAGCATTTCCGCCAAAAATAAGATCATTGCATTTTTAGCAATGTCGGTATGTACAGTTTGGTACGGATAATTGACTTTAGCGTCAATAAGTCGCTCCAGGGTCCCCTTGTTTTTGTGATTCACAACAATTTCCAGTTGCGTTAAGGGTTGAAAGTAGGCGGTTTTCAATTTACCTTTTTTGGAGGCTAAGATTCCTTTGAGCAGATACGATTTTAATCCATCTGAGTATGTAAATGCTTTTACAATTAAACTTGTATCTCCATACTTTAAAGAAGATAGAATTAAAGCTTTAGTGGTAATTTGCATCTATTGCGCTTAGAGTAAAGCAAAGATAGGTTGAATTACAATAAAATAAGATTGGCAATTACAGGAACCGAGCTTTCAATTTTGCGAAAGATTTAGTTTCAATAATTGCCAATCCTCTAATTATTATTTAGATCACACCTTGTGCGAGCATGGCATCTGCAACCTTAACAAAGCCGGCAATATTAGCCCCTTTTACATAATTGCAATATCCATCATCTTCTATTCCATATTCAATACAGGAATCGTGAATATCTTCCATAATTCCGCGTAACCTTTCATCTACTTCCTCTCTTGTCCAACTAATTCTTAATGAATTCTGAGACATCTCCAAACCAGAAGTGGCTACCCCACCGGCATTAGAAGCTTTACCAGGTGCAAATAAGACTTTTCCATCATGAAAAGCGTGGATTGCGTCAGGAGTAGAAGGCATATTAGCCCCTTCAGCAATACAAATACAGCCATTGGTTATTAATGCTTTAGCATCATTTCCGTCCAGTTCATTTTGAGTAGCACATGGCAGGGCAATATCACATTTCACTGACCATGGGCGTTTGCCTTCATGATATGTTGCAGATTTATACTTTTTCACATATTCAGATATTCTCCCGCGTTTGTTATTCTTGAGATCCATAACAAAGTCCAATTTTTCATTGTCAACCCCATCCTTATCATAAATAAATCCTCCAGAATCAGATAATGTTAAAACTTTTCCGCCCAATTGTAAAATCTTTTCTGCTGCGTATTGAGCAACATTTCCAGATCCTGAAACAACGACCGTTTTTCCTTTAATTTCCTCATTCTTTGTCTTTAACATGCTCTGGGCAAAATATACAGTGCCATATCCGGTTGCCTCAGGACGAATTTTAGATCCACCCCATGATAACCCCTTGCCTGTAAGAACACCGGTAAACTCATTTCTTATTTTCTTATACATCCCAAAAAGGAATCCAATTTCCCTTGCTCCTACTCCAATATCCCCCGCCGGAACATCTGTATTAGGTCCTATATGCCTGGATAATTCTGTCATAAAAGCATGGCAAAACCGCATAACTTCATCGTCAGATTTTCCTTTAGGATCAAAATCTGAACCTCCTTTACCTCCTCCCATTGGAAGTGTAGTTAAACTATTTTTGAATACCTGTTCAAAAGCCAGAAATTTAAGAATACTCGCATTAACTGATGGATGAAAACGAAGTCCTCCTTTATAAGGCCCTATTGCCGAATTCATTTGTATGCGATAACCTCGGTTTACATGTATCTCACCTTCATCATCTACCCAAGAAACTCTAAAGGAAATCAACCGCTCCGGTTCCACCATTCTTAACAAGATGTTTTTACCGTAATAGATTTCATGTTGGACTATGTAAGGAATTACTGTATCTGCTACTTCCTGTACGGCCTGTATGAACTCCGGTTCATGACCATTTCGGGTCCTTACCTCGTCCATAAATGCTTCGATATTTGTATTCATATTAAAATTGATTAGCTAAGATTATTATTGAATTAAAAATTCAACCGCAAAATTATATCTTTTCTGCAATTAAAAGTAGCTTTTTTTAAAAATATGATAAAAATTATCCGATTGCCTGTTCCAGGTCAGAAATAAGATCCTGAACATCTTCAATTCCTACACTAAGTCGAATAAGTGAATCAACTACCCCGCTTTTTTCCCGTTCTTTTTTAGGAATGCTGGCATGGGTCATACTTGCCGGGTGACCCGCTAAACTCTCCACCCCTCCTAATGATTCTGCAAGTGTGAAAACCTTTAGCTTTTCTACTATTGCAATGGCATCCTTAAAACTACTCCCTTTGGGGACAAAAGATATCATTCCACCATATGCTTTCATTTGTTTTGTGGCAACTTCATGATTGGGATGATCCTTAAAGCCGGGCCAGTATACTTTTTCAATTTTAGGATGCGTAAGCAAATATTCGGCTATATGTTTCCCGTTTTCACAGTGCCGCTGCATTCTTACATGTAATGTTTTAATTCCTCTAAGCACTAAAAAACTATCCATAGGGCCACATACGGCGCCACTGGCATTCTGAATAAAATATAATTTCTCTGCTAATACCTTATCCTTCACAACTAACGCTCCAACGACCACGTCGCTGTGCCCGCCCAGATATTTAGTAGCAGAATGCATGACTATGTCTGCCCCTAAATCGAGAGGCTGTTGCAAATATGGTGTTGCGAAAGTGTTATCTACCGCCATAAGCAACTTATTACTTTTGGCCAATTCTGAAACCGCCTTAAGGTCAATAACATTCATCATTGGATTTGTTGGAGTCTCAACCCAAATTAGTTTTGTGTTTGGGTTGATTAATTCAGCAATCTTAGATACTTCCTGCATACCTATGAAGTGAAATTTGATTCCATACTTTTCAAAGATCTGTCGGAAAAGACGATAGCTTCCACCGTAAAGATCATTAGTTGATATCACTTCATCACCTGGCCCCAAAAGTTTAATAACTGCATCCATGGCTGCTAATCCACTGGCAAATGCCAATCCGAAATTCCCGTTTTCAATACTGGCAAGCGCATTTTCCAATGCACTCCTTGTTGGGTTGGCACTACGGGAATATTCATACCCCATATGCTCACCCGGACTCGTTTGAGCATAGGTAGATGTCTGATAAATAGGGGGCATCACAGCACCATAAGCCTTATCAGGTTTTTGTCCCCCATGTATTACCTTGCTATTAAATCTCAATTCTTTTTCACTCATACTAATAATTTATGTACACAAATGTATTGTTATCTTTTGGAGAAACCAATGAATCGTTAGTTTTGCAATAGATCCAAATTCAACTCAATGACGCGTATTGTAACCTACCTTTTTTTTCTAGTCCTTATTGTTAGCTGTCAGGACAGCGGTAATATTACATTTGAAGCCTTAACTCTTGCCAGTACTAAATGTAAGGAATGTCCGGAGGTTTCCATTGAAATACCTCATGCATTAGGTAATAACAAACTGGCCAAATCTATTAATCTCACTTTACAGGAAGAAGTTATTTCTAAATTAACTTTTGAAGATGAAATTAATGATGAGACTATTCAGGAAGCCATTGAGTCATTTACGAATGGCTATTTTGAATTAAAAAAGATCTATCCTGATGAAACAATTGGATGGAAGGCAAAAATAAATGGGATGGTTACCTATGAAGATAATGAACTCCTAACTATTGAACTGCAATCTTATTTGTTTACGGGTGGTGCTCATGGTTATAGATCAACAAATTTTTTAAATTTTAGTAAAAAAAGAGGGAAGGAAATGGATGACTGGGAGTTATTCGAAGATAAGGAAGGGTTTGAAAGGTACGCTGAAACCCAATTTAGATTACAACAAGATATTCCGGTAAATAAGCCCATCAATAGTACTGGTTTTATGTTTGAGCAAGACCATTTTTATTTACCTGAAAATATTGGTTTTACAGAGAAAGGGCTCAAACTATTGTATAATCAATATGAAGTGGCTTCCTATGCCGATGGGCCTATAGAACTCACACTTCCTTATAAGGATATCCAACAATTTTTATCAGGGAACATCAAAACCTAGAACGCCCCTGCTTTTAATAGAATTTTTTCCAAAGAAAGTATAACTCCAAGGTGCAAACCTTCATGATATAGATTATACGCCAATGCGTCTTCAATATTGCGCAATATGACCTTTGTACTGGTCTTATATTCATTGAACTCCTTGAACACCCCATTTTCATAATCTTCCTGGGCCCATTCTGCCGTGGAAAGCAAAAAAGCGCCAATATGATCTATCTCTTCATCTGTAGGACTAATATCGGGTAAGGTCCCTTTTCTGAATTTTTGAACTAGAGAATCATCAATGCGTGCAGGGAGATTGCTAAATTTGTAAACAAGTATTTGTTGGGTCGCAACAACATGAGCTATATTCCACCAAATATTATTGCGATAGCCTTCCGGAATTTCAAATAGAAGTTCATGAGGAGTACGTTTTAATATTTTGTATAGTATCTTCCTGTTTTGAATTGTAATGTCAAATATTTTTTCCAATGTGTGCCTATTTTACAATTAGTAACAATACCGTAATAAATAATAAAAATAGCATATTCATTTTAACTAATTAGCAGTAGTTATTATAATTTTGAATTCAATAAAAAATAGTCATGAAGAAAATTTATTACTTAAGTAGTTGTGATACATGTAAACGTATATTAAATGAACTGAAACCTCTTGGCGATATTGAACTTCAGGATATTAAATCAGATCAAATTACACCTGAACAGCTGAAGGCAATGCGAAATTTAGCAGGTAGTTATGAAGCCTTGTTTAGCAGAAGGGCACGCCTGTTTAGCGAACGCCAATTAAAAGACCAGCAACTTGAAGAAAAGGACTATCAGGCACTGATATTGGAACATTACACATTCTTAAAGAGGCCTGTTATTTTGGTTAACAATCAAATATTTATTGGGAATAGCAAAAAGGTAATTACTGCTGCCAAAGAAACTATTCATTCTTGAGTAAGCGAAATCTCGCCATATTAGCCGCACTGGGCGCTACAACAATTTATGGATTAAACCATACTATTGCCAAAGGGGTAATGCCAATGTATATTACGCCTTTCGGTTTTATAATGCTTAGGGTATTAGGAGCCACCATTTTGTTTTGGAGTATTTCTTTTTTAGGGCCTAAAGAAAGAATCGAATGGAAGGACTGGGGCAGGGTAATACTGTGTTCGCTTTTTGGCATGGCAATTAATATGCTGGCATTTTTTAAAGGTTTAGATTTATCAACTCCCATAAATAGCGCAGTTCTTGTAACCACCACCCCAATCATAGTAGTTATTTTATCTTTTTTTTTAATTAAAGAAAAAATTAGGACGCACAAAATCGTCGGTATAGTGATTGGTCTTACAGGTGCCCTTTTTCTAGTTCTTTATGGCAATGAAATTAGACAAGACGCATCAAATATTCCTTTAGGCAATACCCTCTTTTTGTTGAACGCTTTATTTTTTGGACTATATCTCATTCTTGTAAAAAAGTTGCTTGAAAAATACCATCCAATTACACTTTTAAAGTGGATGTTTCTGATTGGTATCCTTTATAATTTACCAATTGCCCTTCCAGAATTTTTAGAAGTTTCATGGTCAACACTGCCATTTGAAGCGATATGGAAAATGGCATTTGTGGTGATTGGGACTACTTTTTGCGCTTATCTGTTTAATGTATTTGCATTAACTCAATTAAAAGCATCTACAGTAAGTGCATTTGTATATGTACAACCTGTAATTGGGATTCTTTTTGCCGTTCTAAGTGGCAGAGACAAACTCACCACCGTTAAAATAGCTGCAGCATGTTTGGTTTTGTTAGGAGTTTATCTGGTAAGCAAAAAGCCAAAACCAGGGAAAATAACAGATTAAGGAACTGTTTCTAAGGCATAACCAAGAAATTCATTTAGGTTAACATTTATTTTGAGCCCCTATTCCTTATTTAAGTCTTTTAACTATAACAGCCCAATCAATATCATTATCTGAAGGCGGACTCCCTATTTGAACCCAGGTCCCACCATCAATAATTTGAATAGATCCTGATTGAAGGTCTCCTCCAGTTCTGGGATTATACCAAAGTATTTCAAATTTTCCATTTTGCCCTTCCAGATTTAAACTGGCTGTGCCACCATTTTTTAAATACAAGGCATAGATTTCCCCTTCTTGGCCAAAACAATAATTGTTGGAGCTTCTGATTTTTTTGTCAAGATCAGACATTTCCTTATAGGGTAGTTCTTTAAAAAAATGATTTGCTATAGCAGATTGCTCCCATATATTATTTCGGCTTCTCCAATCTTCTGCATTTAAGTCGTGAGGTGGTTTTAACCACCCAAAATACCACTCTATTCCGGCACCTCCAGCCATTAGTGTACCCCAAAGTGCATCTTGCCTCAGCGCATCATGTGCAGGATCATCTTCATCCGTTTTGGTTCCCGTATGCCATGGGCCAATTTCATCCATCATTAGAATCCATGGCCTTTCTGCCTCCTCAGATTTATGAATCCAATTTATAATATCATTGTGAATATTTTCTATATTGGATACCTGCATTGAAAGTCCATCCAATTTATCAAAATGAAGTAACTTACTAAGAATAGGATTTCTGGATTCTTTATCCGGCAAGGTGTGTATTACCACAGGATTCTTATATGGATCATGGTCTTTTATATAACGAATCATAGAATATCTTTGTTGGTCGTTCTGTCCATTAGGCCACCATGGTGCTGAACCATTTTCCTCTCCCATATTCCAGATGATATTTTTGTGATACCCAAACCTTGATATAAGTTCCCTGTAATATAGTTTGCGCTCTTCTCCGGTGTACCCATCATCAAGTATTAGCTCGTTTTCTTTTTCCTGAGTCACCAAATTCAATATTATCCCTAAATTTTCGGCATGTGAGAAAATAATGTCCCATTGCCCAAGTTTACTCACATCATACCTCTTAAAATCGCTTTTCCTATGACTCAGAAATGGCCAAACATCTTGTGCATCACCTTCTATGTTCAGGGTGAGTGCATAGACACTATTCATGCCTTTTGAGGCTAAATAGTTCAGTGCCCCTATTATTCCCTTACCTTTTGTCCCCTGCCATGTAGGGTCTCCATTTTTCCAGTCTTGTCTATGCGGATTCCAGGTTTTTATAAACGATTTTTCACTGTCATAAGAATAGGTGCTATCAATATCTGCATATGCCAAAAAATTCTCTGGTGAATTAGTCCCGAATTTCAAAAGAGGTTCCCCGTTTTCTGTATGCAGATACCTGTTATTGGCATAACAAAGTCTCCCTCTTGCACTAAAACCTGATGCGTTTTCATCTGGTAAAACTACTTCTATAACTCCCGTTTTGCCGTCATGTGGAGCAATTGACAGCCCTGTATAAGTGTCCTCATCTAAAGCAAGCTTTCTTCCTTTTTTGAATGAAACTCTGTATTTCCAATTCCCCGCAGTATTTGGTGTAAATATTACCCTCCAGATACCTCCAGAAGAAGCGCTGGTTTCGGCTGCATTTCCATCGGCCGCATAATATCCGGGTATTGAAAATAATTTATCCCCAAGTGCAAAATCTACCTGTAAACGATAATCGGTAAAAGGATTTACTGACGAAGTTTCACTGGTAGACTCAATTTTAAAGTCCAATATTACCGGTTGGTATTGCCTATGATCATTTTGTGTGAATCCTATTCTATAGAAAAAAAGTAAAAAAAGGATCTGAATTATATATAAATTATTCTTCATAAAACTAAGATATGATGTTCAAGTCGTGTCTAAATATTTCAATTTGCTTTAAAGAGAATCACATAATAAACAGTGATTGAGACATCTAATGTAACAAAGATGTAATTACTTTAATAAGTTCTTTAGAAATATTATTCTATCGCTGTGAGTTCCCTCACATGAATAGGAATTTAAAAAAAGTTGGTTTTGATTTCCAGGGGCTTGTGTTGGCTAAAAATTTATACCTATTTTTAAAACCACAAAATACAACTATGGCTAATAAACCCGCATTTATCAAAGAACTTTCTTTACCTGCTATCGCAGCGCCCATGTTTCTCATCTCTGGTCCCCAATTGGTTATTGAATGTTGCAAAAATGGAATTATAGGAACTTTTCCCGCTCTTAACCAACGTACAAGTGAAGGATTTGAAGAATGGCTAATTCAAATAAAATCCGAATTAGACACTTTTGAAGAAAAAACAGGGGTTAAAGCAGCACCATTTGGTGTAAATCTGATTGTTCATCCTACAAATCCAAGACTGGAAGCAGATCTAAAATTATGCATTAAACATAAAGTTCCTATCATTATTACCTCTTTGGGTGCAGTATCGCAAGTAGTTGATGCTGTGCACAGTTACGGCGGGCTGGTTTTTCACGATATAATTAAAAAAAGACATGCAGAAAAGGCAGCAGCAGCAGGCGTAGATGGCCTAATATTGGTTGCTGCAGGGGCAGGGGGTCATGCAGGTACGATTAATCCTATGACCCTTGTGGCAGAAATTAAAAAGTTCTACGATAAAACTATAATCCTTTCAGGTTGTATAAGTACCGGCAGGGATATTGCATCTGCCTTACAAATGGGCGCAGATTTGGCTTATATGGGTACTAGATTTATTAACACTCTTGAAAGTAAAGCGCCGGAGGAATACCGGCAGATGATCATAAAAGCAGGGGCAAGTGATATAACCTACACTGCAGCAATATCGGGAGTGCATGCTAATTTTCTAGGAGCCAGTCTTGCCGCGGCAGGAATTACAGAAGAAGACCTGAAAAAAGATGTTAAAATTGACTTTGGAAAGGAATTAGATACGGAAGCCAAAGCTTGGAAGACAATTTGGTCTGCAGGTCAGGGAGCAGCTACTGTAGAAAATGTACTTACCGTTGCAGAACTCACAGAAAAACTTAAATCTGAATTTAAAGCAGCGATTGAATCACAAATTGCCTTATTGGACAATTATCCAAAATGATACTTAAATAATCTGTAAATACATATGTACGTAAAAAGAAACATTGGCTGGGGAGTCATTCTTAGATATGCCTGGAAAAACCTTATCTTTTTTAGCCTATATGCAAGCTTAATATTTTATGTGTACCATTTTCTGGGATGGAATTTTATTGATATTCCCTTTCAACCAATAAGTGTTATTGGTATTGCTGTTGCATTTTATATTGGATTCAAGAACTCTCAAAGCTATGATCGTTTTTGGGAAGGTCGAAAAATTTGGGGTGGCATAGTTAATTACAGCAGAACCTGGGGAATTCAGGTATTAAGTTTTGTACGCACTGAGGATAAAACGTACGAAAAAAAGATGCAAGCCCAATTGATTTACAGACATATTGGATGGATTAACGCACTTAGGGTGCAACTCAGGCAACCAAGACCATGGTCCTTAAAAGAGGACAGATCAGTTGAAAGAATGTTTGATAAGCATGGAGAGCGAAACCCTTCCTGTAATGAGGCCTTTAAATATGTAAATAAAAGAGAGTTTATAGACCTTAAAAAAAGGGTAAATCCGGCTACGTATTTGGTCAAAAACCAGGCCATGGATATAGTTGCTCTAAAAGAAAAAGATGTTATTGATGGTTTTCAGGAAGATCAGATGCAGTCTGTTTTAGAAGAGCTCTATAATCTTCAAGGTAAAAGTGAACGAATAAAAAACACTCCTTTTCCCAGACAATATGGATATTTTTCAAGGGTTTTTACCTGGATATTTATTTTGATATTACCTTTTGGTCTACTCGACGTTTTTGAAGATGATACCTTAATATCAATTGATTCTATGCAAGCCTGGTATGTATTTTTAATGATTCCGTTTTCGGTTCTGATCTCATGGATATTTATTACTATGGAGAAAATTGGGGATTATAGTGAAGATCCCTTTGAAGGCCGAATAAATGATGTGCCCATGACCGCCTTATGCCGAACAATTGAAATTGATTTACGAGATATGCTGGACGAAGAAAACCTGCCCGATCCTGTTAAACCTAAAGACCATGTACTATACTAATGCCTCTGGTTAAATCTCATTACAATCCTCCCCTCCCATTTAAAAATGGCCATGTATCTACTATTTATTCCGGCCTGATTAGAAAGGTTTCTAACCTAAACCAGCAAAGGGAACGTCTGGAACTTGAGGATGGAGACTTTATTGACCTTGACTGGAGCTTTGCCGCTGCGCCCAGTACTGTTGTAGTTATTCTTTTACATGGTCTTGAAGGACATGGGCAACGCCCCTATATAACAGGAAGCGCCAAGCATTTTACTTCCAATGGACTGGATAGTTGTGCTGTTAATTTCAGAGGATGCAGCGGAGAAACCAACCGTCTATTCAGATCCTATCATTCAGGAGCCACAGATGATCTCAAAGAGGTTATACAACATATCCTTTCTACCGGGAAATATAGCAGTATTTATATTAAAGGATTCAGCCTAGGAGGCAATCTGACATTAAAATATTTGGGAGAAGGGCCTGTAGCAAATCAAATAAAAGGGGCTGTAACCGTATCCGTTCCATGTAGTTTACACGATTCTCTAATTCAATTGCTAAAATTGAAAAATACACTTTATGCCAAAAGATTTAAAAAACATTTGGTGGAGAAATTATATTTAAAACAGCAGAAATTCCCGGAATTAATATCTGTAGAAGAAATAAACAACATCGGGAACCTAAAAGATTTTGATGATATTTATACCAGTAGGGCTCATGGGTTCAAAAATGCTATGGATTATTATGCACAGTGCAGTAGTCTTCAGTTTTTACCCAGGATAAAAATTCCAACCTTGATTATCAATGCCCGGGACGACTCATTCTTAGGTCGGGATTGCTACCCGATTGAAGAAGCTAAAAATAATCCACTTCTTTATCTTGATATGCCCAAACATGGTGGACATGTAGGATTCTTTGGTCCGCTAAACATATCTTATTCTGAAAAAATTGGTTTAAAATTTATAAAGGAATTATTTTGATCCGTGCTATTTCATATATTAGTGCTTCTAATCTAAACAACATGCGAAAAATTTTTGCCATAATTGGAATTTGTGCCCTGCTAGTGAGCTGCGGCGAAAAAAAAGGAGAGAAAAAAGAAGAGGGTTTTGAAATGAACCGTGCCAAAAAGGAGGTGAAGGTAGAAACTAAATCTGAAACCGTTCCGGTTGATTTGAATAACAAGGGAGTTGGACCTATAACCTCCGTAGAATTTGCTTCTGAGATAGATTCGGAACTAGCTGCTGCAGGTGAAGCAAAATACAACACTATTTGTACTGCTTGCCATATGGCTGACCAACGTATGATAGGACCTGCCTTAGCGGGTGTTTATGATCGTAGAAGTCCGGAATGGGTAATGAATATGATCCTAAACCCGGATGTTATGATTAAAGAAGATCCTATTGCTCAAGCCCTATTAAAAGAGTACAACAATGCCATCATGCTCAATCAAAATCTAACTGAAGAAGAAGCCCGGGCAGTTGCAGAGTACTTACGTACCCTTTAAAACCGGATTAAGAATATTAATAAGTGCTGTTCTCAGTAAATAAATCGACGAGTGCGGCACTTTTACTTTTTACAGAATTTAATCAATGGAGTAGTAGTTACTTTCTTATTGGTAATAAACACTCACAGAAGTTAGGACTTCCCTCATTATATCTTTTAAAAGCAATAAGAAAGTTTTAGTTTCGTACAGATAAATTGAAAACATGAAATATTTAATTCGACAAAAAATAACTTTGAGATTTTTGATTACACTTTTTTTAATAATAACAAGTCTCACAAGTTACGGGCAAAGTAAAAATTTTATTGATCAACCCTATTTAGAAACCACTGCAAGAGTAGATACCTTAGTTATACCAGACCGTATTTATTTGTCAATCTTAATCACAGAAGCGGACACCAAAGGAAAAACTTCAGTTGAAAAATTGGAAAATAAAATGGCCGACAAACTGAAAACACTAGGCATTGATATCGAGAAACAACTTACCCTTACTGATTTGGGGAGTAATTTTAAAAAGTACTTTCTCAGGAAAGTGGATATTCAAAAAGACAAAGAATATTCATTATTAGTGTATGACGCCGTAACTGCAGGCAGAGTTATAATGGGTCTTGAATCTATCGGAATCTCTAATGTAAACCTGATGAAAACCGAATATTCGAGTCTGGAAAAGCTCAAAATTGATCTAAGAAAAAGAGCTGTAGGTGCGGCAAAAAACCAGGCAGAAGCAATGGTTCTACCTTTAGATCAAAAGCTTGGACATGCTCTTTTTATATCTGATCTAAACACAGGGGTACAATATAGGATGGAAGAAAGAATGGTTAGGGTACAAATGTCTAAGGAGGCAGATGAAGATCAACCCATTGAAATTGAATTTGAAAAGATAAAAGTAGAGAGTACTGTGAACGTTAAATTCGCAATACAGTAACAATCAGACTTTATCTATTGCTAGTTTATAAGTAGGGTCCTCCAAGACATTTACATCAATTATGGCATCTGCATTCGTTAACAAACGCCGGCAATCCTCACTTAAATGCCTTAAATGTACCTTCTTCCCAACTTTATGGTAGCGTCCCGTTATTTTGTTTAACGCTTCAATGGCAGACATATCTACCACTCTGCTTTCCTTAAAATCTATAATAACTTCATCCGGGTCCTCAAGTACCTCGAACTTTTCATTAAACAAGGTCACAGATCCAAAAAATAACGGTCCATAGATCTCATAGTGCTTAATTCCATTCTCGTCAATATATTTTCTGGCGCGTATCCTCTTGGCGTTATCCCATGCAAATACAAGGGCCGAGATAATTACACCAACCAAGACAGCAAGTGCAAGATTATGCAGAAAAACGGTAACCAGGGTTACTAATATCATTACAAGGACATCAGATTTCGGCATTCTTCTGAAGGTACGCAAACTGGCCCACTCAAATGTTCCTAGTGCAACCATAATCATTAATCCTGTAAGTGCGGCCATAGGCACTTTTTCAATCAAATTAGCCCCAAACATAATAAAGACAAGAAGCATCACTGAAGCCACTATACCGGATAATCTTGCTCGTGCACCATTGGAAGTGTTGATTAAACTCTGTCCTATCATGGCACAACCACCCATTCCGGAAAAGAGTCCGGAAAGTATGTTTGCAGTTCCCTGGGCTACTGCTTCTTTATTACCACGCCCTCGTGTTTCCGTAATTTCATCTATAATATTAAGGGTCAATAAACTCTCTATTAACCCAACCCCGGCAACTATAGCCGCATAAGGAAAAATGATCTGCAGGGTTTCTAAAGTAAAAGGCAGTTGTGGGATATGAAAGGGTGGAAAACCGCCCTGAATAGATGCTATATCGCCAATTGTTTTTGTATCAATATTGAATGCAAGTACGAGTCCAAAAACAGCCAGGATGGCAATTAATGAGGCAGGAACTGCTTTGCTTAATTTGGGTAATCCCCAAATTACCAGCATTGTGATTAGAACTAATCCTAAAAAAATAAACAAGGAACTGCCAGACATCCATAAGCCATCAGACGACTTGAACTGGTCTAACTGCGACATAAAAATAATAATAGCGAGACCGTTTACAAATCCAAAAATTACGGGATGGGGTACAAGGCGCATCAATTTGCCTAAACGAAGAAATCCGGCTGCTAACTGCATGATTCCGGCCAATATCACCGCGGCAAACACATATTCGACCCCATAATCCACGGCAAGCGAAACTATGACTACGGCTACGGCCCCGGTTGCTCCGGAAATCATTCCAGGTCTTCCTCCCAGAATAGAAGTAACCAACCCCATAACAAATGCTGCATATAAACCGGTTAAAGGGGATAAGCCCGCTATAAGAGCAAATGCTATGGCTTCTGGGACCAAAGCCAGTGCAACCGTTAATCCTGATAGGACTTCAGTTCTGTAATTTACTTTTTGCGAAAAATCAAATAGATTTAAGTACTTCTTCAAACCCTTATTATTTTAAGGGGGCAAAAATAGCACTTATTAACTGTTAATAGCCTTAATTGAAAAGAATTATGGATTTCATAAATTACCAGCGATTCAACCCTAATAATTTCTTTCCAAGTTCAGATAATTTAGCAGTATCATATCTGACTTGCTCCCAATTTCTTGGATCACCGGGAAATGCGTAACCCTCAGGTGCTATTCTGTTCTTCCAGGAATTAATGCGCCATTGTCTTAATTCTTCATTTTCTTCCTCTGCCGGCATCATAGAAATGTATTGGGCAATCCTAACTTTATTCTCAGATCTGTTTGGCCTGATGCCATGGGGCTCCGTGCTATTAAAAATAAGCAGGTCACCAATTTCTAGTTTTACTTTTACAATCTTATCTTCAAGTTCTGAAATATCCGGTTGAAAGTGATCCCGATCTTCAGGTTGGGTAAGCTTCCAACTATCATAATTTCTGTATAACCATGGAATGCACTGAAAACCACCCATATTCTCATCGGTTTGGTCTACTAGGGCCAATACTCCCTGTACATTTTGCGGTTTGGTTTCAGGGTCATAATCCCAATGAATAAAACCTTTCCTTTCAAATCCAGGCCTTTGAGGAAAATTGAGATTTGCTCTATCAATTGTTACCCATAATTTTTCAGTTCCCCAAACATCCACAAAAGCATCATAAACACGTTGCATTTGCCTGTTATTCCATAGGTGCTGGTTATTGTATACCTCAACCATACCTGTTCCTGTTAGTTCTTTCATTTGCATTTCAGCCCTTGGGGGAGCATACCAGGTTTCACTGTCGTTAGGATCCTTTTCATCAAATTCCCACAAAAAATCTGCAGTTGTCTTTGCCTGGGATGCGGGGACGGCATTTTTAATTACTATATAGCCGTTATGCTTCCAAAACTCCCAGTCCTTTTCGCTAAGAACCCTTAATGGAACTTTATTAGACCGATCATTTAATTCTAATTTGCTGCTTGTAGCAGTTGAGGGGTTTCCCGGAATATCCTTATGAGCTTTATTGGCCATTTCCAGTTTGGATGCTGATTTTTCCATGATAATTCTGTATTGTGATTAAAAGATTGTCAAATCTAAATAGATCAAATGTAGATCACCTCCTTGATTTTGATCATTATTTGAATTATATTGATCTTTTATATCATTATTTAAGACCATAATAACAATTAAGTTAAATTATTAAGTTGAAAATACAATTAGAACAAATAAATCCAGACGCCAAAAGCTCATTCCGATTACTCCACAATCCGAGATTGAATGATTTATTCTATTGGCATTTTCACCCGGAATATGAATTGGTCTACATAGAAGGCGCTAACGGAACTAGGCACGTAGGAGATCATATCTCTCAATATGAGCATAGTGATCTGGTATTAATAGGGTCCAATATACCTCATCTAAACTTTGATTTTGGCATACAGACCGAGTACAAAAAAGAAGTTTTGCATGTTAGTTCGGCGTTTAAGAACAAAATATTTACTGAAATACCAGAGCTAACTGAAGTATTTGAGCTCTTTGAAAAATCTCAGCAAGGAATAGCATTCACCGGAAGAACAAAGGTAAATATTGGCTCGAGGCTCAAAAAACTTCATGTTTTGGCGCCCTTTTCACAGTTTCTGGAAGTACTGCATATTTTCTCCATTTTAGCTGCCTCTGAGGAGTATGTATTATTGCATGATTATCCGGTAATAAATAAATACAATCAAAAACAACAGGACCGCCTAAAAAACATCTATGCCTTTATAGACGAAAACTACCAAAGGAAAATAGAGCTTGAAGAAGTGGCAGCACTTTCCAATTTAAGTAAAGAAGCTTTTTGCCGCTATTTTAAAGGTGCCACAGGAAGTGTTTTTACATCCTTTTTAAACCAATATCGCATTAGCCAGGCCAAACGATTACTCTTGAAAGGAAGAAATATCAGCGAGACTTGTTACGACTGTGGTTATGAAAGTCTTTCCTATTTTAATCGTATTTTTAAAAAAATTGCCAATGAAAATCCATCTGATTTTAAAAAAAGATATCTGAAAAGGTAATCCTTATTGGTGTCCTCAACCCTGAAAATTTACTTTCATCCTACCCCTTTAAATAGCTTTTCTTTACTGAGGGTAACCAAAATAATTAATGATAAAAAAAACCGCCCTGGAATTAATTCCGGGGCGGTTTCTAACTAAATAACCAACCAAAAATAATTTTTCATTCTCATACCATTCTCTACTGTCTTTAACGCATAATTCAAAGTTTTCATTGTGCAGAAACAGGTAAACCAGTGTTAAAATTTTATGCATTTCATCGTTTTCTAGATTGAGAGTTTGATAGTCTTTGTTATGGCCACGTTACTCGTAAAATATTATAACTCTATGACTTTCAAATAAGTAAGTCGTTATTTTTTTTAATTACATTTGATGGTCTAATTTAATTTGATGGAAAAAGAATTAAAAATTGCAGTTCTAGGTGGTGGAAGCTGGGCAACAGCTATTGTAAAAATGCTTACTGAAAACCGGGATAAAGTAATCTGGTATATGCGCAATGAGGATGCTTTAGAATATATAAAAGCCAACAAACACAACCCTAATTATCTTACTTCAGTAGAGTTTCAACTAAAACAGTTAGTTCTTACCAATAATATGGACGAGGCGGTTTCTATGGCTAATCTGTTGATTTTTGCAATTCCATCTGCTTTTTTAGAGAGTGAACTCAAAAAACTTACTATCCCTATAAGGGATAAAATTATATTCTCAGCTATCAAAGGAATTGTTCCTGAAACAGGTTTAATTGTAGGAGAACATTTTCATCAAAAGTATAATATCCCTATTGAAAATATTGGGGTGATTACCGGTCCTTGTCATGCCGAAGAAGTGGCCTTAGAGCGCTTGTCCTATTTAACGGTTGCCTGTGCAGATACAGCTAAAGCCAGGATGCTCTCTGAACATCTGAACAGCCATTATATTAAGGCCAAGATTTCCGATGATATCATAGGCACCGAATATGCGGCAATGCTTAAAAATATTTACGCGTTGGCAGCAGGTATAGCTCACGGATTAGGATATGGCGATAATTTCCAATCTGTTTTAATGAGCAATGCTATCCGCGAAATGAAGCGTTATATTTCGAGAGTTCACAAGATGAAACGAAATATTAACAATTCTGCCTATCTGGGGGATTTACTTGTTACGGGCTATTCAACTTTTAGCCGAAACAGGATGTTCGGAAATATGATTGGCAAAGGATATAGAGTAAAAAGTGCCATGATGGAAATGAAAATGATAGCTGAAGGTTATTACGCAACGGAAAGTGCCTATAAGTTAAAATCAACATTTAAAAAGAAAGTTAAGACCCCAATTATAGATGCAGTGTATGATATTCTGTATAACCAGAAGAGCGCCAAAGTAACTTTTAAAGCACTTACTGATAAATTGGATTGACCCTGAAATTTTTTTATTAGATTCTAAATGAATACTTTAGAAATATTTTGGCGCCATGTTATTTCTAAATATTTTGAAATGAATCTAAAAAATATCCTTCTTTTTATGGTTATATCTGTCATTTTTTTATCCATGGCTTTCACCTCCAATGGAAGTCCCGAATCGTCAGAAATAACAAAGAATATAGATTCCTTCATTGCTTATTCACAAGAAATTCCCGGAAGTGAGATTACCATTAAAATGAACCCCATAAAAGGAGGTGAATTTTTGATGGGAAACAATAACCATCAAGAAGATGAAAAACCTCAGCACAAGGTTTTGGTAGATGATTTCTGGATGAGTGCATTTGAAATAACATGGGATCAATATGAACTTTTTTTAGAGAGACAGATCGATACTTTTGGGCAGAAAGATTTGGATACAGAAGTTACAATAGATATTGATGCCATATCTTCCGCAACAACCCCGTATGTAGATATGAGTCACGGCATGGGTAAAAAAGGTTTTCCGGTTGTAAATATTACCCAATATGCGGCAATAACATTTTGCAAATGGCTTAGTGCAAAAACAGGAAATTTCTATAGGCTTCCCACAGAAGCAGAATGGGAATATGCAGCCAGGGCTGGTAGTACTGCCTCCTATTATTTTGGTGATGATCCTATAGAATTAAATTTATATGCCTGGTATGATCATAATAGTGAAGGAAAATATCATAAAGTAGGTACTAAGCAACCTAATAAATATGACCTTTATGATATGCACGGAAATGTTGCTGAATGGACCATGGACAAATACGCTACAGATACATATGCTAATAGATCAGGAAAAACTTCAGACAATCCATGGATAAAACCCACAAAACTATATCCAAGATCTGTTCGTGGCGGCTCCTGGATGGATCCCGCTATCGAGCTCAGATCATCTGCCAGGATAGGCTCCTCAGCAGAATGGAAAAGAATTGACCCCCAGATTCCTACAAGCCAGTGGTGGTTTACCAATGCCCCAAATGTTGGTTTTAGAATTATTCGTCCGAAAGAAACCCCTCCAAAGGAAGAAATGGAGGCTTATTGGCTTACAGCAATAGATGACTATTAAAAACTCTAAAAATGGAAAATAAAAATCACGCTCTTACCCGTAGAAATTTTTGCAAAAACACTGCTCTGGCAGCAGGTGGAATATTAACTGTTCCTTTAGATGTAGCAGCTTCAGCACACGTCCTCGGTGACGATGCTATTAAAATCGCCCTGGTCGGTTGTGGCGGCAGAGGTACCGGCGCCGCAGCACAGGCATTGAGCACTAAAGAAAATGTAAAATTGGTGGCGATGGCCGACGCATTTCAGGATCGATTGGATAACTGCTATGAAATATTATCCAAGAAATTTATTGATACAGATAAAGTTGCCGTTAAGGATGAAGATAAATATCTGGGTTTTGAGGCCTATAAAGCTGCTATTGACAAAGCAGATGTAGTATTACTAACCACTACACCAGGTTTCAGGCCAGTTCATTTTGAGTACGCCATAAGTAAAGGTAAGCATGTATTTATGGAAAAGCCAGTGGCTACAGATGCCAGTGGTATACGAAGTGTTCTAAAAACAGCGAAAATTGCTAAAGAAAAAAAACTGAATGTTGTGGTTGGATTACAAAGGCATTATCAACGAAATTATCTTGCATGCCTTGAAGAGATAAGAGCAGGTAAAATGGGCCAGATCGTTTCGGGACAGGTATATTGGAACAGTGCTGGGGTATGGGTCAAAGATCGTCAGGAAAACCAAACAGAAATGGAATATCAAATGAGGAATTGGTATTATTTTAACTGGTTATGCGGGGATCATATCGTAGAACAGCACATTCACAATATAGATGTAGCCAATTGGTTTATTGGGGAGTTCCCAATACATGCCCAGGGCATGGGTGGCAGAGAAGTGAGAAAAGGAAAAGAATTCGGCCAAATATTTGACCACCATTTTGTTGAATTTACTTATCCCTCCGGCGCAGTAATTTCCAGCCAGTGTAGACATCAAAAAGGTTGTTTAGACAATGTATCTGAAAGTTTTATGGGTACAAAGGGTAAAATTTACACCGATTCACAGAATAAAGGTATAATTACTAGCTATGATGGCAGTACCATCTATAAACATCAGGGGACTAATGATCCGAATCCTTATCAGACAGAACATGATGCTTTATTCGCTTCTATAAAAACCGGAGGAGTTATAAGTGATGCGGAACATGCAGCAAAAACGACTATGACCGCAATTCTTGGGAGAATGGCCACCTATTCAGGGCAGCTAATCACTTTTGAAGATGCCTTAAAAAAAGGGAGGAGCCTGATGCCCAATGCATATAGTTGGGACGCCATGCCTCCGGTATCACCAGATGAGAATGGCTATTACCCAATTCCAATACCTGGAGTGACAGAAGTATTAGAAGAATAGAAAAGAGGTGCCAACAACAGTCTGATTTATAGATTAATCTCTGTCTCAGACGCATTACTTTTTGAAAAGACAATATTAAACCCGATCTACAGAATAACTGGAATGCTCATGTATTTCTTGTAGCATTTTTTCTTTCCAGGAAAGGATTTGCGAATCATCCAATTTAAAAATTGACTTGAATTCATCCAGAATCGGATCCAGTAGAAAGGGTATGCTTTCAATATCGAAATATAAGCGACCCGTTCTGCGGATAAAAAAGTCCATGGGTGAAGTTATCATTTCATAATTAATTCCGTAATGAAGTTCGGCTTTGGCAATTCTTATGTATGGATCTTTATCTTTTAGAATGGAATAATCCTCCAAAATAGTGTCAGCTTGCTTGCCATAAGTTGTTACCAGATACCATGCATCATATTCTGTAAAACCATCTGCTACTATTCGTTCAAATATTTCTGAAATATACTTTTTGACGTGTTTAGTTTTTTTGAAATCATTACCGCATAAAGGGATATGAACAGTTGTACATTCCTCGAGTTCAACTCCTTCCTCCTCTTCCATTTTTTTAGATAGCAGATTTACAACTCTTTCCGCCATCTTTCTATACCCGGTAAGTTTGCCTCCGGCCATACTAATAAGGCCGGTATCTGAAATAAATATCTCATCCTTTCGGGATAATTCGGAAGTAGATTTTCCCTCTTCATGGATTAAGGGTCGTAAACCTGCCCAGGAAGAAACTATATCTTCCAATTCCAAATTTATCTTAGGAAACATATTGTTAACCGCCGATATTAAATAAAGGGCATCAACTAAATCCGGTTTAACATCATCTTTATCCTGATCATAGTTAGTATCGGTTGTGCCCACATAGGTAATTCTACCTCTGGGGATTGCAAAAATCATTCGCCCGTCGGGAACGTCAAAATAAACAGATTGTTTTACCGGTAATTTTGCATGCGGAAATACCAAATGAACCCCTTTTGTAAGATGAAGGCGTTTCTTTTTTTTAGAATTATTTATACTTCGCAATTCATCTACCCATGGGCCGGCAGCATTTATCACATATTTTGATTTAATAGTAAATACATGACCGGATAAAGCGTCCTTAAAATGTACCCCGGAAATAATATCACCAGTATAATCAAAAGCTGTAACCTTTGCATAATTCAAGGCAATAGCGCCGAATGTAAGGCTGGTCTTTATATTTTCAATTGTAAGCCTGGCGTCGTCTGTGCGATATTCAGCATAATAACCGGCCCCTTTTAATTTCTTCTTTGGCAATAACGGCTCCAGATCTAATGCCTCTTTTTTTTCAAGCATTTTACGCTTATCATCGCCTGAAACCTGCGCCAGAAGATCATAGACCTTTAATCCAATAGATGTAAGCCATTTTCCATAAGACCCGCCGTCAATTAAAGGAAGTAACATTTTTTCGGGAAGCACAAGGTGCGGTGCGAGTTTATGAACTATAGCCCGTTCAGATCCCACTTCTTTTACCAACCAAAAATCAAAATGCTTGAGATATCGAAGGCCACCGTGAATTAACTTAGTAGATTTACTACTGGTTCCTGACGCAAAATCCCCTTTTTCTAGCAGGGCCACTTTTAGGCCTCTGGCAGCAGCGTCAAGGGCAATACCACCTCCAGTAATTCCACCTCCAATAATTACAAGATCGAATTTCGTTTTGGTTAGGTTTTGAATGATTTCATTCCGATCCAGGTTTGAAAATGGTATGTTCTCCTTCATGTTTTTGTAATTCAAGGGTTATAATTTTTTTCGCCCTATTACAAATGTAAAGGTTTATACCCCCTATACAAATGCCAAGGTTTTAAGCAAATGTTATCATTAATTTAATTTACTATTGAAGTGTTGAATAAAAAAAATGGTAGTTTGTTTTAATGTGAGGCTGTAAATTCGTATTCCCTTTCAACAAGACAGATTCTTATTTTGTACCATTTATACCATTCGTTTTTCCCTATTTCCTGTGCAGCCAGGTGTTTTAGATTAGATTTCCATCTTGATATAGATTCCAGGTTTTCCCAATAGCTTACAGATATCCCTAACTCCCCTGTTGCACTTTCAAATCCCAAGTAACCCGATTGTTTTTTGGCTAATTCTTCCATTTGTTTTGACATTAGGCCATATCCTTTATCCCCGGAAGTCCTGGTGCTGGTGAAGATTACGGCATAATAGGGTTTTTTCATGATCGTTTATAAAATAAAAGCTCGTTCTATAAAATAATTCACAATAGCTTCTTTCATTAATACAGATTGCTCTCCTGCCTTTAATGGTGGAAGTGTTTCCTTTACAATATAATGAGGCCAACCTTCCTCATCAAAAAACTCAAACTCATAATATCCGTAAGGTTCCAATAGTTTGCATATGGCTATGTGCATCAGATTAACTTTCTCTTCCTTTTTGTACATCCTGTGGTATTGACCTAACTCCTGGACGCCAATAAGGTAAATAATCCCATCTAAATCCATTGGATCTCCATCTGAAAACTTGGAAGATAATTTCTTATTGAGCTCCTCCCACCTATCTTTTAGTTGACTATCTCTACTCATTTTTATTATCATAAAAGATTTAAAATTCGAAATTAATCCTGAACCCTTCTTTTAGAAAAATTCAAAGGTACAAATCAAAATTCTATATTTGTGTAAACAAATTTCCGTGAATCTTCTGGATATCATTCTGGGTTTAGTACTGGCGTATGGCCTTTACAAGGGTCTGAAAAATGGTCTCTTTGTTGAAATTGCATCACTCGCCGCTATTATAATTGGCCTTTATGGTGCAATTCAATTTTCTTACTTAACTGGTAACTACCTTTCTCTAAAAATGGATTGGGATGAAAATTACATTAAAATAGCGGCGTTCATAATTACTTTTGTGGCTATTGTGATTCTGGTAAATATGTCCGGAAAAATACTTACTAAAATTGCAAATTTTGCTATGCTTGGATTAGTCAATAAGCTTGCAGGAGGTTTATTTGGAATATTAAAAACTGCGGTTATTATTGGTACGCTTTTGTATTTTTTTGAAAGTTCAAGTTCTTCGTTTAATCCAACTGATAATAAGACGGTTGCAGAATCTATTCTTTATAAACCGGTCAGAGATATAGGCGCTCTGGTTTTCGGAAATGTAATTGAAGTATTTAATGACTGATAATTGATGAAAAGTGCCGTTCATCGAAAAAAAAGGGTTTTTCATGTGCTTTTTTCATAATTTCTTTAATATTACCAAGATGATCTTTTTAATAAGGATCCAAGAGAACACCCCACTCTTTCATTACCCTACTTACAAATAGAACACTATATGAAAATGAGATTGCCTATCGCTGTCTCGGTTTTATTTGTATTATTGGCTGGATCTTGTAGCACAGAGTCCATAGAAAATACAAATATTCCGAGTTCTGAAAATGCTGTTTTGGTAGAACACGCACTTTTGGATATAGTTAATGACCATAGAAACAGCTTGGGGTATTCATCATTGCTTTTTAGCGAAGTTGCTTATGAGTATGCCAACACTCATACCGATTATATGATTGCCAACGGCAGTTTAAGCCATGATAACTTTAGTTCAAGAGCCTCCAAAATTTCGAACGAGGTTAATGCTGAATACGTAGCTGAAAATGTTGCCAAAGATTACCCAGATGCTACCACGGCTTTGGAGAATTGGCTTGAGAGCCCTAGTCATCGTAAAACAATTGAAGGCGAATTTACGCATACGGCTGTAAGCGTAAAAAAAGACTCCAGTGGTAAATTCTATTTTACTCAGTTGTTCTACCGATAATCTACACCAGAAAAAATTCTTTTATTACATTTGATAGGGAGTATTACTTTTAATACATTCTATTATCATTCCTTAATAATTAGAAAACAATGTCTATAAAACCTCCATTTAATCTTCAGAAGTGGATTGAAGAAAACAGAGACTTACTAAAACCCCCTGTAGGAAATAAGAATTTATATAAAGATGCCGGTGATTATATAGTTATGATCGTTGCCGGGCCAAATGCACGAAAAGACTATCACTACAATGAAACGGAGGAACTTTTCTTTCAATTAGAAGGTCATATAGAAATACATTTGCAGGAAGACAGACAAAAAAAAACAATGAAACTTGGGCCTGGCGATATGTACCTGCATCCTGCAAAAGTCCCCCATTCTCCCGTTCGGCATGAAGGCTCCATTGGATTGGTAATAGAACGCAGAAGAGACCAAATGCAAATAAAGGACGGTCTTCTTTGGTTTTGCGATAATTGCAACCATAAACTTTATGAAGCTTATTTTACACTACACGATATTGAAAAAGACTTTTTATCGCATTTTTCATATTTCTACGGATCGGAAGAGTTAAGGACCTGTGATAATTGTGGAACGGTTATGTCCGTTGATGATAGATTTACCGCTATAGAAGAAAGATAAAAAATGAAACTTACGATTACTATTTTTATCGGAATTGTGGCAGCACTACACCTATATTTTCTTTGGTTCGAAATGTTTGCCTGGACTACCAGGGGTAAAAAGATCTTTAAAAAATTTCCTGAGGACATGTTTGAACCAACAAAATCTCTGGCAGCAAACCAGGGCCTATATAACGGCTTTTTAGCTGCTGGCCTTATTTGGACTTTTTTTATTCAGGATCCCTTTTGGGGTGCAAATATTTCTATCTTTTTTCTGAGTTGTGTTGCAATTGCCGGTATTTATGGAGCCCTAACTGCAGATAAAAAAATATTCCTTGTGCAGGCACTACCTGCCCTGATTGCACTACTTCTAATCTTTGTTAATCTAGCCTAAGATTCCATAACTTTCACGTCACATAATCACTATTATTCGTAGCTTTGTCAGAATTTAACAAACTACCTTTTAAAAGTTATAAAATGACACTAGTTGCCGTAGATTTTGGAATAGACCAAGCATTGGAAAGATTAGGAATAAAGGAAATCAATAATGGCACCTCAACGGGTTCCGATAATTTTTCTTCAGGAGAAATTATCGAATCATTTTCCCCGGTAGATGGTGCTTTAATTGGTAAAGTAAAAGGGACCTCCCAAAATGATTATGATAAAGTTATAGAAACTGCCTCCAAAGCATTTCATATTTGGCGATTAAAACCCGCTCCCCAAAGAGGCGAATTTGTTCGCCAGTTTGGAGATAAACTACGCGAATTAAAGGAACCCTTAGGTAAGTTAGTTTCATATGAAATGGGGAAGTCTTATCAGGAGGGTCTGGGTGAAGTACAGGAAATGATAGACATATGTGATTTTGCTGTAGGGCTATCTCGACAATTACATGGACTAACCATGCATTCAGAAAGACCAGGGCACAGGATGTATGAACAATACCATTCTTTAGGAATTGTAGGAATAATTTCGGCTTTTAATTTCCCCGTCGCGGTCTGGGCGTGGAATACTGCACTAGCTTGGATTTGTGGCGATGTTTGTGTTTGGAAGCCATCAGAAAAAACCCCACTTTGCGGCATAGCTTGTCAAAATATTGCCGCTGAGGTGTTCAAAGCTAATGGCCTTCCGGAAGGTATCTCCTGTTTGATTAATGGGGATTATAGAGTTGGTGAAATGATGACAAATGACAATAGAGTTCCTTTGATTTCGGCTACAGGTTCTATTCGCATGGGAAAAATTGTTGCACAAGCAGTTGCGGCAAGATTAGGGAAATCTCTCCTTGAATTAGGTGGCAATAATGCGATCATAGTTACCCCGGATGCAGATATTAAAATGACGGTTATAGGAGCTGTGTTCGGAGCAGTTGGCACGGCTGGCCAGCGATGCACTTCAACAAGAAGACTTATCATACATGAATCTATTTATAACCAGCTAAAAGATTCAATAGTTACTGCCTATAAGCAATTACGTATTGGAAACCCACTGGATGAGAATAATCATGTAGGACCTTTAATAGATAAAGATGCCGTAACGATGTATAAAAAGGCCCTTGAGCAAGTAGTAGCAGAAGGTGGAAACTTGATCGTGGAAGGTGGTGTTTTAGATGGGGAAGGTTACGAAAGTGGTTGTTATGTATATCCGGCCATTGCCGAAGCGGATAACAACTATGAAATAGTACAACATGAAACTTTTGCACCTATTCTTTATTTGTTAAAATATTCAGGTGATGTACAAAATGCGATAAAATTGCAAAATGGCGTTGTTCAGGGTCTTTCCTCGGCCATTATGACCAATAATTTAAGGGAAGCCGAGAATTTTCTTTCAACCGCTGGCAGTGATTGTGGTATAGCCAATGTAAATATTGGCACCTCGGGTGCTGAGATTGGAGGAGCTTTTGGAGGAGAAAAGGAGACAGGAGGTGGACGTGAAAGTGGTTCTGATGCCTGGAAGGTTTATATGCGAAGACAAACCAATACGATTAACTATACTGCTGAATTGCCTTTAGCTCAAGGTATAAAATTTGATTTGTGAAGATAAAACCTGCAGGGACTTAAAGCTGGTTCCGTTTAAGTGTTACTAAGGAACTCAAAAATGTCTGCAGGCATTTATAAAACACAAAAAAATCCTTTGTTTAATTAAAAGGGAGAGGTTAATTAAAAGACTTATTTTTCGATTCTATTGATTTTGTTCGTGAATCTTGCAACTCCCATGCGCTAAGATTAATACTCCAAGCACTACTATCATACAACAATAAGTGAAATCTTCCCAAAATTGGTTTTTTAAATCTTTTATTCTCAACTGAGAAGTCAATTTACCTTTAAAGTATTGTATAATAACAAGGGGACATCATTAGAATGTATCATTTGCGGCAAAAAATATGCAATAGGAAGAAGAGGTTGTATATTTTGAAATAAAAAAACCGCTGTTATCTATGAAAGAAATAACAACGGGATTCTTAACTAACCAAACTAATTCAAACTAGTAGTAAGTATTAATTGAACACTATTTCAATGCCGGATCCTTGTCGGGAGAAATAGGGTTGCAGCTTAATTTTTAACAAATATCCTAAATGGTAGTTTAATTCAATGAAAGAAAGTTATAAATGGCGTAAAAAAATGTGTAATTGGCAGTTATTAAGGTATGTGCAGTATTCATTCATGTTAATAAGGAGCATCTTAGTCATTATTAGAGGGTTAACCAGATAACTCAAGGCATAAAGGTTTTCAATTTTAACAAAATTTAAGATTTTTTTAATACATTGTATACAGAACAACAAATAGTCAATTACCAATGACAAAAAAGACTACGAACTTGCTTGGGATTATAATTACCATATTATCAGGGATTTATTTTTTTGTTATGTACTGCAGCGAATGTGGATTATAAGATGACCTTGCCAGCTTAAAAAGTGTGGATTCTTCTATTGCCCAAAAGGCAATGGATTTTGAAAAAGCCAGTGATAAGAGCAAGGAAGAATTATTGTATAAGAACTAATTAAATAATATAAACTTATGACTTTAGAAAGTATTAACATCTGGTGTTGGCTTATCCCCTTACTCGTAGGTATTCTTTGTGCTATTTTTGGATATTTATTGGGTAAAGGTGCAAATACAGCTATTGACCATTCTTCAGAGCTAAACTTACTGAAAGATCAAAATGCAAAATTAGAAGCTGATCTTGCTGCTTGTAATAAAAAATTGGCTGCTGAAAGTTCAGCTGTGGTTTCTTCCGAAATTGCATTTAATAAAAGTGCCGCCAAGGCGGCATTTGGAAAAAATATAAAACAGGATGATCTGAAGGTGGTAGAAGGAATAGGTCCCAAAATTGAAGGCCTTTTTCACAATTATGATATAAAGACCTGGAAGGCCTTATCTAAAACTTCTGTTTCCAAGTGTCAGCAAGTATTGGACTCAGGAGGTGATCGTTACAAGGTTCATGATCCCGCATCGTGGCCAATGCAAGCAAAAATGTGTTCTGAGGGAAAATGGAAAGAATTACACAAATGGCAGGTAGAACATAAACGTGGTAAATTATAACTAAAAAGACCGGATTAAATCCGGTCTTTTTAATTATAGCATTCCGTTGGCCTCTACCCATTTAAACCGAAATTGATCCTCACTTAGTCTCATTCTTTCGGCGATACGTTGTAATCGATCTGGCATTCCTACAAGATAGTCTCTGGCTTTCTGGGCTTCATCTGACAAGCTTCTTATTCCTTCCAGATCCCAATATTGATTTAATTTATTAAAGATGTCTATATAATCCTGAGAGGTATATACTCCCAACCTTTGCGCACAGTTGGAGAAATTTTCAAATGCAAGTCCGATTCCCTCTCCAGATTCCCTCAAAAAATGAGCGGGCATTACAATTTTTCTTTTCATCATATCTGCATATGCAAGCATCATCCCATTAGGGTCTTGTCCAAATATGGTCTTTACGAATTCTCTATATGCCAAATGATGCCGCATTTCATCACCGGCAATTATGCTACACATTTTACTTAGAAGTATATTCCCTTTTTTCTTGGCCATCTGACCTACCCTTTTATGCGAAATATTGGTAGCTAATTCCTGAAATGAAGTGTATACAAAATTCTTATACGGGTCTCTGTCTGTGCCTATGTCAAAACCATCATTAAGCAAGTACTGAGTTGAGATCTCAACTTCTCTCATATTTACTCTACCCGAGAGATAAAGAAATTTGTTAAGTACATCACCATGCCTGTTTTCTTCAGCGGTCCATGCTCTCACCCATTTGGACCATCCACTGGGTTCTTCCGTGTGTTGGTTAATTCCCTCAACATCCATTAACCAGGATTCATAAGTTGGCAAGGCTTCTTCCGTAATTGTATCTGCAACCATGGTTACCCAAAAATCATATCCCAACTCTTTAGATTCCTCTCTGATTTGTTCTACCTCATCAAAAAAATTTTCACTTCGCGAATCGGGAAGAAAGTCCGAGGGCTGCCATATCTCATCAATAGGAATCAAAAATGAATCCATAAACCCGGCAACTTTAGGTTCAATTGCCTGCATCACCTCCAGCCTTATATTTTTAGTAGACATATTTATTTTTATTGCAAAGTACGACAATAAAATTCTGAAATTATCGCAGATATAATGCAAATATTAATTTCTTCCTTTTTCATTCGGATAAAAAAGATGCACCGGATCACTTTGCCAAACTTGTTTGGAATCTACATCCATAATTGACAAAGGCCCTTTAAAAGCAGCACCTGTATCTATATTCCAGACAGAAGCAAAATTTACGGGAGTGGTTTTGCTTATTCTGGTGGTTGAAGTGTGCCCTATATAAATTTCTTTAAAAAGTTTCAGTCGTTTGGGGTATTTGTCGTCGTTTACCGAAAGATTTTTATCCATGGCGCAGACCATTTCCCATAGCGATCTGTCCCAATAGGTAGCGTTGCTATAAAACTCATATTCTGGGCCATTATGGTGTGTGAAACCTGCGTGACAAAACAATCTGTTTTCTGAATCTATATAGTAATTTTCAAGATTTTCAAAAAAACGAAGATGTTTTCT